>Ga0268265_10000054_pt1 | contig 165504 bp, 137 predicted proteins | sample KBSSwiS52_FD_190355 | JGI IMG/M metagenome (GOLD analysis project Ga0268265, IMG submission 190355) | Switchgrass rhizosphere microbial communities from Kellogg Biological Station, Michigan, USA - KBS Switchgrass S5-2 (SPAdes) (version 2) | ecosystem: Host-associated > Plants > Roots >... | reverse complement strand
GTATTGTTTTCGTTACGTTCGCGCTGCCCGATACTGCGGCGCAGTATGCGAAGGAGGCTTCGGCGCGCTGTTTTCGGCTGAACGACCGTTAGTTTTCCATTACACACTGTCCGCCTGCTGTTGCCGTAACGGAACAGTTCAAGGTGCGCCGTTTGTTAAGCCGCAACGCCGCGACCTCGGGCGACGCCTAGAACAATTGGCCTTGAGGCGACGACGGCCGTGGCGGAGCGAACTTGGACATATCGAGCGCGATATCGCGCCCGCGCCCGATGCCGTAGCGGCGGCATGCGAGGCGAAAGCGCTGGCGAATCAGCTCGGCGAACTCCCCTTCGCCACGCATGCGCGATCCGAAGCGCGCGTCGTTGTCGCGTCCGCCGCGCATCTGGCGGATCAGGCTCATGACGTGCTCGGCGCGTTCCGGCACGTTGAGGTCGAGCCATTCGCGGAACAGGTCCTTGAGCTCGTACGGCAGTCTCAAGACGGTATAGCCCGCGCTGGTCGCGCCCGCGGCGGCGGCGCGTTCGAGAATCTGCTCGACGTAGCGATCGGTCACCATCGGAATGATCGGCGCGACCATGACGCCGCACGGCACGCCCGCCTCGTTGAGATGCGCGACCGCTTCGAGCCGCCGATGCGGCGCGCTCGCGCGCGGCTCGAGCGTCGAGGCCAGACGATTGTCCAGCGACGTCACCGAGACGAACGCATGCACGAGATGCTCGCGCGCCATCGGCACGAGCACGTCGAGATCGCGCTCGATCAGCGCGTTCTTGGTGATGATCGTGCACGGATGCTTGTGTTCGGCCAGCACTTCGAGGATCGAGCGCGTGATCTTGTAGCGCCGCTCGATCGGTTGATACGGATCGGTGTTCGCGCCGAGATTGATCGGCGTGCACACATAGCCCGGTTTCGCCAGTTCCTTGCGCAGAAGTTCCGCGGCATTCGTCTTGGCGAACAGCTTCGTCTCGAAATCGATGCCGGCCGAAAGATTGAGATAGCCGTGCGAAGGTCGCGCATAGCAGTAGATACAGCCGTGCTCGCAACCGCGATACGGATTGATCGATTGCTCGAAATGGATATCCGGCGAATCGTTGCGGCTGATGATCGATCGCGCTCGCTCTTCGGTCACGACCGTGTCGGGCCGCGGTGCCGGTTCATCCTCGCGATACCAGCCATCGTCCTCGCGCGTGCGCGCGATCGACTCGAAGCGGCCCTCCGGATTGGAAGCCGCGCCGCGGCCTTTGATGCGCGCGGGCGCATCGATGCGAGTCAGCGCGGCGTCGTCGGAGCGATCGGGTTTCATGGCGGATTGCCATTATGCGCGCGTGCGTCTCAGCGTTTGCGATCGAGTGTCGAGAAACAATCCTCAGCGCGATTCGTCCATCGCGACATCATTCGCTCAAGCACCGGAAAGCTTGCCGTGCTTGCCGAGATCGGCCGGCTCCTTGCTCAGCATGCCTTTCGCGAAGTCGAGCGCGCGGGCAACGAAGTTGCCGGCGGATTCCCAATAGGCCGCGTCGCGCACGCGTACGCGCAGGACGACGAGGTTCGGATCGTCCTTACCTTGCGGGAAGAAGATTTTCTGCATCGCAGACCAGAGCTCGTCGATCGTGGCGCGGTCGCGATCGATCGTCGCGTTGCCGCGCACGGAGATATAGATTTGCTTGCCGGGATTCGCGTAGGCGAGGTTCACGTCGGGATTGGCGCGCATCTCTTCGATCTTGCGGCTGTCGGCGGCGGTGAAGAAGACGAGCTCGCCGGATGAATGGAATTCGAGCGTCTGCAGCGGGCGGCTGACCATGCTGCCGTCGGCGGCGTGCGTGGTCAGCATCGCGACTTCGATGCCGTCGATGAGCTCGCCGAGTTTTTCGAGATCGGCGGTCGCGTGCGATTCGTTTTTCATGAGTGTCTCCTCGCGTTCGGCATCAACGCTGGCTCGGTCGCAATTAATGCGTGATGAAGCCGCACGGCGTCGCGCGCTTAGCGCAGGTAAAGCCGCACTTTGCTATTCAACCTGCACGGTCGGCGCATAAGGTCGCCGCCTTCCGATCCCAAAGCGAGGACAGCGAAATGAGCCCGAGCGCAGGCAATCGCAAACGCGGAACGAAGAAAACGGCCACGAAGAGCGCGCGCAAGACATCGTCGAAGAAAGCGAGCGCGACGCGCCGCGCCGTCAAGAAAACACCGGCACGCAAGACGAAGAGCGCGGCGACGAAGAAAAAATTGACCGTGAGCAAGACGGTCGCGAGCCGGAGCGCGAGCAAGAGCACGGCGCGGAAGTCGACCGCTGCGAGCAAGCCAAGCGCACCCGCGCGTGCGGCCAAGAAGGCAGCGCCGGAGAAGCGTGCGACGCCGACTCAACGCGCGACGCCCAAGACATCGGCTTCGACGCGCAAGACCAGTGCCGCGCCGCGCAAGCGTGCCGCAAGCCCGTCGGTGGCGCGCCGCCATTTCCTGGAGCTGCTCGAAGCCAAGCAGGAGCGCGTGCGTCGCGGGCCGAGTTATCCGGCCGCGAATCCGTTCGACGGACGCCACGACACCACCGAGCCGATGCCGCATTCGGACGAGACGGCGGCGGCTGCTTCGCATGAAGACACGATGCCTTCGACCGGCGCCGAACACGCGCGCGGCAATCAGGAGATGCGCGACCGCGACAAATAATCGCGGTCGCACGGTACGCGGCGTTCAGTGCGCCGCGTACACCTTCATGACATCCGTGCGCAGCGCAGCCTGGCTGTCGCCGCGGCTGTAGAACATGTGCCCGCCCGGATATTCCTTGACCTGCACGCGATTGGGATCGCCCATCAGCGGCATCTGATCGACGATGAGCTTGGAGGCCATGAACGGGCACGAGAGATCGCCCCAGCCGTGCACGATCAAGACCTGCAGTTTCGAATCGACCGCAACCGACTGGCGCAGCTCCTGCACCGAGCCGCGATTCATTTCTTCGCCGCGATCCCACAGGCGATTCACTTCGTAGCTCAGCGCGTTGTAGCGCGCGTCGTACTTCCAGCCGACCGTGCGCGTGATGAAGTCGACCATCGCCGTCGTCGTCGGCGCGATGATCGCGTCGAGTATCGGATCGTTGGTGCGCTGCTCGGGCGAGAAGGGGAACGGATCCCAGCCAGTAACGTTCGAATCGTAGCGGCTGCCGAGCTTGCCTTCGGCGCGGAACACTTCGCGCAGGTAAGCCTGCGTTTCGAGGCGCCCGCCCGAGCGGCGCACGAATTGCGCGTCGAGCCCCGAGAGCTCGGTCACGCGCTTGACGATGCGATCGATCGCCTGCGGATCGGAGCGGCCCTTGAGGAGATCGGTGACGTAATCGCCGCGCGTATATTCGATGATGCTCTGCATCGCGGCGTCGCTGAGCTTGCCTTGGCGCTCCAGATTCGCCGCCGAGATGCTCGGCAGCGTCAGCATCCACGGCAGCGGAGAGAGATCGCCGTTGTTGTCGGCGGTCGGATCGAGATACGGCGACACCAGCACGAGCCCGTTCATCGCGACACCGAGCCGCGTCTGTAGGAAATGCGTAATGCGCGGTCCGCGGAATCCGCCGTAGCTTTCGCCGACGAGATATTTGCGCGAGGTCAGGCGGCCGTTCTTGACCAGCCAGTCGTAGACGATGCGCGAGAGATATTCGATGTCGGCGCCCGTCGAATAGAACTTCTTCTTCGCTTCGTCCTCGGCGATGCGCGCGCGGCTGAAGCCGGTGCCGACCGGATCGATGAACACGAGATCGGTGAAATCGAGCCACGTTCCCGGATTGTCGATCGGCGTCGCCGGATCCGACGGGCTGTTGCCTTCGGCGCCGAACTGCACGCGCTTGGGACCGAGCGCGCCGAGATTGAGATACACCGACGATGCGCCCGGACCGCCGTTGAGCGCGAACGTGACCGGACGATCGCGACCGGGCACGGTGTACGCGACGTACATCACGTCGGCGATCGTCTTGCCTTTCTCGTCGAGCACCGGCAGCGAGCCGACGGTGGCGTCGTAGTCGAGCTTGTGTCCGCCGACGGTGGTCGTCTGGCGCACGGTTTTGTCGGCCGGGAACGGCGGCAGCTTGAAATCCTCGCCCTTGGCCTCCTTCTGGTCCTTCGGCGCATCCTTCGCATCGTCGGCGAAGGCCGGCATTGCGAGCCCAGCGAACATGAAAGACAGCGCGAGCGCCGCAGTCGAACAGCGGGTGAGCATGGTGAATCCTGGTGGCCGAACGGGAGTCGCCGAGAATAGCCACGCCATCGCCTGCGGCGATGTGCCGAAAGGACTGCCTCGACGCCTGTGCGCTTTGCAGCTTTTTGCAGGCGCTTGGCGCCGCATGAAGAAGCGCCGACGCATCATTCTCGAAACGTAGCCGGAGCCGAACGATGATGCAGCGCCTGATCCCGAAGATTTTCTACGTGCGCATGGCCGACGGCCTCGATCTTTTCGTCGACGGCCTCGGCTTTAAGGTACTGCACCAGGACGAAACGCTCGCCATCGTCGCCCGCGAGGGCTGCAAGGCGTATCTCGTCGAGGACGCCGAATTCGCCGCGAAGGACCGCCCGGAGCTCTCGATCGAGACCGATGCGATCGAAGCGATCTATGCCGACATCCGCGCGCGACGCGCCGATCTTCTGTACCCGAACGACGACGGCGTCGCGAAAAAACCCTGGGGCGCGCTCGAGTTCGCCGTTCGCGACAAGACCGACGTCTGCATCATCTTCCGGCAGTGGCCTGCTGATTGAGGAAACGGGGACGGATTGCCGCAATGCAACGTGACATCTTGTCGCGTTATCAATCGGCTCTAGCGAGCTTATTGATTTTAAAAGGAATAAATCCAAAATAGTGCACGTGCTGCGACGCACAAATCATTCGCCGAGAACGACTTGCCCCGTATCGGCGACGCGCAGCTTCACGGGAGGAATTTGGAGGTTACGGATGAAAGCGCTATTCCCGATTGTTTTGGCCCTTTTCCCGATGGCGAGTGCTCTGGCCGCGCCCGCCGCCTGCTCGGTCGCCATCAACAACGATCCCGTCGTGATCCGCATGAACAAGGACGAGTTCCGTATCGCGTTCGGCGTCACCGGCGAGCAATGCCGCGAAACCGGCTGCTCCGGCGTGATCCGCTACAAGGCGGAGTGGCGCACCGAGGACGGCGCGGAGGCGGTCGACAGCAAGCTCCTGAGCTATGACATCCCGAGCGGCTCGCAGCACTCGATTGCGGTCGATCGTCACTATTTCGACACGAGCGAAGGCCGGCACACGACGGACGTCGTCAAGGTCAGCGTCGACGACGTCAGCTGCGCGCGCCCGCGCCTGACGGCCGGGCGGTAACGCTGCGCAGGCGCGCCGGTCGTCCCGGTGCGCCTGCGCCATTTCCGGAACGGCACAACGGCCCAGTCCGCTGTGCCGACGTGACGCCCATGCAAAATGCGACGCAAATACCGCCGGTCGGGGCCACAATCGCTATGATGGGGTCGCCGTCGTCGGGGAGCGCGAACGATCGCCGGCGGGCCGCCGAGATTGGGCGCCTTTGTAGCGTAGTATAAAGATCCGCCCAGCCCTGCGGTCTGATCGCTGCGGCACGCTTGAGGGGATCGAGCATGGGCGATTCCGGATCCGCCGAGCTGTTGCAGGGTCTCCAAAGCGAGATCCTGGAGGCGATCGCGCGCGGCGAGAATCTGGGCGTCATCGCCGAGCTGGTTTGCCTGCGCGCCGAGAGCCTCGCGCCGAGCGCGATCTGCTCGATCCTGACGGTCGACTCGCAAGGCCGCCTGCATCCGCTCGCGGCGCCGAGCCTTCCGGACGATTACTCCAACGCACTCGACGGTGTCCCGATAGGACCCTGCGCCGGCTCCTGCGGGACCGCCGCGTGGCGTGGCAAGCCGGTCGAAGTCAGCGACATCGAAAACGATCCGCTCTGGGCCGACTTCAAGAACCTGGTCCTGCCGCTCGATCTTCACGCGTGCTGGTCGAGCCCGATCAAGGTCAGCGACGGGCGCGTCGTCGGCACGTTCGCGTTCTACTACCGCACGAATCGCGGTCCCGCCGAGCTCGAACGCGAGATCGTGGCGCGCTGCGTGCACGTCTGCGCGATCGCGATCGAGCACGACGAAGTGCAGTCGCGCATTCATCAGCTCGCGTATTTCGACACGCTGACGGGCTTGCCGAACCGCACGCAGTTCCACGATCACGCGGCCAACGTGCTCGAATCGCTCGACCGCGGGCTCACGGTCAATATCCTCTACGTCGATCTCGATGATTTCAAAAGCGTCAACGACACGCTTGGCCACCGCGTGGGCGATCTGTTGCTCGAGAAAGTCGCCGTGCGACTGTCCGACACGATGCCCAAAGGCGCGTTCGTCGCGCGCCTCGGCGGCGATGAGTTCGCGGTGGTGCAGAAAGCGGCGAACGGACGCGGCGGCGCCTGCGCGCTCGCCGAGGCGATCATCGGCGGCCTCGACAATCCGTTCGAGATCGACGAGCAGACCGTCGGCATCGGCGCCAGCATCGGCATCGCGCACACGCAAGCCGGCTGCATGGATCTCGCCGAGCTCTCGCGCCGCGCGGACATGGCGCTGTACGCGGTCAAGAGCGACGGACGCGGCACATATCGCTTCTACACGCCGGACATGGATTTGGCGGTGCAGACGCGCCGCGCGCTGAAGGAGGATCTGCGCACCGCGATCGCGCGCGGCGAATTCTCGCTCGTCTATCAGCCGATCATCGCCATCGAGACCGGCGATCTCGTCGCCGTCGAAGTGCTGCTGCGCTGGGATCACGCAACGCGCGGCAACGTCGCGCCGGGCGATTTCGTGCCCATCGCCGAGGAGATGGGCGCGATCGGCGTCATCGGCGACTGGGTACTGCGCGAAGCGTGCCGCGCCGCAAGCGGCTGGCCGCAGCCGATCAGCATCGCGGTCAATCTGTCGCCGCTGCAGTTGAAGCAGTCGGGCCTCGTGCTCGATGTCGTCGGCGCGTTGAGCGGATCGGGCCTCGATCCGGCGCGGCTCGAGCTCGAGATCACCGAAAGCGCGCTCCTCGCGGAGAACGCGTCGACGCGCACCGCGCTCAACGAGCTGCACAAGATCGGCATCGGCATATCGCTCGACGATTTCGGCACCGGCTATTCCTCGCTGCGATCGCTGCGATCGTTTCCGGTCGACAAGATCAAGATCGACAAATCCTTCGTCGGCGACATCGGCCGCAATACCGATTCGACCGCGATCATCCGCGCGGTGATCGGGCTCGCCGGAGATCTTGGCATCCGCACGGCAGCCGAGGGCATCGAAACCAAGGCGCAGCTGCAGTGGCTGGCGACGCACGGCTGCACGGAAGGCCAGGGTTTCTACTTCTCGCGGCCGCTCGCCGACGCGGAGTTGCGCAGTTTTCTCGCGAAGCGCGAAGCGACGGCCGAAGCGCTTCCGCGAATCGGCAGGCAGTCGGGTTAAAATCCGCGCACGGGATGGCCGGTGCGACCAGCGCTACGTCGCGTCCCGGTTCTCCGCACCGTTCTTCCTGCCCGATCGATGAAATACCTGATCATTGCTGCCTTCTTCTCGTGCGCCGCGTACGTGCACTTTCGCGGCCGCGTGCGCCTTCGTCCCTGGCGTCAGCTCACGGATCATTCGACTTACCTCGCGCCGCTCAACGTGCTGCTCTACGCGTGCTCGCGCGTCAGTGCCAAGCCTTATGTCGCGACCGACGCGTTCCCGGAGCTCGCACCTTTGCGCGAGCGCTGGCAGGACATTCGCGCCGAAGCGCTCGCGCTGCGCGAAGCGGAGAAGATCCGCGCGTCCGATCGCTACGACGACGTCGGCTTCAACTCGTTCTTCCGGCGCGGCTGGAAGCGCTTTTATCTGAAGTGGTACGACGACGCGCATCCGTCCGCGAGCGAATTGTGCCCGCGCACGACCGAGCTCCTGCGCACGCTGCCGAGCGTCAAGGCTGCGATGTTCGCCGAGCTTCCGCCCGGCAGCCTCCTGCGCAAGCACCGCGATCCTTACGCGGGATCGCTGCGCTATCACCTAGGCCTCGTCACGCCCGGCGACGACAAGTGCTACATCGAAGTCGACGGCCAGCGCTACAGCTGGCGCGACGGCGAAGCCGTGATGTTCGACGAAACCTTCATCCACCGGGCCGAGAACGCGACGCAGCACGATCGCATCATTCTCTTCTGCGACGTCGAGCGGCCGATGAAATACCGCTGGGCGACCGCGCTCAACCGCTGGCTCGCGCAGAACTTCATCGCTGCCGGCGCCTCGCCAAACATGGAAGGCGATCGCACCGGCGCGTTGAACCGCGCGTTCGGCACGTTCTATAAAGTGCGCCTCCACGCCAAGCGCCTGCGCAAGACGCGCAAGAAACTTTATTACACGCTCAAGTTCTCGCTGATCGCGCTGGTGCTGCTGGCGATCCTCTGGCCGTAGTCCGGTCGGGCGAACCGGCGCACAATATCCCGATGGGGACCGACTTCGGGCTCGTCTCGCGCTGGCGCATCGCCGCGCCGCGCGAGAACGTCTGGCAGGCATTGAAACATCCGGCCGAATGGCCGCGCTGGTGGAGCTTCGTGCGCTCGGCCGAGGAAATCGACGGCGGCGATGCGAACGGGCTCGGCGCGCGCTATCGCTTTCATTGGGCGAGTCGTCTTCCGTATTCGATCCGGCTCTCGACGACCGTCGTCGAGATCGAGAAACCGCGCCTCATCAGCGCGCGCGCCGAGGGCGATCTGCGTGGACTTGGCACCTGGCGCCTGCAAGAGATGGGCGACGAGACGCTGGTCGAATACACCTGGAGCGTCGATCTCGATCGCGCGTGGATGCGCACGATGCTGCCGGTGTTGAGACCCGCGTTCGCTTGGAATCACAACGCGGTGATGGCGGCAGGCGAAACGGGCCTGCGCAAGCATCTCGCCGCGGCGAGCGCGACGACGTAAGCTCGCAACGCAGCGCGGCATCGAAGCGCGCTCGTCGCCGGAGTTCACCATGTCGAATCTCGTCAGCGCCGTGCGCGAAACGGCGCATCGCGGCAGCGACGATCTCGTCAGCGCGGGCCTTGGCCTCGAAGGCCTCCGTGCGCGTCCGCCGGCGTTCGCGAATCCGATCGCGCCGACGCCCGAGGAGCTTCGACGTCGCGCGATCCACACGAACTGGAACGGCATCGTCGACCTCGGCCCGCTCGGCGGCTTCGGCAGCGTGTATGGACGCGTCGCGAACGTGCCGGGCCGCGAATACTCGGCGTTCGCGCGCGTGCCCGGCGCGACATCGCCGCATCGCGTGCTCGCACAGATTCCGGATGCGTTCGATCTCAAGACACGCTGCCTCGTCGTCGCGGCGTCGTCAGGTTCACGCGGCATCTACGGCGCCGTCGCGCTCGCCAGCGCCTGGGCTTTGCCGCGCGGCTGCGCCATTGCGTTCACCGACAAGGGCACCGGCACCGGCTACTTCGATCTCGATTCGCAAACCGGCGCGACGCTCGACGGCACGCGCGCGTCGCGCCTCGACATCGATGCCGCCGCGTTCGAATTCGCGTCGGCATCGAACGAAGGCAACGGCATCGCGATCAAGCACGCGCATTCCGGCGACCATCCGGAAGCGGATTGGGGCCGCCATGTGCTGCAGGCCGTCGAATTCGGACTCGCCATGCTCGACCGCGCATTCCCCGCGCAAGCGCCGTTCACAAGCGACAACACGCGCGTCATCGTGGCCGGACTTTCCAACGGCGCCGGCGCCGCGTTGAGAGCAGCCGGCGAGGACGCGCAGCAGCTCATCTCGGGTATCGTCGCCATCGCGCCCAACGTCCACGTCGCCGATCGCGGACGCGCGCTGTTCGACTACGCGAGCGAAGCCGCGCTGCTGATGCCGTGCGCGCTTGCCGATGCACGTTTCGACACGGTGCCGTTCGCGCGCGGCGGCGGCGCGATACCGCCTGCGTGGCTGGCGCGATGCGCGCGCCTTGCCGAACAAGGCCTCGGCGAAGGCGCCGACGTCGCCGCGCAGTCGCGCTCGGCGCTCGAACGATTGCACGCAAGCGGCTGGCAAGACGTCGCGATCGCAACCGCAGCGAGCACGACCGCCTTCGATCTGTGGCGCGCGCTTGGTGCGATGTATGCGTCCGCGTACTTGCGGCGTGCACCCGATGCGATGCCGTGCGGATTCCGATATTCGGCGATCGACGCGCACGGCGTGCCGATCATCGCCGACGCCGCGATGCGTGCTGCATGGTGGTCCGATTCGTCCGGCATCCCGCCCGGTGCCGGAGTGGCGCTACTCGGCGGTACGGATGCGTCGTCCGATCCGACCGTGCGCGGCATCGAAGGTCTGCGTGCGTTGTGGACCGGCGACGACGGCGACGCACGCATATTGCGCAAAGCCGTCGCCGCGACCGCCGCGGAAATGCCGCGCGCCGATCTGCCGATGATCATCGTGCACGGCGAGAGCGACGGCCTGCTGCCGATCGCGTTCTCGTCTTCGGCCTACGTCGCCGCGCTCGAAGCGCAAGGCCGTGAGCCTGTCTTCTGGCGCGTGCCGCACGCACAGCACTTCGATGCGTTCCTCGCGTTGCCCGCGTTCGGCGATCGCTACGTTCCGCTGATGGCGTATGCGTACGCGGCGCTCGATCGCATGCGGGCGCGTCTCGTCGACGACGAGAGATTGCCGGCATCGCGGCGATTCGCCACGACGCCGCGCGGGTCGGGTCCGCTCGAAGGCGCCGCGCTGGATCTCGCTGCCGCGCGCTGAGACGTACACTCGCGCAATGCCGACGCCGCCGGACCTCTCGACGAACGATCGCCTGCGCGGGCTTCCCGAGCGCACGCGGCTGCTCGCGCAACGCGCGCAGGCGTGCATCGAGCTCGGCGATCCGCTGCAAGCGGCCGCGCTGCTCGACGAGGCGCTGGCGCATTCCGCCGCGCATCCGGAGTTGTTGCGCCTACGCGGTCTTGCCGATCATTTCCAAGGACGTTTCGCGGAGGCCGCCGCTCGACTGCGCGAAGCGGCGCGCGCATTGCCTGAAGACGGTTTGATCGAGAGCAATCTCGGCGCGGCGCTCGCGCAGGGCGGCGACATCGATGCTGCGCTGCGCTCGTTCCGGCGCGCGACCGAGATCGATCCGACGCTGATCGACGCCTGGTTCAACCTCGGACGCGCGCTCGAATTACATGCGGATGCCGCCGGCGCGCATGCGGCGTTCAGCGCCGTGCTGGAGCTCGATCTGCGCCATCGTGCCGCGCGCATCCTTCGCGCCGAAGCGTCGAAGACGCTCGGCCGCATCGACGAATCCGAAGCGGAGCTGCGCACCGTTCTGAACGAAGATCCAGGATCAGTTTCGGCATGGGTCGCGCTGTCGAACCTCAAATCGTTTCGCGCGGACGCGGACGATTTGCGCGCACTCGCCGCGCTGCATGCGCACGGCGCGCTCACGCCCGCGCAGCGCATCGACATCGGTTTCGCATACGCGAGCCAGCTCGAAACCGCCGGCAATTACGCGCGAGCGTTCGAGGTATTCGCCGAATCGAATGCCGCCAAGCGCCGCCTGTTGCGCTGGGATTCGGCAGCGGTCGGCAAGCTCGTCGACGATATCCTCGGCGCGTTCGAGTCGCCGCAGGCCGAAACGGAGGATGCGTCGTGCGGAAGCGGCATCGTGTTCCTCGTCGGCATGCCGCGTTCGGGCTCGACCTTGGCCGAGCAGATCATCGCTGCGCATCCGGAAGCGAGCGCCGGTGCCGAAACCGGCTTCGTGGCGCAGACGCTGCAGCACGAATCGAAGCGGCGCGGCACGCGGTTTCCGCATTGGGTCAAGGACGCGTCCGACGATGACTGGATACGCCTCGGCGAGGACTATCTCGCGCGCATCGCCGCGCTCAAAGGCGACGCGCGCGTATTCACGGACAAGACGCTGACGAACTGGCAGACGCTCGGCGCGCTCCGCCGCATGCTGCCCGGCGCGCGCATCGTGCAATGCCGGCGCGATGCGCTGGAAACCGCGTGGAGCTGCTACAAGCACAACTTCGCGCGCGATCAGCTCTACAGCTACGACATCGACGAGCTCGCCGCGTTCTTCCGCGATCAGGCGCGCGCGATGGACGCGTGGAAGGCCCGTCATCCCGATTGGATTCACGAGCATCGCTACGAAGCGTTGATCGCCGAGCCCGAGTCCTCGGTGCGCGCGTTGCTGGCGCATTGCGGTCTGCCGTTCGATGCGGCGTGCCTCGACTTCCATGCCCTCGAGCGCGACGTGCGCACCGCGAGCGCGGCCCAGGTGCGCCGCCCGCTCGACAAGGACACGGCGGTCGCGAAGCGCTACGGCGCCTTGCTCGATCCGCTGCGCGGCGCGCTCGGCGATCTCTAGAGGCGCGGAAAGTTGCGGGCGTGGCGGCGTCGGAGTAGCTTGATGCGGCTCGCGCAACGCGGGCCCGACAAATTGCACAACTGATCTTTTTTTGTTGCCGGGGAGGGCACAAGGATGATCGCGAAACTTCTTTTTGCGTGCGCGTTTTTTTTCGTCATGACCGGCGCCGGGGCGCAGACGGCACCGCCGGTCGACGGCATCTACTGGAATGCGAATCAAGGCGGCCGCGGTTACGCGGTCGAGACGCAAGACGACATCGTCTTCATCGCGATCTACAACTACGACCAGGATCACTCGACGGCGTTCTATTTCGTGCAGGGCACGTGGGATCCGTTCAACCGGCGCGTCGCGAACGCGCATCTGTACACGGTCGATTCGGGTCCGTGGGTCGGCTCGCCGTTCACGCCGACCGGGCCTGTCGTGGATCTTGGTCCTGCGGTGTTTGAGTTCCCGACATTCACGACCGGACGCTTCATCTATAACGGCCTGACCGTCAACGTCGAGCGTTTCCTGTACGGCTACGGCGCCAATGCCGATTCGCTGATGCAGGGCATCTGGCATGCGACGTTCGGCGATTTCGGCATCTACAACGGCGATCTCATCGAGGTCGACGGGCCGTGCACGGTGTCGAGCTGCGCCTCGATCCCCGAAGCGTTTCAGGGCGGCCGTTTCGCCGGCGACAGCTCGCGCGTGCTGGTCGGCGGTCGCGATGTTGACGGCCGCGTGTTCTTCCTGCTGGACAGCTCGTCCAGCTATTACGCGCTGTTCGTGTTCGAGCTGCGCATCAATCAGTGGATCGGATTCGAGGCGACATTCCTCAAGACCGACGATATTCCTGACAACGGCGATCCGATGTTCGCGGCGCGACTGACCGGACCGTCCGCGATCATCACGGGTGCCTCCGAATCCGCACAGGCGGCGATCGACGTGGCACGCGCGCAATCGACCGGGCGCGCGCAGCCGGCGCGCATCGATGGAAAGGCGGTCCAGCTCGATCGCATCCACGCGATGCTGCCCGCATTGAAGCAGGCGCTGGCCGAATTGAAGTAGCCGAAGCAGGATACGGCGCAAGAAAGCATTTTTCTCGCAGAGGCGCAGGGATCGCAGAGTAAAGCTATTGAATCTTTACTCCGCGTCTTTGCGCCTCCGCGAGATATTCCGCTTTTGTTCCGCTGGCATGTAGCAAGGCTCAGCCGGCTGCTGCCTGCAGCCTCCGCTCGCGGCGCAGCCGCTTGCGCTCGCGACGTCGCGCGGCGAGACGCGCGAACACGAGGTAGATCGCCGGCGTCGACAACAGCGTCAGGCTCTGCGACACAATCAATCCGCCGATCATCGCGATGCCGAGCGGTTGGCGCAGCTCGGCGCCCGTGCCGAATCCGATCGCGAGCGGCAGCGCGCCGAAGATCGCGACCATCGAGGTCATCATGATCGGCCGGAAGCGGACGAGGCAGGCTTCGCGGATGGCTTCGAGCGGCGGCAAGCCATGTTGGCGTTCGGCGACGAGCGCGAAGTCGATCATCATGATCGCGTTCTTCTTGACGATGCCAATCAAGAGGACGATCGCGATCGTCGAGATCACCGAAAGCTCCGTGCCGCTGATCAGCATCGCGAGCAACGCGCCCGCGCCGGCCGACGGCAGCGTCGAAAGAATCGTGACCGGGTGGATCAGGCTTTCGTAGAGCATGCCGAGCACGATGTAGACCGTGATGATCGCACCGAGGATCAAAAGCGGCGTGTCGCCTTGCTGCTGCTGGAAATTGCGGAAGTCGCCGGCGAAATCGAGACGGATGTCGCCCGGCATGCGCATGCCGGCGATCGTGTCCTGGATGATGCGCGTCGCCTGACCCATCGTCGCGTCGGGCGCGAGATTGAAGCTGAGGCTCATCGTCGGATACTGCGAATCGTGATCGACTTCGCTCGGCGCGACGGTGTCCTGCATCGTCGCGACCGCGGTGATCGGCACCATGGAGCCTGAGGACGAGCGCACGTAGATCTGCTCGAGCGACGCCGGGCTCGCGGCCTGGTTCGGCAAAGCGCTGACGACGACCTTGAACTGATTGATGTCGGAATAGATCGTCGACACCTGGCGCTGGCCGAACGCATCGTAGAGCGCACTGTCGACCGCGGCGACGCTGATACCGAGCCGCGACGCCGCATCGCGATCGACGACGAGCATCTGGCGCATGCCGGCTTCGTCGATGTCGCTGCCGACGTCGCGCAGCTGCGGTACCTTCTTCAACGCATCGACGAGGCGCGGCAGCCACGTCTGCAGCTCGACGATGTCGTCGCCCTTCAGCGAAACCTGATATTGCCCGCCGCTGCCGCCGCCCGAACCGCCGCCGCTCGGCAGATCCTGCACGGGCCGCAAGCGCAGCTGGATATCCGGAATGGCGGCCGCGGCCTTGTTGAGGCGCGTCATCACCGCGAATGTCGATTCGCCGTGGCGATCCGCAAGCGGTTTGAGGCTGACGTAGAGCTGCCCGCTCGCGCCGCCGCTCGATCCCCAGCCGCCGCCGAGTCGCGAGCCGACGCTTTCGACCGCCGGATCTTTCAGCACGAGCGCCGCGAGTTTTTGCTGCGCGGCGGACATGCGATCGGGCGACACGTCCGCGCTCGCGTTGGTGCGCCCGTTGAGCATGCCGGTGTCTTGCTGCGGAAAGAGACCCTTCTGCACGGCGCCGGCGAGAAAGAACGTGATGATCATCAGCACGATCGGTTGCAGCGCCATCAGGATCGAATGGCGCAGCGAGAAATCGAGCGCGCGGCGGTAGAGATCGAGCATACCGGCGTGGAAGCGATCGAGCCGCTCGCCGAGGCGAGAGGTCTTGCCTTCGGCGTGCGGCTTCAGGAAGCGCCCGCACAACGCAGGCGTCAAGGTCAGCGAGACCAGCGCCGAAAACGCGATCGCCGAGCACAGCGTGACCGTGAATTCCTTGAAGAACATGCCGGTGATGCCGCCGGCGAAGAGAAGCGGAATGAACACCGCGATCAGCGATGCCGTGATCGATACGATCGTAAAGCCAATCTCGCGCGCGCCGGCGAGCGTCGCCTCGAAGCGCGGCATGCCGGCGTCGATATGGCGGATGACGTTCTCGATGACGACGATCGCATCGTCGACGACGAATCCGATCGCGATGACGAGCGCCATCAGCGACATGTTGTCGAGCGTATAGCCAAGCACGTACATGATGACGAACGCGCTCGCCAAGGACAGCGGCACGGCGGTCGCGGCGATCAGCGTCGGCGCGAGACGGCGCAGGAACAGCGCCATCGTCAGCACGACCATCGAGAGAGAGATCAGCAGGGAGATCTGCACTTCGTCGATCGACGCGCGGATGATCGGCGTGCGATCGAAGAAAGGAGTGAGCTCGACGCCGGCCGGCAGCCACGCCTGCATGATCGGCACGTCGTTCTTGATGCTGTCGACGGTCGCGATGACGTTCGCATCGGCCTGCTTGCGCACGAACATCAGGATCGCGCGGCGCGTGCCGTACCAGGCCGCCTGGTACTGATCCTGCTGTCCATCGTAGACGCGCGCGACGTCCTTGAGGCGGATCGGCACGCCGTTCTTGGCCGAGATCACGACGTCGGCGAAATCGTCCGCCGTGTACAGCGAATCGTTCGCCGACACGGCCATGACGGTGCGCCCGTCGGAAAGAAAACCCTGCGGTGAGGTGACGTTCGCCGCCGCGAGCGCATTGCGCAATTGATCGGGCGAGAGACCCATCGCGTTCAGCGCGCGCAGATTCAGATCGACGCGGATCGCCGGCGTCGCGCCGCCGGCGACGTCGACGTCGCTGACGCCGTCGAGCTGGCGGATGTGCTGCGCCAGCAACGAATCGGCAAGATCGTAGAGTTTCGAGAGCGGCTGCGTGTCCGAGGTCAGCGCAAGCGCGAGCACCGGCTGCGCGTTCGGATTCGCCTTTCGATACGTCGGCGCATTCGTGAGGCCCGACGGAAGATCGGGCGCTGCCGCGTTGATCGCCGCCTGCACGTCGCGCGCCGCGGAATCGACCTTGCGGTTGGTCTGGAAAATCATGATCACCGACGCGCTGCCCTCGCTGGACCGCGAGCTCATCGTGTCGATGCCGGGAATCTGGCCGAGATGCCGCTCGAGCGGCGCGGCGACGGTCGAGGCCATCGTGTCGGCGCTCGCACCCGGCTGGCTCGCGGTGACGAAGATCGCCGGGAATTCCATGTTCGGCAGCGCCGCGACGCCGAGCAGGAAGTAGCAGATGACGCCGGTGACGGCCATGCCGAGTGCGAGCAGCGTGGTGCCGATCGGGCGTTTGATGAAAGGTGCGGAGATGTTCATCCGCGCTTTCCTACGTCACGCACTGTCCGATGCGCACGCCGCTTTTCCCCTCTCCCGCTAGCGGGAGAGGGCAGGGTGAGGGAAAGCTTGTGACATGACCTCACTTCTCGCAAACGCACGCGCTCTACGCCTGAACTCCAGCGACGCCGAACGCCGTCTCTGGTATTTCCTGCGCAACCGCCAACTCGGCGGTTATCGATTCCGTCGGCAAGCCCAACTCGGCCGATACATAGCGGATTTCGTGTGTCTGCGAGCGCGACTCGTCGTCGAGCTCGACGGCAGTCAGCATTTCGAGCATGCGTTGGAGGATCTGGAGAGGACGCATGATCTGGCGCGCGCGGGGTTTCGCGTCGTGCGGTTTTGGAACGACGAAGTGCTGCTGCAGACTGAAGCAGTTCTGGAACGGATTCTTCGGGCGTTGATTCAAGCTTGCCCTCACCCCAACCCTCTCCCGCAAGCGGGAGAGGGGGAAGAGCCGCAAACGGGGGATGTGGAAGGGTTGCAAGCACGAGACGATTGAAGGCTTTCCCCTCTCCCGCTAGCGGGAGAGGGCAGGGTGAGGGCGCTCTTGCGGTGTGCATCCCGCTCACGCCACACGCTCCCGCAGCGACGTGCGCCGCTCGCGGCGTTCCTTCACCCAATCCGCTAGACGCTCGAAGTAGAGATAAATCACCGGCGTCGTATACAGCGTGATCAGCTGCGACAGCAGCAAGCCGCCGACGATCGAGACGCCGAGCGGTTTGCGCAGCTCCGATCCGATGCCGTTGCCGAGCGCGAGCGGCAGCGCGCCGAGGAGCGCCGCGGCGGTCGTCATCATGATCGGACGGAAGCGCAGAAGACACGCGCGGCGGATCGCATCGTGCGGGCGCATGCCTTCGCGCTGCGCATCGAGCGCGAAGTCGATCATCATGATCGCGTTCTTCTTGACGATGCCGATCAGGAGCACGATGCCGACGATGCCGTCGACCGAAAGGCTCATGCCGCAGATCATCAACGCGAGCAGCGCACCGACGCCCGCGGGCGGCAGCGTCGAGATGATCGTGATCGGATGGATGTAGCTTTCGTAGAGGACGCCGAGCACGATGTAGATGACGACGACCGCGGCGAGCAGCAACAGCACTTCGTCGGTCAGCGAGGCGGAGAATTCCGCAGCCTTGCCGATGAAGTGGCCGCGTACCTGCGGCGGGAAACTCATCGTCGCTTCGACGGCGTGCACGGCGTCGACGGCGTCGGACAGCGAATAGCCTTGCGCGAGATTGAACGAGATCGTGACCGCGGGCAGCTGGTCTTGATGGCTGACGACGAGCGGCGCGTCCTGCGCGACGGCGGTCGCCAATGACGACAGCGGAATGGTTCCGCCGGCGCCAACCGAGAAGCCGATGTTGCCGGTGTTGCCGATGCCGGCCGGTGTTGCCGAATTGCTCGACGTGGCCTGGCCGAGCGTCGTCGCGTTGCTGCCGGTGAGCGCGCCGTTGCCGTTGCCGCGCACGGTCAGCTTGTCGAGAAGATCCGAGCTGGTGCGAAATTCCGGCGCGGCTTCGAGCACGACGCGGTACTGATTCATCTGCGTGAAGATCGTCGAGATCTGGCGCTGGCCGAACGCGTCGTACAGCGTGTCGTCGATCGTCTGCACCGGCACGCCGAGGCGGCTCGCTTTCTCGCGGTCGATGGTGAGCTTGAGCTCGTTGCCCTGGTTGGCGAGATTGTTGCCGACGTCGGCGAGCTCGGGGCGCTTGCGCAGCGCATCGGTCATGCGCGTGACGTAGGTCGCGAGCTCGCCGGAGTTCACGTCGGACAGCGCGTACTGGTATTCGGTCGATGCGACGCGCGTGTCGAGCGCGACGTCCTGCACCGGCTTGAGATAGAGCGCGACGCCGGGGATGTTGACGACCGCGCGCTGCAGGCGCGGCATGACCGCGGAGAGCGCGCCGCGCTCGCCGCGATCCTTGAGCACGATGCTGAGCTGGCCCTGGTTCAAGGTCGGATTGATGGAACCTGCTCCGATGAACGCGGCGACGCCGGCGACCGAAGGTTCGGCGCGCAGCGCCGCGGCGACAGCTTCGGTGCGCTGCTGCATCGCCGGGAACGCGATGTTCTGGTCTGCTTCGACGACGCCGGTGATGAGACCGGTGTCCTGCTCGGGCAAGAGGCCTTTCGGAATCAGGATGTAGAGCGCGATCGTGACCACGACCGTGATCGAGGCGACGCCGAGCATCAGCGGCTGGCGCGCGAGCACCCAGTCGAGCGTTCGCGCGTAGCCGTCGACCGTGCGCGTCCACAGCGTGCGCTTACCGTGCGCGTGCGCGGCATCGTCGGCGGGCAGCGTGTCCTGCTTCAGGAGGTACGCGCACATCATCGGCGTCAGGGTCAGCGAGATCAGCATCGAGATCGCGACCGCGATCGAGAGCACCCATGCGAACTCGTGGAACAGGCGACCTGTGACGCCCGGCATCAGGAGCAGCGGCAAGAACACGGCGATCAGCGAGACGGTCAGCGATACGACCGTGAATCCGATTTCCTTGGCGCCGACGATCGCGGCCTCCTTCGGCTCGCGGCCTTGCTCGATGTAGCGCACGATGTTCTCGATCATCACGATCGCATCGTCGACGACGAAGCCGGTCGCGACGGTGAGCGCCATCAGCGAAAGATTGTCGAGCGAGAACCCAGCGAACGACATCACGCCGAATGTGCCGAGGAGCGACAGCGGCACTGCGACGCTCGGGATGACCGTCGCCCAGAGCCGGCGCAAGAACACGAAGATGACCGCGATGACGAGCAGGATCGTGAGGCCGAGCGTGAACTCGACGTCGTGCACCGAGGCGCGGATCGTGATCGTGCGGTCGGAGAAGACATCCAGATGCACGTCGGCCGGCAACACAGCTTGCATTTCCGGCAGCGTCTTGCGCACCTGCTCGACGGTTTGCACGATGTTCGCGCCGGGCTGGCGGCGGATGTCGAGCAGCACGGCGGGCTTGCCGTTGGCCCACGCGGCGAGCTGATCGTTCTCGACGCCGTCGACGACCTTGGCGACGTCGCCGAGCCGCACCGGCGCACCATTCTTGTAGCTGATGATCGTGGTGCGGTATTCGTCGGCGTCGGACAACTGATCGTTGGTGCCGATCGAGAAACTCTGCACGGCGCCGTTGAGGCTGCCTTTCGGGGCGTTGACGTTGGCTTGCGTCAGCGAGCTGCGCACGTCCTCCATCGTCAGGCCGAGATTCGCAAGCTGCCCCGGATTGACCTGCACGCGCACGGCGGGACGCACGTTGCCGGCGATCGAGACCAGGCCGACGCCGGAAATCTGCGAGATCTTCTGCGCGATGATGCTGTCGGCGTAGTCGTTGACGTCGCGCAGCGGGCGCGTGTCGGAGGTCAGCATCAAGGTCAGGATCGGCGCGTCGGCCGGATTGACCTTGTTGTAGACCGGCGGATACGGAAGATTGTTCGGCAACGTGCCGCGCGCGGCGTTGATCGCGGACTGCACGTCCTGGCCGGCGGCGTCGATGTCGCGGTCCATGTCGAACTGGATCACGACGGTCGAAAGCCCCGCCGACGAATCCGAGCTCATCATCGAGATGCCGGAGATCTGGCCGAACTGGCGCTCGAGCGGCGTCGTCACCAGTGCGGCCATCGTCGATGCGCTGGCGCCGGGATACTGCGTCGTGACGACGAGGCTCGGCGCGTCGATGTCCGGCAGTGCCGAGACCGGCAAACCGCGAAAGCCGATCATGCCGAGCAGGAGCAGTGCGACCATCAACAGCGAGGTCGCGATCGGGCGCTGGATGAAGAGCGTGGAGAAACCCATGGTCGTAACGCCGGCGTCGTCGACCTAGCCGCCACCGCCGCCGCGGCGTCGCGCGCCGCGCTGGTTGGGCTGCGTCGATTGATCCTTGAGCTTGGCGAGATCCGCCGCGCTGGTCGGCGGCGCGGCTTGTCCTGGCGCCAGCGCCTGCACCTTGCTGCCGGGCTTGAGGCGGAACTGGCCTTCCGTGACGACCTTGTCGCCGACCTTGAGGCCCGAGGTGACCAGGATCGAATTGTCGCCGGCTTCATCACCGAGCTTGAGCGGCGTCATCGCAACGGTGCTGTCGGCCTGCACGACGTACGCATAGCTTCCGTCGGGACCGCGCTGCACGGCGGTCGCCGGGACGACGAGTCCGCTCTTCACCGTCTTCACTTCGACGCGCACATTGACGAACTGGCCGGGCCAGAGCGCGTTGTCCGGATTGGCGAATTCGGACTTGAGCTTGAACGTGCCCGTCGTCGTGTCGATCTGGTTGTCGACGACCTTGAGCACGCCGTCGGCGATCGTGTGGCTGTCGGCGCGGTCGAGCGCGGTGACCTTGAGCGGATCGGCGCCGCCGCTGGCGCGGACGAGATCGAGATTCTGCTCGGGCAGGCTGAAGATGACGTTGATCGGATGCACTTCGGTCAGCACCACGATGCCCGTGCCGCTGTTGGCGGTAATGAGATTGCCGACGTCGACCTGGCGGATGCCGGCAATGCCGTCGATCGGTGCGGTGATGCGGGTAAAGCCGAGCTGCGTCCTCGCGCTCGAGGCGGCCGCTTCGTCGGCGGCGACCAGCGCTTCCTGCTGGCGCACCAGCTGGCGCTGGTTTTCCAGATCCTGCGCGGCGACGAAATGTTTCTGGATCAGGTCTTCGTAGCGCGCCTGCGTGCTGCGCGACGCGGAGAGTTGCGCTTCATCCTGTTTCTTCTTGGCCAGCGCCTGATCGAGCGCGGCCTGGAACGTGCGCGGATCGATCTCGGCGATGAGATCGCCGGCTTTGACTTCCTGGCCTTCCTTGAAGTTGATCGCCTTCAGCTGGCCGCTGACTTGCGCGTTGACCGTAACGGTATTGAGCGCCTGCACGGTGCCAAGGGCATTCAAGTAGATCGGCACGTCCTTGGCTTCGGCGGCCACGACCGTGACTGGCACCGGCGCATCCTTGGCGTCGCCCGCACCGCCGCGCGCGCCGAAACCCGTGCCGGTGCGATGCTCGACGAGCCGCCAGGCAATGATGCCGACGAGAACGACTGCGACGATGACCAGCGCCCATTTCCAACGCGACATGCTCGATAACCTCCTGGAACGCCGGACGCCGGCAGTGTGGACGGCCGCGCTGCTCGCCACGAAGGGGAGGCTAGCAGCCGTCTGTGCAGATTGGCGTGTGCGATGAGTAAATGCGTCTTTACACCCGCGGAAAGCGCTTTTTGCTTCGAATTTCAGCGCCGGTACACGCTTGCTTTGGCGCTTCTTGACACCACATGAAAGCGACAGCCCGGTCGGCCTGTCTCATGTGCCGACCCCGCAGGGACCGCCGGGCGCGATCAAGGTTTTTCGATCCGGTGCAAATACCCGGATCGTGCGTGCCCCGGAAGCGGTTCCGGTTCCAAAATCCACCGCAGTTTCGAGGAGGTTCCATGAACACCGTCTGCGCGATTCCCGGCGCGGCGCTCGCCGTCGACCGCTCGCATGTCCCGAACCCCGCTCTCGACGTCCAGTCGAGCGACGGCGCGCCGTCCACGGCCGTGCTCGCCGGCGGCTGCTTCTGGTGTACCGAAGCGGTCTTCCGCGAGCTCGATGGCGTCATCGAAGTGACGTCCGGCTACTCCGGCGGCACCGCATCGACCGCGGACTACAACGCCGTCTGCAGCGGCATGACCGATCACGCCGAGGCGATCCGCATCACGTTCGATCCCAAGCGCATCAGCTACGGCGCGCTTCTCAAGGTGTTCTTCGCCGTCGCGCACGATCCGACCCAGGTCGACGGCCAGGGCAACGACCGCGGCCGTCAGTACCGCTCGGCGATCTTCTACGTCGACGACGCGCAGCGGCAGGTCGCCGAGGCCTACATCCGCCAGCTCGACGAGGCGAAGGTGTTCAACGCGCCGATCGCGACGAAAGTCGAGCCGCTCGATGCGTTCTACGATGCCGAGAAGTATCACCAGAACTACGCGGCGCTCCATCCCGAGCAGGCATACATCGCGCACGTGGCGGCGCCGAAGGTCGAGAAGCTGCGCGACAAGTTCGGCGAGCGGCTGAAGCAAAACGCCTAGCTCTGATCAATCCCCTCTCCCGCTCGCGGGAGAGGGTTAGGGTGAGGGCAAGCTTGCGAACGCCCCACAAGAGCCCTCATCCGCCTCCGGCACCTTCTCCCGCGGAGCGGGAGAAGGAAAGCACACGCATCCACCTCGGCAATATTGAAGTCACGCAAAACCTGGAGCCGACGATGACTCAAGACACCCACACCGCCACGACCCCGCACAAATCCGCGTCCGGCTACGACTTAGGTCCGCTGTCGCGCGACGAAGTCGATCGCCTCGCCGCCAAGCTCGATCCCGAGGAGCGCCGCGTGCTGCTCGATCACGGCACCGAGCGCGCGTTCTGCGGCGGACTCCTCGACAATCACGAAATCGGAACCTATTCGTGCCGACTGTGCGGGCTTCCGCTGTTCCGTTCGGACGCGAAGTTCGATTCCGGGACAGGTTGGCCGAGCTTCTTCCAGCCGGTCGATCCCGAGCACGTGCGCGAAATCCGTGACGAGAGCTACGGCATGGTCCGCATCGAGATCCGCTGTGCGCGCTGCGACAGCCACCTCGGCCACGTCTTCCCGGATGGCCCGCCGCCGACCCACAACCGCTATTGCATGAATTCGGTCGCGCTCGAATTCGCGGCGGACGAAGCGGCCAAACGCTGACGGCGTCGCGCATCGCGGCTTGACGGCCGCGATGCGCGCGTTTTCTGCAGCCGTCCGAATTGTTGCGCCGCGCCAGGCCTGTTGCGGCGTCCGTGGGCGCATGGCCGCGTCCTATGCGGCCTTCGCGATTCCCACGCAATTGCTGCACTGCAATTTGCCTATTCCCGCGCGTGGGCTCACTCTTTACCCGGCCAACGGTTCGGGCATTTCGCGCATATGCGCGGCGTCGCCACCGTCTCTGGCGGCGCCACAGCCATTGCAGAGGATTTACCGATGGGCGACTCCTCGATAGTCGTGAGGCACGCGTCCCGCATCATTCGGGCCGTTCGCGGCGAGCAACGTGCGACCGTCGCGCCGCATATCGCCAAGTCGTGGAACCGGTGCCTGACCCAGTACGGGATGGAACCGAACGGCGCGCGTGCCACGTCCGTGCTCGAGCCGAGCCAGCTGCGCGAGCGCCAGCAGAAGCTCGGCGAGCTTCTCGGTATCGCCCGCGCCGAGATGGAAAGCCTGTACGACCAGATCGCCGGTTCCGGCTATGCGGTCATCCTGGCTGATTCGGACGCGACGATCCTCAGCACGATCACCGATCCGGCGCTCAAGCGCGAGTTCCGCCACGCTGGTCTCTGGCACGGCGCGCTGTGGGATGAGCAACACGAAGGTACCAATGGCCTTGGCACCTGCGTCGCCGAGCGCGCGTCGGTGACGATTCATCGCGACGAGCACTTCATGGGGTACAACCTCAGCATGTCGTGCTCGGGCGCGCAAATCATCGACGCGTACGGCGGCCTTCTCGGCGTGCTCGATGCCTCGTCGGTCAACTGCACTGACACGCGAGTGATCCAACGCCACACGATGGCGCTGGTCAACATGTCGGCCAATCTCATCGCGCGCGTGCATTTCCTGCGCGAGTTCCCGCAGGCTTGGGTGCTGCGCTTCCACAGCCGTCCCGAATTCGTCGGCCTTCTGCACGAAGCGCTGATCGCGGTGTCGAGCGAAGGCCGCATCCTCGCCGTCAACGAGAGCGCGCTCACGCAGCTCGGCCATCCCGATCGCAACAGCCTGATCGGATCGCCGATCGAAGAGGTCTTCCAGTTCGCATTCGCCACACTCGATCAGCGCGCGACCACCGCGCCGCAGACGATCTGGCCGATCCGCGACGTGCAGCACGGCCGCCGCTTCTTCGCACTGGTGCGCGGACCGCAGCAGCCGGGCCATAACAGCGCGACGCTGCGTCCGCTCGCGAGCGAGCCGCTGCGCAGCCCGCCGACGACGCCATTGACCGAAAGCGGACGCCGCCACGTCGGCGCCGATCCGCGCATGCAGCACAACTTCAACTGCGCGCAGCAGCTCTTCGGCAAGCGCGTGCCGATTCTTCTGCAAGGCGCCACCGGCACGGGCAAGGAAGCGTTCGCGCGTGCGATGCATCAGATGTCGCCGTGGGCGAACCGCGCGTTCGTCGCGGTCAACTGCGGATCGATTCCGGAATCGCTGATCGAAAGCGAGCTTTTCGGCTACACGCGCGGCGCGTTCACCGACGCCGACCGCCACGGCCGGCCGGGCAAGATCCTGCAGTCGAGCGGCGGCACGCTGTTCCTCGATGAAATCGGCGACATGCCGCTGACCTTGCAGACGCGGCTTCTGCGCGTCATCGAGGAATACGAGATCGTTCCGCTCGGCGGCGACACGCCGGTGCCGGTCGATCTGCACGTCATCAGCGCGAGCCACCGCGATATCCGCTTGATGGTGCAGGAAGGCGAGTTCCGCGAGGATCTGTATTACCGCTTGAACGGCACCACGTTGCATCTGCCGCTGCTGCGCGATCGCGCCGATCGTGCCGAGCTGATCGAAGTGCTGCTGCATGAAGAGAATCCGGGCGGCGATCCGGTACACATCCAGCCCGATGCGTTGCACGCACTGCTCAATTACTACTGGCCCGGCAACATCCGCCAGCTGCGCAACGTGCTGCGCACGGCTGCCGCGCTCTGCCACGACGGCGTGATCCGCCTGCCGAACCTGCCGCAGGAGCTGCTCGATCACGCCGGCAACGAGCCACGCGTTCAGGAGCCTGTGATTGCTGCGGTCGCGACGACGCCGGCCGGCGACAGCTGCTGCCGTACGCCGCTCGATTCGGCCGAGCACTCCACGCTGCTGCGCGAGCTCGAGCGCAACCGGTGGAACATCACGCACACCGCCGATGCGCTCGGCGTCAGCCGCAATACGCTGTATCGAAAAATCCGCAAGCATCAGATTCCGCTCGCCGAGTAGCGGCCCGGAATCCACGAACGAAAACGGCCCCAATCGGGGCCGTTTTTTTTTTCAGGTGACCCGAACCGAGCGTCGTGTTCAGGCCCGCGAAGTCACACCGTGACCCGACGCGTCATGTGCTGTCGATGATGCCCTGCATCTCGCGCGTCGGACGAACCATCGCGAGCAGCATCGACGGCGGCACGGGCTTGCTGAGGAAATCGTGGAATCCGACCTCCCACGCGCGCGCGCTCGACTGCTGATCGGTGCGCCCGGTCACCGCGATGACGCGAAGGCCCGCAAGATCGGGATCGGAGCGAAGCTGCCGCGCGGTTTCGTAGCCGTCGAGCCCCGGCATGTCCAGATCGAGCAGCGCCACGCTGGGCCTGAGGCGCCGGCACAATTCGAGCGCCTCGGTGCCGCTGCCGCAGCAATGCACCTGGTAACCTTTGGATTCGAGAAAAAGAGCGAACGCCCGGCAGATGGCCGGGTCGTCGTCCGCAATGACGATGATGTAGTCGTTGAGGTGCATCCGCCGCCGTCGCAACTTGCGTGCCACTGTGGCCGAGGCTGTTAAGCATAGTGCAACCGAGGTTCCGGCGCGCTGTTCGGGTGGGAGCCGTGCGGCCCTGAGATGAAGCGGTCCACAGGGAGCCGCGATTTTGCTTTTTTCAAGATTTTCGTGAGGTGTGCGCCGCGCGCACGCCTGTAGGATCGGCGTTCCGCCGTCGCGCCGTTGCCGCGGCGGCCATCAGGGTGATGGCATGCGAAGATCGAAAGCGGTAGCAGGCGCGTGCGCGCTTGCGCTGGGGTGCGCCAGCGTCTCGTCGAGCGGTGCCGCGGAGCCGGCCGAAGGGGAAGCGAGCCTGCCGACCGTCGTCGTTACGGCGACGCGCACCGAGCAATCCTCGTTCGACGTGCCGGCCTCGATCGATTCGGTCTCCGTCGGCGACGGCACCGACACGCTCGGCGTCAATCCTTCCGAATTCCTCGACGGCGTGCCGGGCCTTTCCGCGCGCGATCGCCAGAACTATGCGCAGGACGAGCAGATCTCGATCCGCGGCTTCGGCGCGCGCTCGACCTTCGGCGTGCGCGGCGTGCGCCTCTACACCGACGGCATTCCCGCGACGATGCCGGACGGGCAGGGCCAGGTTTCGCATTTCAATCTCGATTCGGCCGATCACATCGAAGTGCTGCGCGGACCGTTCTCGGCGCTGTACGGCAATTCCTCCGGCGGCGTCATCCAGATTTTCACCGCCGACGGCACTGATCCGGGACAGATCAAGGCCGGCGCCGCCGGTGCGAGCTACGACACGTGGCGCGCGAGCGTCAACGCGCGCGGCGTATCGGGTCCGGTCGACTACAACCTCGATCTCACGCACTTCGAGACCGGCGGCTATCGCGATCACAGCGAAGCCGAGCGCGAATCGGGCAACGGCAAGGTCAACATCAAGGTCGGCGACGGCGGCAAGCTGACGTTGCTGCTGAATACCGTTTCGATACCGGGCGCGCAGGATCCGCTCGGTCTCACGCGCGCGCAGTTCGAAGCCGATCCGCGCCAGGTCGCCTCCGCCGCAGAAACGTTCAACACGCGCAAGAGCGTGCATCAAACGCAAGGCGGCGCGATCTTCGAGCAACAGTTCGCGTCAAACAACACGCTGAAGATCACCGGCTACTACGGACAGCGCGACGTCACGCAGTACCTCTCGGTGCCGGTTGCGACGCAAGGCAATCCGCTGCATTCCGGCGGTGTTGTCGATCTCGAAGGCAACTACGGCGGCACCGACGTGCGCTGGATCTGGAAAGGCGATCTCGGCGGACGTCCGTTCGAAATCGCCGCCGGCGTCAACTACGACCGTCAGGATCAAGGGCGCAAAGGTTTCGAGAATTTCGTCGGCGACGTGCTCGGCGTGCGCGGTGCTCTGCGCCGCAACGAAGACGACACCGTCTACGACTTCGATCAATACGCACAGGCGACCTGGAACTTCGCCGATGCGTGGTCGCTGACCGCGGGCGTGCGCCACAGCGCGGTCAAGTTCAATTCCGACGACAAGTTCATTACCGACACCAATCCCGACGACAGCGGCCAAGTCGATTACAGCGCGACGACGCCGGTCGCGGGACTCATGTGGCGCGCGTCGGATATCGCGCATTTCTACGCGTCATACGGAAAAGGATTCGAGACGCCGACGTTCAACGAGCTCGCGTATCGCTCCGACGGCGGCTCGGGGCTCGCATTCAATCTCGTGCCGTCGAAGAGCAAGAACGGCGAGATCGGCATGAAGCTTCGACCCGACGCGGCGATCAACGCGAGCGTCGCGCTGTTCCGCGCGGACACGCGCGACGAGCTCGCCGTCGCGACGAATTCCGGCGGCCGCACCACGTACCAGAACATCGGCAAGGCGCGCCGCCAAGGTGCCGAAGCCGCACTGAACGCGGCGATCAATGACGACTGGCGTTTGCAGTTCGCGTTCACCTGGATCGACGCGACGTTCCGCTCCGGATTCCTGACCTGCGCGAGCGCGCCGTGCACGACGCCCGACACGCCGGTGCCAGCCGGCACGAAAATTCCCGGCGTGCCGAAAACCGATTTTTCCGCAGCGCTGCAGTGGGGCCACGACATCGGCTGGCGCGCCGGCGCCAAGGGCGACTACGTCGGCTCCGTGCCGGTCAACGATCTTGGCACCGACGCCGCGCCTTCGTATTTCGTGCTCGGCCTCGATGTTGGCTACGGCTTCGAGATGTCGTCGGGACAATTGCGCGCGTTCTTCAGCATCGACAACGCGCTCGACAAGAAATACGCGGGATCGGTGATCGTCAACGATGCCAACGGGCGGTATTTCGAGCCGGCGCCGGATCGGACTTATATGGTGGGGTTTCAGTGGTTGTGGGCGCGATGATGTTCTGACTTCGTCATTCCGACGGAGGTCGGCATCCAGCTCTTTGGCGTCGTCGTGACTAATCGCCACGCTGTCATCCTAGCTCAGCACTATGCCGTCATCCCGGCGGAAGCCGGGATCCATTTGCTGTTGCTTTGCTTTGATCGGTTCGGTTTTCTCCTAAAACACATCCGTGTGTTTTCCGTCCGCCTTCCTGGCGGCCGGGTCACTTCTCTTTGCTTGCCCAAAGAGAAGTAACCAAGAGAAAGGGCATCGTGCCCGCGCCCCTACGGGCTTTTCCTGCGCGCCCTCACCACGGCCGAGGGGGACCCCGGTGGAGCGAAGAAGCGGACTCCTGTCCGCAGAAGCAGATGCGTCGCTGCGCTCGCTAAGAAAAAACATCCCGCATGCCGACGACGCCATATGCCGTCATTCCGGCGAAGGCCGGAATCCAGCTCCTACTTTGGTCATCCCGGCGAAAGCCGGGATCCATTTGCTTTCGCCGCCCAGACTGATGGACTTTTGACCGCGGGAAATTTTCCCGATCGCATTCGTCGCGTGCGTGATTCGCGTGGCATCGCCCATCGAACTCGCGCAAGATGCGTCGGAAGTTCGCTCGGAGCACTTCGATGCAGATGTCGCGCTATCTCGTCACGCGCATCGTCGCGGTCAGCGTCGTGATTCTTCTTGCGGGTCTTAGCCTTGCGCTCTGGCGTGCGCAGTTCGACGTGCAGCGCGAGGAGCGCGGTGCGATCGAGATCGTGCGGCTCTTCGAGCATCTGTATGCGATCGAAAACGGGCCGTCGAGCGCGATCGAGGCGAATCTCGAGGCCTTGCGTCGCATCAACGCGAGCAGCGACTTGCGCCATGTGCAGCTCGAGCTTCGCGACAGTTCCGGCGCGATCGTCGTCGCGCCGCGCGATCGTGCGCAGGCCGGCACGCTGGAGCGATGGTTCGCCGCGATCGCGCCGGGCATGCGCTCGGCGGTGGTCGATCCGTCGGGGCCGTGGTCGCTGGAGCGCGACGACGGCGCGGGTTTCGCCGCAACGCTGTCGCTCGATCCTTCGAGCGAGCAGCGCGAGGCGCTCGACAATCTCGTCGGCATGCTGCTCGTGCTGGCAGGTTACGGTTGCGCGCTGCTGCTTGCGGTGTATTGGGCGTTGCGGCGCACGCTGGCGCCGATGCGGCCGATCCTGGGCGCGATCGGACGCTACGAGCGCAACGAATTCGCGCATCGCCTGCCGACGCTGCCGTTCGCGGAGATGGATCGCATCGGACATGCGCTGAATCATCTTGCGGGGACGCTCGCAAGCGCGCAGGAAGAGCGGCGCGTGTTGAGTCTCAAGCTCGTGTCATCGCAGGAAGAAGAGCGCGCGCGCCTCGCGCGCGAGCTGCACGATGAATTGGGCCAGACGTTGACGGCGATGCGCGCCGACGTCGCGTGGCTGGCGCATCGCACATCGGCGGAACCGGAGACCCTGGACGTGGTGCGCGAGCTCGCCGCGCATTGCGAGCGCTTCCACGCGCAGGTGCGCGATCTCTTGCGCCGGTTGCGTCCGCAAGGCGGCAGCGCGGCCGGGGTTCCGCTCGAACGTCTGCTCGGCGATCTCGTGCAGAGCTGGCGCGAGCGGCCGGGACAGCGAACCGTCTATTCGCTGGATTGCGATCTTGGCGATCGCGCGGTGCCCGATAGTCTGGCGCTCGCGTTGTATCGGTTGACGCAAGAAGCGTTGACCAACGCCGCACGCCACGCGGAAGCGACGCGGGTCAGCGTGCGCGTGCAGGCCGATGCCGACGGCGGCATCGAATGGTGCGTCGAGGACGACGGCGTCGGGTTCGATTCGGCCGAGAGCGCCGCGCGTCGCGGCAGCGGACTTGCGGGTATGCGCGAGCGCGTGTGGGCGCACGGTGGCGACATCGAGATGGAACCGCGCAACACGGGCGGCGGAGCGAAAGCCGGTTTGCGCGTGCGTGCGCGCTTTCGCAAAACAGCAGTGTCGGACGAGCTATTGCGCGTCGAGGGGTGACGCGGTCGAAATGAGTCCGTGCGTCTCGGCGTAGCGATACATTTCGAGCGACGAGGCGAGTCCGGTTTTCTGGCGGATCGCGGTCTGGTAGTTCGATACCGTTTTCGCGCTGAGCGAGCGCATCGCCGAAATCTGCTCGACGCTGCGACCTTGCGCGAGCAGGAGGAAGATATCGAACTCGCGCGGCGACAGTGCGACGTGCATCGGCACCGGTTTGCGATTGCGCTCGGCCAGCGAACGCGCGATATCGGGCGAAACGGGACAATGTCCGCCAGCAAGATCGCGCACGGCGCAGACCAGCGATTCGGGCGGACTGCTCTTGGTGATGTAGCCGCCGGCGCCACCGCGGAGCGCTTGCTCGGCGAGATCGGGGGTTTCGTGCATCGTGAAGATCAGGATGCGAAGGCGCGGCACGCGCCGGCGCAGCCGTTCCAATGTCGCGAGGCCGCCGCGTCCCGGCATCGTCAGATCGAGAATCAGGATGTCGGCTTCGTTCGCCGCGAGCCATCGATACGCGCTTTCGCCGTCGCCGAACTCGGCGACGATCTGCATGCTCGCATCGAGCTCGAGCAGGCGCCGATAGCCGGAACGGACGACCGCGTGATCGTCGGCGATCGCGATGCGCAGCACGGGGCTCGCGGCATCGTGCGCAGGAGAGAAAGCAAAAGGCGCCGTTCGCGGAACTGCGAGAGCGGCGCCGGACAGCGGGGAGGACATGCGCGGAAGGAACGTGCCGCCGTCATGGACGAGCGGGCACGTTCCGTATGTGCGTCAGGACTACTTGAGAACGCCCGCCAGCTTGGCGGCCTGCGTCGCCAGAGCATCCATCAGCGGCGGCGACAGGCAGTCGTACGGCTCGAGGCCGATTTCCTTGATGCGTCCGCGCACTTCGCCCATGCGATTGGGATCGAAGCCGCCTTCGATGATCGAGGAGACGAACGCGGCGAACTGCGGTTCCTGCCAGCCGGTCTGCGGCGAGAGCTCGGTGTGCACGAAGTCGAGACCGTAGAACGCGTGCTTGTTGTTCTCGATGCGCCCGTACATGTGCACGCCGCAGTTCGAGCACGCGTGGCGCTGGATCGTCGCGCTCGGATCGACGACCTTGAGTTTGTCGGCGCCTTTGGTCACCGACACCTTGTCCTTCGGGATGACGGCGATGACCGAGAACGTCGCGCCTTGCGGCTTCCAGCACTTCGTGCAGCCGCACGCATGCTGGTGCACGACGTTCGAAGCGAGCTTCACTTCGACCGCGCCACACTTGCAGCTAAGCGTGCCGCCGGCGAAATTCGGATCGCCTTTCTTGATTCCTTTGTCGATGGCTGGATGAAGGGTAACGGCCATATCTCTCACCTCACGTTATTTTTGAAAAGTGCGCGGCACGCCCGCGCAGCGCGCACCCACCTAGAATTGCTTGTTGAATTCGCTCATCGCGACGCCGCTCATCAGAAGTTACTTATCAGTAACGGATGACCGAGCGGATCACCTTGCCGTCGTGCATCAGGTCGAAGGCATGGTTGATCTGGTCGAGCGGCAGCACCTCGGTCACGAACTCGTCGATCTTGAGATCGCCCTTCATGTAGTTTTCGACATAGCCCGGCAGCTGCGTGCGGCCTTTGACGCCGCCGAACGCCGAGCCGCGCCAAACGCGGCCGGTAACGAGCTGGAACGGACGCGTCGAGATTTCCTGACCGGCACCGGCGACGCCGATGATGGTCGATTCGCCCCAGCCTTTGTGGCAGCACTCGAGCGCCGAGCGCATCACCTTGGTGTTGCCGATGCACTCGAACGAATAGTCGACGCCACCGTCGGTCATGTCGATGATGACCTGCTGGATCGGCGTGTCCTTGAAGTCGGCCGGATTGACGAAGTCGGTGGCGCCCATCGCCTTGGCCATTTCCCACTTCGACGGGTTGAGATCGACCGCGATGATGCGCGAGGCCTTGGCCATGACCGCGCCCTGCACGACCGCGAGGCCGATGCCGCCGAGGCCGAACACGGCGACGGTCGAGCCCGGCTGCACCTTGGCGGTGTTGAGCACCGCGCCGATGCCGGTCGTGATGCCGCAGCCGAGGAGGCACACCTTGTCGAGCGGCGCCTTCGGATTGATCTTGGCCAGCGCGATCTCGGGCAGCACGGTGTATTCGGAGAACGTGCTGCAGCCCATGTAGTGCAGGATCTGCTTGCCGTTCTTGGAGAAGCGCGAAGTGCCGTCGGGCATCAGGCCTTTGCCCTGCGTCACGCGGATCGCCTGGCACAGATTCGTCTTGCCGGATTTGCAGAACTTGCAGACGCCGCATTCGGGCGTGTAGAGCGGGATCACATGGTCGCCGGGCTTTACGCTGGTGACGCCCGGGCCGATCTCCTGCACGATGCCGCCGCCCTCGTGACCGAGGATCACGGGGAACATGCCTTCAGGATCGGAGCCCGACAGCGTGAACGCATCGGTATGGCAGACGCCGGTGGCGACGATCTGCACGAGTACTTCGCCGGCCTGCGGCTTGCCGAGATCGACCTCCTCGATCTCCAGAGGCTTTCCGGCCTCCCATGCGACTGCGGCTCTAGTTTTCATTGCTCAAGATCTCCCAGGAAAATCCATTTGCTGCGGCGTGCGTCGAGCGCCGGCCGCCGGTAAAGAGGCGCGGTGATTTGTGCTTTTCTCCGCGGAATGCGGCGGTCGAACGACCTCCCCCGGGTGGCCGCCTTGCTTTGAGTCGCGCGCACTCCGTGCGAGCATCAAGGCAATCTGCATGCCACTTGGAGAGATCTCGTAACCGCTGGTTTTCAAACGGGTTCTTGCCCTTTCTGTCATATCCGCGCGCATTCGTTTCGGCGCAGCGGTGAAACGGAAATGGAACAGCTGTTCCGAATGGCGACGGGCTTCGTAGATAGGGTCACTACTGCGGGATTACGACGCCCCACGGAAGCTCGCCGACCGGGATTTCCTTGACCACCTTGAACGTCTCGGTATCGATGACGCTGACGCTGTTAGAGCGGCCGTTGGCGACGTAGAGTTTTTTGCCGTCCGGCGTCAGCGCCATGTTCCACGGGCGCTTGCCGACGGGAATCTCCTGGGTCGCCTTCATCGAGGCCACGTCGATCACCGACACGCTGCCGGCGCCGCCGTTGGCGGCGTAGACGCGCTTGCCGTCATGGCTGACCGTGACGCCGGCCGTGCGCAACGCCGTCGCGATGCTTGCGATCTTCTTCTTCCCGGCGACGTCGATCACGTCGACCGTGTTGCCGGTTTCCTGCGCCACGAAATAGTGCGTCGTGCCGGGAATGAACGCCGCGCCGCGTGGATGCCCGCTGGTCGCGATCGTGCCGATGGATTTGCGCGCGGCAACATCGATGACATCGAGATTGTCCGAACCTTCATTGCTGGTCAGGAGCAGCTTGCCGTCCGGCGCGAATTCGCAGTGCTCGGGATTCTTGCCCTGCACGGGAATGCTGGCTTCGAGCTTCATCGTTTTCGGGTCGATCAGGAGCACCTTGTGCTGGCCTTCCGCGCAGACGGCGATCTGATCGCCTTTGGGCGACAGACGCACGCCCTCGGCGTCGTCGCCGATCGCGACGCTCGCCGTGACCTTGTCGGTGGCGGGATCGATCGCGACGAGTTTGTCGTGCTCGGCGTCGACGACGTAGAGCACGCTGCCGGACGCATTGGTATCGATCGCCTGCAGGCGCTTGCCGAGCGCGTTGCCCGCGGAGAGCGTGCGCGTGACGGTGTCGGTCGCGGTGTCGATGACGGAAATCGTGCCGCTTTTCTGGTTCGGCACGTAGGCGAACGGTGCGGCCGACGCGATCGGCGCTGCGAGCGCCAACGCGAGCGCGGGGTGCCGAAAGCACCTGCGATGATTCTTCCGCGTCCGCACTTCGAATTTACGCACTCCGAACTCCTGTGAAATCTTTTTCATGCGAGGCATGAAGCACCGCAACTCGCGCAGCACGCACGAGTCGCTTGCGGCGTTTCAGCGTTCCTCGGGCGGCGTCCCGTATTTGTATTTCTGATCGGCGCTGGGGTTGTATTTGGAACGCACGAACGTCAGGATTTTCCACAACTCATCGCTCGTCTTCAGCAGCGTTCCGAACGGCGGCATCGGACCGACGACATTCTCGCGGCCTTTGCGCATGTAACCGTTCTTCTGCAATTCGTCGCTGCCGAGCGTGACCAGACGGAACAGCGTATCGTCGTCGCCGTCGTAAACCCAGGTGTCGTTGGTCAGGGGCGGGCACATGCCGCCGCCGCCGCCACCGCCGTGGCAGCCGTTGCAGCTGTAGCCGAGGAAGATCTTCTCGCCCTCGGCGACGATGTCGGCCTGGCTGTCCTTGTACGGATTCTTGAGCTGGCCCTTGGGCGTCTGCTTGACGAGATCGGGCGGCGTGATCTTCGTGTAATCGACGGTCTTGGCGGCATCCGCTGCCTGCGCCGGACCGTTGAGACCAGTTATCGCGGCGAGCGCAAGCGCCACCGCGACGGTTCCACCAAACACTTTCTTCAACACAGCCAATCTCCTCTGATCGAGAGCCAAGCGATAGCTCGTTATTTCGAGTGACTTAAATCGTGTGCAGCAATGAAGTGATTCTGGACCCGGCGGCTTAAGGGTGCCTAACTAAAATCGCGTTGCGCCATTTACGCAATAGGCGAGAAAGAGCCGATGGCGCGCGATAGTTCGTTTCGTAATGACGCAACGAATTTTTGACGCGCGATTCGCTGCGTTGTGCATGCACGCCGCCGCGGAGTTCGCCGTCGTCATGTCGATTTGCCGCCGGAGCGCTGCTGCGCTTCCTTGAGCAGCTTGACGATCGCATCGCTGTTGCTCGATTGCGCGATCGTGAGCGCGGTGCGTCCGTCTTCGGTCTTGATGCTGGGATCGGCGCCGGCCTTGAGCAGCATGTCGGCGATCTCGGAGCGATTGCCGGCCGCCGCGATCATGAGCGCAGTGACGCCGCCCGGATTCTTCGCGTTGACGTTGGCGCCCTTGGCGATGAGGCGCTGGGCGATACCGCTCGAGCCCGACGTCGCCGCCAGCATCAGCGGCGTGTATTCGCCCTGGCCGACCGGATGATTGACGTCGGCGCCGGCATCGATCAGGACGACGGCGGATTTGTCCTTGCTGTTCTGCGCTGCGATTGCGAGCGCCGTGAGGCCGCCGGCTTCGCGCGTCACGTCGCTCTTCGCGCCGTTGGCGATGAGGAGGCGCGCGAGATCGTCCTGATCGCTCCACGTTGCGTACATCAGCGGAGACCAGCCGGAAAGATCGGTCGCATTCGGGTCGGCTTTGTGCTCGACCAGATATTTCGCGATCGGCGCGAAGCCGAAGCGCACGGAGTTGCCGAGCGCGGTGTAGCCGTCGCCGTCGCGCGCGCTCGCATCGGCGCCGTGCTCGATGAGATAGCTCACGCGATCGATGTCGTTGGCGACGACGGCGTGGCCGAGCTCTTCGTTCTTGTCGGCGCCTTGCGCCAGCCACCTCTTGAGATCGGCGACGGTTGTGCGCGGACCTTCCTGCGCCGTGCGCGTCTCGGGCGTCGCGATGTCCTTGTACGGACCGTGCGACGCGAGATTGCCGTCGATGATGCAATCGTCGCACTTGACCAGCGGCACGCCGTAATCGTCGAGGATCTTCCGGATCTGATCCTTGCTGTCGTGCATCGCTTTTTCGATCGCGGCTTTCAATTCCGGCCGGCCGCGCGGCACGGCCATCGCCATGTCGAATTCGAGCGGCACGGTCTCGTCCATCAGATTGACCGGCTGGATCACCAGCGGCGCTTTCTTGATCGTCTTGTAGTAGCCCGCCATCGGGCCCCACACGCCGGCCATCTCGATCTTGCCGTCGATGACCTGCTGCACCTGGTACGAGGGCTGGTTCTCCGGAACGAGATCGCCGTTGTGGGAGAGATACTGGATGACGGTGTTCTGCATGATCCCGTGCGCAGCGAGCGCCTGGCGGATCGCGGACACCTGGAACACGCCGATGCGCACGCGCTGCAGCAGCGGGTCGTCGAAATTCTTGACGGTGTAGCCTTTGTCGTCGCGGTACACGAGCACGAAGCTCGAGCGATACAGCGGCGTCGTGATTTCGGCGCCTTCGGTATCCGACGCCATGTCCATCCACAGATCGCAGCTTCCGGAAGAGAGCGTGCTGCGCATCAATCCGCGCTCGATCGACGGACGCCAGTAGTACGAAACGCCAGTACCGAGCGCCTGGCCCAGCACTTCGGCGATCTTGTTCTGGAAGCCTTCGCCCTTGTTGTTCGAGAGCGGCATGTTGCCGGGATCCGCGCACACCGTGAACGAGCTCAGCTTGGCTTCTTCGGCGGCCGCGCTTCCCGCGGCTGCGGCGCAAGCGATCACAAATGCGGTACGAAGCATCGTCTTCATGGCGCACTCCTCTCGGGGATCAACATAAGACAGCGGGGAGGGCTGTTGAATTCCGTACCCCGAGAATGATTTCGACGCTGATGCGGGGAAAAGTCCAGCGCATCGCAGAGCGAAAAACGCCCGGCGCCTAGGCGCCGGGCGTTACAACGGGTCAAACGATATACAACAATCCGATCATCCGCCGACGCGGAACGTATACAGCGTGCCGCCCTGCGGGATGTGGTTGAGGCCGGCGGCCTTGGTCATGGCCGTCGCGCCGATCGCACCGAACTTGTCGGAAAGATCCAGGCCCGCGGTGACCGGCAAGCCGATCCATCCGCCGATGCCCGACCACACCGTCACGTACGTCTTGCCCTTGACCGACCACTGGATCGGGTTGCCGATGATGCCCGAGCCGAGCTTGCGCGACCAAAGGACCTTGCCGTCGTTGCGATCGACCGCGCGGAAGTCACCGCCGAGCGAGCCGTAGAACACCAGGCCGCCGGCCGTCGTCAGCGTGCCGCCCCAGTTCGGGTACGGATCCGGCACTTCCCACTCGGTCTTGCCGGTGACGACGTTGAACTTCTTGATCTTGCCGGTCACGCCGGGCTTTTCCGGATACATGTACACGTTGGCGAACACGTACACGGTGCCCTGCTGCGTGTGCGAGCGTTCCTGCGGATTCAACTCCATGCACCAGTTGTTGGTCGGCACATAGAAGTTCGCAGGATCGTTCGGATCGACCGACGCGGGCTGCTGGTCCTTGCCGCCCATCGCGGACGGGCAGGCTTGCACGTTCTTCTGCGGAAGCAGCGGAGAGTGCTCGGCGACCTTGACCGGACGACCGGTCTTCATGTCGACCTTCTCGGCCCAGTTCACGGTCACGTAGTTGTGCGCGCGAAGCAGCGTGCCGTCGACGCGATCGAGGACATACGCGAAGCCGTTGCGGTCGAAGTGGACGAGCGCTTTGTGCTTCTTGCCGTCGATGTCGAGGTTGTCGACGAGGATGACTTCGTTGATGCCGTCATAGTCCCACTGGTCGAACGGGGTCATCTGATAGGCCCACACGGCTTCGCCGGTATCGACGTTGCGCGCGAAGATCGTCATCGACCACTTGTTGTCCCACTGGCCGTTGTTGCACGCCTCGAACGTCTGCGGCTTGGCACCGCAACGGAAGGACGGGCTCCACAGACCGGGGTTGCCGGTGGCGTAGTACACCAGGTGCAGATCGGGGTCGTACGCATACCAGCCCCAAGCCGCGCCGCCGCCGCGCTGCCACTCGTCACCCGGATACGTATGGATGCCGAGATCCTTGCCAGCGGTGCCGTAGTGCGGGTTCTTCTTGTTCGTGTTCGGCGTCAAGCAGACGTCTTTGTCCGAACCCGTCGAATGACATTCCCACACCTTCTTGCCGTCGGCCAGCGCGTACGCCGTGAAACGGCCGCGCGCCGCGAACTCGTCGCCGCCGAAGCCGATCATGACCTTGTCGTTCGCGATGATCGGAGCAGGCGTGATCGTCTCACCCTTGTCCGGATGCGCGTGCTTGACGACCCAGTCTTCCTTGCCGGTTGCGGCGTCGAGTGCGATCACGTAGCCGTCGAGAGTGCCGAACACGAGCTTGCCGTCGGCATACGACATGCCGCGGTTGACCGTGTCGCAACACGCGCGCGGAACGGCCGATTCGTCGCGGCCGCTGGTCTTCGTGTAGTTCCACACCTGCACCGGATGATCCGGATCGGAAAGATCGAGCGCCTGGATGATGTTCGGCCAGCCCGACTCGATGAACATCATCGGCTTGCCGCCGACGTCGCTGATCACCAGAGGCTGACCCTCGTGGCCACGCAGCGTGCCGCTCGATTGCGCCCAGGCGAACTGCAGATCCTTGACGTTCGAAGCGTTGATGTCCTTGAGGGCGCTGTAGCGGTGCTGCATGAGGTTGCCCGCAGGCGCACCCCACTGGTTGGGGTCTTTGAACCGCTGGAATTGTTCGGTATCGGACGAGGCCATGGCCGCGCCGCAGGTACCGAGCAGCGCTACCGCAGCGCAGTACAGCTTGACTCGATGTTTCGCTGTAAGCCAACTCATCTTCAATTCTCCTCCTGCATGGGTCGGTGGTACTTCCGCCGCAACGCGAAAGCAGCCGGCGAACAGTCATCAGCCTTGTTTCTACGCTTGCGTGGCCATGGGGTTCGCGAAGTTTTTCTGGTAGTCGAAGTTCTAAAAGGTCCGCGCATGCCGCAGACGCCGGCGCTTGCTCATGCCGGTACGGCCTGCGATGCGGGCTCTTACCTGCAGCGGATGTGCCAAATGCCCGTTAAAGGGAAAAATTCCATCGCATCAAGCGATTGCAAATTGTTGCGGCGCAACGATTTGTTCCGAGTGTTCCATCGGCGGAACACCACAGACGGGCGCGTTGCACCGCGCTTGGCATAGCGCTCTGGAACGGCAATGAACGAGCCTTGATCGCGCGAGCACGGGATCAACGCGCACGCGCCATGGCGCGGCCGGCGAGTACCGGCCGCGTGGCGCTGAGCTTTGAGTTTCAGTAGTCCGCGGCCCGGATCGGGATGCGGAATTCGGCAGCGGCCGGACCCGGCCGCTGCGCAAGCGCGAATGCGCGGTTTCGATTCGTCAGTCGACGTCGAACGACTGCAGCTCGACAGGGATCGTCACGTTGATCGTGCCGAACATGCCCTGGCCAGCCGCACCATGAATCTCGCAGTGATAGCCGATCGTGCCCGGCGTCGGGAACGCGACCGTCGCCGACCAGGCCGCGGAGCTCGCCGCCCCGTTGCCGCCGTCGGCGTCGCACCCGTTGGCGCAGCGGAACGACGTCACCGCGCCGGCATCCGACGCCACGTTGTGGAATCCGCCGCCGTTGGTGAACGTGACCGTGTCGCCCGCCGTGATGTTCAAGGTCTGCGGCGAGAACGTAAGGCCATTGGGATCACCGACGTTGACCGGGTGATTGATCGCCCACGCGGGCGCCGCGATCATGCCCAGCGTGGCGACAAGGCCCGCTGCTGTGGTTTTTAAAAGCGAAGAGCGCATATCTACATCCTCCGTACTCATTTGGGACCGCCGGTTTCCCCGCCGCCGGTTCCTTTACTGCCCTCGGATTTGCGTTGCGATTAGACGCCATGCGTTCGCATGGCGTCGCTTATGCTGTTGAGTTCGTTCAACAACCATTACCCTTTCGATGACACCGCCATAGCTATGTCGATGTCCGATAATTCATCTTGCGAACAAGTGCTTATCCGTCCGGCGCGCTGTCGCGGCCACTTTTGCTCGCATCCTTTATAAACGTGGCGGAAAAACCATTGTCTTGTGAGCGGCCCAATCAGCGGCCCGACTCGATCCAAAGCGCGACCGCTTTCATCGATTCCTCGTCGAGGGTGCGCGCGACCGGAGCCATGATCCGATCGCTGCTCGACGTCAGATGCTTGTCGTCGCGGAAATCCTTGAGGCGTTGCACGACATAGTCGGCGTGCTGTCCGCGCAGAACCGGATACGTGCGATACGAAGCGTCCTCGCCTGCGAGCGGATGTCCGCCCGCGTCGGCGCCGTGGCAACCCTGGCACGGCGGCGTGCCGCTGGCCGTATCGCCGTTGCGATAGATTGCCGCGCCGCGATCGGACGCCGGCGCGCTCGCGTTCGCGTACGCCGGCGCCAGCGAGGCGAAATAGGCCGCGAGATTGCGCATCGCGGCTTCGTCGAGATTGGCGACCTGCGAGGTCATCGGCGATTCCGGCCGAGCATCGCGCTTGAACTCGATGAGCTGCCAGTAGAGATATTCCGCGTGCTGCCCCGCGAGATTCGGAAACGCAGCGGCCGGCGAGATGCCCGCCGCGCCGTGGCATGCGCTGCAGACAGCGGCCTTTTCCTTGCCGGCGCTTGCATCGCCTTGCAACGGCTCGATGCGGCGAAGATCGATGAAATCGTGCGCGCTCGCTGCGAAGCTTGCGAGCATCAGCGCGAGCGCGAAGGCGGGAGACAGGCGAAAGGTCATGTCGGTCTCCGCTCAGAGCTCGATGTTGACGAGAAGACCGACGAGATTGGCGCTGTAGCTCTCCGGCCCGCCGTCGGTGTAGACGCGGTGATCGATGACCTGGCCCGCCGCGAAACCGGAGTAGTGCCAGTCGTCGATGTGGCCGCGCTCGTAGTAGTCGAACACGCGCAGCGACACGCGGCGCACGATCGGAATCGTGACGCCGAGCGTCAGTCCGTTGACGTGATAGTTCATCGGCGGGAACGAATTGCCCGGCAGGAAGCCGTCGGCGAAATACGCGAGCGCGGTCGGCGACGCGAAGCGATAGCTCGTCGTGCCGCGCGCGTAGATGTAGTTCCAGCTCGCGTCGATGCGCACGCGGCCGATCGTGTGATTCAACGTCGCACCCGCGTTGTGATTCTTCTGCTTGTCGTCGGCCCACCAGCGTCCGTCGAGCGGATACGTCGCGCCGCCGAGCGTCGGATCGGAGCCGGTCTCAATGTCGTTGACGTTGGCGAGCTTGAGCTTGGATTCGTCGTAGCCGTAGAAAAGGCTCGCGCTCGTTTCGGGCGACGGCTGCCATTCCCATTGCAGCGCCGCGCCGATCGTGTCGTATTTCTGGCGGCCGAGCACTGCGTCGTAATCGTTCCAGTCGCCGCGGATCGATGCGCTCAACGTCATGTCGTCGCGCGGCATGAAGGTCGCCATCAGGTCGATCTTGTTCTCGTCGCGGCTCGCGACGTCGTACTTGCGCAGCGCATCGACCGTGTGCGGCAGCAATCCGCCTTCGGGCACGACGAAGCCGGGGAGGCTGCTCGAATACGTGAAGTCGTACGGATCGTAATCGTACGTGTCGCCGTTCTGGCGCAAGTAGGTGACATTCGCGCGGAACGTCAGCCAGTCGAGCGCGCGGTTGACCCAGGTCAGCTTGATGCTGTTCGAATCGACTTCGCTGCGCTCGCGGTTGCTCGGCTCGTAGCGGCTGAACGTGTAGGTGGCGCCGAGCGTGTCGTGCTGGCCGATCTTCCAATCGGCGCCGGCATTCGCGTCGATCGTCTGCATGTCGAGCGGCAGGCTCGAGATGCGGTTGTAGTTCGACGGCGCCGTCACCGGATCCCAGAAACCGACTTCGCCCGGCACGATGCTGCCTTGCGATCCGTTCTCGCTGACGTAGCCGTATTGCCCGGTCAGCGGGTTGTAGGCGATGTAGACGTTGCGGTAGTCCTCGCGATTGAAACGCAGGCCGCCGCGCACGGTGATGTCGGACGTCGGCTGCAGCACGATGCGTCCGTCGACGAGCGTGGTGTCGATGCTCATGTCGGCGTGCTTGCGCGACAGCGCATCCGGCGTATTCCACTTCGCGCAGTCGTACAGGAATGGATTCTGCGGCCCGAGGCCGGAGCCGTTGAGATCGATGCCGAACACGCCCTGGCAATTGATCGGCGCGATCAGCGCATCGTCCTGCGACATGCGTCCGCCCGACGCCGTCAGCGACACTTCGCCGTTCATCGGCAGCTTGCGCGTGAACGTCGCGGAAAGATTGTGGTAGTCGTTGTCGGGCTCCATCGCCATCTGGCCCTGATACAACGGCGCCGACGTCGCGCCCGGAACGACCGGGTACAGCGAGAACGGCGACTGGAAGTTGTAGCTCCGGTAACGGTCGCGATAGAACGAGCCTTGATAGCCGAAATCCATGCGCCACACGTCGCCGGCGTAGCGGAAGCCGCCGTTGAGATTGATCGTCGAATCGTCGATCGGCTTGGTCGTTTCCAGCACGCCGCCGTTGTCGGGAAACGGGAAATTGAAGAAGAACGTTCCGCCGTACGGCCGCGCACCCTTGCGCTGCTCGTCGGTGACGTTCGCGTACGCGGTCCACTCGGGCGTCAGAAACATGTTGAAGCCGAGGCCTTGCTTGTCGCGCTTCACCGACAGCGTGCGTTCGGGCGTCGCCGCGGAAACCGCCGCGACTTCGGCCGACGTGCTGCCGCCAGGCACAAGACTCGACGGCAGCGTCAGGTTGTTCGAGCCGACGCCATTCCAGATCGGCCGCGCGTTGTTCGACAACACGTTCGGCATCTGGCGCAAGAATGCCTGCACCTTGTAGCTGCCGGCGCGTCCGAACACCGCCTGGTAATACTGATCGTCGTCGCCGATGCGGCTCGCGCGCACGTTCGCGTACGTGCCGTCGTCCGGGCGCTCCCAGGTGTAGTCGAGGAGGCCGAGAATGAGGCCGCTGTCCCAAGCGACGTAGCGGTTCCACAGCGCGTTGTTCTCGTCGCCGCCGGTCGCGACCGCGCCGATCGAGAGCACGCCGTACGACTGCCATTCGCCGCGATCGGTCACCTCCGGCGGCTCGGCGGGACACATGTAGAGATTGCCGGTCGGCGAGCGATGCTGGCCCGGCGTCAACCACGACGTGCCGCGATCGTCGCGCTCTTCGCCGGCGGCGCCCGCGGTCGGATCGAGCTTGTTCGCGCGCCACGTGTCGACGCCGACGCCGGTGTCGGCGAACGCGAGCGTCGAGGAAATTGCGAACGCCAGCATCGTCATCCCGGCGCAGGCCGGGATCCAGCTTGTGCGCCGTGGCGAAGTCGAAAGGCTGGATCCCGGCCTGCGCCGGGATGACGAGAAGGAGGTATTGAGCGTCGTCATCGCAGTCCTCCCCTCACTCGTGGAACTTCGGACCCGACGGCGCATTCGAGCCGTGGATGTTCGCGTGGCAGGTGATGCAGCCGCGGCCCATGATGCGTTCGTCCGGATGCGTGCCGCTGGCGAGCGATTGCGGCGTCTGCAGATCGTTCGGATGGCGTGTCGAGCTGTGGCACTGCTGGCACAGGAATGGAATCGGCGCGACCAAGAGCGTCTGCTGATTCGATCCGTGCGGCGTGTGGCAGTTGAGGCAGCTCTCGCGCACCGGCGCGTGCTCGAACAGGAACGGTCCGCGCTTCTCGGCGTGGCACTGGTAGCAGGTCTCGTTGACCGTGTTGGTCTTCAAGAGCGGACTCGTCAGCGAGCCGTGCGGGTTGTGGCAGTCGTCGCAGCTCATCTGTCCTTCCGGCAGCGGCATGTGCGAGCGACGGTTGAACTGCATGCGGATGTCCTTGTGACATTGCGAGCAGGTGTCGTTGATCGAAGCCTTGGCGAGCAGGCCCTCGACCGAGAATTTCGCCATCGGATTGTGGCAATCGCTGCACGAGAGCCCGTTGCGCTGGTGCACTGAGCCTGTCCAGTGGTCGCGCGGGCCGCCCTGATGACAGGTGAGGCAGGTCTTGGTCTGCGTCTCGATCGGCGTGCCGGAATTCTTCGTGTAACCGATGATGAGGCCCTTCGCCGTGGGATTCTGCGCGTGCAGGGAGCCAGGCCCGTGGCAGGTCTCGCACACCGGAATGCTGGCGTCGGCCTTGTTCGCCGCGTGCAGCCCGAGCGCGTGCAGCGTGTGCGTGAAATGCTCGCTCTCGAGTTGGTGGCAGGCGATGCAGACCTTCTCGCCGACCGGCTGCGCATCGGGTGCGCCGGGATTGGTCGCTACGGTCGCCTTGGCGAATCCGGGCGCAGCGAGGAGCCGGCTCATGTCCTGGTGCGCCTCGTCGCCGGAAAGATTCGACGCCGGCAATTTCGCCGCGAGCTCTTCGCGCGTCTGCTGCGCGGGCGCCTGTGCCGGTGCGACGACGAGCGCCGCGAGCGCGAATCCGATCGCGCTCAAAGCCCATACCGCCGGTCCTCGGAACCGAGCCATCGTTACCTCCCCAACGGACGAGCGGCGCGCGTGCAGGCGCGAGCGGACGCGCGACGACGACCGACGTCGCGGCAGCGCGATGCGAAATTGTTCGGCACACACGAAAACTGCCTGCGAAGCGTCGAGCGCATCGAAGCGGTTCCTCTAGATCGCGCGGTCGTGTGCCCTCGTGGACCGGCGATGTACATCCCCGACCCGAGACTAGGGCGGAAGGCGGAGCGAGGTCAAGCAGGCTCTGGGTGACTTGCGCACCCGGTCTCTGATGAGCCCGCAATGCTCAGACGACACCTCGATGCTTGCCTCGCCACGGCGCGTAGAAGGCGCGCAGGCGTGCGATGTCGGCAGCGCTGTCGGACGTGGGCAGGAATAAGGGACCGATGCCGACGGTCTTGGTCGGATAGTCGAAATAGACCGGCAGGATCGGTACGCGGGCCGCGCGCGCGATGTGCCAGAAGCCACTTTTCCACTTGGCAACACGCTTGCGCGTGCCTTCGGGCGTGATGCCGAGCCAAAGTCCCTCGCGATCGGCGAAGCGCGCGGCCATCTGCTCGACGACACCGTGCGCGCCGCTCCTCTCGATCGGGATGCCGCCGAGCCGGCGCAGGATCCAGCCGAGCGGACCCGCGAAGAGCTCGCGCTTGGCCATGAACGAGACGTTCGCGCCGAGCGCACTGCGCAAGAGCAGTCCCCAGACGCCGTCCCACCACGACGAATGCGGCGCCGCGATCAGCACCAGCTTGGGAAGGTCCGGCAACGTGCCTTCGAAGTGCCAGCCTGCGAGGCGAAGGATCGCAGCGCAAATCCGGCGCCAGCCGCTCTGGGGGAACTGCGGCATCGACGCCGGCAAGGCCGGCAGCGAGCCGGTTCCGCTCATTCGTGATCCCAGCCGCGCGAGCTGCGTCCGCGCTTGATCGTCGAGCGGCTCTTCTTCGATTCGATGCGGCGCTCCTTCGAGGCGCGCGTCGGACGGGTCGCGATGCGCCGCTTCGGCGCCACCATCGCCGCCGCGATCAGCGCCGCGAGGCGCGCCCGCGCATCGTCGCGATTCTTGGCCTGGTCGCGAAACCGATTCGCCTGGATCACCAGCACGCCGTCGGACGTCAGCCGGCGATCGCGCCGCGCGAGAAGCCGCGCGCGAACCGGTTCGGGCAGCGCGCGCGAATGGGCGACGTCGAAGCGAAGCTCGACGGCGCTGGCGACCTTGTTGACGTTCTGCCCGCCGGGACCTGCGGCGCGCACGAAGCGCTCGGTCAATTCGTCGTCGGGAATGGCCAGGTTGTCGTCGATGTCGAGCATCGAGGCATCTTAGCAAGCGGCCGCGCATCGCATCGCTGCGATGCGCGATTTGGTGCGGCGACTCAGTTGTTCGGCGAACGCGGCACGTTGCCCGAGACCATCTTCTGCGCCATCGACGCGTAGTTCTGCACCTGCCGCGCGAACAGCGCCGCTTCGGTCGATTCACCATTCTGCGACAGATCGGCATAGCGCGTGCGCAGCTGCTGGATGCGCGCATCGCACGTGTCTGCGTAGCGCGACTGCATCGTGTTGACCTTGCCGGTCGACTTCTGTTTCTTCATCTGCTTGCAGACGTCGTCGAGATCGCTCAGCGCCGCCGCAGCCGCAACCGAGCTTTCCGGCGGAGCCGGCTGGGTTCCGGTGAGTCGCGGCGCGACGCGCGGCGCCGCGGCATCCGCGTGCGTCGCCGGCACGCGCGCGACCGACGTCGAATGCTCGGCGAGGACGCGCATCGCGCGGCGCACGGTCGCAGGTTGCGTCACGTCCTCGAAACGCGCGCCGTCGGCGTTGCGCGTCTTGTCCGCGATCCACAGATCCACCAGCTTGCGGCATGCCGCCTTCTCGTTGTCGCTCATCGCCTGCGCCGAGAGACCCTTGGCGACGTCGGCATCGCCCGACCACGCGCGGAGGCAGTTGACGGCGCGCGGCTCGAGTGGCGCTTTCGGATCGGAGACCTGCGAATCCTCGGTGTGCAGCAGCGCCGTCAGCTGGGCGTCGGTGAGATCGTGCGTGCGATGGCAGGCAGCGAGGCCGAGAAGGACTGCGACGCTCGCAGCGATGAGGCCAGGACGAACCAGTTTCATATCGACTCCACTTGGAATGCTGTTTCAGGATTTGCGCAACGCCGCGATCAGCGCCAGCACGGCGCCTGCGGCGGCAACGACGGCCATGATGGTGCTGCCGCGTCGGGGCAGCTCCGGCACCGCGAGCAGTACCGCGGCCACGATGAGCGAAACCGCGAGCGACAGCCATACGGCGATGCGCTGTCCGCGGCGGCTGCTGCGCTCGATGGCCTTCAGATCGTCCGAGGAGACGCGAAGTTCCAGCTGTCCGCGCGTCGCCTGGGTCAGGTAATCATGAACGAGCTGCGGCATGTCCGGCGCCGCAGCCAGCCATTCCGGCACGCGCCGGCGCAGCGCCTTCAGCGCGGCGCGCGGGCCGCGCCGTTCGCGCCAGATCTTCTCGAGCACAGGTTTCGCGGTCGCCCAGATGTCGATGTTCGGATGCAGAAGACGTCCGACGCCTTCGATATTGAGCAAGGTCTTCTGCAGCAGGATCAGCTGCGGCTGCAAAGTCAGCTCGTAGCGACGTGCGGTCTGGAACAGCTTCACGACGACTTCGGCCAGCGAGATCTCGCTCAGCGGTCGCGTGAAATACGGCTCGCACACCGTGCGCACGGCCGCCTCGAGCTCGTCGGTGCGAGCGTGCGCCGGCATCCATCCGGCGCGCACATGCAATTCCGCGATGCGCCGGTAATCCTGATTGAACAGCGCGAGGAAATTCTCGGCGAGCCAGTACTGATCCTGCTCCGGCAGCGATCCCATGATGCCGAAGTCGAGCGCAATAAAACGCGGATCGGCCGCGTGCGCGGGATCGACCCAGATGTTTCCCGCGTGCGCGTCGGCGTGGAAGAAGTTGTCGCGGAACACTTGCGTGTAGAAGAGCCGCACGCCTTTCTCGGCGAGCCGCTCGCGATCGATGCCGGCCGCGTCGAGCGCGGCGAGATCGTCGACCGGAATGCCGCGCACGCGCTCCAGCGTCAGCACGCGCTCGCTGGTGTGCGACCAGATCACTTCGGGAACATAGAGATCGGGCGAATTCGCGAAATTCCGCCGCAGCAACGATGCGTTGGCGCCTTCGCGCTGCAGGTCGAGCTCGTTGGTCAATGTCGTCTCGATCTCGTCGACGATTTCGCGCGGACGGATCTTGTCGGCGTTCGGATGAAAGCGTTCCACCGAGGCCGCGATGCCGCGCAACAGATCGATGTCGCGCGCGACGCGCTCGTGGATGTCGGGCCGCAGCACCTTGACGACAACCTCGCGTCCGCCGGCGAGCGTCGCCGCGTGCACCTGCGCGATCGACGCGGAAGCCAGCGGCTTCGCATCGAACGAAGCGAAGCGCGTTTCGATCGGCGCGCCGAGCGCAAGCTCGATCGCGGCGCGCGCCTGGGCCTCCGGAAACGGCGCGACCTGATCTTGCAGCGCGGCGAGCTCCTCGGCCACGTCGGCCGGCAACAGATCGCGTCGCGTCGACAGGATCTGCCCGAACTTGACGAAGATCGGTCCAAGCTCGGTCAGCGCGAGCACGAGCCGGCGACCGCGCGGCAGCGCCGCGATCTCGGCGCGCGCACGCGGCAGCAATGCGCGCGCGATGCGCAGCGGTGGATAGACGTGCGTTGCGTCGACGAGATCGTCGATGCGATAGCGGACCAGCACGCGCGCGATGCGCCAGAGCCGCGGAATCTGTCGGATCGGCGTCACGCGATCGGTTTCCCGCGTGCGCGCGCAAGGCGCCGCACGCGCGCGTCGAGACGATCGGCGCGCTCACGCAGCGCATCGACATCATCGAGAAAGTTTTCGACCTCAGGTTTGGCGACGAGATCGCGGCTCTCTTCGCTGAGGTAATCGGCCGCGTCGCGCGCGAATGCGCGTGACGACGTGCGCACGGCCGCGAGACCGCTGCGCAGTGCGCGCGCGATCTGGAATCCCGCGACCTCGCCGAAGAGTCGCGCGAACGCCTCGTCGATATCCGGCGAGAAACGCGTCGCGATCTTTTCGAGCCGGCGCGCGAGATCGGCGTCGCCGGCGACTTCGACCGTTCCGGGCACGATCGCGCCTTCGCGTCCGCGCGCGAGCGCAAACCCGATCAGCGCGGCCGGTGTCGCGCTGAGCTTGAGCGCGCTGGTGCCGGCGAACGCGGGACCGATCGCGAGGCGATCGCCTTCGACGACGATGCGCATCGCGAACGGCGTCTTCGCGAAATCGACCGTCACCGCGCGGCCGTCGAGCGGGCGCAACGCGGCGCGCGTCTCCGGATCGAGATCGAGCGCGCGGTCGAGCACGCTCTCGAGCACGCGGGCGAATGCGGCCAGCACCGGATTCGGCGCACGCGGGGCGTCGTGGGTTGAGGTATTCGGCATGGGCGGATTCTAAGGGAGCGGCGCCGCCCGCGGACGATCAGCGCGCGCGCATGCGTTCGCGTGCGAGGTGCGCGGACACGCGCGCGAGGCCTTCGGGTGTCGCGACCCGCGGCGCATAGCCGAGATCGCGCCGCGCGGCCGCGATGTTGAACCAGGCTGTCTGCGCGAACAGCGCCAGCGAATCCTGGGTCACCAAAGGTTCAGTGCCGGTCAGCGCGCGGCGTGCGCCGGCGCCGGCCGCGAGCGTGCGCGCGACCAGCGCGGACATGCGCCGCGTCTCGCCGGGATAACCTGCGGCTCGAAGAAGCCCGTTGAGGAAACCTTCGACCGACACAGGCTCGCCCTGGGTGATGAAATACACCTTGCCCGCGATCGCGGCCTCGGGCTCGAGACGCGCGAGCGCCTGCACGTGAGCATCGGCGGCGTTGTCGACGTAGCACGCGTCGATCTTTTTCGCGGGATCGCCGAAAAGGCGCAGCCGACCGGCCTTGGCGAGCGATGCGAGCCGCGGCAGCAGCAGGCGCTCGCCGGGACCCCACAGAAGATGCGGACGCAGTGCGACGGTCGCGAGCTGCGGTCCATTCGCGGCGAGGACATGCCGTTCCGCGATTGCCTTGGTGGCGAGATAGGGCGTCGGCGCGCGCGCGGCGATGCGCTGGCTCTCGCTGACGCCGTTGAGATCCGCGCCGTCCATGACGACGCCGGCGCAAGAGGTGAACACCATCCGGCGCACGTCCGCGACTTCGCAGGCCGCGAGCACGTTGTCGGTGCCGCGCACGTTGGTGTCGTAGTAATCATCGAGGCGTCCGAGCGCGCCGATTCGCGCGGCGCAATGGATCACCGCGTCGCGTCCGGTCGCGGCGGCGATCACGGAGTCGAGCGCTGTGACGTCGCCCAGCTGCTGCTCGACACCGAGCTTGTCGAGCCCGGCGTCGTTTATCCGCACGAGCGTCGCGACCTCGTGGCCGGCATCGAGCAGACGCTGGACGAGGACGCGGCCGAGAAAGCCGGTGGCACCGGTGATCAGTACGCGCATCGAGGCTTGCGGGAGCGGCCGGACATCGCGTTATTCTCCGCTCAGGTGCGCAGGATTAGCGTGCTCGCCGTAGGATTTGAGAACAGGGGTAGAAAAAGATGGTGCGTCGGATCGTATTGGCCGTCGGCGTCTGGGCGGCGGCGAGCGCTGGCGTTGCGCAAGCGACGCAGGAATTCACCGGAAGCGTTCCGTCCGGGGCGTATTACCACATCGAAGTTCCGGACGGCTGGCAGGCGGGCGATGCGCTCGTCCTGTATCAGCAAGGGCTCGATTTCTCGACGCCGAGCAATCCGCCGGGCCTAGGCCCCTTGCGCGAGGTCATGCTGGCCGAAGGCTACGCGATCGCCGCGACCACATTCCGCACGCGCGGCTGGGCGCTTTTCCATGCGATCGACGACAACCGCGATCTTCTGGGCGTCTTCGAACATCTGGTCGGCGAACCCGGCGAAGTCGTGCCGTTCGGCGGTTCGATGGGCGGGCTCGTCACGCTGAAAGTGGCCGAGTCCGAGGGATTTCCGCCGATGCGCGGCGCCTATGCGTTGTGTCCTGCGGCGGCGGGCGCGCGGCTTTGGGACGCGGCGATCGATCTCAGGCTCGCGTTCGATGCGGTATGCAGTCCGGACGGCGCCGGCGAATTTCCCGAAGGCGATCAGCCGCTGCCGTGGGCGCTCAACATGAACGTGATCCCGGACAATCTCGGCGATCTGACCGACGAAGCGCTGGTGCTGCCGGTGCTCTTGCCGCTGGAGCAGTGCACGGGCGTCAACCTGCCGCCGTACCTTCGCAACGATGCGATGCAACGCCGACTCGACGAGCTGATGGCGTTCGCGCACATCAGCGACGAGGATTTTTTTGTCACCAATATCGGCTACGCGACGTACGTGATGAGCGACGTCGTGCGTGCGCCGGAAAAGCTCGACGGCAAGAATCCGTTCACGACGTTCGGCGTCGATTACAGCAGCGATCCGGTGATCGCCTCGGCGATTCCGCGTTTCGTCGCCGATCCCGCCGGCGCCGCCGAATTGCACGACGCTTCCGATTTCCATGGAAACGTCGGCGCGGTGAAAGTGCTGTCGATGCATACGAGCCGCGATCAGCTCGTCATTCCGGGCAACGAGGATTTCGTGCGCGAAGCGGTGCCGGCCGATCAGCGCACGATCGCGATCGTCGACGAGGATTCGCCGACGCACTGCGGATTCACCGATGCCGAAGGCCTCGCAGGCTGGGAAGCGTTACGCGCGTGGAAGGATGGCGCGCCGCAGCCGGATGTCGCCGATCTGCAGTCGGCTTGCGAAGATCTCGTGTCGAGCGCGGGCGTCGAGGGTCCGTGCCGCTTCGATCCGAATGCGACGACCGTTCCGTTCGACAGCATCGTGCGTCCGCGCACGAACGTGCTGCCGCCCGGCACGCGAGGACATTCGCGGCATCAGCGTCCGCCGATCGAAGTGCCGACGCGTGCCGATGCGCATCCGATCCGCGGCAGCCTGCCGGCGGAGCGCTGACGCTCAGCGCTCGGACATCAATCCGAAGAGATGGCCGTCCGGATCTTGCAGGAAGGCCATCCAGAGATCCTTGTCGCCGAGCTTGGCGATGAAGTGCGGCTCGCCGTTGAGCGCGACCGCGGTGCCAAGATCGCGCAAGAGCTCAAAGGTCGCGTCGAGATCGTCGACTTCGAAATAAAGCACGGTGCCGGCCGGCTTGGCCGCCGGCGATTCGGCCGCGCCGAGCATCAGACGCACGCCGTCGACATCGAAGAACGCGACGTTGGGCGCCTGGAACAAGAACTTGAGGCCGACCGTGTCGCGCCAGAATGCGATCGACCGCTCCATGTCGGTCACGGACAACGCGATCTGGCCGATGCGGCCTACGCCCGGGCGCGGCGCGCTCATGCTCTCTCCTCGTGAATGCAGCGAGAGAGCGATTCTAATGATCCTTGACCGGGTACGTCTCGACCGCGTCCGGCGGTGGCGGCGCGCGATCGGTCCGATCCTGGTTTTCGCGCACGCGCACGCGCGCGATCGATCCGCAGGTGTAGGCGCCCCAGCTTTGCGCGCCGTCGTGCGGCTCGCCGATCGGCTTGACCGTGTCGGCGCCGAGCGTCGCGGCTTCGTTGCGCGCCATGATCTCGAGCTCGTCGCTGACCTTGAGACCGCTGCGGTCGACCGGGCCGACGTGATCGAGCACCGACACCGTGACCTTGCCCGAATCCTGGCAACCCTCGACGTGGCCGTCCCAGGCGACTCGCACTTTCTCGCCGCCCGAATCGAGCTTGATGCCCCAGCTGCAAGCGCCGAGCAAAGTCGACGCGATAGCGATGGAAAGCAGGCGCTTCATGCGGTTCTCCGTGTGCTTAACCGCCGCCATGCTAGCGCGCGGTCGCTGAATGCTCGCATGTGGCGAATGGATGAAAGAGCACGGTTCTCGCAGAGGCGCGAAGATCGCAAAGAAAACCGATCACGGCTTTGCTCTGCGATCCCCGCGCCTTTGCGAGAGAAACGATTTTGCTTTGATGCAGCCCACCCTATGGTCCGGGTCAGCGCACCGCCTTGCCCGATGCGTCGAGCACTTTCACTTCGCCGATATTGAGCGCGCGCACCGGTTTCTCGATCTTCTTCAGATCGCCGACGATGACCCAGGTCAGCGCGTCAGGTTTCACGATCTCGTGCGCGGCCGCCTGCACGTTCTTGTCGGTCTGCGCTTCGATGCGCGGCTTCAAGGTCTGCACGTAATCGTCGGGGCGATCGTAGACGACGATGCCGGTCATCGCGCCGAGCACGGCGCCGGTCGTCTGGTATTCGCCCGGCATGCTGCGCACGTCGCCGAGCTTGATCTTCTCGATCTCCTCGTGCGTCAGCGGTTTTGGTCCGATCACGTCCTTCGATTCGCGCAACAATTCCGCGGCCGATTCGGCGGTCTTGTCGGTCTGCACCGGCGCATACAGCATGAAAGGCCGCTGCCCGAGCGCGTTGGTGAGGAAGCTGAAAGCGCCGTAGGCCCAGTGCTTGTCCTCGCGCAGATTCATGTTGAGGCGCGAAGTGAAGCTGCCGCCGAACGCGCCGTTCATCGTCTGGATTTCGAGATCGTTCTTCGCCTTCGTCGAAGGCGCGACCACGCCGGCAAGAATCAGCGACTGCTGCGCGCCCGGCTTGTCCATCAAATACACGCGAGGCTTGGCCGGCGCGTTCACGGTCGCGATGTTCTTCTTGCTGCGCGGCGTTGCCGGTACTTTCCAGTCGCCGAACACCGCATCGAGTTTCGGCACGATCGCCGCGAGCGTCGTGTCGCCGGCGACGAGAATCTTCGCGTTGTCGGGGCGCAGGTAATCCGAAAGATATTTGCGCAAGTCATCCGGCGAAAGCGCGGTGATCGCCTCCTCGGTGCCGGAACCCGTGAACGGAATCGCGTACGCATGACCGTCGCCGAAAAGCAGCGGCGGCAGCGTGCGCAGCGCAAGTCCGCGCGGCTGCGTTTTTTCCTGCGCGATGCGCGCAAGCCACTGGCCGCGGATGCGCGACATGTCTTCGTCGCGGAACGCAGGATTGCGCACGATGTCGGCATAGAGCGCGAGCGAAGGCTCGAGCTGCGAGGAAAGCGCGCTGAGGCTGACGGTCGATGTGTCGAGGCCGGAACCTGCACCGATCTGCGCGCCGAGGCGCTCTTCGCGACGCGCGATCTCGAGCGAATCGAGCGTCGCGGTACCTTCGTCGAGCATCGCCATCGTGAACGCCGACGTACCGAGGCTGCGACCCTGATCCGACGCATAGCCGGCATCGAACAGGAGTTGCATCTGCACGACCGGAATCGTGTGGCGCTCGGCGACGATCACCTCGATGCCGTTCTTGAGCTTGCCGCGCTCGAATTTCGGGAACGTGAGATCGGGGAACGAGGCGACCTTCGGCACGCCCTTGTCGCGCGCGATCGCCGATTTCGCCGTCGTGTACTCATGCGCCGGCGGCACGACCGGAGCCGGGCGTCCTTCGGCGGGGCCGATGCCCTTGGCTTCCGCTTCGTCGGCGACTTCAGTGTCTGAGCCTTCCGCGGCCGGCGTCACCGTCAGCGTGTAGTCGCCTTTCGAGATCCATTTCTTCGCGGCGGCGAGCACGCTGTCGCGCGTTGCCGATTCGACGCGCGCGAGATCGCTCTTGTACGCGCCGGGATCGCCGCGATAAACCTGTCCTTCGGCAAGGATCGACGCCTTGCCGTTGACCTTCTCGAGATGACGGATGAACGAAGCGCGCGTGTCGACCTTGACGCGCGCAAGCTCGTCGTCGGTCGGGCCGTCCTTGAGGAATCGCGCCCACTCTTCGGCGACCGCGGCTTCGACTTTCGCCGGATCGGCGCCGTGCTTCACGTCGACCTGCAACTGGAACATCGTCGCGAGCGCAAACGCCTGCACGTCGATCGAGACATCGTCCGCGAGCTTGTCCTTGTAGACAAGGCGCTCGTACAGACGCGAGGTCTTGCCGCCGCCGAGCACCGCGGCCGCGAGCTCGAGTTGCGCTTCTTCCGGATCGCCTAGCCAGGGCGCGTTCCATTCGCGGTAGATGCGCGTCTGCGCGACGTGGTCTTCCATCGTGTCGCGCGTCGAAGCGGTGCGCGGCGCAGCCCACGGTTGCTGGCGCGGCACCGGGGGGCCGGCCGGAATGTCGCCGAAATATTGCTGCATTTTCTCTTTTGCGACATCCGGCGTGATGTCGCCGACCAGCGCGACGGTCACGTTGGCCGCGCCGTAGTTCGCCGTGAACCAGCTCTTCACGTCGCCGAGCGAAGCGGCGTCGAGATCCTTCATCGAGCCGATCGTGTCGTGGTGATACGGATGGTTCGCCGGAAACGCGTTGGCGACCATGCGCTCGTCGACGCGGCCGTACGGCTGGTTCTCGCCCTGGCGCTTCTCGTTCTGCACGACGCCGCGCTGCTCGTCGAGCTCCTTCTGCCCGATCGCGCCGAGGAGATGGCCCATGCGATCGGATTCCATCCAGAGCGCCATGTCGAGCGCGGTCGTCGGCACCGTCTCGAAATAATTCGTACGGTCGAACCAAGTCGTGCCGTTCTGGTCGGTCGCGCCGGCAAGCTCGAACGGACGGAAGAATTCGTCCTTGTGATTCTCCGAACCCTGGAACATCAGATGCTCGAAGAGATGCGCGAAGCCTGTCTTGCGCTCCGGCTCGTCGGCCGATCCGATGTGATACCAGACGCTGACCGCGACCACCGGCGCCTTGTGATCCTCGCTGACGACGACCGTCAACCCGTTCGGCAGCGTGAAGCGCGTGAACGGAATGTCGACGCTGTCCGGCGCCGCCGCCTGCGTCGTGTTGCCGAGGCTGAAGGTCAGTGCCAAGGCGGCGAGGCCGCGGCCGATGGACTTGTGCATGGGATCTCCTGATGAATCGGGACGGTATGCCGCATGCGCCGCAAGGCGGGCGATCGGCAACCTCGGAACGAAGGAAGCATGGGGTTAACGCTAAACCGGGCGGCGCGGCGCGCGCAACGGACGTTGGTCACGAGCCCGGGTAGACTCCATTCCGTCGCCCATTGTTCCCGGCGTCGTTGTTCCCGGAGCTACGCATGCAAGCGCTCGTCACCGGTGCGAACCGCGGTATCGGGCTCGAAATGGCGCGTCAGCTGCTCGCGCGCGGCGATCGCGTGGTCGCGACGGCGCGCCAGCCCGGCAAGGCTCCGGAGCTGACGCGGCTCGCCGGCGAGTTTCCCGGCCGGCTCACGGCGCTGCCGCTCAGCCTGCCGGACGCGCGTTCGATCGCGGAAGTCGTGCGCGAGATCGAAGCTTTGAATCTCGAGATCGAGCTCCTGATCAACAACGCCGGCATGCTGGTGTCCGGCGAGCGCTTCGGGGCGATCGAGTCGAAGTCGATGCGCGACACGTTCGCGAGCAACGTCGAAGGACCGTTCCTTCTGACGCAGGCACTGGCGCCTTCGCTCGCGCCGCACGCGAAAGTCGTCAATCTTTCCAGCGGCGTCGGCTCGATCGCCGAAGCGAGCTCGCTGTACAGCCCGAGCTATGCGATCAGCAAGGCGGCGCTCAACATGGCGACGCGGCTTCTCTCGATCGCGCTCGGCGAGCAGCACGCGATCGTGATCGCGATCAGTCCCGGCTGGGTGCGCACCGACATGGGCGGATCGGGCGCGCCGCTGACGCCGCACGATTCGGTCGCTTCGATGCTGCGGGTGATCGACGGGCTCGGACCTGCCGACAACGGACGGTTCCTCTCGGAAAAAGGAAAATCGATTCCATGGTGAAGGAACACGGGAGGGGATTCATGCGCTCGATGGCAGCCATTCTGATCGCGCTTTGTGCGCTCGGCCGCGCCGACGCCGACGAAGTGAGCATCGAGGTGACGTTCGCCGACGGTTTCGAGGTCGCGACGCCGACGGTGTATCGCATCGGCACGATTGCGCTGCGCGATCCGCACGTCTTCTACACGCTCGGCTTCCTGTGTGTCGACGCGACCGACACCTTGAACCAGGACATCCAGCAGGGACTCGATGCCGACCAGGACGGCGACGGTTTCTACGACACGAGCCCGCTGGTCGTATTCCGCCCGTACGACATGAGCGGACTTCCGGCCGACTTCGAAACACGCGACGGCCTCTGCAGCACCGACGCGACGCCGGATTGCACGCCGGCCGACGATACGGTCGTGTCGCGCTGGTACGCCGGATTCGATCTCACGCCGCCGACCGTCTGCCTCGGTGCGCTCGCCGACACGACGAGCGGATACCAGCCGCCGGTGCCCGCGCCCGGCGAAACCTGTTTCGCGACGACGTCGATCGACGCTTCGCTGCCGGTCGGTACATTGTCGCTGCCGCTCTGGGACACTGCGTTCGCAGCGCCTTGGCCCGCGCCGACCGGATCGAGCGGCGGCGGCCTCGTGCGCGGCTTCCTGCGCGAATCGGACGCCGACACGTTCATGGTCGATCTCGGCACCGAGACGGTGACGCTCGCATCGCTCCTCCCCGACGGCACCGGCAGCTGCGCGACCGGCGTCGCGCACGGCAAGGACACCGACCGCGGCGAAACGGGCTGGTGGATGTATCTCGAATACGGGCTCGACGCGGTGACCGCGAGTGGCTTTTGAACCTCCGGATCGGCTAGTTTTCCAAGAGCACTCCCGAGACGCGAGGTAGCGAGCAAATGCGCACGCCTGCAATGATCGCGTTGGCCGCGGCAGCGGGTTTCGCCGCCGCCTGGTTGCTGGCGACGCAATGGGTCCATCCACCCGCGGCTCCCGCGCCGCCCGCACCCATCGCGCAACCCGTCGCCGCACCGCCACCGCCGCCGCCTGAAGTCGATCATTCGCCGCCGCCTCCACCGCCGCAGGAGTCGGTAAAGGAAACGCCGCCGCCCGAGCCGCCGAAACCCGCCGCGGCGCCGCCGAAGCAGGAACCGCCGCCCGAGGAAGCCGCCGCCAGCGAAGAGACGGCCGCGGACGAGCCGCCGGCGAAAGAGCCGATCGATTCCGATCACGCGGCGGATCTGCTCGCGGACGTGATCGCCAAGCAGGAAGCAGAGGACGATCCGAACGGCTTGCCGAATTCGGCCGCCGAAGCCTGGAAGAAATTCGATCAGGAAACGAACGATCCGGAGTGGTCGGACAAGTCCTCCAAGCAACTCGAAGAAGTCCTGCAGCAATGGATCGACGCGCTGCCGGAGGACGTGCGCGGCCACTTCGCGCTCGTGCATGTCGAGTGCCGCACGACGCTTTGCCAGATTCTCGCCGCCGACAACGACGAAGAAACGCAGAGCGAGCGTTCGCAGTCCGGTCAGGAATGGCAGCAGGCAGTGGGCACGCTGCCGAGCCAGCCGTGGTGGCACGAGCTCGGCTTCGCCAATTTCTTCACGATGGTGACGTCGAAGGACGGCACGCTCCTTTACATCACCTACATCCTGCGCGAGCCGAAACCGGCGGCGTAACGGCGTAGTATAAAACGCTGCGTTTTTGCTCGAGTCGCACTCGGAGGATCGCCATGAAAGGCCACACCTTGTGCAGTCTCGTCGGCCTCGGCCTGCTTGCGCTCGCGTTCGACACTGCGGCATCGCAGCCGGCGACGGTTCACTACATCTCGCATCGCATGCCCGTGCAAGGTCCGCAGCGCGAGCTTGCGGCCGATCGTCCGCGCGTCGCGCATGCGACGAGCGCACACGCACGCGTGACGGGCGAAACGCATCCGTGGCGCCTGCAGGCGAATCTGCCGGGTGCCGTCGTCCACGATCTCTCGTTCCCGAGCGCGACGGTGGGCTATGCGGCGGCCGAGCTCGGTCAGGTCTGGAAAACCAGCGACGGCGGCGAGCACTGGACGCAGATCATGAACATCGGTTTTCCGTACTACTGGTATGGCGTGTACGCATTCACCGAAGAAGATCTCGTCATCTCCGGCTTCAACAACCAGGCGTTCAGCGGCATCTTGCGCTGGAGCCACGACGGCGGCGAGACATGGTCCGACGACGTCGTGCTGACCGACACCGGCTGGTCGACGCGCGTGCGTTTCGCCGATGCGAACGACGGACTCGTGCTCGATCTCGTCAACACGGCGGCGCCGAACATGGCGCACTACACGATCGACGGCGGCGCGGCCGATACCGACTGGTCGAGCGTCGTGCCCGATGCGAACGGCGGCTGGTTCGGCAACCAGTTCAGCCTGCTGCCGAGCGGACGCGCGCGCGCTTCGGGCATCAGTTTCTGCGACAGCGCAGATGCCGGCGCGGATTGGGCCTGCACGCCGCCGGCCGATGCGGTGTTCGACGGTCCGACATTCTTCTTCGACGAGAACATCGGCTGGACCGGCGGCGGCAGCATCTCGCCCGATGTCGCCGGCTGGATGCACACGACGAGCGACGGCGGTGCGACCTGGAGCGATCGCACGCTCGAAGCACCGTGGCCGATCCGCGAGATCCTGTTCGTCTCCGCCGACGAAGGCTGGGCAGCCGGCGGCAACATGTATTCGAACGCCGGCGGCATCTACGCAAGCGGCGACGGCGGCGCAACCTGGGTGCTCGACATCGACACCGAAGGCAACGAGATGGACGCTTGCGCGTACGTCGCTCCGCATGTCTGGTGCGCAGGCTACGACGCCTCGTTCAACGGCGTGGTGTACACGCTCGATCTTAGCGCCGCCGACACGATCTTCGCGGACGGATTCGACGGCACGCCCTAGCCGCTCAGCGATACACCCAATGCCGCGACGCGAGAAAGCTGCCGATGGCGAGCGCTCCGTCGACGAGCGGTTTGGCGATCCACGCCTGATGCAAGCCGAGCGAGGAATGGATCGCGGTCACGGCGAGCGTGCTGATCGTCGCGTTGGTACACCAGAGAATCGCGTAGCGTCCGAATTGCGACCAGCCGAGCGCCGAATCGCTGCGCGCGAACGTGATCGTGCCGTTGAGCGAGAAACCGAGCAGCGCTCCGGAAATGCGTCCGGCGATATTGGCCGCCGGCACCGGCGCGCCGATGCGGCTCAGGATGACCATCACGCTCCAGTCGAGCAGCCACTGCGCGATTCCGATCAATACGAAATGACGGCTCTGGCGCAGAAGGCTCATGGCGAGGTTTTCCACGACCAGAGCTCGGCGGCGCCGACGGTTTCGACGCGTTGCGCATCGCCACCGGAAAGCGCAGCGCGCAACGCGGCGCTCGCTCGTTCCGGACGCAGCAGAAGCCAGCGTGCGCCGGTCGAATCGATCGCGCGTTTCCAGCGTGCGCCGCTCGCATCGGCTTCCGATTCCACACGCGCGACGTCGAGCGCCGGTGCGTACCACGACATCGTGCGTCCGCGACCGGCAAGCTCCGCGACGTACGGCGCCTCGGTGTCGAGCGCGAGTACAACGGAGTCGGACGGGTCGCGATCGCGCAAGTAGGCGATGAGAACGCGCTCGGGAGCGAAACGGCTCAGCACGTAGTTCGCATCGCCGGCATGCGAGACGAGGCGCTTGCGCGCGACGGTTTCCAGAACCCAGCTCGCGTTGGCCTGGAACGCGACGTTCAAGAAGCACAACGCGAACGCGACGACGGCGAAGCGGCTCACGCCGAGCGTCGCCGAGCCCGCGATCGCCAAGGCCGGTAACAAGAGCACCAATCCTGGAAACGCATAGCGCGCGTACTGCATCGGCAAGAGCGGCAGCAGCATGACGATGCTGGCAACAATCGCGAGGCCGCGCGTCTCGCGGCGGAACAGCGCCAAGAGCCACACGCCGGCCAGTGCGACCAGCACGAATCCCATGCCTCCAGGCGCAGCTTCGAAATAGCGCGGCGTGTCGAACGTGATGTTCCATGCGATCAGCGGATCGAATCCCGCGTGGAAGCGCGGGTTGTCGAGCTGGTGCGGCGGCATCACCGGCGACTGGAAGACATCGTTGAAGAGCGGCAGCATCGGATTGCCGCTGACGCGCCACGCGTGGAAATAACTCGAGCCCGCGATCGCGACGAAGATGGCGATCGCGATGGCCGCGCGCTTGATGTCGATGCGCTCGCGCACGCGCGCGAACGCCCAGACGAGCATCGCGATCGCGGCTACGAGCTGGCTCAACTTCAACGCGAACAAGCCGCCGGCGAGCACGGCGACGACGAATGCCATGCGTCGCTCCGGCATCAGCAGAAGAGCCAGCGCAAACGCCGCGAGCACCGCAGTCGCGGGAAGCTCGGTCTGCATGCCGGCGACGAGTCCGGCGAGGAGCGGCAGGCTCGCGAACAGCGTGACGACAATCCATGCGATGCGCGCATCTGCGCGAATCCGCAAGGTTGCGCAACCGAGCGCCGCCGACGCCGCGAGCATCCACAGAACATCGACGGCACCGCGCGCCTCGCGTCCGGCGAGCACTTGCGCCACGCCCTGCACGACATCGCCGAGCCACGGCGCCAGCGCCCAGATCTGCTGCGTTGGATCGAGCGCATAGACGCCGTGCTGCTGCAGTGCGCTCGGAAGTCCGAGGTGATAGGCGAGATCGTCCGCCTGCATCGTCGGTAGCCACGCTGCGGTCGATGCGAGCGCGAGCAGGAGGACCGCGCTTGAGGCATGCCACGGCGCTTCGGCGACGATGTCCGCATAGCCTCGCCACAACGCGGCGGCCGACGAGCGCAGCGCGTTCGCGCGACACGCGCAGATCACGAGCATGGCGACGAGGTAGATCCAGCGACGATGCACCGCGACCGGCAGCAGCCAACCGAGAGTGCCTCCGATCAGCACGAGGCCCGTGACGAGCGCAAGCACGCCATCGGCTGCGCGACGCCCCGCGACCAGAAGACTTCCGATCGCGACGGCGGTTGCCGCGAGCCCCAGCGTCGCCACGACAGGAAGAACGCCGACGAAAAACACCAGCGCAACGCCCGCAAACAATGCCAATGTGTGCGCCATGGCCCAGCCGCGCAGCCGGTGCACAAGCGCGGCGATCGCAAGCGCCGCGACGGCGAGCTCGAGAGTTTCGGCGAACCGATCCCACGGCAGCGCGAGCCACATCCGATACGCAATGAAGCCGGCAATGCAGGCCGCGATTCCGCTCCAGGCCAGCAATTGAGGCGCGCGGCTGCGCATCAGCAAGAACATCCGTGTCCTGTTCCCAAGTTCGGAGCGATTCGGCGGCGAGGATAGCCCGGCCGGCGGCCTCAGCGCATGACGCCATAGCGACCTTTCCGCGGACAACGGACATCCGCGGACGCCTTTTTCGCAGACCCATGACTTCCGGCATAGAAACCTAATTCATTGTTTGAGCATCTATGTTGGAGCACGGGGCGATTTCGCAGCGCTGGCACGGGGCTTGCGAAGGCGGAAGGGTAGAAGCTCGAGGAGGCCGTCATGAACATTCGCATGCAATTGATAAGAGCCGCCGCCGCACTGGCGATCATCGGTGGCGTTGCCACCGCTGAAACCGTCGCGCCGGTGGCATCGGCAGAAGACTGCCCCTTCGCGAAGACCGCGAAGCCGCAGCGCATCCTGCTTCTCGATCCGGTGCAGAAGCATCCGATCATGATCGATGCGAGCATCGATACGACGCGCGATGCAACGCTGCACGCAACCGCCGCGCATATCGTCACGGACGACACTGCCGTAACGCTGTGATCCTCGCGCAGGCGCGATCGCGCGCCTGCCGCTGAATCGCCGGACTCGCCCGCACGGGCGAGCTTGGTGTTTTGTCTGCTCGTTGATTCTCGACGTGTTGCGTATATCGCGCGCTGCATTCGCGTGCGCGATTTCGTTTCCAAGCACGCCATCGCGTCGACTCCGCGAACGCAACTAATCGCTTTCTGCATTCGTACGCGGACACTCGCGAACGTCCGTATGACTGTCCGCCGCAGCAGCCATGACTTTCGGACTAGCAACCTAAATCACTGATCGCGCATCTATATAGACGTAAGCGACATGGAATCTGCAATTGGCACGTCGCTTGCTCCATATCGCTGGAAAGAAGTGCTCGCAGGAGAACATCATGAAAACGCAATACGCACTGATCCGCTTCGCCGTCGTCGCCGTGCTGCTCGGCAGCGCGAGCGCGATCGCGCACACCGTCGACGCGCAGGATGCCGCGGCGCCGGCCACCGTCGATGCACGCGCGCCCCTCGACGCGACGTTGCTGCCGACCGTCAGCGTCGACGCGACGCAGGCGACTTCCGAATCGAACCCGGCCACGATGCGCATCGCCGATGCGGCGCCGCTGCGCGTGACCTTGATGCCGACGGTCTACGTCAACGCCAGAGCCGAGCGCGACACGACGGCGGTCTTGCTGCCGACCGTGCGCGTGACCGCGACGATCCCGGCGAGCGAAGTCGCCGATGCGGATGAAGCCGCGCCGGCCATGCCGGCGATCGACGACACCGCATCGACGAGCGCTGCGCATTCGCTGGTTTCGCCCGCACGCACGATGCCTCGATAATGGGCGCGTGCTGCATGTCGTCCTGTATCAACCCGAGATTCCGCCGAACACCGGCAATGTGATTCGCCTCTGCGCGAACACCGGCGCCGCGCTGCATCTGGTGCGCCCGCTCGGGTTCGATCTGGACGACAAGAAACTGCGGCGCGCCGGACTCGATTACCACGAGTTCGCGCGCGTCGCGGTTCACGAGGATCTCGCCGCGTGTCTCGCGGCGATCGCGCCCAAACGATTGTTCGCGGTATCGACGCGCGGAACCGCGCGCTACGACGGCATCGCGTATGCGGACGGCGACGCGTTGCTGTTCGGTCCGGAAACGCGCGGCCTTCCGCAAGATGTTCTCGACGACGTTCCGCCGGAGCATCGCTTGCGCCTGCCGATGCGGCCGGGCAATCGCAGTCTCAATCTTTCGAATGCCGTGGCGGTGATCGTGTTCGAGGCCTGGCGGCAGCAAGGATTCGCCGGAAGCGACAGCTGATGCGCACCAACGACATCGTCATCCCGGAAGGCCGGGATCCAGCTTGTCGCTAAAGTGTGAGAGGAAAACTGGGTCCCGGCCTTCGCCGGGACGACGTCAAGCGTGCTGCGGATATTCGGGCTTCTGCTCGCGCGACAGCAGCGCTTGCATGCTTTCCGCCGGCGTCAGTTCTTCGCGCAGCACGCGCTGCACGAGCGAGGTGATCGGAAGCTCGACGCCGGTTCGCGCCGCGAGCTGCATGACGGTGTCTACGGTCTGCACGCTTTCGACGACCTGACCGATCTCGCCGACCGCTTGTGCGAGCGGCACGCCGCGACCGAGCAGAAGGCCGAGCCTGCGGTTGCGCGAGAGATCGCCGGTGCAGGTGAGCACGAGATCGCCGAGGCCGGCGAGTCCCATCAGCGTTTCGGCGCGTGCGCCGAGTGCGGCGCCGAGGCGCAGCATCTCGGCGAGCCCGCGCGTGATCAATCCCGCGCGGGCGTTGAGTCCGAGCTGCATGCCGTCGGCGACGCCGGTCGCGACCGCGAGCACGTTTTTCATCGCGCCGCCGAGCTCCGCGCCGAGCACGTCGCTGCCGGTGTAGGCGCGAAACAATGGCGTGTGCAGCATCTTGGCGACACTCTGTGCGAACGTAGCGTTCGACGAATGCACGGTCACGGCCGTCGGCAATCCGTTCGCGACTTCGCGCGCGAACGAGGGGCCGGTGACGACCGCGGCAGGTTTGCCCGGCCGGCGCGCTTCGACGAGTTCGTGCAGGAATCGTCCGGAAGCGGGATCAAAACCCTTGGTCGCCCAAGCGACGCCGACGTCCTCGCCGATCCACGGCGCGGCGGCCTCGATAAGATCGGCGAACGCATGGCTCGGCACGGCGATGAGCACCGTGCCGGCATCGCGCACGGTCGGCTCGAGCGCGCCGGAAAGCTGCAGCGAATCGGGAAATGCGAGATCGGGCAGATAGCGCGCGTTGCGCCGCGTCGTCGCCATGTCGACGACGGCTTGCGGCGTGCGTCCCCATAAAGTCGTGGGGACGCCGTTCCGCGCGAGGAGCACGGCGAGCGCCGTGCCCCACGAGCCGGCGCCGAGAACCGCGACCGGCGTTGCGAGGGTCATCGGAGAGTGACCCTATGCGTCAAACGTTGGCGCCGGCGCCCTGGTTGGTCGAGTCGGCGCGACGGCGCTGCTGTTCGGCGTAGAGCGCGTCGAAATTGATCGGCTGCAGGAAGAACGGCGGGAAGCCTCCGTTCTGCACCATGTCCGACACGACCTGGCGCGCGTACGGGAAGAGCACGTTCGGGCAGTACGTCGCGAGCACCGCGTCGCGGCCCGGAGCGTCGAAACCGGCGAGGCCGAAGATGCCGGCCTGATGCACTTCGGCGAGGTAAGCGGTTTTGTCTTCGATCTTGCACGTCGCGGTCACGCTCAGCACGACCTCGAACGCGGACTCGCCGAGCTGCGTGACGCGCTGCGAAAGATTCAGCTCGACATTCGGCTGGCCGCCCTGCGACTGGAACACCTGCGGCGCGCCCGGGGCCTCGAACGAGACGTCCTTCGTATAGATTTTCTGCAGGCTGAGCTGCGCCTGGCCTTGCTGCGCCTGGCCGTTTCCGGCGCCGTTCTGGGTCTCTGCCATGATGACTTGCTCGTTCTGAAGGGAAAAGGGTGCGGATTATTCCACGGCACGCCAGCCGGCGCACCCGGCGTCATGCGCGTTACGCGCGGCCCTTGGCCAGCGGCAGTTGCGCTTCGGTCCAGGAGGCGAGGCCGCCGTCGAGCCAGTAGACGCGCGAAAAGCCCGCCTTCATCAGCCGCTGCGCCGCCTGGCCGGAAGCCTGCCCGTTGCGGCAGTAGATGGCGACCGGCAGATCTTTGGCCTTGGCCAGCTCCTTGTTCTCCGGATCGAACTGGCTCATCGCGACGTGTTTGGCGCCCGGAATGTGGCCTTTCTCGAAATCCTGAACGCTGGACACGTCGATCAGCAGCGCGTTCTCGCGATTGATCAGCTGGGTCAAGCCGGCCGGCGTCAGCCCCTTGTAGCCGCGCGTGAAGCGCTGCGCCTCGGACACGATCAGCGCGAGCAGCACGGCGACGAAACCGAGCGTCAGATAGAGATGATTGCCGAGGAATTCCGGCAGGCGATGAATGAAATCGGACATGGGAACTTGCGCTGATCGCGCGGCGCGCGGCGGCGGATTATCGCGGAGCGAGGCGACGCTGGCAAAACGGAGGTCTCGAAGGTCGGCTGGGATTGGGCGCCATGAACGCCGCGGTCTCGCGTTCAGGCGCGCGCGTAAGCCAGCGCCTGGCTGAAATCGTCGGCGAATCTCAGCGCGTCGCCGTCGTCGACGACGCCCATCTGCGCCAGGATGCGCCGCGGCTGCTCGCGAAGGCCCGAGAGAATCACTTTCGTGCCGCGCCGCTTGCAGCGTTCGATCATCTGAGTCAGCGCGGTGACGCCTGATGCGTCGATCAGCGGCACGAGGCGCAGGCGCAGGATGAAGACGCGCGGCGCTTTGGGTTGCTGGTTCAGCACGTCGTCGAGCCGGTTGGCGACGGCGAAGAACAGCGGTCCCGAAATCTGGAACGCTTCGACGTCGGGCGGCAGCTGCGCGCGCTGGTCGGGTTCGGAGCCTTGCATGGAATCGGCGCGGTCTTCGTCGATCAGCGAGACGTTCGATTCCATCGCGACGACTTCGCTCATGCGATGCATGAAGAGGAACGACGCGAGCACGATGCCGACTTCGATCGCCACGGTGAGATCGAACACGACCGTGAGGACGAACGTCAGCAGCAGCACGATACGATCGCCGATCGGTCCGCTCATGAGATGCCGGAAGCTTTCGATCTCGGCCATGTTCCAGGCGACGATCACGAGCACCGCGGCGAGCGCCGCGAGCGGCACGTAGCTCATCAGCGGCGCCAGCACGAGCATGAAGAGGAGCAAAAACCCCGCGTGCGCCATGCCGGCGACCGGCGTCCTTGCGCCGGCGCGCACGTTCGTCGCCGTGCGCGCAAGCGCGCCGGTGGCGGGAAGTCCGCCGAACAGTGCCGAGCCGACGTTCGCCGCACCTTGCGCGACGAGCTCGCAGTTCGAGCGGTGGCGACCGCCGATCATGCCGTCGGCGACGACGGCGGATAACAACGATTCGACGCCGGCAAGAAACGCGATCGTGAAAGAGCTCGGGAAAAGCTCCAGCGTGCGCTCGATGGGAATGTGCGGAAAGTCGAATGTTGGCAATGTCGCCGGGATTCCGCCAAAGCGCGTGCCGATCGTCTCGACGGGGAGACCGACAAGCGCGACCGCGAGCGCACCGGCGACGACCGCGATCAGGAAACCGGGCAGATTCGGAAAGAAGCGGCGCAACGCGACGATGATGACGAGGCACGCGAGCGCGAGGCCCGCGGCGCTCGCCGAGTAGGTCGAAAGATGATCGGCATACGCGGACCAGCGCGGGAAGAATTCCGCGGGCACCTTGTCCATGTCGAGCCCGAGGAGATCCTTGATCTGGCTCGAGAAGATGCTGACCGCGATGCCCGCCGTGAAACCGGTGATGACCGGCTTCGGGATGTATTTCATCAAGGTGCCGACGCGCAGCACACCGGCGGCAATCAGCATCAGGCCGGCGAGCAGCGTGCACAGGATCAAACCGCCGTAGCCGAACTTGTCGATCACATTGAACACGACCGGCACGAACGCCGCCGTCGGTCCGCCGATCTGCACGCGCGATCCGCCGAGGAGCGAAACCAGGAATCCGGCGACGATCGCGGTGTGCAGGCCATTGTCCGGCGTCGTGCCCGACGCGATCGCGAGCGCCATCGAAAGCGGCAGCGCGACGATCGACACCGTGAGCCCGGCGACGAGATCGCGGCGCAAATCGCCAAGACCGTAACCCTGGCGCAGCACCGTGTAGAGCTTGGGCACATACAGCGGCCACGACGAAGGCGCGGCGGATCTCGCGTCGCTCACGGCGAGCAAGGCTCGACGAGGCGCGAACGGCCGGAGCGCTTCGCGCCGGTCAGTTCTTGCGCGTGATGTCGGGCAGGCCGGTCGTCAGCCACCAGCGCTTTTCCTTCTCGTCGTAGCGCCAGACCTGGCGGTCGACGATGCTGCGCGCCGATTGCGTATTGACGTTGACGAGTCCGATCTCGACGACCTGCTGCACTTCGGTCTCGCTGAGCGGTGCGGCCGGCTGGTCGTTGTAGGAGGTGACCTGCACCTGCTTGAAGCGCGCGAGATCGAGCTCGGTCAGCGGATGCGCCTCGCGGTATTTCGGATCGACGAAGACTTCCGCCTGCGTCAGGTCGCCCCAGCGCACCGTCGCCGCGTACGTGCGCAGCGTCTCCTCGAGAACCGTTTCCTTGTTCTTGACCTTGTCCATCGCGCAAGCAGCGATGAGCGCTGTCGCGATGACGAGCATGAAGGCGCGGCGATGCATGGCGATCCCTCCTGACCCGATTGTGCCGCCTGGGTGACGCGCGGGGAAGAGAAATTTTGTCGCACGGACGCAAGGACGCGGAGAAAACTCCAGTTGCCTCGTTTTTCTCCACCGTCTTTGCGTATTGCCGAAGAATCTTTACAAGCGAGCGATCAGCGCCGCTCGATCGCGACGAACCGTGCCTCCAGCGTCGCCGCTGCGCTGCCGTCGGGCAGCGGCACGACGCAGCGCACGCGCGTGCGCGCACGTCCGCGCGCGGCCAGCGTTTCGAACATCGACAGGAAACTCTCGCGATCGACCAGTCGCGCGATCGCGACGAAATCGTTCCAAACCGGCGCGAGGTAGCGCACGTCGCTGTCCTGCACGTAGATGTCGCAAGGCTTGCCGTGCCGATCGAGCGCGAGCTTGACCAGGCCCCAGCCGGCGAGCGTCATCAGGCTGACCAGGCTGCCGCCGAATGCGCAGCCCTTGTCGTTGACGTTCGGCGCGAGCGGCGCGGCCAGGGTCAGCGAGGTGCCGTCATAGGATTCGACGGCCAGCTGCATCGCGCGAGCGAGCGGAATGTCCGCGAGGATGTCGCGCTCGAGCGCCGCGCCGGGCGGTTCTGCCGCCGGCGCGGGCGGCAGCTTTCTGTTCTCGTCCATGTCACCGCTGCACATGCGCCGAGCATCGGCGCGCGCCGATTCTTCGCCGGTGTGCGCGATGCCGTCAATCGAAACCGTTGGCGAACACCGGATCGACGCGGTCGAGCACGAAGTCGGCTCGTGTCACTTGAGGCGTTTGCGGCAGCGCGATCTCGCTCGCCGCATCGAGCGGACACAAACCGAGATACGCCGGCCCTAGCGGACAGGCGATCCCGTCGTAAACCTGATCGGAATAGCGCGGTCCGGCATAGGTGGACAGTTTGCGCAGGGACGATGCGCAGTAGTTGTCGGCGATTGCGTAGTCGCCGCGCTCGTCCGTCGCCCCGCTGTTGCAGTACACGCCGTTTTCGTCCCAGGAATCGAGCACGATTCCCGGAACGCCGGCGCCTGAAAGCGCGTCGGTCGCGCGGCCGACGACGACGCGCTGGCCGATCGCGTCGAAGTCGATGCCGCCGACGCCCTGGCCCTGCGCGACGGCGATCGGCGTTCCCAGGGTCGGATCGCAGGATACGTTCGCCGGGCAATCGATCCCGGAATAGATCTCGCCGAAGATGGAAGGTCCCTGCGCCATCGCGAAATAGGTGCCGGCAACGACATCCGAGATGGAGAAGCTGCCGTCGTATTGGGTGAAGACGGTTCTTTCGTAGGCGCCGCTCGGGTCGGCGAGCGTGACGTAGACATTCGCCACCGGCAGGAAGGAGTCGATCGGGCCGCGGTAGCGAACCGTTCCGGATACTGTCGCGTTCAGAGCGAGCGCGAAATCGATGCCCGTCACATCGGCGGCATCGCCGACGACGACAGGCACGGCGGCGCCGAGGTCGCAATCGAGGATGTTCCAGTTGTTGCCATCCCCGCACGTCGCGTGCGGATACATCTCGTCGTGATGATCGCTGCTGCGAGTGACGATCCAATACGAGCCAGGCTGCACGCTCGTCACCGCGTATGAGCCGTCCGCTCCGGTCGACGCCCCGAAGACCGGAAAGCCGCTGCCGTCGATCGGCCACATCTGCACCGAAACGTCGGCCAGACCGGCACCGGTGCCGGCATCGGCAACGCGTCCAGACACCGTGCGCAGCGGATGCAGATCGAAGGTCGCCGATGGCGTAGACGCGCCGTCCGCGACGTGGACCGGCGTGCCGCTGGCAAGCTCATCGCTACAGTCGGAAACGCACTGCACGTGATCGTAGAGCTGCGGGAGATAGCGCCAGTGTGTGGCGACGATGTAATAGTCGCCCGGCGCCAACGGGCCGACCGCCGTCGCCGTGCCCGACGGAATCGACGTGCCGGTGATGAAATTGCCGGCGGAGCCGTAAACGGTAACGAAAGGATAGTCGAAGTCGCCCGGCTCGAGATTGACCGTCACGTCGACGTGCAGCGCGTGATGCATGTCGAAGTCGATGCCGCTCGCCGCGCCGCCGATGTCGAGAGGAACCGGCGTCGCGCCCGTGGGGTCGCAAAAATCTACGTCCCAGGAGGGGCAGTCGATGCCCTCGAAAACCTGCGCGCGATAGTTCGCCGCGATCGCTTCGACGTAATAGATGCCCGCCGGCAATGTGGTGAACGAGTAGCGGCCGACCAGGTCGCTCCACATGTACTGCACCGTCTGGCTGCGCTGGTCGACCAGCGCCAGTTGCACGTTGTCGAGAACCGTGCCGCTCGCCGCGTCGTGCACGATGCCGTCGATCCGCGCGCCGGTGCCCAGCGCGAAATCGATGCCCGACGTCTCGGCGCCGGCGGCCACGGCGATCGTCTGCGCCTGGCCCGGCGCGCAGGTCGAAAGATCCGAGGAATTCATGCACTCCGCGTTCGGCCACGCTTCGCTGACGTGCGCGCCTGCGAACGCGGTGACGTAATAGCTGCCTGCGTCGAGCGCGATCGTGTAGTCGCCGTTCTCGTCGCCGTAGCCCGCGTTGACGATCCAGCCGTCGGTGCTGAATGCGATGGCGGTCGTGCCGACGAGCGCGTCGCCGGATACGGCGTCGGTCACGCGCCCGCCGATCGATCCGGCGTCGCCGGCAATGATCGAAACGGTGCCGGATGCGCCGAGGTTGCGCACGCGCAGCCAGCGCGGGCCTTTTGCGCGAGCGTCGATCAGCATCGCGGCGGCGAGCCCAAATGCATCGTCGTTCTCGACCTCGGCGGTCACTGCCGCCGTAAGCGGGCACGCGTCGAACATCGCGATGTCGGTATCCAGCGGCGTCGCCGCCGTGGATACGCGAAGGGGCATGCGATCGGTCTCGACGCGAAGCCAGACCTCGCCGCCCTCGCGCAGGTAGCCGTCCAGCTCCATGTTCGCCCCCAAGCCGAGCGCGGTGCCGCACGAGCCGCCGTGGCGCGCGTCGATCGGCGCGAAGCTCGATCGGCTCGCCGGTGCGAGCGGCGAAGGGATCAGCTCGGGCAATGCCGACGTCTGCGGCATGCGGCCGGCGCGTTCCATGTTGTAGGCAAGCGCGGATAGCTGGCGCGCCTTCCGCGACGAAATGGCATCGCCGCTGCGGTCGGCATCGCGCCGTAGCGCCTGCAGGGTCTTTTCGATCGTCGCAATGCGCGCATCGAGATCCGACGGTGCACGAGCGCGACCGGCGTGAACGGACTCGATCTGGCGCGTCGTCTCGTAGATCCGCGAGGACACGCCGCTCAATGCGCGCATGCGCGCCGGATCGCCCTGAGTTTGTCCGGCCCGCACGCTGTTGAAGCCACCGAGCGCGACGCCCAGCAGCAGCACACCCACCGCAAAACGCATGGCTTCCTTCTCCGTGTTTCCCGATTCGCGGCCTTGGCTGCCCGCTGCAAGCCGCGGTGCGCCGTGCGAGGCCCCCTGCGACTAGTATTGCAGCCCGACATGATCGCGAAAACCACCGAGGCCCACTTTTACACTTCGCTCGCCGGCGCCACGCTCGTGATCACGCGGCCGGCAGGGACGAGCGCGTCGCTCGCGGCGCGCATGCGCGCCGGTGGCGGTCAAGCCGTTCGGCTTCCGGGCGTCTCGCTGCGCGCGCCGTCCGACGCCGCGCTTGCGCGCTCGTTGCTGCGTGATCGGCGCTTCGACGCGTGGATCTTCTCGAGCCCGGCGGCCGTGCGTTTCTGCTTTCGCATTCATCCTTCCTTGCGCATCGCGCGCCGCGCGGACGTCTTCGCAGTCGGCGAAGGCACGGCGCGAGCGCTGGCGCGCCACGGAATCCGCGCCGTCGTTCCGCACGATCGCTTCGACAGCGAAGGCCTGCTCGCCTTGCCCGACCTGACCAAGGTGCGCGGCCGTCGCATCGCGCTCATCGGTGCGCCGGGCGGACGCGATCTGATCGCGCCCGGCTTGCGCCGGCGCGGCGCTACGATCGAGCGCATCGACGTCTATCGGCGCATGCCGCCGCGGCTGACGCTGCGCCACTTCGCGGCAATCGCGTCGGCGCCCGACCCGCTGATCATGCTGATTTCGAGCGGCGAGGCGTTGGCGAATCTCTGTGCGCTGCTGCCGGCGCCGCTGCAGGATCGCCTGCGCCGGCAGATGCTCGTCGTCAGCAGCGCGCGCCTTGCCGAAGCTGCGCGCGCGCAAGGCTTTCGCAGCATCACCCAAGCACGCTCGGCGCTGCCGCGCGATCTCATCGCCGCCGCCGAGGCCGTGCTGGCGCGACACCGGTTGTGACACGGCTGCGGCTGCCGCACGCCTCGCACTTGGGCTAGCATGCCGCCATGGGCGAAGACAGTGACGTCACTCCAGCCGCCGCGATCGTGCCGAGCACGCCGCCGGTTGCGCCGGCTCCATCGGTATCAGCGCCGCCGCGTCGCGGTGGCGCGATCGCGCTGCTGATTGCGCTCGCCGCGCTCCTGGTCGCCGGCGTCGCGCTGTGGCGCGCGATCGAGATCCAGCGTGGGCAGGGCAGCGCGCAAGCGGCGTTGCGCGACGAGCTGCGCGGCAAAATCGACGAGCTCGCTCGCACCAGCGATCAGCGCAAGCGCGAGCTCGATACGCTGCGCACGCGCCTCGCCGACACCGACAGCGTCAACAAGAGCGTGCGCGAGGAATTGCTGAGCCTCGGCGAGCGCTCGCGTCATCTCGAAGATGCGATCGCCAATCTCGCCGAGCAGCGCTTGACCGGCCGCGATGCGCTCGCCCTGAACGAAGCGGAGTTCCTGTTGCAGCTCGCCGAAGAGCGCCTCGCGCTGTTCCACGATGCGCAGGCGGCGCTGGCGGCGTATCGCCTTGCCGATTCGGCGTTGGCCGCGGCCGAAGATCCGGTGTTCGCCGGCGTGCGCCAGACGATCGGCGCCGAGATCCAGGCGCTCGAAGCGGCCAAGCCGCTGGAGACGCACGCGACGCTGGCCGCGTTGGAGAAAATCCGCACGAGTCTCGCGACGTTCCCGGCCAAACCCGATCATCCTGCCGCCGCGAACGCGCCGCCGTCGCGCTTCACCGCGTTGCTGCAGCAGTTCGTGCGCGTCAGCAACGACGACGTCGATCATCCCGCGAGCCGCGACATCGAGTTGTCGCGTTCGCTCGCGGCGGTCGATCTTCGCGCCGCGGAAGCCGCGCTGCTCGCGCGCGATCCGGAAACCTACAAGTCCGCGCTGGCGCGCGCACGCGCGTCGGTCGCCGGCGGATTCGACAGCGACGCCGCGACCGTCAAGGAAAATCTCGCCGAGATCGATCGCCTGTCGAGCGCGCCACTGGCGCCGGCGCTGCCCGAGCTTGGCAGCGCGCTGCGCGAGCTGCGCAACTTGCGTGCGACGCGCGCGCTCGCAGAACCTCGCCAGGCCGCGAAAACCGGAGCGGGCACGTGAGAGTCTGGTTCGGCGTGCTCGCGCTGCTGGTCCTCGCCGCCGCAGCGGCGTTCGGCTGGCATTGGCTCGCCGGCGATCCCGGCTACGTCATGATCCGCGTGCGCGGCACGACGCTCGAAACGAGTCTCGTGTTCGCGCTCGTGTTCCTTCTGATCGTCTGGGGCGTGCTTTCGATCCTGGTGCGCTTCGTGCGCTGGCCGTTTCGCGCCTGGGGCCGCACGTACCGGCGCCGCGGCCGCGAGCGGCTCGCAAGCGGTATCACCGCGTTGGTCGAAGGCCGTCACGCCAACGCCGAGCGCGATCTCGCCAAGGCATCGAACCATGCGGCGCTGCGCGGTCCCGCTCTGCTCGCGCTCGCGCAGTCCGCGCATGAGCGCGGCGCCGACGAGCGTGCGCGCAAGGCGCTCGACGACGTGCACGATTCCGCGTCCGATGCCGCGCTCGCGTTGCGCGCGCGTTTCCTGATCGAGCGCGGCGAGAACGCGCAAGCGGTTGCGCTCCTCAAGCCCAATGCCGCGCGCGGCACGTTGCCTCCGCGCGGACTGCGACTCCTCATAGATGCTGCGCTCGCAAGCGGCGATGTGCGCACCGCGCTCGACACGCTGCCGCAGCTCGCGCGCACGCAGACCCTGGCGCCCGAAGATCAGGTCGCGCTCGATACGCAGACGTTTTCCGCTGCGCTAAAGGCGGCGCCCGACGCGGCGCGCCTCAATACGCTGTGGGGCAGCGCAAGCCGCGCGCAACGGCGCAGGCCCGAGCTGATCGCCGCCTTCGCGCACCGTTCCGCCGAGCTCGGCCAGGTGCTGGCGGCGATGGACGAGATCGAATCCGCCGAGCGTCGCGAATGGAACGACGATCTCGCGCTCGCGTATGCCGATCTTGGCCCAGCCGAATTGCCGGCGCGCACGCGCAAGGCCGAAAGCTGGCTTTCGCTCGCGCCGAACAGCGCGGCGCTCGCCTGCGCGCTCGGCCGCTTGTGCGCGCAGCAGTCGTTATGGGGCAAGAGCCAGCAGTATCTCGAACGCTCGCTCGCGATCGAGGAATCGCCGCGTGCCTGGGAAACGCTCGGCGATTGCTACGCCGGATCGGGCGACGCCGACACGGCGATCACGTGCTACGCGAATGCATTGCGCATGGCGCGCGGCGAAGCGACGGTCGCGGTTGGACCGCACGCGCCGCACGGCCCCGTCGATACGCGAGCGCTGGTGTTCGAGGAGCGCAGCGAGCACGGCGTGCCGCGTTTGCCCGGCGTGCGCTGAAGCTCAACGATTCAGTACGTCGACGCTGACGACGCGTCCGTCGACGAGACGGAACGAGCGCACGAACCGGTCGTCGCCGAAATCGTAGATCCAATCTTCGCGGCGCTGATCGCGCCAGCGTTCGTAGCCCGGTGAGGGCCTTCGCACCAACGTGTCGTACGCGGTGCGGCGCGATGCCGGCTCGCCGCAGCGCGCGACGAGCTCGCCGACGCTGTAGCCGGAATAGTCGCGATTCGGATTGCAGTCGCCGCCGATCTCGTCGACGCCGTAGCCGAGCGTTTCCTCGCGCAGAAGGCGTCCGTCGCGGAACACGAAGCGGCGCATCAGATCGCGTGGCCCGAAGTTGTAGTACCAGACGTCGTACTGCACTTCGCGCTGCTGCTCGATCGGGCCGCCGGCGTTGAAGACCTCGAGCGAGGTGTACGTGTCGGCGTAGAACGGATCGCCGCAGCGATCGCGGACCTGGAAATCCTGCGTGCCTTCCGTGACGAGGTTGGTGCCGCAGCGCAACGCGAACGCGGATGGACTGACCAGCAGAAAAACGATGGCGAGAAGGACGTTGCGGCTCATGATGTCGCTCATTCCTCGTCTTTGCTGGTCTCGCGATGAGGGACACCGGACGGATCGTGCGAGTTCGCGTTACGCATCGTCGAATACACGACCTTTACATTCCCAGAATCCCGGCCCGCCCGCGCAGGATATCCGCAAGCACGTCCGGCGCGTAGTCGAACGAATCGTAGAAAAGCCGATCCTCCGGCAGGCCCGCATCGACGAACGCACGGCGTCCGGCGTCGATCATCGTCGGCGGGCCGCTCATGTAGAGATCGAAATCGGAAAGATCGGAGTGATCCTCGAGCACCGCTTCGTGCACGAAGCCGCGGCGAACGTCGCCCGCGTGCTCGGTGTCCGATAGTACGGGGACGAAGCGAAACGAGGGATCGTCGCGCGTCCAGCGCTCGGGCAGAGCGCGCAGATAAAGATCCGTGAGCGTGCGCGCGCCCCAGTACAGCTGCATCGGACGGCGCGTGCCGAGATGGCGGAAATGCTCTATCAGCGCCTTGATCGGCGCGAATCCGGTGCCGCCGGCGACCAGCAGCATCGGCCGCTCGCTGTCCTCGCGCGGCACGAACGTGCCGAGCGGTCCTTCGACGCGCAAAAGCTCGCCCGGCCGCATCTCGTCGAACACATAGGACGTGAATCCGCCGCCGGCGACGTGACGCACGTGCAGCTCGATGTGATCGCTTTCGTGCGGCGCGTTCGCGATCGAGAACGCACGGCGCCGCCCATCCGGAAGCAACGCATCGAGGTATTGCCCGGCGAGGCGGCGCAAGCGCTCGCCGCGCGCGGTGAGCCAGGTGAGTCGCACGACGTCGTCGCTCAAGAGCGCCTTGTCGACGAGCTTCAATGTCAGCGTGCGCCGCGGAATATCGGCGACCGATGCGATCTCGCGCGCCGCGATGACGAGATCGCTCGCGGGCACCGCCTGGCAGAGCAGCACCTGATGGCGGGCCTGCTCGGCCGCATTGAGCGCGGTCGGCGGATTCCTCGGATACGTGCAGACACCTTCGACGAGCGTCGCCTTGCAGCTCCCGCAGACGCCGGCGAGGCACGAATACGGCAGTGCGAGATTCGCGCGGCGCGCCGCTTCGAGCACGGTTTCGCCCGGTTCGACGCGGAATTCCTTGCCGCTGGATTGGAGGGTGACGGTGTGGCGCACTCGGGGTCCGCTGGGTTCTTGTCGGGGAATTGTCGCCGGTTCTTCAAGGGGAATCGATTCCAGCCCCCGAAACGGCAGACGAGCTATGCTCAGAAGTCAGGAAAAAACGGAGATCCGCGGTGAGCATCTGGAAGCAAACCACCGACCTCGACCGCATCAACGCCTGGAACCACGGCTCGCTCGTCGAGCATCTGGGCATGCGCATCACCGAAGTCGGCGAGGATTACGTGCGCGGCACGATGCCGGTCGACGCGCGCACCAAGCAGCCGTTCGGGCTGCTGCACGGCGGCGCGTCGGTGGCGCTCGCCGAATCGCTCGGCAGCCTCGCCGGCACACTCTGTCTCGAGACCAGCGAGATGGCGGTCGGTCTCGACATCAACGCGAATCACGTGCGCGCGGTCACCGAAGGCATCGTCACCGGCACGGCGCGCGCGCTCCATCTCGGGCGCAATACGCAAGTCTGGGAAATCCGCATCGAGGACGAACGCGGCAAGCTCGTGTGCATTTCGCGCCTGACGCTCGCCATCTTGCCGCGCCAGACGCCGAGAGCGGTGTGAGCGGATCGGCGACGCCGTACGCCGGGCTATCGCCCGATCTCGTGCTCGATGCGATCGCGGCGACCGGCTCGATGCCGGACGGGCGCCTGCTCGCGCTCGGCAGTTACGAGAATCGCGTGTATCAGGTCGGCGTCGAAGACGGTCCCGCGCTGGTCGTGAAGTTCTATCGTCCGGGACGCTGGAGCGACGCGGCGATCGACGAGGAGCACGCGTTCGCGCTCGAGCTCGCCGAGGCCGAGCTTCCCATCGTCGCGCCGATCGCGATCGGTGGACGCACGCTGCTGCGTCACGCGGGATTCCGCTATGCGATCTATCCGCGCCGCGGCGGACACGCGCCGGAGCTCGAATCGCCCGATCACCTCGCCTGGATGGGACGGCTGCTCGCGCGCATGCACGGGATCGGTGCGCGCGACAAATTCCGCCAGCGCGGCACGGTCGACACGAAAACGTTCGTGCGCGAACCCGCGCGGGCGGTGCTCGCATCGACACTGCTGCCGGCGCGCAACGCCGATGCCTATCGCGCGCGCACCGATGCGATCGCGGCCGCGATCGACGCGCGCTTCGCGGAGATCGAACCCATCGCGCGCCTTCGCCTGCACGGCGACTGCCACGCGGGCAACGTGCTATGGACCGATTCGGGTCCGCATTTCGTCGATCTCGACGATGCGCGCACGGGACCGGCCGTGCAGGACCTCTGGATGCTCGCACCGTCGCCGCGCGCGCTCGATGCGCTGCTCGAAGGCTACGCGGAATTCCGCGATTTCGATCCGCGCGAGCTGTCGCTGATCGAGCCGCTGCGCATCATGCGCCAGGTGCACTGGGCCGGCTGGGTCGCGGCGCGCTGGGACGATCCGGCGTTTCCGCGCGCGTTTCCGCAAGTCGGCGAAGCGCGCTGGTGGGAACAGCACATGACGGATATCGCCGAAGCCGAGTCGCGTCTCGAGGACGACTGAGCTCTTTCCCCTATCCCGCAACGTTGCATTCCCCTCTCCCGCTCGCGGGAGAGGGCTAGGGTGAGGGAAGCCTCGCAACTCCCTACAAGATCATCTGCCTTCGGGAATGCGCCTCTTTCCGCAGCGCACCATCCATCCGCTACCATTGCCACGATGATGAGCTCCGTCGATTCCACGGCCGAGGCCGTTCCGCACGATCGCTGGCGTCCGCTGCGTTATGCGACGCGCACTCCGCTGCTGCTGCTGCAAGCGCTGATTTCGGGCCCGCTCGCGTTGCTGGTGCTGAATCCGCTCGCCGCGCGCATCCGCGTCGGCGACACCACGCTCGACAAGTTCATGATCCGCTGGTGGTCCGGCGCGCTGGTGCGAAGGTTTGGTTTTCGCATCCGCCGATTCGGCGAACCGCTGCCGGGCGCGGTGCTTTACGTCGCCAATCACATCTCGTGGCTCGACATCGTGCTGATCCACAGCCAGCGCGCCGTGAGCTTCGTCGCCAAGAGCGAGATCGCGCGCTGGCCGTTCGTCGGCTGGCTGTCGTCGCGCGCGGGCACGATCTTCCACCGCCGCGGCAACACCGATTCGCTCGCGGCCGTCATGGCGCGCGTCGTCGAGCGTCTGCGCGCGGGCAATCCGGTCGGCGTCTTTCCGGAAGGCGGCAGCGGTCACGGGGATGCCGTCGGCACGTTCCACGCGCGCATCTTCCAGACCGCGCTCGACGCGGACGCGCCGGTACAGCCGGTCGCGCTGCGTTACGGGCGCGACGGCCGGCAGGATCCCAGCGTTCCGTTCGGACGCAAGGAAGGATTTTTCCCGAACTTCCTGCGCGTGCTCGGCAATCCACCGATGGATGCGGAGATCCATTTCCTAGAACCCGTCGCCGCGACGCCCGACGCGCGCCGGCGCATGGCCGAAGAGAGCAGGGCGCGCATCGTACGCGAGCTCGGCTACGGCGACGAATGAAGGCGACGGATTTTCATCCGGCCGGTTTGCTCTGCAATCCGCACGTGCAATCGGTGCTTGCGTCGAGCGGCCTGCGGCGCTGGATATCGCGGCGCCGCGGCGGTGACGTCGAATCGCGCGCGGTCGAGCACATCCTCGATTGCGGCGACGGCATCCGCCTGCAGGGATTCCACACGGAGCAACAAGTGCTGCCGTCCGCGCACGGACTCGTCGTGCTGCTGCACGGCTGGGAAGGCAGCGCGCGCTCGAACTACGTGCTGAACACCGGCGCACGCCTGTTGCGCGAAGGTTTCGACGTATTCCGCCTCAATTTCCGCGATCACGGCGAAACGCATCATCTCAATCGCGAAATATTCCATTCGTGCCGCATCGACGAAGTCGTCAACGCGGTGCGCGAGGTCGCGGCGCGCTTCAAGGTGCCGTCGATCGCCATCGCGGGGTTTTCGCTCGGCGGCAACTTCGCGTTGCGTGTCGGGTTGCGCGCGCCCGCGGCCGGCATTCCGCTCGAATACGCGCTCGCGGTGTGTCCGGTCGTCAGCCCGGCGAGCGGATTGTTCGGTCTCGAAAAAGGCCCGTGGTTCTACCAGCGCTACTTCATGCACAAGTGGACCGGATCGCTGCGCACCAAGCAGGCGCTGTTTCCGGACAGCGAGCTGTTCTCGCAGGAGGAGCTGAAGGCGGACCTGCGCGGCTTGACGCGATCGCTGGTGCTCCGCCACACCGATTTCGGATCGCTGGAAAACTATCTCGAGGGCTATTCGATCGCGGGCGACACCCTCGCTGCGCTGCGCATTCCCGCGACGATCCTGACTTCCGCCGACGATCCGGTGATTCCGATCGCCGATTTCCGCGCGCTGAAATTGCCGGCGAACGTCGAGCTCGACATCGCCGAGCACGGCGGACATTGCGGCTTCATCAGCGATTTCTCGTTGCGCAGCTTCACCGAGGATTACATCGCCGAGCGCATGCTGCAGCACCTCGGCCATCGCGCCGGTGCCCGCGAGCTTTCGACCGACGCCGCGTTGTCCACGATGTAATCCGTGGAAAGAGGCCGGACGTCGCGAGGCGACGCCCGGCTTCGCTCGTTACGGCTGCGCCAGGCACTCCACGAGATCGTGATCTCCGACCAGCTGGTTGATCGCGTCGGAAAGCGCCGCATTGACGTAGCGGTTGTTGGCTTCCGCGCCCTGAACGACCTGCACGTTCTCCTTGAACTCGCCGCGATGCAGCTTCTCGTACGGACGCTCGTTCCCCTTGACGCAGATCGCCTTGAGACTGCACTGCGTGCGCAGGTCGCCCGACCAGAAGCCCATCGTGACGCCGTAATCGAGATTGCGGATCTCGACGCGCAACTCGCGGCCGTCGGACGTTTTCCCGTTGGTCGTCTCGAAGCCTTGCTGGGTGAGTCCGTCCTTGATCGCGGATCCGACAATCGTCGGCAGGTCGCCGTCGATCGTGAGCTCGGCGCCGACGCCGCGCGCTCCGCGCGTGCCGAGCGTGGATTTTGGTCGCTCGTCGACGACGGTCAGCTGCACGCGATGGCCGTTGCCGACCGCGCCGCCCGCGGCGTGCACTTCAGGTTTGAGCTTCACGGCCTGCGGCGCGAACGCGCAGCCGCCCATCGGCAAGCACAAAATCAATGTAAAGATCAAAGTCTTGTTCATGCGCATTTGCAGAAATCCCCTGTTGGATGCCTGAAGGCGAGAAAACACTCGCCCCTTCGCGAGGGGAAAAGCGCACGCAAGCGCCCGCGGCCCGAGTCGGGCCGTGGCCAGCGCAACAAAGTGGAATTCCCCTCTTTTTCGATGATCGCCGCGAGCGCGTAAAATTTCAATCGGCGGGCACGGTGCGTCCGCGCGCCCATTCCCGCAATGCGCCGACGCGCTCGGCCATCAGCGTCGAGAGCGGTCGCGTGTTGCCGACTTCGGCCAAGAGATGCTGCTGCGTCGGCGCGGACTTGTCGGCCGCTGCAGCATAGAGCGCAGCGACCACGACCTGCTCGATCTCCGCGCCCGAAAACCCTTCGGTCGCGGCCGCGAGCGCCTGCGTGTCGTAGTCGCTCGCGCGCAGATCACGCCGTGCGAGGTGCATCGCGAAGATCTCGGCACGCGTCTTCGCATCCGGAAGATCGACGAAGAACACCTCATCGAAGCGTCCCTTGCGGAGCAATTCCGCGGGCAGCGCCGTCACGTCGTTCGCGGTCGCGACCATGAAGACCGGCGCCTTGCGCTCGGCCATCCAGGTCAGAAGATAGCCGAGCACGCGCCGCGAGACGCCGTCGTCGGCGCTGTCCGTCGCCAGCGCTTTTTCGATCTCATCGATCCACAGCACGCACGGCGCGAGGAGCTCGGCGTTTTTCAACGCTTCGCGCAGATTGCGCTCGGTCTCGCCGTGATATTTGTTGTAGAGCGTGCCGATATCGAGCCGCAATAGCGGCACGCCGAATCCGCCGGCGGTCGCTTTCGCGGCAAGGCTCTTGCCGCAACCCTGCACGCCGAGCAGCAGCGCGCCCTTTGGCGGATCGAGCTTGGCCGCTTGCATTTCGCCGAGGAAAGCGAGCTTCCTCTGTGCGATCCATTGCTTGAGGCGGGCCAGGCCCGCGATGTTCGCGAGCTGCGCCGTGTCGTACTCGAAGTGCAGCAGGCCGTCGCGATCGAGCAACTGATATTTCGCGCGCGCGAGTTCCGGAAGATCGGCCGCGGTCAATGCGCCATCGTGATAGATCAGCTTGCGCACGATCCGGCGCGCATCGTCTTCATTGAGCCCGGTGAGATTGCGCACGACCGCGCGCGCAGCTTCGGCGTCGATCGCGACCCTGCGTCCGTTCTCGCGCGAATAGTTGAACGCTTCCTCGCGCACCATCGCGGCGATCGCCTCGGCGTTCGGAAGCTCCAGCTCGTAGCGCGTCACGCTCGCGGCGAGCTCGGGAGGAAGCTCGTAACCTGCGCCGACCAGAACCAGCGTGTGCTCGGCCGAATCGAGGCGCTGCACGATCTCGCGCAACAGGCGTAAGGTCATCGGATAACGAAGATACGGCTGGAAATCGAGCAGCAGATAGACGCCCGGCGTCTTGTCTTGCTTGATCGCATGCAAGGTCAGGCTCGCGTCGGGCGGCGTCTCGCGATCTTCGTCGCTGTCGATGTCGAGGCGCTCGAGGCCGTCGGTGATGCTCCAGCGATACAGCGGACGCAGCGATTGCGCGATGGCGTGGCGGAACGCTTCGACGACCCGGCCTTCCTCGGCCGAATCGACGAGCAGGAGCGGCGTGCGCGAGCGCAGCAGCGTGACCAAATCCTGTTGGGCGGGCACCGATTTCGCGCTCGTCGTCGGGTGGACCCGCGCGAATGCCGCGCGGGGCGCGCAAGCCTATCACGGCGCGCATCGGGCATAATCCGGCGCCTCCGGCGCCCGCCGTAAAGCTGAATGCGCCCGCTTCGCGAATCGCGCGTCGTTTACATCGCCACAGGCTTGCGTTCGCTCATCTTCGCCCCATCCAGACTCAACATCATGCTCAAAGACTCTATCGATCTGCATCGCCAGGGCCGCCTCGACGAAGCCGAGCGCGGCTATCGCGAGCACCTCGAAGGCGCCCCCGACGACGTCGACGCGCTGCATTTGCTCGGCCTCCTGCGCCATCAGCGCGGTGCCTCCGCGGAAGCGGAAGATCTCCTCACGCGTGCGCACGCGCTGGCGCCGGAAAAAGCCGGCATCGAGCTCAGCCTGGGCACCGTGCGCTTCAAGGCGGGCGCGTTCGACGATGCGCGCCGACACTACGAGAACGCGCTGGCGCTCGATCCGAACATCGGCACCGCGCACGCCGGACTCGGCCAGATCGCGCTGCTGCAGGGCGAGCGAGCGCGCGCCGAGCAGCATTTCCGGATTGCGCTCCGCGCCGGCGAAGATGCGCAGGCGCTGGCCGGCCTCGGCGCGCTTCTGCTCGAGCGCGACGATCTCGACGCCGCATTGCGCCATCTCGGCCGCGCGGCCGATCTCGCGCCGACCGATCCGACGATCCAGCTGGCGCTCGGCCGCGCGTTCGAGAAGCGCGGCACGACGAGCTTCGCCGAGAAGGCATTCGAGAATGCGCTCAAGCTCAAGCCTGATCTGCATGCCGCGCGCCATTCGCTGGGCGCGCTGGCGCTGAAGGCAAAGCGGCCGCGCGACGCCGAAACGCATTACCGCGCGTTGCTCGCGGTTCCCGAATTCGCCTCCATCGGACATGTCGGGCTCGGCGACGTCGCTCGCGCCGAGGAGCGCCACGAGGACGCCGTCGCCGCGTATCGCGCCGCGCTCGCGCTCGATCCCGCGCAGTCGGCGCCGGTGCGCGCGCTCGCGTGGTCGCTGACGCGCCTCGGACGCAACGACGAAGGCGTCGCTGCCTACGACGATTATCTGAAACGCGTGCCGGACGATCGCGATGTGCTGACCGCACGCGCCGATCTCCTGATGCTGATCGGACGCCTCGCCGATGCCGCCGCCGACTGGCGCGCGATCTCCGAGCGCGATCCGGGCGACATGCAGGCACACGCGCGTCTCGCGCTCCTCAACGAATATCTCGGTCAAGTGGAAGCGGCGAGCGCGAAAGCCGATCTCGTGCTGCGCGCCGATCCCGGCGAGCCCGAGATGCTGCTCGTGCGCGTGCGCGCATTGATGCGCTCGCACGACGACGACGGCGCACGGCAACTTCTCGATCGCCTGGCGCAGCGCCCGCTGACGGAAGGGCAGGCGCGGCTGCGCTGGAATTATCTCGGCCGTCTGCACGATCGTGCCGGCGAAGCGAACGAGGCAGTGCGCTGTTTCGTCGAAGCGCAGCGCGGATCGCCGGCGTCGCTGCCGCCGATGGAGCCGCCGCGGCCCGAGCTCGAGATCGCGCTGACCGAGCCGGTCGCCGCGCCTTGGTCGCACGCGCCGGTGCTGCTCCTCGGTACGCCGGGCAGCGGCGTCGAGCGCGTCGCGGCGCTGCTCGCCGACCAGCCGGGGCTCACCGTGCTGCGCGATCGCATCGGCGCGCTGCAGCGCATCGACGATTTCAATCAGCCGCGATTCCCGTATTACTCCGGCGATCTTTCCGAGGCCGATCGCGAAGGCTTGCGCGATCGCTATCTCGCTCCGCTTCGCGTCGCCGGCGTTGCGCTCGATCGCACGATCGTCGACTGGCTGCCGCGCTGGGACGCGCATCTGCTCGCGCTCGTGCGTCGCGCCATGCCCGGCACGCGCATCGTCGTCGTCGAGCGCGATCCGCGCGATGCGCTGGTCAACTGGCTCGCGTTCGGCTGGGCGCGCGGATTTCCGTGCACCGATCTCGACGTGCTGCCCGAGTGGCTGCGCCGCGCGCGCATGCACATGCACTACGCCGACGCGCTCGACGAGCCGCGCCGTCTTATCGTCCAGGCCGACGCGCTGCTCGACGATCCGGTCGGCAACGGCGCGGAACTTGCGCGCTTTCTCGACCTTCCAAGCATTCAGCCGAGCGCGCAGCTGGCTGCGATGGCGCACGGCCTCGGCGGATTGCCCGTGCGTTTTCCGGCCGGGCATTGGCAAACGTATCGCGATGCGCTGGCCGGAGCCTTCGCACAGCTGGAGACTCAAGGATGAAGGACGTCGTGCGCTTGGCGACGCTCGCGCTCATGATCGCATCCGCGAGCGCGTGCGCGAAATCGGCGAATCTCGAGGCGCTCAGCCTGCCGCCGGGTTTTCGCATCGCGCTTTACGCAAGCGACGTGCCCGACGCACGCGAGCTCGCGATCGGAACCGACGGCACCGTATTCGTCGCATCGCGCGATGCCGGCAAGGTCTACGCGCTGACCGACGCGGATCATGACGGCCGCGCCGAGCGCGTCGTCACGATCGCAAGCGATCTGAAGTCGCCGAGCGGCATCGCGTTCCGCGACGGCGATCTCTACATCGGCGCGATCAATCGCATCTTGCGCTTGCGCGGCATCGAATCGCATCTCGATGCGCCACCGCAACCCGAAGTCGTCACCGACAAGCTGCCGAGCGACGAGAGCCACGGCTGGAAATTCATCGCGTTCGGTCCTGACGGAAGGCTCTATGTTCCGATCGGCGCGCCGTGCAATGTCTGCGATCGAGGCAAGTCGTACGCAAAGATCGTCAGCATGAAGCCCGACGGAACGGATTGGAAAGACGTCGCTTACGGCATCCGCAACTCCGTCGGCTTCGATTGGCAGCCGGGCACGAAGGAGCTCTGGTTCACCGACAACGGCCGCGACATGTTGGGCGACGATCTGCCGTCGGACGAGCTCAATCGCGTCACCAAAGACGGCGAGCACTTCGGATTTCCCTATTGCCACCAGGGCGACACGCTCGATCCCGAGCTCGGCAAGGGCAAGTCGTGCAGCGACTACACGCCGCCGGCGCTCAAGCTCGGCGCGCACGTCGCCGCGATCGGCATGCGCTTCTACACCGGCACGATGTTTCCGCCCGAATATCGCGGCGCGATCTTCGTCGCGCAGCATGGATCGTGGAACCGCTCGAAGAAATCCGGTTATCGCGTCATGACGGTGCATCTGGACGGCGCGCGCGTGACCGGCTACGAGCCGCTGATCGACGGGTTCGAGCGCAACGAGACAGTATCGGGACGTCCATCCGACGTGCTGGTGATGCCGGACGGAGCGCTGCTCGTCGCCGACGAAGAAGCCGGCGCGATATACCGTGTGACCTATGCTTCGCATCGTTGAGAGGTGATGCCATGCGTCTTCGCAGCGACGACTTCGCGCACATGCAGCCGATCCCGGAAGAGTTCGCATTCGGCAAGCCCGGACCTTCTGGCGAGCCCGTCGTGTTCGCGGCGAACCGGAACCCGCATCTCGCGTGGTCCGAAGTGCCGGACGGCACGCGATCGTTCGTGCTGATCGTCATCGACACCGATGTGCCGAGCAGCGGCGATGACGTCAACAAGGAAGGGCGCCATGTGCCGGCTTCGCTGCCGCGCGTCGAATTCTTCCATTGGGTCATGACCGACATTCCGCCGGAATGCCGCGAGCTCGGCAGCGGCAGCTGCGCCGAAGGCGTCGTCGCGCACGGGCGCAAGAATCCGTTCGGACCGCCGGGATCCCATCAAGGCATCAACAGTTTCACCGGCTGGTTCGAAGGCGATGCGGCGATGTCGGGTGACTACTACGGCTACGACGGTCCGTGTCCGCCATGGAACGACGACCTGTTGCATCACTATCACTTCCACGTGTACGCGCTCGACGTGCCCAGCATCGGGCTCTCCGGCCGTTTCACGGCAGACCGTGCCCGCGACGCGATGAAGGGCCATATCCTCTCCGAGGCCGTGCTCACTGGCACTTACACCCTGCAGGCCGCGCTGCGACGCTGAGCGCCGTTCGTCCGTCGTCCTTTCGGCCTGGGGCCGGCTTCACGCGGCACGGGCGAACGTCGTCCTTTTCAACCCTAGGGAGTGATTGATGTTTGCGATTGCGACACCTTTATTGTCGTTGGCGCTCGGCGCCGGCGCGGCAAGCCACAACGCGGATTGGCTGCAAGCGAGCGAAAGCAGCCCCTGCGATCTCACCGATGTCGATTTTTCCGACCGCATGCACGGCTTCGCGACGTGCGCGTTCGGCGATGCGATGACGACCGACGACGGCGGTCTCACCTGGAGCGTGTTCGGAACGAACCTGCAACAGAGCCTTCTCTTCGCGCACGCCGCGTCGACCGACGAGCTCTATGCATCGCGGCTCGGCTTCTATCACAGCACCGACCGCGGCCAGACCTGGGAAGAGCTCGGCGGCCTCAGCGAGAATTTCGGCAGCGTGTTCGACGTCAACTTCGGCGATGCCGGTCATTTCGTCGCGATCCAGGGCGGCGATCTTCTGGTCACCGATGACGGCGGCGCGAGCTGGACGAACAGCTTCCCCTCGCAATTCGGCGTCTATTTCGACGAGCTGCATTTTCCGAGCGCGTCGATCGGCTACGCGAGCGGCGGCAACACGACCGAGCAGGGCAGCGTCGGCAGCATCGCGCGCACCGGCGACGGCGGAGCCAGTTGGGATCTGCTGACGTTCACGCACGGCGAAATCACGGCGGCGGATTTCTTCGACGACGATCACGGTGTCGTGGCGACCTGGGGCGGCGAGTTCTACGCGACCGCCGACGGCGGCTCGAGCTGGCAGCTCCTCGGCAACGTGCCCGACGGCGGCATCCTGCTCGATCTCGCGCACCGCGATGCGAACCACTGGTACGCCGTCTCGTTCCAGGGTTGTCTCTACGAGACGCGCGATGCCGGCATCACTTGGGAAACCGGATATTGCGACGCCGGCGGCAACGCGCTCGCCGCGATCACGCTGACCGACGGTCCCGCGATCGCCGGCGGCAACAGCGGCGTGCTGCTCTACGAGAACCGCATCCTCGAAAGCAGCTTCGACTGACGCTTCGAGGCGCGCCGCGAGCCGGCGCGCCTCGTTTTGCTAGCATGCGCGAAGTCTTTCCGGCATTGCGAACATGAGCGAAACCACCCTCGCGCGCGAAAGCGCGCTCGCCGCGCGCATCGACGAGGCGCGCCGCCTCGCCAACAGCGGCCAGATACTGCAGGCCGAGCAAGCGTTCCTCGCGATCCTGCGCGAATCGCCGCAGGAGCTCGACGCGCTCAACTTCGTCGCGATCTGCGCGCACGAGCGCGGCCAGTTCGCGCAAGCGCTGGCGCTGCTCGAGCGCGCGCGCGGCGTCAAGGCGGACGATCCGGTCACGCTGACCAATCTCGGCGTCACCAACGCGGTCCTCGGCCGGCTTGATCATGCGATCGAATCCCTGCGCGCCGCGTTGCAGAACGCGCCGGATCTTTTTCTCGCCAAGCTGCGACTCGCAGAAACGCTCGAACGTGCCGGCCGTCCCGCCGAAGCGCTGCCGCTTTATTTCGGCGCGATCTTCGCGGCGCAGGGCGCGGGCCAATGGCTCGGCGATTCGACGACCGCGCCGGGCCTGCGTCCGCTGGTGCTGCACGCGATGCGCACGATCGCCGCCGGAAGACGCCGCGTCTTTTCCGATCTGATCGCGCCGCTGCGCGAGCGTCACGGCGCGGCTGCGCTCGCGCGCGTCGAGAAGTGTCTCGCCATTTATCTCACCGAGCTGCCGGCGAATTATCCCGATCCGCTGCAGCGTCCGAAATTCCTCTATTTCCCGGATCTGCCGCCGAAGAAATTCTACGAGCGCGAGCTTTTTCCCTGGTACGAAGCGCTCGAAGAAAAGACCGCCGCGATCCGCGAGGAGATGCTCGCGGTGCTCGCCAAGGACAGCGGCTTCGAACCGTTCCTCGGTCATTTCGACAAGCCCGATCAACTCGAAGGTTATCTCAGCAACCAGAAAGGCCCGCCGGTCTGGAATGCTTTCTTCTTTTTCCGCCACGGCAAGCGCAACGATGCCAATCACGAGCGCTGTCCGCGCACGTCGGCCGCGCTCGAAGCGGCGCCGCTCTGCCGCATTCCCGATCACGCGCCCGAAGTCTGCTTCTCGGTGCTGACGCCGGGCTCGCACATCCTGCCGCATCACGGCGTGACGAATACGCGTCTGGTGACGCATCTCGCGCTGATCGTGCCGGAAGACTGCGCGATCGTCGTCGGCGGCGAAGCGCGCGGCTGGGAAGAAGGCCGCTGCTTCAGCTTCGACGACACGTTCGAGCACGAGGCCTGGAACCGAAGCGACAAGACGCGAGTCGTCATGCTCGCCGACGTCTGGAACCCGTATCTGACCGATGTCGAGCGAGAGGCGCTGACGACGCTGGTCGCCGCGATCGGCGATTTCAATACTGCGGCCGGGATCTGATCCGGGAAGCCGATCCGAACTTTTCGTAGCACCGGCGCGCCCAAGCGGGCGTAAAATGACCCCAGCGCAGGCGAGGGGAGTCGTCCGTGCCGGGTCTTGCAAAACTCACGCGACCCAAGCTGCACCAAGTCGTGCAGCGCGAGCGCTTGTTCGAGCGCCTCGACGAATGCCGCGAGCGGCCGTTGGCCTGGATCGTCGGGCCGCCCGGCGCCGGCAAGACGACATTGGTCGCAAGCTATGTCGATGCGCGCAAGCTCGGTGGCGTCTGGTATCACGTCGATGCCGGCGACCGCGATCTCGCGACGTTCTTCCACTACATGAGCGAAGCGGCGACGGCGGGTGCGCGCAAGCGCGCAAGCCCGCTGCCACGCCTCGGACCCGAGCATCGCGCCGATCTGCATGCGTTCGCGCGGCTCTATTTCCGCACGCTGTTCGCGCGCCTGAAAACGCCAGCGGCGATCGTGCTCGACAACTACCACGAGCTTCCGCCGGGCTGCGAGCTGCACGCTTTGCTCGAAACGATCGCACGCGAAGTGCCGGACGGCGTCTGCATCGTCGTCATCAGCCGCGTCGATCCGCCGGCGGAATGCGGCGCGCTGCGCGCGCTCGACAAATTGGCGTCGCTCGAATGGGATGATCTGCGCCTCACGTTCGAGGAGACCAAGCGCATCGCCGCCGCGCGCCATGTCCTCGAAGACGAAGCGCTGCGCGTCGCGCACGATCTCGCCGGCGGCTGGCCGGTCGGGCTCACGCTGACGCTGGAGCGCATCAAGCGTTTCGGCATCAGCGCCGCCGGCGCGCGCGAAGAAGGCCGCGAAGTGCTGTTCACGTATTTCGCCGGACAGATCTTCGCCGCGCTGCCGGAAGCGACGCGCTCGATGCTGATGCTGACCGCGCTCCTGCCACGCGCCACCGGCCGCGAAGCCGCGCGCATCAGCGGCGACATGGACGCCGCGTCGATGCTCGAAAGCCTTTATCGCCGCCGCCTTTTCGTCGACCGGCGCGGTGAGTCGTATCAGCTGCACGATCTCTTCCGCGCGTTCCTGCAACAGGAGCTTCTGCGCACGCACGGCGCCGCGGAGATCGCAACCTTGCGCGCTCGCGCGATCGAAGTGCTGCGCGACAGCGGCCAGTACGAAGACGCATTCGCGCTCGCCTGCCAGGCCGAAAACTGGGACGCCGCGACCGATCTCGTCATCGCCTGCGCGCCGCTCTTCTTCGAGCAGGCGCGCGGACCGACCTTGCGACAATGGCTCGCGCTGATGCCGCCCGAGCGCATCGATGCGAATCCGCAGCTCGGCCTCTGGGCTTCGGTCGTGCTGTCGCTCACCGCGCCGGCGCTAGCGCGCGAGCGTTTCGAGCGGACCTACGGGCAGTTCTGCGAGAGCGGCGACGACGTCGGACGCATCTTGTGTCTGGGCGGTGTCATCATGACGCACTACTTCGAGCTCGATGATCTCGCGACGCTCGATCGCTGGATCGACGAGATCTTGGCGATGCTGAAGAATCCGCCGCCGTTTCCCGCGGTCGCGGCGGAATTGCGCATCCACACGGCGCTTCTCTTCGCGCTGAGTTTCCGGCGACCGCTGCCGGAGCTGATCGATCCCGTCATCGCGCGGCTGTACGAGCTTCTCAACGAAAGTCCGATCAATGCGCGCATCGACGCGGCGGCGCTCCTGCTCGCGCATCACGCCAACTGCGCGCGCTTCGACGAAGCGACACGGCTCGTCGCGATGGTGCAGCCGTGGCTTTCCGATCCGGGGCCGGGTCCGTTCTATTCGGCGCTGTGGTGGTTTCACATCGGACACTACGAATTGAAGCTCGGCCGCCCGGAATGCGCGATCGCCGCGTACGAGAAAGCGCTCGCGATCGCGCGCGAGAACGCGATGACGATTCCGGTGCTGAACGTGTATTGCCCGATCGGCATCGCCAGCGTGGCGCTGACGCAAGGCGATCCTGCGACCGCGGAGGCGCAGCTCGCGTGCACCGCCGTGCACTGGACTTCCGCGCGACGCATCGACACCGCGATGGAAGCCGGCTTCCGATCGCTGGTCGCGATGCATCGCGGCGACATGACCCAGGCGCTGCCGCTGGCGCGTCGTCAGCTCGAATTGAACGACGGCGTCGGCATCATCTGGCATCAGTACTACGCGCGCATCGGCGTCGCGTTCGTGCTGGCCGAAACCGGCGCGCTCGACGAGCTCGACGGCATGCTCGCGGGCGCGCGCCAACTCGTGCGCGGCACTTCGTACGCGCCGCTCGCCTACGAGCCCGACCTGATCGACGCATACGCGACGCTGCTCCATGGCGATCGCGCCGCGGCGAACGCGAAACTCGCGAACGCGTTGCGCGCGAGCCGCGCCGACGTCGGCAAGTTCTTTCCGCGCATGTTGCCGCGCCTCTTGCCGCGCTTGTTCGCGCACGCGCTCGACGAGGACATCGACACCGAGTACGTGCGCGGCGTGATCCGCGCGCATCGCCTGCACGCGCCGGCGTACGACGTACCCGGCTGGCCGTGGCCGCTCGAGATCCGCACGCTTGGCACGTTCGAGGTACTGCGCGAGGGCAAGCCGCTCGAGTTCTCGCGCAAGCTGCCGAAGAAGACGCTCGCGCTGCTCAAGGCGCTGATCACGTTCGGCGCCGACAAGGTATCCGAGCAGCGCCTGATCGATACGTTCTGGGGCGACGAGGAAGGCGATGTCGCGGCGCGCTCGCTCGACGCGACGGTGTTGCGCCTGCGCACCTTGCTCGGCGACGGCGCGGCCGTCCTCCAGCAGGGCGGCAGGATCAGCCTCGATCGCGAGCGCGTGTGGATCGACTCTTCCGCGTTCGAGAATGCGCTGTCGAATGCGGAACGCGCCGCGCGCTCGCGCGATCCGTCCGCGCGCCGCCTGTGGCAAAGAGCGATCGCGCTTTATGGCGGCGCGTTCCTCGCCGAAGACGAAGGCGAAGCGTGGCCCGTCGCGATGCGCGAGCGATTACGCGGGCGCTTCATCCACGCGCTGGTCGCATTCGGGCAGGACCTCGAGCACGCGGGCGAGATCGAGGCCGCGATCGCGGCGTACCAGCGCGGCCTCGAAGCCGACGCCGTCGTCGAGCCCTTCTACCAGGGCCTGATGCGCTGCTACGAAAAACTCGATCGGCGCACCGAGGCGATCAGTGCGTACCGGCGGCTGAAGCAGATCCTGTCCGTCACGCTCGGCCTTGCGCCGTCCGCGGCGACGGAACGGTTGTACCAAGGTCTCAGGTAGGCCAGTCGTTCGCCTCGCCCGCTCGCGGGAGAGGCCGCACCGCAGGCGCGGGTGAGGGAAGTCCTCGCGGCGCTCCACTCCGACTCCCCTCATCCTGCGCTCCGCGCCTCCTTCTCCCGCGCGCGGGAGAAGGGAAATTCGAATAAGTGGCCAATAAATAGGCGCCCCGGGCCGAAGCTGCCTCCCGTCGAAAGGAGACCGCCGAATGAACCCGATCCGCAGCTACGTCGTACGCATCTACCGCCAGGACCGCCGCTCCATCGCGGGCCTGGTCGAGGACGTCCGCACGGGCAAATCCACGTTCTTCCAGTCGTTCAGCGGCCTCTGGGACGCGCTGACGACGCGCGGCCGTCCGTCCGCCGCCGCCGACACCGACTCGCCGCCGTCGACCGACGACGCCAGCCAACCATGACCCCGACCCGAGGAATCACCGCCGTGTTGCGCACAACCGCCATTGCCGCCGCTCTCATCGCCGCCTTGCCGATCCTCGCCGGTTGCAAGAGCGAACACGCCCGCGTCGAAGACGTGCGCCCCGTCCGCACGCTGACGATCGGCGCCGCCGAAGACGCCGCCGGCGCCAACTATTCCGGCGAGATCAAGGCGCGCCGCGAAGACGCGCTCGGCTTTCTCGTCTCCGGCCGCGTCCAGCAGCGCCTCGTCGAAGTCGGCGACAGCGTCGAGGTCGGCACGCCCTTGATGAAGCTCGATCCGGTCGACGCCGCGCTGAACGCGCAGGCCGCGCTCGCGCAGGTCAATTCGACGCGCAGCCAGGCCGCGCAATCCAAGAGCGATCTCGCGCGCTACCAAGTGCTGGCGCAGAAGAGCTACGTCGGCAAATCCGATCTCGAGAAAGCGCAGCTCGCGCTCGACACCGCTCTGCAATCGCAGCACGCCGCTGAGGCGAACTATCGCATCGCCGCGAACCAGGCGAGCTACACGACGCTGAAGGCGACCGCCGCCGGCTACGTCACCGCGATCGACGTCGAAGCCGGCGCGGTCGTGCAGGCCGGGCAGATCGTCATCCACATCGCCGAGCACGGCGATCGCGAGCTTTCGGTCAGCATTCCCGAATCGCGCGTCGACGAATTGCGCAACGCGCGCTCGCTGTCGATCGAGCTCTGGGCGGACAGCAAGCGACATTACGCAGGCCGCCTGCGCGAGCTGGCGCCCGACACCGATTCGGTCACGCGCACGTACGCCGCGCGCATCAGCGTGCTCGATGCCGACGCTGCGCTCGGCCTCGGCATGACGGCGCGCCTCATCGTCGGCCTTCCTGCCGACGAGGGCCTGCACAAGCTGCCGCTGACCGCGATCTACGATCCGGACGGCGCGCCGCGCGTTTGGATCGTCGATCCGAAAACCTCGCGCGTCTCGCAACGCGCCGTAACGCTGGCGCAGATGCAGAAGAACGCCGTTCTGGTGAGCTCCGGCTTGAACGATCACGACGTCGTCGTCACCGCCGGCGCCAATCTGCTGCACGACGGCCAGCAAGTGCGCGCTGCCGATCCCTCTCTGCTCGCGGACGGATGACGTCATGGACAAGCTCAATCTCTCGGCCTGGGCGCTCAAGCACCAGTCCTTCGTTTTGTTCCTGATTCTCCTCTTCGGCGGTGGCGGCGTGTACGCGTACATGCACCTCGGCCAGATGGAAGACCCGTCGTTCACCGTCAAGGTGATGGTCGTGCAGACCTACTGGCCCGGCGCGAACGCGAACGAGGTCGCGCAGCAGGTCACCGATCGCATCGAGAAGAAGCTGCAGGAAGTCGCCGAGATCGACTACCTCTCGAGCTTCTCCAAGCCAGGCATCTCGCAGATCACCATCACGCTGCGCGAGGCCGTGCCCGCCAAAGCCGTCGCCGACGTCTGGTATCAGGTGCGCAAGAAAATCGGCGACATCCGCAACGCGTTGCCGCAAGGCGTGCAGGGTCCGGTCTTCAACGACGAGTTCGGCGACACGTTCGGCAATCTCTACGCGTTCACGAGCGACGGTTTCGATTACGCGGATCTGCGCCGTTTCGTCGACAAGGCGCGCGATGAATTCCTGCGCGTGCCGGACGTCAGCAAGATCCAGTATGTCGGCGTGCAGGACGAGAAGATCTTCGTCGAGACTTCGACCGCGAAGCTCTCGTCGCTCGCGCTCGATCCGCAGTCGATCGTCGACACCTTGCGCGCGACCAACGCGGTCGAGCCGGCCGGCACGGTCGAATCCGGCGAGCAGCGCGTATCGCTGCGTGTGACCGGCGAATTCGATTCGGTCGAATCGATCGCGAACATCGGCATCCACGCCAACGGACGCACGTTCCGCCTAGGCGACATCGCGCGCGTCTATCGCGGGTTCGTCGATCCTCCCACGACCAAGATGCATTTCGGCGGCAAGGAAGCGATCGGCCTTGCGATCGCGATGCGCGACGGCGGCGACGTGATCGCGCTCGGTGAGAACCTCGACGCCGCGGTCGCGCGCGTGCGCGCCGCGATGCCGGTCGGCATCGAGATCCACGCGGTCTCGAATCAACCGGCCGTCGTGCAAAGCTCCGTGCACGAGTTCACCAAGAGCCTCTTCGAGGCGATCGTGATCGTGCTCGGCGTCAGCTTCGTCTCGCTGGGATTTCGCACCGGCATCGTCGTCGCGCTGTCGATTCCGCTGGTGCTGGCGATGACGTTCCTGGTCATGTTCGCGTTCGGCATCGATCTGCAGCGTATTTCACTTGGCGCGCTGATCATCGCGCTAGGCCTGCTTGTCGACGACGCGATCATCGCCGTCGAGATGATGGCGCTGAAGCTTGAGCAAGGTTGGGACCGCGTGCGCGCGGCGACGTTCGCCTACACCACGACCGCGTTCCCGATGCTCACCGGCACGCTGATCACGGCCGCGGGTTTCCTTCCGGTCGGCTTCGCCAAGTCCAGCGCCGGCGAGTACACGATCTCGATCTTCCAGGTCGTCGGCATTGCGCTCTGTCTTTCGTGGATCGTCGCGGTGCTGTTCACGCCGTATCTCGGCTACAAGCTCTTGCCCGAGAAAACCGACGGCAAGCACGCGCATGGCGTCGACTTCGACCGCGGCTTCTACCGCTACTTCCGCATCATGCTGACCTGGTGCCTGCGTCATCGCACGATCGTGCTGGCGACGACGCTGGCCGCGTTCGTCGGCGCGGTCGTGCTGTTTCGCGCGGTGCCGCAGCAGTTCTTCCCGGCGTCGAGCCGTCACGAATTGATGGTCGACATGACCTTGCCGCAGGCTGCGAGCTTCGCCGCGACCGAAAGCGCGGTCGCAGCAATGGAAGCGAAGCTGCGCGATGATCCCGACGTGCTGGCGGTGACGGGCTATATCGGCGTCGGCAGTCCGCGCTTCTATCTCCCGCTCGACGTGCAGCTGCCGAACATCAACTTCGGCCAACTGATGGTCATGACCAAGGGCGAAGCCGAGCGCGATCAGGTGCTCGCGCGCATCCAGAAATGGTTCGAGCTTGATTTCCCGAACGTACGCGGGCGCGTTTCGCGTCTCGAAAACGGTCCGCCGGTCGGTTATCCGGTGCAGCTGCGCGTGTCGGGTCCGGATGCGAAGACGCTCGCGTCCGCAGTCGAAGAGGTGAAGTCGATCCTGCGCGCCGATCCCGCGATCCACAACATCAACACCGACGCCGGCGAGCGTTTGCAGACCGTGCGTCTTGCGATCGACCAGGACAAGGCGCGCGCGCTCGGCATCACCTCGAAGGAAATCGCCGACGCGGCGCAGAACTCGATGTCGGGCATCGCGATCACGCAGTATCGTGAGCGCGACCAGTTGATCGACGTCGTCACGCGTCTCGAAGAAGCCGAGCGCAGCGATCTCGACACGCTCAAGGATACGAAGATTTATCTGCGCGAAGGTCGCTTCGTGCCGCTGTCGCAGATCGCGCGCATCGAATGGGCGAGCGAAGAGAGCGTGATCTGGCGTCGCGATCGCATGAACACGGTCAATGTGCGCGCCGACGTGTCCGCCGGCGAGCAAGGTCCCGACGTGACGCGGCGCGTGTGGCCCGCGATCGCGAAAGTCGCGGAAAAACTTCCGCTCGGATTCCGCATCGAGATCGGCGGCGCCAGCGAGCAGAGCAAGAAAGCGCAGAAGTCGATCGCGGCGGTCGTGCCGGTGATGCTCGGCGTCGTGCTCGTGCTGCTGATGATCCAGCTGCAGAGCATGAAGAAGATGGCGCTCGTGCTCCTGACCGCGCCGCTCGGCATGATCGGCGTGTCCGGCGTGCTCGCTGCGTTCCAGGTGCCGTTCGGATTCGTCGCGATGCTCGGCACGATCGCGCTCGGCGGCATGATCATGCGCAACTCCGTGATCCTCATCGATCAGATCGACCAGGATCTCGCCGCCGGCGTAGCGCCGTGGGACGCGGTGATCGGATCGACCTTGCGCCGTTTCCGTCCGATCGTCTTGACCGCGCTCGCCGCGATCCTCGCGATGATTCCGCTGACACATTCGACGTTCTGGGGCCCGATGGCGTGGGCGATCATGGGCGGCCTCACCGGGGCGACCGTGCTGACGCTGATCGTGCTGCCGGTGCTGTACGCGGCGAGCTATCGTGTGCGCGAATCGCACGCGGATCGCAGCGAAGCGGCGCCCGCGCCGGTGCTGCACGCGGCTCCTCAATCAGCCTGATCGCGAAGGGGGATTCGATCATGATCGCTCGACTGCTCTTCATCGCACTGCTTGCGCCGGCCGCTGCGCCGTCTGATCTGGACATGCGCGCGCAGGCTTTGCGCGCGGAGCTCGCAAGCGAGCAAGCGCTGCCGCAGGGCGCGAAGATCTCGCTCGAGCGCCAGCTGCTGACGTCGCTCGAACGTCGACGCGACCTCGAGCGCGCGCAGAAAGATGCGGCCGCGCTCGCGCAAACGCCGGTCGCGGCGCCGGCCGCTCCGCCGCAGACATTGCTTGAAATCGACGATCTCCGCCGCGATGCGCAGCAGCTCGATCTCACGATCGAAACCGGCGCGCGCCGGCTCGAGATTCTCGGCGCCAATCGCGATGCCGCGGCGGCGCGTCTCGCCGAAGCGGTCGCGCGGCGGCGCCAGTTCGACGACAGCGCCGATCGCGATTCCGAACGTGCGGTGATCGCGAGGCTCGAAACCGAATTCGCCGAATCGACGACGGCGGAGCTCGATCTTCTGCACGACGTGATCGACTTGCAGCAGCAGTCGGCGCGCGCGCAACGCGATGCGCTGTCGCGAAGGCTCGCCGCTGCGGCGGCCGTCGGCAAACCGAGCGCGGCCGATGTCGCGGAAATCGAACGGCGTCTCGCGGCGCGCTCGGACGATCTCGCCAAGCGATTCGCGGCTGCGACCGCCGCACGCGAATCGGCCTATCGCGAGCTTGCCGCGCAAGCCGCGACAGCGTCGGCCGGGCATGTCGCCACTCTGAAAGAGAAACTCGCGACGCGCGACATCGATATCGAGCTCGCGCGCGAGGCGATGTCGAACCTCACGATCGAGCGCGCGGCGTGGCAGCTCGCGATCCGCTACTGGCGCGACGCCGATGCCGGCGCGATCGTCGAGGCGCGCGAGCGCGGTCCGGTGATCCACGCGACCTTGGAACGCCAGCTCGATTTCATGAAGGTGTCGTCGGATCAGATTCTGACGCGCATGAGCGCACTCGGCACGGAGCCGCTCGCGGAACCTGCGTTATCCGAGTGGCGTGCGCTGCGCGCCGCGCTCGACGAGCGCCTGCGATTGCTTCAGGCCGCGACGCTGGATGCGCGCGGCGCGCTCGCGCTGCTCGATCGGCTGCGCGATGATTTCGACGCGCGCATCGGAGTCGCGACCTGGCGTGAGCGGCTTTCGTTCGCGTGGACATCGACGCGCTCGATGCTCTCGCGCGCATGGAATTTCGAGCTTTTCGTCGTCGATCAGACGGTCGATGTCGACGGTCGGCAGACATCGGTTCCGCGCAGCGTCACCGTGGCCAAGCTGATCCAGGCGCCGCTGCTGCTCCTGATCGGACTCTTCCTCGCGTTTCGGCTGACGGCGTTCATCGAGCGGCACGCGCGGCGCCGCGGAGTCGACGAAGCGTCGGCGCGTTTGACACGGCGCTGGACTCTCGGGCTTCTGACTTGCGCGATCGCGTTGTCGAGCCTCGCGATCGCCGGCATTCCGCTGGCCGCGTTCGCGTTCGTCGGCGGCGCCGTCGCGATCGGTGTCGGCTTCGGCATGCAGACGCTGTTCAAGAATCTCATCAGCGGCGTGATGGTGCTCGTCGAGCGGCCGTTCCGGCTCGGCGACGAGATCCAGCTCGGCGATCTGCGCGGCATCGTGGTCGACGTCGACCTTCGCGCATCGGTCGTGCGCGACAGCGAGGGCAGCGAAACCTTGATTCCGAACTCGGTCCTGATCGAGCAAAACGTCAAGAAGATGACCTCGCGCTCGAAGACGGCGGGACAGACGATCGATGTCGTGGTCGATGCAAGCTCCGATCCGCGCAAGGTCGTCGACACGATGCGCACCGCGGCCGAGCGCCACGGCCAGCTGATCGCTTCGCGCGAGCCAGTGGTTTTCCTCGAGGATTTCGGCGCTTCGGGCTTGCGTTTCTCGATGCAGTACTGGATCGAGATCCTGCCGAGCGGCGAGCGCCGGCGCATTGCGAGCGACCTGCGCCTGATGATCTTCGCTGCGTTCCAGGACGCCGGCATCCGCTTCGCGCAATCGCAGATCGACGTGCGGCTCGATCCGCGCAACGTGCGCGATGTGGTGGAGACTCAAGCTGCGTGAGTGAGCTGTCGAAAGAAAGAGAATTTTCTCGCAGAGGCGCAGAGAGCGCAGAGGAGAGCAAAAAAACTAGATTCTTCTTTGCGACCTCTGCGCCTTCGCGAGAGAAAATTGCTTTGCGTCTGCTCAAACGCCCGCGGGCAGTGCGATCAGCAGCACGACGCCGAGCACGATGCGATAGATCGCGAACGGCGTGAAGCGGTGCGTGCGGATGTACGAGAGGAGCCACTTCACCGCGACGAACGCCGTGATCAGCGAGACGACGAAGGCGATCGCGAGCGCACTCCAGTCCTCGTGGCCGCCGCCGGCTTTCATGGCCTTCAAGAGCTCATAACCGCTGGCGGCGAACATCGTCGGAATGCCGACGAGGAAAGCGAACTCGGTCGCGGCGGCGCGGTTGCCGGTGCCGGCGATCAGCGCGACGAAGATCGTTGCGGCCGAGCGCGACGTGCCGGGGAAGATCGCCGCGACGACTTGCGCTAGCCCGACGAGGATCGCTACGCGCCAGGTGATTTCGGTTCGCTCGGGTTGGCGCGCGGCGATGGCTTCGGCCGCGAACATCCAGAGGCCGCCGATGATCAGCGCCCATGCGATCGGCGTGATCGTTTCGGGAAGCTTGAAACCGAGCCGCGTCGCGATGAAGCCGAGCACGGCCGTGATCGCGAACGCGACGGCAAGCTTCATCGCGTAATCTCGATTGCGCGCGTCGGCGAGGCCCGTCGCGAGCTGCCAAAGCCGCTGCCGGTAGATCAGCACGACGGCGAGGATTGCGCCGGCCTGGATCACCACGTTGAAGACGTCCGAGCGGTGGCCGAGCCAATGCTCGGCGATGAGGAGGTGGCCGGTGCTGGAGATCGGCAGGAACTCGGTCACGCCTTCGATGACGCCCAGCACGATCAGGATGAGAAGCTCGCTCACGGTGGTTTCCCGATTTGAGGCCGCGTTGCGGATGGCGCGGCGCACCATCCGATTGCACAAAGGAGGTGAAACAAGCATCGATTATGCACCAATTTGGTGCTATCGATCCGGCTATTTCACAAGCAACTTATTGTTCTAATAGAGATTTCAACCCAATCCGGCGTGGCACAGCGTTTGCTGAGCACGCTGCACTACAACCCTTTCCCAAGGATATGCGATGGCTACGCACAACGTCTTCAAGCTGATCAAGGACAACGAGATCGAGTTCGTCGATCTTCGTTTTGCCGACATGCTCGGCAAGCAGCACCACGTCAGCTTCCCCGCCCACGCCGTCGACGAGTCGATCTTCGAGGACGGCAAGATGTTCGACGGCTCGTCGATTTCAGGTTGGAAGGGCATCAACGAATCCGACATGGTGCTGATGCCGGATCCGTCGACCGCCGTCGTCGATCCGTTCGCCGCGCACAAGACGCTGCTCCTGCAGTGCGACGTGCTCGAGCCGTCGACGATGCAGGCCTATGCGCGCGATCCGCGCTCGGTCGCCAAGCGTGCCGAGGCGTATCTAAAGTCGACGGGCATCGCGGACACCGCGTTCTTCGGTCCGGAACCTGAGTTCTTCATCTTCGACTCGGTGCGCTTCCAGAACGACATGGGCCGCGTCGCGTACGAGATCGAATCCGAAGAAGCCGCGTGGTCCTCGCACAAGAATTTCGAGGGCGGCAATTCGGGTCAGCGTCCGGGCATCAAGGGCGGCTATTTTCCGGTGCCGCCGGTCGATTCATTCCAGGACCTGCGCAGCGAGATGTGCAAGATCCTCGAGCAGGTCGGCATGATCGTCGAAGTGCACCACCACGAAGTCGCCACCGCGGGACAGTGTGAGATCGGCACCAAGTTCAACACGCTGGTCAAGAAGGCCGACGAGCTGATCACGATGAAGTACGTGATCAAGAACGTCGCGCACCAGAACGGCAAGACCGTGACCTTCATGCCCAAGCCCATCGTCGGCGACAACGGCTCGGGCATGCACGTGCATCAGTCGCTCGCGAAGAACGGGCAGAATCTTTTCGCGGGTGATCTCTACGGCGGACTTTCGCAGACGGCGCTCTACTACATCGGCGGCATCTTCAAGCACGCGCGCGCGATCAATGCGTTCGCCAACTCGACCACGAACAGCTACAAGCGTCTCGTGCCGGGTTTCGAAGCGCCGGTGATGCTCGCGTATTCCGCGCGCAACCGCTCCGCGAGCTGCCGCATTCCGTTCGTGCATTCGCCCAAGGCGCGCCGCATCGAAGTGCGCTTCCCCGATCCGGTCAACTCCGGCTATCTCACGTTCACCGCGCTGATGATGGCGGGCCTCGACGGCATCTTGAACAAGATCGATCCGGGCGCGCCGAGCGACAAGGATCTCTACGACCTGCCGCCGGAAGAAGAGAAGAACATCCCGACCGTTTGCCATTCGCTCGATCAGGCGCTCGAAGCGCTCGACAAGGATCGCGCGTTCCTTAAGGCCGGCGGCGTCTTCTCCGACGATTTCATCGACGGCTACATCGATCTGAAGCTGCAGGAAGTCACGCGCTTTCGCGCGGCGACGCATCCGCTCGAGTACCAGATGTATTACGCCATCTAACCGCCGTCGCGCGAAACGCGCGACACCCTTTTCCCCTCTCCTGCTCGTGGGAGAGGGCAGGGTGAGGGCAAACGGAGCATCAGTCCAGCAAACGGAGCCACAACACCGCAACAAGCCAACCATCCGCATCGCGCGGTTCCGGGCGCAACACCGGAACCGCGCTGCGGCAGGAGTCGAGTACGACGCATGAACCCGCATCTCTGGCTAGCGTTCCTGATCACCGCAACGGCGATGTCATTCGTGCCGGGCCCCGCGGTGCTCTACGTGGTCGGACAAGGCATGCGTCACGGCGGCCAGCAGGCGCTCGCTGCGAATCTCGGCATCTTGAGCGGCAACGCGGTTTGGTTCACCGCGTCCGCGGTCGGCCTTGCGACGTTGATCGCGCTCGCGGCTCCGGTTTTCATCATCATCAAATGGCTCGGCGTGATCTATCTCGCCTGGCTCGGTCTTTGCGCATGGCGCGACGCCTTGCGCGGTTCGGGTTCCCTCACTATCAAGGCGCGTCCGGTTGCGACCGGCTGGCGCATGTGGCGACAGGGCGTGCTTCTCCAGCTCGCCAACCCGAAAGCGATCCTGTTCTTCACCGCATTGCTGCCGCAGTTCGTGGAGCCGGCGCACGCCGTTGCTCCGCAGATCTTCGTGCTCGCGGTGACGAGCATCACCTCAGAATTCTTCGTCCTCGCCGCCTACGGTTGGCTCGGTGCGCGCGGTGGCGCGCTCGTGCTCGCGCGCCCGCACCTCGCGCGCGTGACCGATGCCGCGGCCGGCTCGTGCCTGATCGGCGCGGGCGTCGGCCTCGCGCTGGCGCACCCGTCGCGATGACGAAGACGCGGGCGGCGCATTAGCCGCTGGCGATCGTGTTCTGCACGCCGCGACGGATCGCGGCGGATCGGGAGAGGGGCGTCACAAGCGCACGCCGCAGGATGGGGCGAATCAAGAGGCGATACAGCCTCGCAGGTCCGGAGCCGCAAGGCAGGGATGCCGACGCGCGTCAGCGCGGAATCGGCTCGCTCATCCCTTTGCCACGATCGAGGTCCCGCCATGAACCGTCCCTTTGCTCCCGTCGCTTTATCACTCGTCATTGTCGTTTCGTTGCACGCATCGAACACGCGCGCCGAAGAAGAAGCTCCCGCCGCGCCAAGCGGTCCCGCGCTGTCCGGTAGCGTCACTGCCGCCAGCGACTACCTTTTCCGCGGTCTTTCGCAAACGAGCCAAGATCCCGCGCTGCAAGCCGGAGCCGAATACGGCAGCGCCGACAGCTGGTACGTCGGCGCGTGGGGCAGCAACATCGCGTGGCTGTCCGATCTCTCGACACCCGACGCGCGCATCTCGAGCAGTCTCGAAGTCGATCTCTACGCCGGCTGGCGCATTCCGCTCAACGACGAGTGGAAACTCGATCTCGGCCTCTACGAGTACTACTACCCCGGCGACTATCCGCACGGATTCACGCGTCCGTACACGACCGAAGGCTACATCGGCATCAGCTGGTCGATCGCGACACTGAAGTATTCGCACACCTTCACCAACGCGTTCGGCTTCGCCGATTCCAAGCACAGCGATTACCTGGATCTCTCGGTCAATTACGAATTCGCGCCGACGTGGGTCCTGAACGCGCACGTCGGCCACCAGCGCATCAAGAACTTCAGCGCCGCCGACTACACCGACTGGAAGCTCGGCGTCACCAAGAACTTCGCGAACGGCATTTCGGTCGCGCTCGGCTACTACGACACCAACTCCGACGACAGCGTCTACACCAACCCCGAAGGCGAAAACCTCGGGCGTGCGACCGGCGTCCTGTCCGTCACCAAGGCGTTTTGATTTCCGGTAGAGGAGAAACCCATGAAGCTGATCACCGCAATCATCCGGCCGTTCAAGCTCGACGACGTCCGCGATGCGCTGACGCAGGCCGGCGTCACCGGCATCACCGTGTCCGAGGTCAAGGGCTATGGACGACAGAAAGGACACACCGAGCTTTATCGAGGTGCCGAGTACGTCGTCGACTTCGTGCCCAAGATCAAGCTCGAAACCGCCGTGCCCGACGCGAGAGTCGATGTCGTCATCGAAGCGATCGTCGAGTCCGCGCGCACCGACAAGGTCGGTGACGGAAAAATATTCGTAACCCCACTCGATCACACCGTGCGCATCCGCACCGGCGAGATCGGCGACGACGCGCTTTGAGGAGACGATCGATGAAGACAAGACTTTCCTATCGCACCGCACTCCTCGTGCTCGGCGCATTCCTCGGCCTCGCACTGCCGGTTCTCGCCTTCGCCGCCGACGCGCCCGCGCCGGTGCCGAACAAAGGCGACACCGCGTGGATGCTGACTTCGACCGCGCTCGTTCTGCTGATGTCCGTGCCCGCGCTCGCGCTTTTCTACGGCGGCCTCGTGCGCAGCAAGAACATGCTGTCGGTGTTGATGCAGGTGTTCGTGGTGTTCTCGCTGATCACCGTGCTGTGGTGCATCTACGGCTACAGCTTCGCGTTCACCGAAGGCAACGCGTTCTTCGGCGGACACGGCCGCATCTTCCTCGCCGGCATCGGCGATGCGTTCAAGGGCGAATGGGCGCTCGGCGCGACATTCTCGAAGGCGACGCCGATGTACGAGATCGTGTTCGTCGCGTTCCAGGCGACGTTCGCGGCGATCACCTGCTGCCTCATCCTCGGATCGATCGTAGAGCGCATCAAGTTCTCGGCGGTGCTGATCTTCATGGTGATCTGGTTCACCTTCAGTTACCTGCCGATCGCGCACATGGTGTGGTTCTGGGCCGGACCCGACGCGTACACCGATGCCTCGAAAGTGGACGCAGTCAACGCGACGGCGGGCTACATCTGGCAGATGGGCGCGCTCGATTTCGCCGGCGGCACGGTCGTGCACATCAACGCCGGCGTCGCGGGCCTGATCGGCGCGTTCCTCCTCGGCAAGCGCCTGGGCTACGGCAAGGAAGCCATCCGGCCGCACAGCCTCACGATGACGATGATCGGCGCCTCGCTGCTCTGGTTCGGATGGTTCGGCTTCAACGCCGGCTCCGCGCTCGAAGCGAACGCGTCAGCCTCGCTCGCGTTCCTCAACACGTACCTCGCGACCTCGTGCGCGGTGCTCGCGTGGACGTTCGCCGAGTGGATCATCAAGGGCAAGCCGTCGATGCTCGGCGCAGCATCGGGCGCCGTCGCAGGTCTTGTCGCGATCACGCCGGCCGCCGGCAACGTCGGCATTCCGGGTGCGTTCGTCATCGGAATCGCGGCCGGGGTCATTTGCCTGTGGGGCGTCACCGGACTCAAGAAGCTGATCAAGACCGACGATTCGCTCGACGTGTTCGGCGTGCACGCGGTCGGCGGCATCACCGGCGCGCTCCTCACCGGCATCTTCAACGCGCCTTCGCTCGGCGGTCCGGGTTCGGTGCAGGATTGGGTCGCGGTGACCAGCGGCTATCCCGGCATGCTCGCGCAGCTCTGGATCCAGACCAAGGCCGTCGGCATCACGATCGTGTGGACCGCGGTCGTGGCGTTCGTCGCGTTCAAGATCGCCGACTTGCTCGTGGGTCTGCGCGTCACGCAGGACCAGGAGCGCGAAGGTCTCGACATCAATTCGCACGGCGAGTCGGCGTACGACTATTGATGCTGGGCGGGCGAGTGCGAACCGCGCTCGCCCGCTGTTTTCCCCGCGCAGCACGCGAGACGCCGTTTGCTAAGCTACGCCGTCGAATCCGGCGCGGCTCAGCATGGCGAAAACGAAAGTCCAGGCGGTTCCGGCGCAGACCGCGCCCGCGCATCTTCGCGGATTGCCGCCGCGCACTGCGGCGATGCTCGCCGAAGCCGCGCGCCTGATCGATCGCCAGGACTACGACGGTGCCGAGCGCACGCTGACCGGCGCACTCGTGCTCGCCGCCGCGCATCCGGAGACGCAGCGTCTGCACGGCTTGATCCAGCATCGACGCCGCCGTCATGCGCAGGCGGAAGAAATTTATCGGAACGCGCTCGCCGCGTATCCGCAAGACGCGGCGCTGATCAGCCAGCTCGGCGATCTCAAGGCCGACATGGGCGATGTCGCCGGCGCGCTCGAACTCCTGCGCCGCGCCGTCGCGCTTGCGCCGGAGGATGCGGCTGCGTGGCTGCGCCTCGGCATCGTGCTCGATCGGCACGGTCATCACGAGGAAGCGCTCGCGGCGGGGAAGAAGATCATCGCGCTCGCGCCGGATCATCGCCTTGGCCGTCTCGTGATCGCGCGCAATCTAAATGCGCTCGGACACATCGAAGAAGCCGCCGCCGAATACCGGCGCCTGATCGCGCTCGGCGGCGATCGCGCGTACCAGGCGTGGTTTAGTCTGGTCGATCTCAAGACCATCCGGCTCGACGCGAAAGAGATCGCCGCGCTGGAACGGCTCGCCGTCGATCCGAAGGTCGGCGATAACGCGCGCGGTCCGCTCAACTTTGCGCTCGGCAAAGTCTGCGAAGACGCCGGTCGCCACGCCGACGCATTCGCGGCGTTCTCCCGCGCCAACGCGAGCGTGCGTCGCGGCATCCAATGGAACGCGGCTTCGTTCTCGCGCGAGATCGACGAGACGATGCGCATCTTCTCCGGTCCGATCGCGCGTTCGCCATTGGATCAGGGTAGCGAAGTCATCTTCGTGCTCGGCATGCCGCGATCGAGCACGACCTTGATCGAACAGATCCTCGCCGCGCATTCGGAGGTGGAAGGCGCGAGCGAGCTGCCTGATCTGCCTGCCGTGATCTCGGAAGAGTCGGTCCGCCGCGGCGCTCCGTTTCCGCAGTGGACGGCGCAAGCGACGCCGGCGGACTGGGAGCGTCTCGGCCGCGACTATCTCGCACGCACCGCGCGTTGGCGCGTGGTGCGTCCGCGCTTCACCGACAAGCTGCCGAACAACTGGCCGCTGATCGGCGCCGCGCTTGCGATGCTGCCACAGGCGAAATTCGTCGATTGCCGGCGCGATCCGATCGAAACCTGCTGGTCGTGCTACAAGCAATTGTTCGCGCCTGGACTCGTGCGCTACGCCTACGATCTCGGCGAGCTCGGCGCGTACTGGCGCGACTACGATCGCTTGAGCCGATTCTGGGCCGAGCGCCATCCCGCGAGCGTGCGCGCGCAAGGTTACGAAGCGCTCCTCGCCGAACCGGAAAGCGAGATCCGCGCGCTGCTCGATTTCTGCGGACTTTCGTTCGATGACGCGTGCCTGCGCTTTCACGAATCCAAGCGCAGCGTGCGCTCGGCAAGCTCGGGCCAGGTGCGCCAGCCGCTGCGTCGCGACACCGCGCGCGCGGCTCGCTACGGCGATCTGCTCGCGCCGTTGCGCAATGCGTTGGCGGGATCGAAGTCATGAGCGAAGTAAAACGCGCGCTCGTTACCGGCGGCAGCGGCGACATCGGCGGCGCGATATCGCGCGCGCTCGCGGCCGACGGATTTCACGTCATCGTGCACGCGAACGCGGCGGTCGATCGCGCCGAGGCGACGGTCGCGGAAATCCGTGCCAGCGGCGGCAGCGCACAAGCGATCGCATTCGATCTCACCGACGGCGACGCGACGCGGGCCAGGCTCGACGAGCTGCTCGCGACAGGGCCGATCCACGCGCTCGTGCACAACGCCGGCATCCACGACGACGCGCCGCTTGCCGGCATGCGCGAAGAGCAGTGGCATCGCGTCATCGATGTCTCGCTCAACGGTTTCTTCCACGTCGTGCAGCCGATGCTGCTGCCGATGGCGCGATTGCGCTGGGGCCGCATCGTCAGCGTGTCGTCGGTCGCCGCCGTGCTCGGCAACCGCGGGCAGGTGAATTACGCGGCGGCGAAATCGGCCTTGCACGGCGCGACGAAATCGCTCGCTCGCGAGATGGCTTCGCGCGGCATCACCGTGAATGTCGTCGCGCCGGGATTGATCGCCGGGCGCATGAGCAAAGATCAGTTCGACGAAGCGCAGATCAAGTCGCTCGTGCCTGCCGCACGCGCCGGTACGCCCGAAGAAGTCGCGGCGCTCGTCGCATTCTTGTGCTCGGAGCGCGCGGCCTACGTCAACGGCCAGATCATCGGCGTCAACGGCGGGATGGGTTAGCGGCCCGTTTGCTTCGCGACCAGGGCTTCGGCCTGTTCGCGATTTTCGCGCAGCGCCGGCAGCATCGTGTCGGCATACAGGCGAATGTCCGGATCGATGCTTTCGTTGCGCGCGGCTTCGTACATCTGGATCATGCGGTCGTGATCGGCGATGACGTTGACGACGTACTGGCTGTCGAAATCGCCGCCCGGCCGGCGCGAATGCAGGTCGGCGAGCTCACCGTGGTCGTCGACGTCCGGCCGGCGCGGCAAATCGACGTGCTTGCGGCTCGCCAGGAGCTGCAGCGCTTCGTCGGCTTTGGCGTGGCTCGACACGATCCGGTTCGCCAGCGAGTGCACGCCCGGATTGACGCCGTTCGAATCGGCGGCGTGTCCCATCGCGATCTGCGTGATGTTCGACGTGTTCGCATCGAGAATGAACTCGACGTCCGCGCCCGGCAGTTCGCCCGGCGGTACTTCGGTTGCGCTCGGGAACTGCGCGGCGGCGCTGCCGGCAACGAGCATTGCGCATGCAAGCCCTAAAGAACGGATTTTCATCGGACGACTCCTCTGCTCGATGCGGCGCCAGAATCCCTCGGCGTCGCGAATTCAACGAACCGGCGCAAACGCCGGACTCTGCTGCTCGGGAGGAATCTAGGCTCAGCGGCCTTAACGTCGCCCGAGAGCGCGCCGGTGCGGTCGGAATCGATTCAGGAAACGGGCTTGACGCGCTGGTTCAGGCCGCGAGGGGAAAGAGCGATGGTGCCGACGCCGTGCCGAGACCGCCGATGTCGCCTATATCGAGACCCGGACAGAGTCCGCATGCGCGCACACCGATGACGGCGGCGAGACGGTGCATCAGCGTAATATTCCCACGCAGGCGCGCCGCGACCTCTTCGGTGGCGAGCCGATCGTGCAATCCGCCATTCATCGCGACGAACCAGTCGAGCTCGCGCTGATCGAGCATCACCGCTTCGTTGCGCGGGCGGCTTCGCGCGTGCCAGCGCCGGAAGAAAATCTGCATGCGCCGGTTGAGCTCCTGGGCCTGCTCGAGCTCCGCGCGGACATCTCCGAGAAGCGCGATATCGGTCAGTCGATCCTGGAACACGAGCTGGCAGAGCACGCCCCAGTAATACGCGTAATCCCAGATCACCTTGATCGGCATGACCTCGGCGTTGCCGAACATCGGATACTGATCGCGATACAGCGTCAGCGTGTTTTCGTAGAACGACATGTAGAGCTGCTCGTACAGGCGCGCGTACGGAGCCAGCGGTTTTCCGCGACGATCAAGCGCGATCATCTCGACGATGTACGTGTTGGCGATCGCGATGAAGTCGCTGCCCGGCGAATAGAATGGATCCAAGAACACGCCGGCGTCGCCGGTCAGCGCCCAGCGGTCGGCGGAAAACACTTGCTTGCAGCCGTGCGAAAAGCCGCGCAGGTACATGAAGTCCATGAGCTTGTCGCGGCGCTGCGCGCATTCGCGCGCCATCGACGGCTGATGCGCTTCGAACCATGCGAGCGATCGATCGAACGAGTTCATCGTCTCGATCGGATGCATCTTCGCGTCGCACACGATGCCGATGGAATGCGCGCCGGAGCCGAGCGGGATCAGCCACGCCCAATAGCCTGGTCCGCACAGATGATTGGTCGAGCGCCAGCGCTCGCGCGGCGTGCAGCGTTGCTGCCACGCGGCGTCCTCGCACCACGAATCGAGATCGAAGCGATCGTCGATGCGAAACCAGATCGCGTTGGCGTCGTGACCATTCGTCTCGGCGAGCGCGAGCTTGTGCTTGACCAAACCTGCGCGTCCTGAAGCATCGATCAGCCAGCGCGCAAGAATCTCGTGCGCCGCGGATTCGTGCTCGAAGCGCACGACGTGCGCCGAACCGTCGGTCGAGAGATCGAAACCGCGCACGATGGCCGCATCGCGGAAATCGACGCCTTGACGTCGCGCTTCTTCGCCTAGGAAATTCTCGAACAGGCCGCGATCGATCTGCCACGTCGGCGTCGGCAGCACGCTGCGCACGCCGAGCTCGGTCACGTTCTCCAGATCGCTGCGGCCTTCACTGAAGAAAAACCGGAATCCGAATTTGCGGATGTGCGCGCTATCAAGATGCTCGCGAAGGCCCAGGGTTTCCGCGAAGTAATGGGCGCCGATTTCGACCGTCGATTCGCCGACCTTGTGCGCGGCCGGCGGCACCGGGTGTGCGCGGCGCTCCAGCACGACGATGTCGAAATCGGGAAAGCGTCGCCGCAATTGCAGCGCGAGTGTGAGCCCGGCGAGCCCCCCGCCGAGGACAACCACATCGTGCACACGACCGCTGCCCATCGGGGCCGCCTCCGCGCGGCTTGGGCCATTGTGCCCCCATTCGGTGCCGCGTGGGCGGCGCGATCAGCGGCTTTCGGCAGCCGGATCGTGGATCAACGGCGGCGTGCCGTGCGAGCGGCGATAGCTCGCGACGATGTGCCCGTACGCCGCGATGCGCTTGACCGTGTACCAGGTGATCCGCGTGACGTCGCGGATCGGCCGGAAATGGCTGGATCGGAATTCGCCTTGATAGCGCGATTCGATCGGAACGGAAACGATGCCGAGCTTCTTCTCGCGCGCGGCTGCGATCAGGAGCGCGGCTTCGAACACGAAATCGTCGGCGGGAAGGTCGGCGAGCTCGAGCGCGGCGAGCGGGTAGTAGCGTTGACCGCTCTGCGTGTCGGCGACCGGAATGCCGCAGCCCCACGAGATGCCCCAGTCGGCGAAATCGTTCGCGCGGCGGCGCGCCTTCGGCTGATTCTCGCGCTTCAGGATGCGCGCGCCGATGACGATGTGCTCGGGATAGCGCTCAGCGGCGGCGAGCATGCGTGGGATGTCGGAGGCGAGATGCTGGCCGTCGCCGTCCATCGCGATGACGGCATCGAAACCGAGCGCGCGCGCCTTGCGGAAACCGTCGCGCAAACCTTGGCCTTTGCCGAGCGACGTCGCGTGCCGGATGAGCGTGACCGGAAGATCGGCGATGCGCTCGCGCGTCGCATCGGTCGAGCCGTCGTCGACGACGATGACGTTCGGGCAGATCGCGAGCACCGATTCGACGACGCCGCGGATCGCGCGCTCCTCGTTGAGCGCGGGAATCACGACGGCGACGCGGCGCGGATCGGTCGCGCTCATGGCGCCACCTCGATGACGAGCGCGGTGCCGGCGCCGGCGCCGATCGCGATTTCCGCGCCGCGATTCTGCGCGAGCGCAGCCAGAAGCGGCAGCGCTTGCGCCGCCATCGGATTGCCGGCGAGCGCCGCGAACATCGTCGGGATTGCGCTCGCTTCACGATCCGCTATTGCGTGGCGCACGTGCAATGCGGCGAGCGACGCGGCGCTTCGCGCGGGATTCAGCACGAGCGCCGCTGCGAACGGCAACGTGCTCGCAGAGACTTCCATCAGCGGTCCGCGCGAGGCGATGTCGTACGCGCAAAGGAGGACCGATGTCTTTTCGGAGCAGGCCTGGATCGCGGCCTCGAAAAGTCCCGCCGCGAAACTCGCGTGCGCGGCGCTGATCGCGGTCGCAGTCGCGTGGCAGTGCGTCGCGACGGTCCAGTAACCGGCCGGCGCGTTGTGCACGGAATTGTGGAACTTGGTCGGCGACAGCTCGCGCGGATCGGCGGCCAGCGTCGCGCACATCGTGTCGGTGATCGCCAGATCACCGTGCGTCGAGGTGAACACGCCGGCGAGCGTCGCCGGATCGCATCCGGCCATCGCGCAGGCCTGACCTGCGGCTTCGCTGGCGATCAGCACCGGTTCCGGTGCGCGGCGGCGCTCGGCCGGCGGCAGCGCGGCGGGCGAAGGTTTCGCCGATGCATCGAGCGATATCTGCGCAGCATTGCCAAGCGCACGCAAGAACTCCGGCCAATCCGCGATGCCGGGCGCCCAGAAGCCGATACCATCGATGTACACCGTGAGCGCGTTCATGCGTCTGCGCGCGTGCCGCGGGCGAACGCGAGCGTGCAGTTGCTGCCGCCGAAGCCGAACGAGTTGCTGAGCGCGACTTGGATCGCGCGATCTTCGCGCGCGAGCGCGAGTTGAGGTCCGCAGACCGCGTCGGCGACGTCGCTGTTGAGCGTCGCCGGAACGAATTCGTGTTCGATCGCTATCAAGGTCAGCATCGCTTCCAGAATGCCGGCGGCGCCGAGCGTGTGTCCGGTGAATCCTTTCGTGCCGCTGGCGCGCGTCGTCGCCGCAAACACGTCGGCGATCAGCGCGGCTTCGACTTCGTCGTTCTTTCTCGTCGCCGTGCCATGCAGGTTGATGTAGTCGACGTCGCCGGGCACGAGTCCCGCGCGTGTGAGCGCATCGGCGAGCGCAAGGCGCGCACCCAGACCTTCGGGGTGCGGCGTCGACATGTGGTGCGCGTCCGAGGATTCGCCGTAGCCGATCAACCGCGGTGCGTCCGCATCGCCGTCGCGTTCGAGGATCGCGAAACCGGCGGCTTCGCCGATCGAGATGCCGGCGCGTTTCTCGTCGAACGGCCGGCACGCTTCGGGTGCGACGAGCTCGAGCGCGTTGAAGCCGAACAGCACGCTGTCGCACAGCGTGTCGACGCCGGCGAGGATCGCCGCATCGACAGCGCCGAGCCGGATCATGCGTTCGGCCTTGGCGAAGATCTTCGCGCTCGACGAGCACGCGGTCGCGACCGTGAGGCATGGACCGCGTGTGCCGAGCACGGCTTCGAGGAAAAGGCCGAGCGAATGCGGTGTGTGCAGCGCGGAGCGGCGCATGCGCTCGGGGAAGCGGCCGTCTTCGAGCGCGCGGTAGCTTTCTTCGGTGGCGCCGATGCTCGACGTCGACGTGCCGACGACGAGCGCGACGCGTTCGGCGCCGTAGCGTTCGATGACGGCGCGTGCCGCATCGAGGAAGCCGTCCGCGTTGAGACCGCGCCAGGCCAAGCGATTGTTGCGGCAATCGAACTCGGCGAAAGGCGCGGGCAGCGGCGCCTCTTCGAGACCGTCGACGCGGCCGATCGCGCAGGGCAGCGGAGTCGTCGTGAAATCGTTGGGACGAAGGCCGCCGCGATCGACCTCGAGCGCGCTCACGTGCGCCGCGCGGCCGTGGCCGAGCGCGGATGTGGCGGTGCAGGCGGTGATCGGAACGGGGGCGATACGGGTCGGCACGCGTCGAGACTTCGGCGGGGCGGCGGAAAGTATGACATACGTGTTTCCGGCGTCGGTGGAGGCCGGAATCGTGCGCATGCGGCGGTTCATAAAGCGCGTACGCCGGAACGCCGCAGGCTGCCGCCTCGACGCAGCCTGCTACCATTTCACGATGCGATCGTTCCTGCGAAACCCGTGAGCCAGGCCGCCTCGACCGACCCGATCGATCGGGTCCGAGTGTTCCTTCGCGATCTGCAGGATCGCCTGTGCGCAGCGTTCGAAACCTGCGACGGCGGCGCATGTTTCGCCGAGGACGTCTGGCAGCGCGCCGAAGGCGGCGGCGGCCGATCGCGCGTCATGAAGCAAGGCGCGGTGTTCGAGCAGGCCGGCGTCGGTTTCTCGGAAGTCGGCGGCGCGCGGCTGCCGCCGTCGGCGAGCGCGCATCGTCCCGCGATTGCCGGGCGCGCGTGGACTGCGCTTGGCGTGTCGCTGGTCGTGCATTCGCGCAATCCCTACGTGCCGACGACGCATATGAATGTGCGCTACTTCGAGGCGCGCGCCGAAAATACCGAACCGGTCTGGTGGTTCGGCGGTGGCTTCGACCTGACACCGTTCTATCCGTTCGACGAGGACGTCGTGCACTGGCATCGCGTCGCGCGCGATCTTTGCGCGCCGTTCGGCGAGGATATGTATGCGCGCTACAAGCGCTGGTGCGACGAATATTTTTTCTTGAAGCATCGCAACGAGACGCGCGGCGTCGGCGGACTCTTTTACGACGATCTCGATGCCGGCGGATTCGAGCGCTGCTTCGCGTTGATGCAGGCCGTCGGCAACGGATTCTTCGATGCGTATTTCCCGATCGTCGAGCGCCGTAAAGAGACACCCTATGGCGAGCGCGAACGCGAGTTCCAGTTGTACCGGCGCGGCCGCTACGTCGAGTTCAATCTCGTCTACGACCGCGGCACGCTGTTCGGGCTGCAGTCGGGCGGCCGCACGGAATCGATCTTGATGAGCCTTCCGCCGCGCGTGCGATTCGAGTACGCGTACGCGCCGGAGGCGGGCAGCGCCGAAGCACGGCTCGCCGACTATCTGACCCCGCGCGACTGGCTATAGGGTGGGCTTCGGCCACCCCTACGAGCCCTCAATTCCACTCGTACAGCGAGAAATACACCGGCGACACCGGACCTTCCTGCGGGTCGCGGGTCAGGCGGCCGGTGCCGGTCGTGTCCATGAAGGTCTGCGCCGGGCCGTTCTGCGGCACGATGCGGATCATCCAGACGTGCCCGTTCTGGCGGTATTCCTCGACGGTGTCGGTGCCTTGTTTGCGCGTGCTCACCTGGCTCGCGGCGATGCGCTCGGAATTGGCGGCGGACGTGCGCGCGGCCTTGTCGCGCACGATGCGCGTATCGGGTTTCGGAAGCGGCGCGAGCGGGTCGTCCGCGGCATTGTCCGGCGCCGGCGTGGCCGCATCTTGTCCGGGTGCGGCTTGCGGTGTCGTGACGCCCGGATCGTTGATGCCGGGCGGCGGCGGCAGGTCGGCCTTCGGCGTTTTCTGATCGGCGCCTTGGGCGATGCCGGAAAGCGCGAAGGCGAGCGAAGCGAGTATCAGTGCGGAGCGGCGATTCGAGCGCATGACGTGATCTCCCTGATATGGGCGCGAGCGTAGCAGAGGCTGGATGAATCGTTCCGCGCACCGGTACACAGGACGCGTCGCCGGCGACTCGCGTTGCAAACGCCGGCTGTGCTTGCCAAGCTCGCGTCCGCGCTCCGAGCACCCCTTTCATCCATCGGATTTTTCATGTCACGTCCCCGTCTCATCCTGATCGACGGCTCGTCGTATCTGTATCGCGCGTTCCATGCGCTGCCGCCGCTGACGAACTCGGCAGGCGAGCCGACGGGCGCCTTGTTCGGCGTCGTCAACATGCTGCGCGCGACCTTGAATTCCAAGCCCGACTACGCGGCGTTCGTGCAGGATGCGTCCGGGCCGACGTTCCGCGACGAGCTTTACGCCGAATACAAGGCGACCCGCGAGGCGATGCCCGATCACCTCGCCGCGCAAGTGGAACCGATGCTGACGATCGTCGGCGCGCTCGGTTTTCCGATCCTGCGCGTCGGCGGCGTCGAAGCCGACGACGTGATCGGCACGCTGGCACTGGCGGCGGCGAGGGAAGACATCGACGTCACGGTATCGACCGGCGACAAGGATTTCGCGCAGCTGGTGCGGCCGGGCATCGTCTTGGTCAACACGATGTCGAACACGACGCTGGACGAAGCCGGCGTGTTCGAGAAATTCGGCGTCCAACCGGATCGCATCGTCGACATGCTGGCGCTGATGGGCGACAGCATCGACAACATTCCGGGCGTCGAAAAATGCGGACCGAAGACGGCAGCGAAGTGGCTCGCCGAATACGGCAGCCTCGACAGCGTCATCGCGAACGCGGACAAGGTCGGCGGCAAGATCGGCGAAAATCTGCGCAAGGCCCTGCCGCAATTGCCGCTGTCGCGGCAGCTGGCGACGATCAAGACCGACGTCGCGCTCGATGTCGGACCGAAAGACCTGAAGCTGCGCGATCGCGACGTCGACCTGTTGCGTACGCTGTTCAAGCGCTACGAGTTTAACGCGGCGCTGAAGGAGCTCGACAGCAAGGCTCCTGCGCGCGGCGCGGCAGATCTTCCCGCCGCGGAGATTCCGACCCGCCGCGAGTTCGGCGTGCGCGGCATCGGCGAGGCGCCGCCGATCGTCGTCGATCCCGAGCTCGTCGGTCCCGGCCAATACGAGTTGGTGACGACGTCCGATCAGCTCGAAAAGTGGTTGCACAAATTGCGCGGCGCCGAGCTGATCGCGTTCGACACCGAAACCGATTCGCTCGATCCGATGCAAGCCGAGATCATCGGCATCTCGATCGCGGTCGCGCCGCGCGAAGCGGCGTACATTCCGCTCGGCCACGATTGTCCCGGCACGCCCTCGCAGCTCGATCGCAGCGAAGTGCTCGACCGGCTGAAGCCGCTGCTCGAAGACGCCGACAAGAGCAAGCTCGGCCAGCACGGCAAGTACGACATGAACGTGCTGTCGACGTACGGCATCACCGTGCGCGGACTCGTGCACGACACGATGCTCGAATCCTATGTGCTGAATTCCACCGCCTCGCGACACGACATGGATTCGCTCGCCAAGCGCCATCTCGGCCACGAGACGATTCCTTACGAGCAAGTGACAGGCCGAGGCGCCAAGCAGATTCCGTTCTCGCAGGTCGACATCGAGACCGCGTGCCGGTACGCCGCCGAGGACGCGGACGTGACGCTGCGCCTGCATCGCGCGCTGTGGGAAAAACTCAAAGCCGAGCCGGGCCTTCGTTCCGTCTACGAGAACATCGAGATGCCACTGGTGCCGGTGCTCGCGCGCATGGAGCAGGCCGGCGTCCTGATCGACATCGCGGCACTCAAGCGCCAGAGCAACGAGCTTGCCAAGCGCATGCACGAGATCACCGAGCAGGCCTACTCGATCGCCGGGCGCAATTTCAGCCTCGATTCGCCCAAGCAGCTGCAGGCGATCCTGTTCGACGAATTGAAGCTGCCGGCGGTATTGAAGACGCCGAGCGGACAGCCGTCGACGAACGAGGAAGCGCTCGAAGCGATCGCGGGCGATCACGCGTTGCCGCGCATGATCCTGGAATATCGCGGGCTCGCGAAACTGCGCTCGACGTATACCGAGAAGCTCGCCGACAACGTCAATCCGCGCACCGGTCGCGTGCACACCAACTACAACCAGGCGACGGCGGCGACGGGAAGGCTGTCGTCGGTCGAGCCGAATCTTCAGAACATTCCGATCCGCACCGAGGAAGGCCGGCGCATCCGCCAGGCATTCGTCGCGCCGCCGGGATGGAAGATCGTCGCCGCGGACTACTCGCAGATCGAGCTTCGCATCATGGCGCACCTGTCGGGCGACGCGGGCCTCCTCGCCGCGTTCCAGAGCAACCAGGACATCCATCGCGCGACCGCCGCCGAAGTGTTCGGGCTCGCGCTCGATCAAGTCGATTCCAATCAGCGCCGCGCGGCCAAGGCGATCAACTTCGGATTGATGTATGGCATGAGCGCGTTCGGCCTCGCGCGCCAGCTCGGCGTCGCCCGCGGCGAAGCGCAGGACTACATGGCGCGCTATTTCTCGCGCTATCCGGGCGTGCGCGATTTCATGGATCGCGTGCGTGAAGAGGCCCATCGTGACGGCTATGTTGAAACCGTGTTCGGCCGGCGCCTGCACCTCGACTACATCAACTCCAAGAATCAGGTGCAGCGTTCGGGTGCCGAGCGCGCCGCGATCAACGCGCCGATGCAGGGCACGGCCGCCGACATCATCAAGCGCGCGATGGTCGAGGTCGACGCGTGGCTGCTCGATCTCGAGCGCAACGATTGCGCGCGCATGTTGATGCAGGTCCACGACGAGCTCGTCTTCGAAGTGCGTGAGGAAAGCGTCGAGGCGATCGTTCCCGGCATCCGCGAACGCATGACCGGTGCGGCCGAGCTCTCAGTGCCGCTGATCGTCGACGTCGGTGTCGGCGCGAACTGGGACGAAGCGCACTGAACCTGCACGTTAGTCGCACGATCGCCGACGTTCGTAGTCTTCTGAATCGTCGTTAAACGAAGCTGGCGCGAGTTTGCCATCTCGCCCGAACTTTCCGAAATCGACCCTGTCCTACATGGTGGGCGCGCGCAACGGCGCCCGCGGTTCACTCACCTCCCTGAGTGCAACCCCGGAAAAACGGTCACTCCCCAGACCGTTCTTCCACCGGCCCCGAGGGCTCCCCCTGGCCCTCGGGGCTTTTCTTTGTCCGCGATTTGGAGTTTCAGCCGAGAGCCGGCGCTGCGAGCGCCGCCAACACGGCCGCGCGCGTCAATTTTCCGGTCTCGTTGCGCGGCAGCCGATCGATGCGCCGCAGCGGTCGCGGAAGGAACACGGGATCGACCGCGCGGCGCAGCTCTTCGGTGAGCTCGGCTTCCGAGCGGCCGGGCGCGACCACCAGCGCAGCGATGCGGCGGATGCCGGCGCCGTCGGGCTCGTCGAGCTGGAGAGCGACCGCGTCGGTCACGCCGGTGAGTGCGAGAAGGCGATGCGTGAGGTCCGCGAGCGACGCGCGCTTGCCGGCGATCTCGACGAGATCGGCGTTGCGTCCGCGCAGGTTGAAGCGGCGGTCGGGGAGAAGCTCGACGACGTCCTGCAGCACGACCGATTGCGCGAAATAGGGCGCATCGACTTGCGTGCCGTCGGGCTGCGGGCGGAGCGCGATGCCGGGATAAAGCTGCCATTCGGTCTCGCTCGCGGTGCGGCGGTGCGCGATCACGCAGGTTTCGGTCGATCCGAAGAGCTCGAGCATGGGCGCGCCGTAGCGCGCTTGCGCTTCGGCGGCGAGCTCGCGCGTGAGCGGCGCGGTCGCCGAGGTGATCGCGGCGAGCTTGGGGAGCTCGACGGGATCGCGCAGCAGCGCTTTCAGATGCACTGGCGTCGTGACCAGGAGGCGCGGTTCCGGAACTTCGGCGAGTGCCGCCGCGACATCGGCTGGAAAGAACGGTTTTCCGCCGTGCACCGCGAACGGTCCGAGCAGCGGCAGCAGCACGGACATCTCGAGGCCGTACATGTGCTGCGGCGGAACCGTCGCGACGATGTGCGCGAACGCACCGGGCGCGAGGCCGATCGCATCGATGAGCGTGCGCGCGTTGTGCGCGCTGCTGGCATACACGCTGGCCCAGCGCTTGGGATTGGGCTTGGGTTGTCCCGTGCTGCCTGAGGTGAATCCGATCGCGACGATCTGTTCGGCGTAGATCGGCGGCACGCTGACGCCGTTCGTGCGCGCATGACCGGTGTCGACGCGCACGTAGTGACCGGGAAGCCCCGGACGATCGGTGTCGCCGATCGCGTAACAGCCTGGATGGCTGGCGATGACTTCGTCGATCGCCTGCGGGGCGCGCGAGGGCGGCAGCAGATTGGTTTGGCCGCGACTGGCGACGGCGCAGAACGCGACCAGGAACGAATAGCGGTCCTCGCAGAGATTCACCGCGCACGGCAACGCCGGCAGCACCTCCGCGACGGCTTCGACGTCGGCGAGGAATTCGCCGACGCTGCGCGTACGGCCGGCGTGCCACGCGAATGGCCGCTCCGGTCTTGCGAAGTTGAGTAACGGCAGCGCCGCTGCGGCGCGATCGACGACGGCGGACAAATCCCCTCTCCCCTTAGAGCCTGGCAACGATCCGGTGTGGCCCTCCGACGCTCCAGACACCTCCCGGCATCAAAAACGCACGCTCGCCCCGCTGATAGCGTCGCGGATCGGCGTCGGCCGCTCAAGTCCCCCCAGCGGGCCGTTCAGCAACGCGTCGATTTCGGCGCCGAAAGTCGCTCGGACTTGTTCGGCGTTCATCGCTGGAGGCTCGCCGTGGCGGTTCGCGCTGGTCGAGACGATCGCTCCGCCGAAAGCTCGGCAGAGATTCGCAGCGAGCTCATGCGCGGTGACTCGGACGGCGAGGCCGGCGTGGCCGCCGGCGAGCCATGGCGGCGCATCGGCCGCGCGCGGGAAGATCCAGGTGTGCGGACCCGGCCACGTGGCGCCGGCGCGATCGAGCGCATCTTGCGGAATCGAAGGCATGTCGAGATAAGGCTCGACTTGGGCGAACTCGGACGCGATCAGCAGCACGCCTTGCGTCGCCGGCCGGCGCTTGATCGCGAACAGACGTTCGACCGCGGCGTGGTTGCGCGGATCGCAACCGAGGCCGTAAACGGCTTCGGTCGGATAGGCGACGATGCCGCCGGCGCGAAGCGCGGCGGCGGCGTGTGAGAGCGATGGGTCCATGTGCCGATCATCGCGCGCCGTTCGGGACGGCGCATCGGTGAGGAACTACGTCGGCGCTGCGGCGCGCTTGCTCGGCGCTTTCTTCGCGACGGTCTTCTTCGTTGCTGCGGTTTTCTTCGCGCCCGATTTCTTCGCCGCGGTTTTCTTCGCGGCAGCCGGTTTCGTTGGAGTGGCGGTCTGCGCGCTGTCGGTCTTGGCTGCCTTGCCGCTGCCGTTCTTCGCGGCGCCTTTTCCGAATCGACCGCCGCGCTTGGGACGCACCGGCGCCGCAGCGAGCAATTCGAGGCATTCGTTTTCGGTCAGCTCGGACGGCTCGCGTCCTTTCGGAATGCGCGCGTTCTTTTCGCCGTCGGTGATGTACGGGCCGTAGCGTCCGTTGAGCACCTGCACGCCGTTGCCGAAGTCGCGGATGATGCGATTGGCGGCGGCTTCGGCTTTGGCGCGGATAAGCTCCAGCGCGCGCGGCAATTCGATCGTGTACGGATCGTCTTCGGGTTGCAGCGAAGCGTACGTCGAGCCTTGCTTCACGAACGGGCCGAAGCGGCCGACGCCGACCGTGATGTCTTCGCTTTCCTCGTTCTTGCCGAGCGTGCGCGGCAGCTTGAAGAGCTGCAGCGCATCATCGAGCGAGATCGTGTGCATGCTCTGGCCGGGACGAAGGCTCGCGAATTTCGGCTTGTCCTCGTCGTCCTTGGTGCCGATCTGCGCGAACGGTCCGTAGCGGCCGAGCCGCACTTGCACGGGCTTGCCGGATTTCGGATCGGCGCCGAGCTCGCGCGCACCGGTCGCTTCGGAGCGATCGACGGTTTCGTTCTTGTCGTCCACCTGTGCCTTGAACGGCTTCCAGAATTTTTCGAGCAGCGGAATCCAATCCTCTTCGCCGCGGCTGACCGCGTCGAGCTCGTCTTCGAGCTTGGCGGTGAAGTCGTAGTCTACGTAGCGCGTGAAATGACCCGACAGGAATTTCGCGACCGCACGGCCGACATCGGTCGGCTTGAAGCGTCGGCTGTCGAGGATCACGTACTCGCGATTGAGCAATACCTGGATGATGCTCGCGTAGGTCGACGGGCGGCCGATGCCGTATTCCTCGAGCGCTTTGACCAGGGATGCTTCCGAATAACGCGGCGGCGGTTCGGTGAAATGTTGATCGGCGACGATGTCGCGCAGCGGCACCGCTTCGCCGATCGTCATCGCCGGCAGCTTGCGGCCTTCGTCTTCGTCCTCGGCGTTCTTCTGGTCACGGCCTTCTTCATAGACGGCGAGGAAGCCGGGATCGACGACGGTCGTGCCGCTGGCGCGGAACGTCGAGTCGGGTCCGCAGGCGAGATCGACCGAGACCGTGTTCAAGGTCGCGTATTGCATCTGGCTCGCGACCGCGCGCTTCCAGATCAGCTCGTACAACTTGCGCTGCTCGTCGGAAAGATACGAAGCGATGTCCTTGGGCCGATGCAGCGCGGATGTCGGGCGGATCGCCTCGTGTGCTTCCTGCGCGTTCTTCGACTTGTTCTTGTAGAAGTTCGGCGACTCGGGTAGCGCGCGCGGACCGTAGTCGCGCTGAATCACGTCGCGGATCTCGGCGAGCGCGTCGTTCGAGAGATACACCGCGTCGGTACGCATATAAGTGATGAGGCCGACGATGCCTTCATCGCCGATCTGCACGCCTTCGTACAACTGCTGCGCGAGACGCATCGTGCGGCTGGTCGCGAAGCCGAGCTTGCGCGCCGCTTCCTGCTGCAGCGTCGAGGTCGTGAACGGCGGCGCGGGACGGCGCTTCCTTTCTTTCGACTGGATGTCGCTGACGACGAGCCGGCCTTGTGCGGCCTTCTTCAGCGCATCGCGCGCGGCGTACGAATCGCGCTCGTTGGTGAGATCGAACTGCTCGAACTTCTTGCCCTGAAGTTTCCAAAGGCGCGCCTTGAACGCCTGGTCCGGATGCACACAATCGGCTTCGATCGTCCAGTATTCGCGCGCCTTGAACGCTTCGATCTCTTCTTCGCGCTCGGCGATCATGCGCAACGCCGGCGACTGCACGCGACCGGCCGAGAGGCCGCGCTGCACCTTGCGCCAGAGCACCGGCGAGAGATTGAAGCCGACAAGATAATCGAGCGCGCGTCGCGCCTGCTGCGCGTTGACGAGGTCCATCGAGAGCTTGCGCGGCTGCGCGACCGCTTCCTTGATCGCGCGCGGCGTGATCTCGGAAAACACCACGCGGTGCACGTTGCGCCCTTCGAGCAGGCCGCGTTCCTTCAGGATCTCGGCGATGTGCCAGGAGATCGCTTCGCCTTCGCGGTCCAAGTCGGTCGCCAGATACAAGGAGTCGGCCTTCGCCGCCGCCTTGGCGATCGCGTCGACGTGCTTCTCGTTCTTTTCGATGATTTCGTAATTCATCGCGAAGTTGCGGTCCGGCGCGACCGCGCCTTCCTTGGGCACCAGATCGCGGACATGCCCGTACGAGGCCAGGACCTGGAAGTCCTTGCCGAGGTACTTGTTGATCGTCTTCGCTTTAGCGGGCGATTCGACGATGAGTAGATTCTTGGCCATTTGCTTTCCCTGCCGCGGCTCCGCGTGGGTTCCCGCGCCGCGCACTGGCGAGGCGGGAGGCCGACGAAAACCGGGTCTTGCTGAGACGTCCCTTTTTCAGTTGAGACACACGCTCCGGCCGGCTGTCAAGCTGAACGAGCCGGGACACGTGCCCTTCGATGCTTCTGATTTTGCGGGTCTGACTTACCGCAAGTCCTTGTAGAAAATATAAAAAACGACGGCGCGACAGCGCTAAGTCGACAGCGTCGAAGAGGGTCGATGGAGTCGCACATAGGCGCCGCCGCGCTCGATCGCAACCTCGCCTTCGAGCTCGAGCACCAGCAGCATCGAGGAAAGCGCCGCTACCGGCAGCCCAGTCCGTTCAGCCAGGCGATCGACGCCGGCAGGCTCATGGCCGAGGTTGGCGAGGAGTTTCGAATAGTCCGGATCGCGCGCAGCGCCGGTTTCCTCGGAATCCGGCGCCGCCGAAGCGTCCAGCCGCCGCCGCAGCTCCGCGCCCAGCCGCTGCGCCAGCGGGGCGAGCCCGGCTACGACCTCGTCCGCGGTCTCGATCAGCATCGCGCCCTGGCGGATCAGCCGATGACAGCCGCGCGCCAGTGGATTGTGGATCGAGCCCGGAATCGCGAACACGTCGCGGCCCTGCTCGGTGGCATAGCGCGCCGTGATCAGCGAGCCCGAGCGCAAGCCCGCCTCGACGACGAGCGTGCCCAGCGCGAGCCCCGCGATGATCCGATTGCGGCGCGGAAAGTTATCGGGTCGCCCGGGCGTGCCGGGCGCGAACTCGCTGACCAGCGCGCCCTGTCGCGCGATGCGATCGGCAAGCTCGGCGTGCTTCGTTGGATAGATCACGTCGGGTCCCGTGCCGAGCACGGCGATCGTCGTGCCGCCCGCATCGAGCGCTGCCGTATGCGCCGCCGCATCGATGCCTTCGGCGAGACCGCTCGTGATCGCAAGTCCTGCCTGCGCGAGCGCGCGCGCAAACGCGTGCGCATTCGCAAGACCGACCTGGCTCGCGCTGCGGCTGCCGACGATCGCGACCTGCGCCTGCCACAGGACGTTCGGATCGCCGACGACGAACAACGCGGGCGGAGCGCCCGTCGTCTCGCGCAAGAGCGACGGGAAATCCGCGCTGTCGCAAGTGACGAGATGATGATTCGGCTCTGCGAGCCACGCGAGATCCTCGGCGATGCGCTGCGCGTCCGGTTTCTTCAACCACTCGCGGCATGCGGCATCATCGATCTTCGCCGAGCCTCTCCGCGCAGCCGCAAGCGCGCCACGTGCACCGCCGTGCTCGCGCACGAGCGCATTCAACGCCGCCGCGCCGATGCGCGGCGCGCGCAGCAGGATCAGCCAGGCTTCGAGTTCGATGCGATCGGCTTCGACATTCATCGGCGATGAGTCTAGCCGCGTGAAAAAAGAAAACGGCGCGACGATGACGTCGCGCCGTGTAGGAGAAAGCCGGAGCGAGACGTCGCTCCGGCTCGATGATGGATTACGGAGTTTTATCCGGATCGAACAGGAAATCTCCGATGTGGACAGGTTTCACGCCGTCCATGATGAGGCCATAGCTGACGCGCTGGAACGTGCGGAACACCATGACGTGGCCGACGAATTCCGGCGGCAAGTTGACGCGCGCGTCGTTGGGATGGAAGAACTTCTTCGCGCTGCCTTCGGTGTAGTCGGTCTCGTCAAGCACTTCCTCGCCGTCGTGATAGACGCTGAAGGTCTGGCCGTTCTCGATGCCGTCCTCGGTGCCGCGCGACAGCGCGATGACCTGGCGCGGGCCGACCGCGTTGAGCGCATCGGTGAACGCGATCACGCGCATGTTGTCGGGCACGTGCGCGGGCGCATGCGGCACGTATTGATCGTCGTACGGACGCTCGTCGATCGGCAGCACCAGATCGCCCGGGCGCACTTCGAAATCGGAATAGACGATCAGCGCCGAAGCGGGGTCCGCGTTGCGCGTCACTTCGAGCGTGCCGAAGTCCATGACTTCGTAGCCGAGGAAGCGCACGTTGCCGCTCAGCGTGAATTCGTTCGGGCCGTGATGCCACAGAAGCCCGGGACGGCCGTCGAACCAGTCGCTGGTCTGGCGGTGGACCTCGCGCGGCGCGTTGTCGCTTTCGGGCGGCATGTCGTAATAGCGGCCGCTGGCGCGCACGACGGCGAGACGCGTTCCGGGCGGAGCATTGAGGCCACGCACGAACGCAAGCTGGCCGGCGGTGCCGCGCAACTGGTTCTCTTCGAGGCCGACCACGTGCGGCGCGTGCTCGTATTCGTCTTCGCTGATGACGCGGGCGTGCTTCAGGAACTGCTTCAGCGCCGACAGCGGGATCGGCTTGACCGCATCGTCGATCGAAGTGATGCGCGTGTGCGGCTCGATCGAGCCGACGCCGTGGCGCACGCCGCCGCCTGCGATGACGAGCTCGTCGCCCGGATAGATAAGGTGGGGATTCTTGACCTGCGGGTTGACCTGCCAGATCTCAGGCCACAGCCACGGCTTCTTGAGGAAGTGCGCGGAAATGTCCCACAACGTATCGCCTTTCTTGACGATATAGCGGTCCGAATGGTGTTCTGCCCACTCGACGGTGGCGGCATAAACCGTGAGGGTTAAAAGCAGTCCAGCCGAAACCGCAAGTAGTTTTTTAAGCATGGCCGCCAATTCCCTGATTCCCCAATGGCTTGGCGAGTCTATCCGAAACTTTAACGATAGAAAACGACGGACATCCCAAAACGGCAACGAGCCGGGAGGGCCGCCGCCCGCCTGTGGAAGGGGTGGGCGATGGCCCACCGGATACCCCTGTCGGTGGGCCCGAGCCCGCCTATGAGAGACAATAACGACCTTGCGGCATCTTGTGCCGGGCCACATCTTCACGTCCATGTCCAAGCTCACGATCCTGGAATTTCCCGACCCGCGCCTGCGCACCAGGGCGCAGCCGGTCAGCGTGTTCGATCCTGCCTTGAAGCAGCTCGCTGCCGACATGCTGGAAACGATGTACGAAGCGCCGGGAATTGGCCTCGCGGCGACGCAGGTCAACGTGCACAAGCAGCTGATCGTGCTCGACGTGACGGAAGAGAAAAACCAGCCGCTGGTCCTGATCAATCCGAAGATCGTCGAGCGCGAAGGCAGCCAGACGTACCAGGAAGGCTGCCTCTCCGTGCCCGGCATCTTCGCCGACGTCGATCGCGCCGACCGCATCCGCGTCGAGGCGCAGGATGTCGACGGCAAGGCGTTCACGCTCGATGCGGACGGTCTGCTCGCCGTGTGCATCCAGCACGAGATGGATCACCTCGTCGGCAAGCTTTTCGTCGACTATCTCTCGCCGCTCAAGCGCGAGCTCGTGCGCAAGAAGCTGGAGAAGCAACGCCGCCACGCGGGCGAGCCCGCGGCCGTCGCGCTCTAGCGCGCCGCTCTCCTTCGTGAGCCTTCGACCGCGCCTGGTGTTTGCGGGAACGCCGGACTTCGCTCTGGCGTGCCTCGATGCGTGCCTCGCGGCGCAAGCCGATGTTCTCGCCGTCTACACGCAACCCGACCGGCCGGCCGGACGCGGCCGCAAGCTCGTCGCGAGTCCGGTCAAGCAGCGCGCGCTCGACGCCGGCGTTCCGGTCGAGCAACCCGAAACGCTCAGAGACCCTGAAGCACGCGAGCGTCTGCGCGCCTACGCGCCGGATCTTCTCGTCGTCGTCGCGTACGGATTGATCCTTCCGAAAAGCGTGCTCGCGATTCCGCGCCTGGGCTGCTGGAACGTGCACGCCTCGCTGCTGCCGCGCTGGCGCGGCGCCGCGCCGATCCAGCGCGCTATCCTCGCCGGCGATGCCGAAACCGGCGTCGATCTGATGCAGATGGAAGCCGGGCTCGATACTGGCCCCGTGCTCATCGAAAAGCGCACGCCGATCGGCGAAGGCGACACCGGCGGCTCGCTGCACGATCGCCTCGCATTGCTCGGCGCCGAAGTACTGAGCGAAGGTCTGGCGCGCATCGTTCGCGGCGAATCGATCGCGCCGCGTCGCCAAGCCGAAGACGGCGTCACGTACGCACACAAGCTCGACAAAAGCGAAGCGCGACTCGACTGGAACGAGCCCGCCGCCGCGCTCGCACGCAAAGTGCGCGCGTTCGATCCGTGGCCGGTGGCCGAAGCGGAATTGCACGGCGAGCGCCTGCGCATCTGGTCCGCCGCAGCGATCGATGCGGCGACGTCGGCCGTGCCCGGCACGATCATCGGCGGCGATCGCGATGCGATCGACGTCGCGACCGGAAACGGCATCCTGCGCATCCGCGAAGTGCAGCGCGAGGGCGGCCGTCGCGTCAGCGTGCGCGACTGGCAGAACGCGCGGCGCGAACGCGGAGCGCCGCGATGACGCCCGGCGCTCCGCTGCGCGCGGAGGCGGCGCGGGCGTTGTCGCGCATCGTGTTCGACGGCGTCTCGCTGCGCGTCGCGTTCGCCGATGCCAGTGCGCGCACGGCGGATCCGCGCGATCGCGCGCTCCTGTCCGCGTCCTTGTTCGCGGCGACGCGCTGGTGGCTGCGGCTCGATGCCGCCGTCGCCTCGCTCGTCGAAAAACCGCTGTCGCCTAAGCTCCGCGACATCCGCGCGCTGCTCGTCGTCGGCTGCGCGCAGATGGCGGTGATGGGCTTGCCCGATTACGCCGTTGTCGCGTCGTGCGTCGATGCCGCGCGCGTGCTCGGCCAGCCGCGCGCCAGCGGTCTCGTCAACGCGCTGCTGCGCCGCTTCATGCGCGAGCGCGAAGCGATCGAGGCGCAACTCGACCGCGTGCCGGTCACGCGCACCGCGCATCCGAAATGGCTGATCGACGCGATACGCAAGGACTGGTCCGACGATGCCGATGCGATCCTCGCTGCGAACAACCGCGAAGCGCCGCTGACCTTGCGCGTCAACCGCCGGCGCGAGCGCGCGGACGATCTCGTCGAACGACTGCGCGCTGCCGGCGTCGCCGCGGAGCCGCACGCCGAGCTTGCCGATGCAATCGTGCTCGACGAAAGCACCGACGTGACGCGCCTTCCGGGTTACGTCGAAGGATTTTTCTCCGTGCAGGATGGAGCGGCGCAGCGCGTCGCCGATCTGCTCGATCTTTCCGGCGGCGAGCGCGTGCTCGATGCCTGCGCGGCGCCCGGCGGCAAGACCGCGCACATGCTTGAACGCGCGGATGTGGACGTCATCGCTCTCGATCGCGACGATGCGCGGCTGGCTCGCGTCGGCGAAAACCTCGCGCGCCTTGGTCTTCGCGCCGAGCTTCGCGCGGGCGACGCGACCGAGCCGACGGCGTGGTGGGACGGGCGCCCTTTCGACCGGATCCTCGTCGACGCGCCGTGCTCGTCGACCGGCATCGTGCGCCGCCAACCCGACATCAAGCTGCATCGCCGCGCGGCGGATATCCTGCCGTTGGCGACCACGCAGCAGCGCATCCTCGCCGCGCTATGGCCTTTGCTAGCGCCGGGCGGGCGACTAGTCTATGCGACCTGTTCCGTACTGCGCGCCGAGAACGAGGCGGTCGTCGCCGCATTCTGCGCCGGCCGCGAAGACGCGATTGCAGCGCCGGTGCCGGCTTCATATGGCAGTGCAGCCGGCGACGGGCGACAGAATCTGCCGGGCAGAGGGGGCATGGACGGATTCTTTTATGCGATCGTCGACAAAGCTCGCTAGCGTCGTCTGCTTTCTCGCGATGCTGATCGCGGGCTGCGGTGTGCTCGCGCAGCAGCAGCCGGGCCAGCTCGTCATCCGCGGCGCGCGCATCGCAGGTCCCGACGACGCGCCGCTGCTCGCGCTCGGACTCGACTGCAAGCTCTCGGGCCCGATGCAGGACGCGCTCGATCACGGCATCCCGCTGACTTTGCGCATCCGCATCGAAGCTTCGCGCTGGCGTTATGCGCCGAACGCGACGACGTCCGAGCATCGCGTGGAGCTGCGCTATTTTCCGCTGTCGCGGCGCTATCAGATGCGCGATCTCGATACGTCGGCCGACGTGCGCAGCTTCGCAACGCCGGGCTATCTTTTCGCCGGCCTCAATTCGCTGCGACTTTCGCTGCCGGCGACGTTCTCGAACCTGCCGACCGGCACGTCGCTGCGCGTCGGCGCGCGCCTGGAAATCGAAAGTCTGCCGGGTGCGCTGCGCCTGCCCGCCGTGTTCGAGCCGGCCTGGCGCCTTTCCGCCGCGGAGTACGCATGGCAGCCGGCTGGCTGAAATTCGCGCTCCGCCGCGCGCTGCCGGCGCTGGCCGTGCTGGCGCTCCTGCTCGCCTCGTTGAAGCTCGCCGAGGACGCGGCGGGCGGCGTCGCTTCGTATTACCGATGGGTGCTCGGCGCGGCGGCGGCGGCGCTCGCGATCCTCGCGCTCGCGATCGCGCAGCGCTTGTGGCGGCTGCGCACCGACCTTGCGCACGGCGCGCCCGGTGCGCGACTCGGCCGGCGCTTGCTCATCATGCTGGCGCTGCTCGCGGTGCCGCCGGTCGTCGTCGTGTACGGATTCGCGCTGCGCTTTCTCGACGCGACGATCGACACCTGGTTCAACGTCAAGCTCGAAGCCGCGCTCGACAACGCGCTCGAAGTCGGTCGCATCGTGGTCGACGAGCGCCTCGGCGAAGCCGACAAGTCGACCATCGCGCTCGGCGAGCGGCTAGCCGCGGCGCCGAGCGAAGACGCGCAATCGATCATCGACGAGAGCATCGACGATCTCGGCGCAATCCAGCTCGCGGTGTTCGGCAACGACGGCCGCGTGCTGGCGAGCGCGAGCTCCGATCCGCGCTATCTCAATCCGCCGTTGCCCGACACGGCGATGCTGATGCGCATGCAGGGCAACAATCATTACGCCGCGGCCGAGCCGATCGGCGACGTGCTCGTGTTGCGCGTCGCGCTGCCGGTCGGTGGCACGGTTCCGGGCAACCGGCGCGTACTGCAATCGCTGTTTCCGCTGCCGGCGCGCCTCCAGGATCTGACGCGCGGCATCGAAAGCGCGAGCTTCGATTTCCAGCGCCTCAAATTCCTGCGTGGATCGTTGAAGCTGACCTTCGCGTTGATCCTGACGTTCGCGCTGCTGTTGTCCGCGCTGATGGTCACGCTGGCTGCGTTCGGCATTGCGCGCCGCATGGTCGCTCCGGTCGGACGCCTCGTCGCCGCGACGCGTGCGGTCGGCGCCGGACGCTACGACACGCCGCTGCCGATCGCGAGCAACGACGAGCTCGGATTTCTCGTCAACTCGTTCGCGCAGATGACGCACGAGATCGAGTTCGCCAGCGCGCACGCGCGCAAGAGCGCAGAGGAAACCGAGCGTCAGCGCGCCTGGCTCGAAGCGCTGCTCGAACGATTGTCGGCGGGCGTGCTCGGTTTCGATCGCGAAGGACGCTTGCGCGTGGCCAATCGCGCGGCCGAGGCGATCCTCGGCGTCGGCATGGCGCATTACGTCGGCCGCACTCTCGCCGATTTCGAGCGCGAGCAGCCGGCGCTCGCGACCTTCGCCGAGCCGCTGGCGCGGCATCTTCGCGGCGGCTTGCGCGAATGGCGCGAAGAGCTCGTCGTCGATACGCGCGACGGCAGGCGCACGCTGATGCTGCGCGGCACGGCGCTTCCCGGCGACGCGGGTTACGTCGCGGTGTTCGACGATCTCACCGTATTGAATCGCGCGCAGCGCGACGCCGCGTGGGGCGAAGTCGCGCGCCGGCTCGCGCACGAGGTCAAGAATCCGCTGACGCCGATCCAGCTCGCCGCCGAGCGCTTGCGGCGGCGTTTTCTCGGACGTCTGCCGCCCGAGGAAGGCGAGCTGATCGATCGCGCGACGCACACGATCGTGAGCCAGGTCGAAGCCTTGAAGACGATGGTCAACGCGTTCGGCGAATACGCGCGGCCGCAGCAGGCGGCGTTGCGTCCGATCGCGCTGCACGCGCTGCTCGACGACGTGCTCGATCTCTACGAGAACGATCAGCGCATCGGGCTCTCGCGCGATCTCGCGCAAGGCGAGCCGCTGGTGCGCGCCGACGCGGTGCGTTTGCGCCAGGCGCTGCACAACCTGATCAAGAACGCGCTCGAAGCGATCGGCGATTCGAAGAAGCCGCAGATCGCGGTGACGACGCGCGTCGTGCGCGAGGACGATCAGGACTGGGTCGAGCTCGCCGTCGCCGACAACGGTCCTGGGCTTCCGACCGATTTCGGCGAGCGCTGGTTCGAGCCGTACACGACGAGCAAGGTCAAGGGCACGGGTCTTGGTCTTGCGGTTGTCAAGAAGATTGCCGAAGAGCACGGCGGCAACATCCGCGCGACCAACCGCGCGCAAGGCGGCGCGGAGTTCGTGCTGCGACTGCCGCTGGATCTGCCGGCCAGCCCCGCGCGCGAGCCCGCGTTCGCGCCGCGCTGAATCGCTACGTTCGCGCGAGATCGGAAATCGCAGCGGCGAGGCGATCGCGGAAACCGCGATCGTTGTCTTCCCACCATTGACGCGCGCGGGCGCTCGTTGCGTCGCGTTCCTCGTTGGATAACGCGAGCATGCGCTCGATGCCGGCTTCGAGACTCGTCGGATCGACGAAATACGTGGTCGCGAGCCGCTGAGTGCCGGTTCGCGAATACGCGGCCAGCACGCCGCGTTCGTTCGTCACCATCTCGTTCATCGGCGGCGCGTCGGTCGCGAGCGTGATCGCGCCGGTGCTCATGCCTTCGACGAGATGATGGCCGAAGCCTTCGGTTTCCGAAGGACACAAATGAAATAGATTGCGATTCTGCAAAATGCGCAGCTCATCGTCGGCGATGTAGTCGCTGATGATGCGCACGTTTGCCGGCAGGTTCGGCGGCAGCTTGAGCGGCTTGCGCTGGATGATCGTCAGGAGCGGCCACGACGGCTTGCGAATCCACAGGTCGACCAAGGGTTGCGTGCCCTTGTTGCCGCTTCGTCCGCCGAGATGGAAGAACGTCGGCTCGCGCGCGACATCGGTCAGGCGACGATCGATGCTGGTGAAGCCGACGAACTCTGCGCGGCAACCGAGCGCTTCGAAGAGGGGAACCGCATGGCGCGTCTTGGCGAACACGCGATCGATCGACGCGAGATATTTCTGCCACTCGGGCTCGAACCATTCCGGGTGCGGCATCAGCACGTTGCGACGCGCCAACAGTGCGTATTTCGGACGCACGCGCTCGTCCATCAGCATCACGTCGAAACGATTGGCGAGATGGCCTTTGCGCCAGCCTTGCCAGGCGAGTTGTGCGCGCGTGCGGACGAGTTGCAGCTGACGGCGAAATCCGCCTTGTCCGATGGCGCTGACGCTGAGATCGAAACCCGCTTCGGCGATCGCGCGCGTGAGGATCTCGATGTCGCGCGACAGTCCGGCGCCGTTGTCGCGCGCGACGAGATGGACGCTGATCATGATTCTGGCGATACGAGTGGGCGCACTGCAAAGGTCCCGAAGCGGTCGCGGATTCTACAATGCGCGCCAGCCTTGCACGCGCAATCGGCGCTCACGCGGCGCGCAGGTCCGGCGGCGGATCGGAAAGCTCGGCGACGTGCGCATCGATGCCGCGCGCGCAGCGCACCGCGCGCGTCGCCATCGTCTCGGCGAGGAGGCGATTGTTCGGCAGGCTCATGTCGTTCGGATCCTGCGGTGCGCGCGACGCGTGATGGAGGTGAATCGCGAGCCCGGCGAACTTGAGCTGGCGGCGCCGTATTCCTGCGTGGCGCAGGCGCTTGGCCAGCTCTTGGTCCTCGCCGCCGTAGCCTTCGAAGCGCTCGTCGAAGCCGTTGAGGCGAAGAAGATCTTCGCGCCATGCGCTCATGTTGCAGCTGAAGATGCGACCGCCCGACGACGAGCGCGCTTTCCAGCGCGCGAGCGGCAGCGAACGGATCGCGCGATGCGGCGGAAAGCGGCCCGGCATCAGCGGGCTGAAGCGCGCGCGTCCGCCGGCGAGAAGTCGCTGCGTTTCGCTTTCGCTCGCGTTGAGGCGTGAGCCTTGCAGCGCATGGCCGGGCAGCGCGAGGCGCTCGTGATCGGCGATGAATTCCGGATGCAGCAGCATGTCGCCGTCGATCAATATCACGTAGTCGCCGCGCGCCGCGGCGATGCCGAGATTGCGTGCGCGGGCGGCGCGAAAGCCGAGATCTTCATGCCAGACGTGCGCGATCCGGCACGGAAAATTCCTGGCGATGCGCGCGACGAGCGCGCGCGTGTCTTCGCGCGAGCCGTCGTCCGCGACGATCACTTCGTCGGGCAGGCGCGATTGCGCAGCGACGCTTTCGAGCACGCGTTCGAGCGCCTGCGGCCAGTTGTAGGTCAGGACGACGAGACTGATGCGCACGGCTTTCTCAGATGCGATAGCCGCGATTCAGAAGCCACAGCTTGATGAACTTCTGGCGCACGTAGTTCGACTTGATCAACGCGTAGACGAAGCCGCGCCAGCCGTCGAGGAAGCCGAGCCTGAGCACGAAGCCGCGCAGGAACCGCCACAGCGGATTGGCTACGAAGTTGACGAGGTGCGCGCGCCGGCCTTGCGCGTGCATATGCTCGGCCATCATGCGCGCGTAGCGTTCGAGGCGGACGAGGTTGTCCGAGAGTGATCGGTACGCGTGATGCTCCAGATCGCCGCGGAGGTTCACGACCGGACCGTCGACGCTAGCGTGCTCGTGAATCTCGCGATCGCCGCGCCAGCCGCCGCGGCGACGATCGAACAAACGCATGACGCGATCCGGATACGCGTTGCCGTGGCGAAGGTACGCGCCGAAATATTCGGTCGCGCGCGGAAATCGATAACCGGCGCGATCACCGAAGCCCGCATCGCGTTCGCGCAGGATCTCCTCGCGCAAGGCCGGCGTGACGCGCTCGTCGGCATCGAGGCAGAGCACCCAGTCGTTGACGGCGAGTTGGACCGCGTAATCCTTTTGCGTGCGGTAGCCGTCGAACGCGCGCACGACGACGCGCGCGCCGTGCGCGGCGGCGCGCTCGCGCGTGTCGTCGGTCGATCCGGAATCGACGACGATCACCTCGTCGCAGAACGCCAGCGATGCGATGCACGCGTCGATGCGATCGGCTTCGTTGAGCGTGATGATGCAGGCCGAGAGGCCCGGGCGTGGGGACATGGGCAAGACTTGGGTCAGGCGACAAGGTTAGCGGACTCGAGCGCTTCGATCACGCGGCGTTGCCGTGCCGCTCGCCACCGCATACCCTTCGCCGCGACGCCGCACGATTCGCGGCAGCCGGCGGCGCTTGGCGCCCTCCCGGCTTTTGTTTTCGGCCGCGCGCCCCCAGAGCACGGGCTGGCTGCGCACAAGCCGCCGCCGGGGCGAGCGTTGCGGCGGTCTGGGATTCTTAAGGCATGGCGCGTTACCTCCTGTTTGCCACCGAGCTCTATGCGCTGCCGATCCTGCGGCCGCTGGATGCTGCGATCCGCGCGTCGGGCGGCGAGGCGGCCTGGTTCGCGCCGGCCGTGTTCGCAGCGCATCTCGATCCGCGCGAGCGCCTCCTGCCGGACACCGACAGCGTCGCCGAATGGCGGCCGGACGCGGTGTTCGCGGCCAGCAACTGGGTGCCGCAGTTCTTTCCGGGCGCCAAAGTGCAGGTGTTCCACGGCTTCAGCGTCGACAAGCGTTCGCCCGAGCGCGGGCATTTCCGCATCCGCGGGCTTTTCGATCTCTACTGCACGCAAGGCCCAGCGACGACGGCGCCTTTCATGGAGCTGGCGCGCGAACACGGCCATTTCGCGGTCGTGGAAACCGGCTGGCCCAAGCTCGATCCGTTGTTCGCGCCGGACGATGGCTCGGCTGCTGCGCTGCGGCCTTCGGACGGGCGGCCGGTCGTGATGTACGCGGCGACATTCACCGAAACCTTGAGCTCGGCCGCGGCGTTGCTCGACGAAATCTCGCGGCAGGTGGCGCGCGGCGATCGCTACTGGCTGCTGACGCTGCATCCGAAATCCGATCCCGCGCTGGTCGATGCGTATAAGCACCTCGCCGGCGACAACGCGCGCTTCGTCGAAGCGGAGGCGCTGGTGCCAGCGCTGCGTGCGGCGGACGTGCTGGTCTGCGACACCTCTTCGGTGGTCTCCGAGTTCGTCGTACAGCGCAAACCTGTCGTCACGTTCCGCAATCGCGCACCGAAGGCGCACATGATCGATATTTCCGAGCCGGCCGAGCTCGATTCCGCGCTGGATCGCGCGTTCGCGCCGACGGCCGAGCTTCGTGCCGAGCTCACCGCTTATGCCGATGCGATCCATCCCTGGCGCGACGGGCGTTCCAGCGAGCGCGTCCTCGATGCTGCGCGCGCGTTTCTCGAAGGCCGCTTCGGGCCGCTCGAGCCCAAGCCGGTCAATCTCTGGCGCCGGCTGCAGATGCGCTCGCGCCTGCGCCGGTTCGGCTCGACCCACGCCTGAGGCCGATCCGGCGATGCCGCCGCTGCGCTATGCTTCGGTGTCGTTTTTTCGCAACCGGTGACTGTCATGACGAATGCCCGCGTGCTTGTCGTCGACGACGAGCCTGATATCCGGCAAACCGTCAGGGACATCCTCGCCGACGAGGGTTACATCGTCGACACGGCCGAATCGGCCGCGGCGGCGCGCGAGGCGCGGCGCCAGCAGCGGCCGGACCTGGTGCTGCTCGACATTTGGATGCCCGATCTCGACGGCATCAGCCTCTTGCGCGAATGGAGCGAGCGCGGCGGTCTGCCGTGTCCGGTCATCATGATCAGCGGTCACGGCACGGTCGAGGCGGCGGTCGAGGCGACGCGGCTTGGCGCGTGGGATTTCATCGAAAAACCTATTTCGCTGGCGAAGCTCTTGCTGGTCACGTCGCGCGCGCTCGAAGCGAGTCGTCTGAAGCGCGAGAACGAAGGCTTGCGCCGCCAGCTGCCGGCGCCGCCGGAAGTCATCGGCGGCGGCAAGGGCATGCAGGCGCTGCGCGAGCAGATCGATCGCATCGCCGCGCACGATACGTGGGTGCTGATTCACGGCGAGCCCGGGACGGGCAAGGAAACGCTCGCGCGCGCCCTGCACGAGCGCAGCGCACGGCGCGCAGGGCCATTCATCACGGTCGCCGCCGGTGCGATCGCGCGCGATCACGCGGCGCAAGCGCTGTTCGGCATCGACGATGCGAGCGGAACGCAGCAGGGATTGATCGAGCAGGCCAACGGCGGAACGCTGTTCCTCGACGAGCTTGCCGATCTCGATCCCGAGCTGCAGCTGCGCCTGTCGAGCGTGCTCGAGCGGCGCTCGCTGATGCGCTGCGGCGGGCACGAGCCGATCGCGATCGACGCGCGCGTGATCGCGGCGACCGCGCAGGATCTTAAATCGCTGGTCGACGCCGGACGTTTTCGCGAAGAGCTTTACTACCAGCTCAAGGTCGTGCCGCTGGCGGTGCCGCCGCTGCGCGATCGCGTCGACGATATTCCGGAGCTGCTCCGCTATCACGCGGACTATTTTGCCAATCGCGACAAGTTGCCTTATCGCAATTTCCCGGTTTCCGTGCAGAACCGCTTGCGTCACTACTCTTGGCCCGGAAATCTTCGCGAATTGCGCAATCTCGTGCAGCGTCTTTTGATCCTCGGCAACGCGCCGGATGTCGGGCTCGAAGAAGTCGAGCAGGCGCTCGGCGCTGCGCCGCCGCCGGCGCCGGCCGCACTCACGCAGGCGCAGATCGACGGCATCGATTTCTCGCTGCCGCTGCGCGAAGCGCGCGAGCAGTTCGAGCGCGCGTATCTCCTGCATCAGCTCGGCGAGGCCGGCGGCAGCGTCGGGCGCCTCGCCAAGGCGGTCGGCATGGAGCGAACGCATCTTTATCGGAAATTGAAGGATCTGGGCGTTGATCCGCGCGCCACGATGCGCGAAAACTGAATAGCGAGGGTGCAGATTGCTGCACTGCGGAACCTTGCTGTCATATCGAGGTCCCACCATTGGGGTCTTCATCACCCCAATCACTCCCAACTTGGCGCCGTTCCCGAATCGGGAACGGCGTATTTTTCTGTATGGCGCAGGCGCAACGACAAGGAGGCAATATGCGGCTCGACGGAAAAGTGGCGCTCGTGACGGGCGCGGCCAGCGGCATCGGCAAGCGCATCGCTGAGGTCTATGCCGACAACGGCGCGGCGATCGCAATCGCCGATCTCAACCTCGACGGCGCGAATGCGACCGCGAAAGAGCTCGCCGGCAAAGGTGCCAAAGCGATCGGCGTCAAGATGGATGTGACCAACGAAGGGGAAGTCGAAGACGGCGTCGCCGCGGTCGTCAAGGAATTCGGCCACGTCGATATCCTGGTGTCCAATGCGGGCATCCAGATCGTCAACCCGATCGAAAAATTCTCGTACGCCGACTGGAAGAAGCTCATTGCGATCCATCTCGATGGCGCATTCCTGACCACGCGCGCGTGCCTCAAGGCGATGTACGCGCAAGGCACCGGCGGCTCGATCATCTACATGGGCTCGGTGCACTCCAAGGAAGCCTCGAAATTGAAGGCGCCTTACGTCGCGGCCAAGCACGCGCTGATCGGACTTGCGAAAGTCGTCGCCAAGGAAGGCGCAGAACACGGCGTTCGCGCCAACGTCATCTGTCCCGGTTTCGTGCGCACGCCGCTGGTCGAGAAACAGATTCCCGAGCAGGCCAAGGAGCTCGGCATCTCCGAAGAAGACGTCATCAAGAAAGTCATGCTGAAGGAGACGGTCGACGGCGAGTTCACGACCGTCGACGACGTCGCCGACTGCGCGCTCTTCTTCGCCGGCTTCGGCAGCAACGCGCTGACGGGCCAGAGCATCGTCGTCAGCCACGGCTGGTTCATGCAATGAGCGACGCGCGCGGACGTCGCGCGGCGCCTCGCAAGAAGGTTGCGCGCGAACGCGCGGCGGTCGGCAACGTCGCGCGCAAGCCTCCACCGAAGATGCGGGCCGCGGCTTCGCCGACGCCGGCGAAATCAGCGCAAAGTTACGAAACCGTCGCGCTGGTGCTGCAGGGCGGCGGTGCGCTCGGGGCGTATCAATGCGGCGTCTACCAGGCGCTGCATGGCGCTGGAATCCGGCCAGGCTGGTTCGCCGGCACGTCGATCGGCGCGATCAACGCGGCGATCCTCGCCGGCAACGCGCCGGAGCGCCGCATCGAGCGCCTCGAAGAATTCTGGAACACGATCTGCGAGCCTGCGGGTCCGTTCAACGGCGCGGCCGAAGCGTTGCGCCAGATGATCGCGTGGCTGCCGCCGAACGGCGCGCTCAGCGCATGGGCGGGCGCGATGTCCGCGCTCGGCGCGATCGCGCAGGGACAGCGGGGATTCTTCGTGCCGCGTTCGCTGCCGCCGTTCGGAGCGACGCCCGGCAGCGTGGCGGCGACGAGCTTCTACGACACCGCGCCGCTCAAGCAGACACTCGAGCGCCTGGTCGATTTCGATCGCATCAACACGGGCGACGTGCGCCTCACCGTCGGCGCGACGAATGTCGCCACCGGCAACTTCCGCTATTTCGATTCGGCGAAAGAGCGCATCCGGCTCGAGCACGTCATGGCATCGGGTGCTTTGCCGCCGGCGTTTGCGGCGGTCGACGTCGACGGCGAGCCGTACTGGGACGGTGGCATCGTCTCCAATACCCCGCTCGAATATCTTCTCGAATCCGAACCGCGCCGCGACACCTTGGTGTTCCAGGTCGATCTATGGAGCGCGCAAGGCATCGTGCCGAAAACGCTGCTCGACGTGCTCGAGCGGCAGAAGGACATCCAGTATTCGAGCCGCACGCGCCTCGGCACCGATGTCGTCGCGGCGCGCCAGCGCCTGCGCAATTCACTCGGTCTTCTGCTCGAGCAGATTCCGAGCAAGTACCTGGCGCCGGCGCTGCTGGCCGACTTGAAGCCGTGGCTGTGCGATCGGGTGTTCAACATCGTGCATCTCATCTATCGCGCCAAGCCGTACGAGGAGCAGTTCAAGGACTACGCCTTCGGCGCGGGAACGATGCGCGAGCACTGGGAGGGCGGCCTGGAGGACATGCGGCGGACGTTAGGTCGACCGGAATTTTTCGTGCCACCGCCGCGTGAAATCGGCGTCGTCACGCACGATATCCATCGAAATCCGTCGAAGCGCTAATTCCGGGTAATCGAACGTAAATCCTGCTGCACGGCCGCTTGCGCCGCGCGATCATAAGCGCCATGAACGCGGATCTCATCGCCCGCCTGCGTGCCCAGCTCGGTGGGCCGCGCGACGGCGCTTTGCTGCGTTTTTCGCTCGGCACCGCGCTCCTGACGAACGGCGATCCGCACGGCGCGATCGTTGCGTTCCGCGAGGCGGTGGATTTCGATCCGACGTATTCGGCGGCCTGGAAGATGCTCGGCAAGGCGCTGACCGAAGCCGGCGACGGCGACAGCGCGTGCGAGGCATTCCGCGAAGGCATCGAAGTCGCGCGCACACGCGGCGACAAGCAGGTCGAGAAGGAAATCGCGGTGTTCTTGAAGCGCCTCGAAAAATCGCGCCCATAGAGTGGGCCTCGGCCCAGCCTATGGGCGATGAGACAAGAGATATTTTCTCGCAGAGGCGCAGGGATCGCAGAGGAAATCCAATCCAAGTCTTTTCTCCGCGATCTCTGCGCCTCTGCGAGATCAAAATCTTCTTTTTATGCGCGACCCGTGGCCCGCCTATGCGTCGGGGAAGCGCTTGTAGGTCCACTGGTATTGGGACGACGCGATCTGGACGCAGTCTTCGACGCCGCGGTTGAGCGCCGCGCACGCGACGGCGAGGTCCGCATCGGCGATGCCGGGCGGCGCTTCGCGGATGTGCAGGCGGAATCCCGCGCCGCGCGGCAGGCGCTCGCAGAACGCGAACAGCACATGCGCGCCGGTGCGCGCGGCGAGGCGCGAGACCAGCACCATCGTCAGCGCCGGCACGCCGAAGAACGGCGCCATGACGCCTTCGCCTTGCTTGGGTCGCTGATCCGGCAGGATGCCGACGACACCGCCGGCGTCGAGGCGGCGATACAGCGTGCGCACGCCGGCGCCCGAGGCGCGCACCTGCTCGACCGGAAGGCCGCCACGCGCGCGCAGCAGCAAAGGTTCCAGCGCCGCCTGGCGCGGCGGGCGGTAGACGATCGAGAGCGGCGTCCGCTCGGCCAGCCAGTAGTTGAGAAGCTCCCAGCAGCCCAGATGCGGTGCCGCGACGATGAGCCCCGTTCCCTTCGCCCGCGCCGCATCGAAGAACGCCTGTCCCTCGACTTGGCGGATCAGCGAAAGCGCGTGCCGCGGCGAGCGGCCCCAGATCGCCGCGGTCTCCGCGAGCGCCTTGCCGGTTTCGACGACGGCCCTTCGCGCCAGAACGTGTCGGGATTTTCCGCTGTCTTGCGTTTGTAGTAAGGACGGACCGACAAGCGACAGGTTGCGCAAGGCGATGCGCCGCGCGCGACCGTGTGCAATCCAGAGGATGGAGCCGGCGAGGGCGCCGAGCCCATGCACGACGCCGAGCGGCAGGAGGCCGACCAGACGCAAGCTGCCGTAGAGCAGCGCGACGGGCCACGGAAGGCGAGGGAAAGCGGGAGAGGAATCAGGTTCGAGGGCGCGACGACCGGGCATGGGTTCGAGTCGTGATCAGGGCGGAGCCGCGTTTTGCTGCTCGCCTCGATTGTCGCAGATGCGCACGACGTCCTTGCCAGGAGTCTGCGCTGCAGTGGCTTCAGCCGTCTCCACGACGAGATAAGCTTCCATGCCCGATCATCTTGCGAGATCCGAAGCCCGACATGATCGCCCTGATTCAGCGCGTGAGCGAAGCGCGCGTCGAAGTCGACCACGCGACGATCGGGGCGATCGAGGCTGGCCTCCTGGCCCTGGTCGCGGTCGAGCCCGGCGATGGCGAGGCGCAGGCCAAGCGCCTCTTGGAACGCGTGCTCGGCTATCGCATCTTCGCGGACGCCGAGGGACGCATGAATCTCTCGCTCGCGGACACAGGCGGCGGGCTGCTCCTGGTCTCGCAATTCACGCTCGCGGCCGACACCAAGAAGGGCATGCGGCCGGGATTCAGTACGGCGGCCGCGCCCGCCGAGGCGGAGAAGGGCTTCCAGCGGCTGGTAGAGCTCGCCCGGGCCGCTCATCCGCGGGTGGAAATCGGCCGGTTCGGGGCCCATATGAAGGTCCATCTCGTCAACGACGGGCCAGTCACGTTCTGGCTCGAAGCGCATTGAAGGACCGCCGCGCGCGACCTCCTCCCGACTTGTGAATAGCCGGGACGGCCGCTCTTGACGCGGCTCCTATACTTTCTTTCCTCTGCCGTATCTCTCCCCGGAATCCTCATGGCCACCGAACACAATCAGGAGCAGCAGTCCGAGATCAAGACCCTGATCATCAAGGGCAAGGAACAAGGCTACCTGACCTACGCCGAAGTCAACGATCACCTGCCCGACGACATCGTCGATCCGGAGCAGATCGAAGACATCATCGGCATGATCAACGACATGGGTATCGAGGTGCACGAAGTTGCGCCCGATACCGAGACGCTGATGCCGGAAACGCCGGTGGCGGCGGATGACGACACCGCGACCGAAGAAGCCGTCGCGGTGCTTTCGGCCGTCGACGCCGAAGTCGGTCGTACGACTGATCCCGTGCGCATGTACATGCGCGAGATGGGCACGGTCGAGCTCTTGACGCGCGAGGGCGAGATCGCGATCGCCAAGCGCATCGAGGAAGGCCTCAACCAAGTGCAGTCCGCGCTGGCGAGCTTTCCGTGGTCGATCCAGCTCCTGATCGAGGAATACGACCAGCACAAGGAAGGCAAGAAGCGCCTCTCCGAAGTGCTCGCCGGCTTTGCCGACGTCGAGCAGCCCGAAGTCGCGATTCCCGAGCCCATGGCCGAAGCCGGCGCCGAGGAAGAGGACGAGGAAGCCGAAGAGAAAGCCGAGGGCGACGGCGAGGAAGCCGGTCCCGGCGAGACGGGCCCCGATCCCGAAGAAGTCGCGCGCCGCATGGAAGAGCTGCGCGGTCTCTACGCGAAGTTCCAGAAAGCCGCCGAGAAACACGGCCTGACCGACAAGAAAGCGCAGAAACTCCGCGACCAGATGGCCGAGGCGTTCTTAAAGCTCAAGCTGCCCGCGATCATGATCGACGGCTTCGTGCGCAAGCTGCGCGAAGTTGTCAACAACATCCGCCATCACGAGCGGATGATCATGGACGTGTGCATCAAGCACGGCCGCATGCCGCGCAAGGATTTCCTGAAGCTCTTTCCGGCCAACGAAACCAACACCGGCTGGGCCGACGAGCTCGGACGCAAGCGTCAGAAGTGGTCGCCGAGCATCAAGGCGCACCGCGACGGCATCATCGGCGAGCAGGAACGCCTGATCTCGATCGAGAAGGCGCTGTTCCTCGCGGTCGCCGACATCAAGGAGATCAACCGCGCGATGTCGATCGGCGAAGCGAAAGCTCGCCGCGCGAAGAAGGAGATGGTCGAGGCGAACCTTCGTCTCGTGATCTCGATCGCCAAGAAATACACGAACCGCGGCCTGCAGTTCCTCGATCTCATCCAGGAAGGCAACATCGGCCTGATGAAGGCCGTCGACAAGTTCGAATACCGCCGCGGCTACAAGTTCTCGACCTACGCGACGTGGTGGATTCGCCAGGCCATCACGCGCTCGATCGCCGACCAGGCGCGCACGATCCGCATTCCCGTGCACATGATCGAGACGATCAACAAGTTGAACCGCATCTCGCGCCAGATGCTGCAGGAGATGGGCCGCGAGCCGACGCCGGACGAGCTCGCCGTCAAGATGGAGATGCCCGAGGACAAGATCCGCAAGGTGCTCAAGATCGCCAAGGAACCGATCTCGATGGAGACGCCGATCGGCGACGACGAGGATTCGCACCTCGGCGATTTCATCGAAGACGCCGCGATCGTCTCGCCGGTCGAGTCCTCGACGAACATCGGCCTGATGGAAACCGTGCGCGACGTGCTCGCCGGCCTCACGCCGCGCGAAGCCAAAGTGCTGCGCATGCGCTTTGGCATCGACATGAACACCGATCACACGCTCGAGGAAGTCGGCAAGCAGTTCGACGTCACGCGCGAGCGCATCCGCCAGATCGAAGCGAAAGCGCTGCGCAAGCTGCGTCATCCGAGCCGATCGGAACAGCTGCGCTCGTTCCTCGATCTCGAGTAATTTCGTACTTCATGCGCTGAAGAAAAATGCCCGCTTCGCGCGGGCATTTTCTTTTCCCCTCTCCCGCTTGCCGGAGAGGGCAGGGTGAGGGCAATCGAAGCGCGACCTTGTTCCCTCGTCCTGCGCTCGTCTCTCACCCCACGTCGTAGAAAAACTGCTCGCGCACGATCTTCCCGTCGCGCACCTGATACACGCAGATCTCCTGCATGTTCACGCGGCCGCGGCCCTTGAACGTCGCGTCCATCGTCATCACCAGGCTGAACCAGTTGCCCGCGACGATCGGCTCGCCGACGCTGCCGCCGTGCACTTCCTCGATGCCCGCGTTGAACTGGCGTCCCTTCTCGAAAATCGCCGGCAGACCTTTCACGTTGCCGAGCGCACCCGGCGGCAGGCCTTCCATTTCGATGCTGACCGCATCGTCGGAGTAAAGCTCCTTCTGCGCTTCTTCGTACTTGCCTTCACGGCACAGCTCGGCGAGACGCTTGGCAACGGCTTGGGTGTTCATGGCGACGCTCCTGGTTGTCGAACGGGAGCGCAGCGTAAACCTGTGATGCTGACGACATGGTGTCAGCAGCGTATTTCCCTTCTCGCGCTGCTCGGGAGAAGGTGCCCGAAGGCGGATGAGGAGCTTTCGCAAGATTTCCCTCACCCCGTGCCCTCTCCCGCAAGCGGGAGAGGGGAGTGATCGTCGCGCTGCGCGCGACCGCGTGATCTAATAAAAGCCGGGGCCTATAGCTCAACGGTTAGAGCAGGGGACTCATCAAGAAGGTGCCGCCGCCTCGAAAGAAGCGGACGGGATCGGGACGAATTCAGGGAAACCTCAGCGGTCCGGCCGGAGGCAATCCTGAGCCAAGCCGGCGGTACACCGTCGGAAGGTGCAGAGACTACCTGAGGGCTTGAGCGCCCTTGATCACAGGCTAGAGCGTCCCGCACCCCACCAGCGAATCGACATTCCGCTGCGGGTGAAGAGATAGTCCGCGCCGGTCGGAAACGATCGGGGTTCGCGAATCCCTTGGTTCCAGGTTCGAATCCTGGTGGGCCCACCATCGATCGATTGCAACGTGCGAGCGTGACGCGCGATCGAACGTTGTCGCAAGACGGCGCTTGGTTCCAGGTTCGAATCCTGGTGGGCCCACCATCGATCGATTGCAACGTGCGAGCGTGACGCGCGATCGAACGTTGTTGCAAGACGGCCCTTGGTTCCAGGTTCGAATCCTGGTGGGCCATCAAATCCACTAACGCCAACGTATGTGCCGCTGGGTGCCTCGCCGCACCTCGAGCGTCTTGCTTGCTTCGACGACGGCCAGCTGTAGCTCACCCGAGCGCGTTTGAGAGCAACCGTCACGATCGCGAAATAACCAGAATTGCAAACGCGCATAGCACGTCACGAATTGCTTCGTACGAACTAATGGTAAATTATCCTCGCGGTCGGCTTCGATGCCTCGACCCCGTCATCGCGTGACGCGACTTCAGGAGGACTTGATGAAGATCCATCGCTCTCAATACCTTGGTGTGCGTCTCAATGGTTTGGCCGCGTGCGTGCTCGCAGCGTTCGGCGCGACGGCCCTCGGGTCGCCCGCGTTCGCACAAGAATTCAATGCCGATGCTTCACGACTGGCGCGGGCGACTCACTGGAAGCTGCGACCCGCTCCAGAGGCTTCGAACCTCAGGTTCCGTGCTCCGGTCGGTGTTGCCCCCGTGAGGCCTGCCACGACGATCAGTGTCTCGATCTGCGCTGAGAGCGGACCCGGTAGTCTGCGCGACGCGCTCGCGAGCGCCGTCGATGGTGACACGATCGATTTGACGGATCTCAAGAATTGCACGATCACACTCGAGAGCGGGGCTCTCGCCACCTCGGCGGCAGTGACGATTCGGGGCCCGGGGGAAGCGGATCTCATCATCGACGGCGCGAACTCGGATCGTGTGCTCTACGACCTCGGCGCGTCCCTTGCAATCAGCGGCATGACGCTTGCGAACGGCTATGCTCCCGACTCTGGAGGCTGCCTCGCGGCGTCAGGCAACGTCACGCTTGATCATACGACCGTCACTCGCTGTCGCGCCGGAAGCGGAAACGGACAGCTCGCTTACGGCGGCGGTGTGGCGGTCACCGGCGATCTCACCGTGCAGTCCAGCACCATCACGGAAAACACGGCCGAGGCGAGCGACAAGGCACATGGCGGAGGTCTGGTCTCGCTGAAAGCCCTGTCGCTCGTCGATAGCGTGATCAGCGACAACCATCTCTCGGCCGCCAAAGTGTACGGCGGTGGCGTTGCGGGCCTTGCGATTGACCTTCCGATCTTTCTCGGAAATTGCGTCCTCGAGCGCAACGCGGCCTATGGGCTCGACCAAAGCTACGGCGGCGGTGTGCATGGCCAGAACGACGCTAGGCTCGAGAATACGCGCCTGTCGCACAACATCGCTCACGCCATGACGACAGCAGGCGGTGGCGGCGTCGCGACGGCCCTCAACGTGACCGTCGCGTACGACAGCGTCGTTTCGAATAACACTGTGGTCGCCACCGTGGGCACCCGAGGCCCTTACGGCGCCTATGGCGGAGGTCTCCTGTCGCGGTTCGGTTCGGTGTACGTCACCGGCGACCCGGCGTTCGGTTCCGGCACCCGCCATCCGTTGATCGCGAGCAACGAGGTCACGTCGACCAACGGTTACGCGAGCGGCGGCGGCGCGGCGACCCGATACTTCATGGGCAATGTCAGTGTCTCCTTCGCCACGATCAGCGCAAACTCGATTACCTCGAATGCCTACGCGTTCGGCGGCGGCATTCAAGCGATCCGCAATCTCGTACTGCACGCGAGCACCCTGAGCGGTAATACGGTTCGAACCGATTGTGCGTCGAGATGCTTTGTCGGCGGTGGTGGTGGCTATTCGCTCGGGAGCGTCGATGCAAGCTACAGCACGGTCAGCGACAACCACGTATCGGCGTATCAACCGGGAATCGTGCTCGCTGCCGGCGGAGGTTTGGGCGCGGTGTTGTATACGTTATCGGTCGTCGAAAGCACGGTCTCCGGCAATACGGTCAGCGCCCCGGATGGTAGCGTCTATGGCGCGTACGGCGGAGGCGTGGTGGGCCCGCGGTACTCAGACTCGACCACGGTCATCCGGAACTCGACGATCGCCTTCAACGCCGCCGGCACGCAAGGCGGTGGCCTCGCGGTGTCGCCCGATGCCGTGTCGCCCGAAGTGACAAGCAGCATCGTGTCGAACAACCAGGCACCACTCGGCGCCGATATCGATACGACGCCATTTTTCGCTGGCAATGTCGTTGTCGCGGGTGACCACGATCTCATCGTTGCGCACGGCGCCGGCATCTCGGTTCCCGCTGATACGCTGGTGTCTGATCCGCTCCTGCTGCCGCTTGCAGGCAACGGGGGTGGGACTGCGACGCATGAACTCGCCCCTTGCAGTCCCGCAATTGATGCAGGCAGCAATCCTGGCCTATTCGACTTTGATCAGCGCCTCGCGCCCTACGTTCGCCAGTCTGGTGCCGCGACCGACATCGGTGCGCTGGAACTGCAGCCGGATCTGGATCGGATATTCAGCAATTCCTTTGATCTCCCGCTCTGCCCTTAGGCGTTCGGCGAGCATTTCCATGTCTGCTTGTGCGCCTCGATCTGTTGCACGAGATCGTCGAGTTGCTTCGGCGTGAGGCGCTTCAAGTTGACTGCCCTTGGTTCCAGGCTCGCTGGTGGGCCATCCCACCTCGACGCGGCGCCGTGATCATGCTCGCCGCGCAGCAAGAAACCGACTGTTCCGCAACAACGCCGCCGAGACCACAGAGACGAGCACTCCGACCGGAAAGATCTCGGCGAACGTCATCGGCATGCGGTAGAGCGGGTTCGCGTACTCGGTCTTGAACGTATTCATCTCGGCGGTGAGCTCGGCCAGTGCATCGCCGCTGACGCCGGCCGCCTTCTTCTCGGCGATCAGCGTATCGGCATAGGCGGCGGCAAAATCGATGTGCGTGATCGCGAGCGAAAGCTCCCACGCGAGCACGTAAATGATGCCGGCGACGACGCTGATGCCGAGACCTAAGCCCAGCGCCGGCCAGAATCGGATCACGCCGCCGAGCTCCGTATCGCGGTAGCGCTTGATCGCGACGAAGACCGCGCTCAGCGCGATCAGCATCGTCACGTAGCCGAACACCATGCCCCAGGCGAGCGGCGGCTTGCCCTGCATCGCGACCATCATGACGTTCATCGGGATCGCGACGATGAGCCCCGCGACGAAACCGTACGAAAGGATCTTCTGCCACATCGGTGCTGCCTCCTTGTCGAGTTCAGCGCGATTTAGATCGCAGGAACCCGCATCCGGCAATCGCCCGAAAAGGTGATTTCGGTCGAATCACCCGAAAAAAACACCTCAAGGCACGATGCCGAGCTCGCGTGCCCGGTTGATCGCGTCGGTGCGCCGCTTCGCATCGAGCTTCTCGAAGAGCTTCGCGACGTGCGTCTTGATCGTGTTCGGCGAGACATCGAGCTCGATCGCGATCTCCTTGTTCGAGCGGCCGGCCGCGAGCGCCTGCAGCACCGTGAGCTCGCGCGCGCTGATGCCGAGCGCCGCCTGTGCCTTGGGGTTGCCGTCGAACGTCGCGGGCTTGCGCGGATGCAATACGCGCGATCCGATGAAAATGCCGAGCGCGAGAAACGCGAGCGCGATCAGGAAGATGTAGATGTCGGCCGCGTGCGCGCGCGCGAAGCGCTGGTAGTCGAGCCATTGCAGCGCGAGCGTGCCGAGCGCGAGCAGAGCGCCGTAGAAAATCCCATACCTCGTGGGCGCTCGCATTCCGGTTCTGACTCTCACGCCGACCTCGCCGCCCGATCAACGCACACGGTCAGAAATTGTAATCGAGCTCGCTAGCCGTCAGCTCCGCAACGCAGTGAACAGCGTCTCGGTCGAAAGCGGCTTGACCAGGAGCTCATCGAACCCCGCCTCCAGCGCCTGCCGCCTCACCTGCCAGCTCATCGGATTGCCGGTGATCGCGACGATGCGCAAGTGCGCCGTCGCCGAATCCTGCCGCAGCTGGCGTGCCGCCTGGAATCCGTCCCAGCCCGGCATGTCGAGATCGAGCAGCGCGACATCCGGCCGGATCGTCGAGCAGATCGCGACGGCGTCCTCGCCCGTCGCGCACGCGTGCACTTCGACCCCGCCCTCGCGCAGGAGGTCGGCCACGATGCCGCGAAAGGTCTCGTCATCGTCGGCGTAGACGACGCGGCACCAGTTCTCCATGTTCACCCCTGAAACCAGCGCCAGTGCCCTCGAACTCCGCATATGTTGGAACGCGGCCGCGCATCAATCAATGGGCCGATCGAATGGACCGGTTGCGCAGGCATTCGCACGGAAGAGGCCGGTACGCGCACTCGCTTGATCGGGCCCAACTTGCCCCCATCGTTGCGCGATGAGCCGCCAACCCACGCTTTACGTGACGCACGGCGCCGGTCCGTGCTTCTGGATGACATTCCCCGAACCGTTCGGACCGCACGGATTCGATTCCCTGAAAGCCTATTTCAGCGGCGTGCTCGATTCGCTGCCCGAACGCCCGCGCGCGATTCTCGTCGCGTCGGCGCATTGGGAAGAGCGCGTTCCGACGCTGAGCACGTCCGCCGCGCCGTCGATGATCTACGACTATCAGGGGTTCCCGGCGCACACGTATCAGCTCAAGTATCCGGCACCCGGATCGCCTGAGCTCGCGTTGCGCGCGCAGGGTCTCTTGAAGGAAGCGGGCCTCGATGCCGCGACCGACGATCGCCGCGGCTTCGATCACGGCGTGTTCGTGCCGATGATGATCATCGAGCCGACAGCGACGATTCCTGTCGTGTCGCTGTCGCTCGGCAACGATCTCGACGCCGCTCGCCATCTCGCGATCGGATCTGCGCTCGCGCCGCTGCGCGACGAAGGCGTGCTCATCGTCGCGAGCGGCAGCAGCTACCACAACCTGCGCGCGATCTTCGGCGGCGACGGGCAGGCGTCGATGGAGTTCGACGCGTGGCTCGGCGAAACCGTCGCCCAAACATCCGGCGATCGCAACGCGCGGCTCGCCCATTGGACATCCGCGCCGAGCGCACGCGCTGCGCATCCGCGCGAGGAGCACCTGATCCCGTTGATGATCGCCGCAGGCGCCGCCGGAGAAGATACCGGCCGCGCCGAGTTTCGCGACGTCATCGGCGGCAAGACCTATTCCTGTTTCGCGTTCGGTGCTACGTGAGTCGCGCAGTGATCACTCTGCGCGTTTGAATTCCGTCGTCCAGTTCGTTTCCCAAGTCTTGCCACCGTCGGGCGAAAACGCCTGTTCCCAGTGCGCGCCCGTCGCCGTGATCTTCGACCAGATGAAGCGCACGCGGATCGGTTTGCCGCGCAGCGTGTCGTCAGCGTAGAACGTGCCGACGCCGTTCTCGAAGCGGCCCTTCACCGGCGGATCGAGATCGCCGAACGGATTGCGCAGGTCGAGCCACCAGATCGCCCACTGCCCTGTTTTCGGATCGTAGGCGCGTAAGGTAACGCCGCGATACACGCCGCCCGGCATGTCGAACACGTTTTCGTCCATGTTCGCCCAGCCGTCCATCAGCGATCTGAAATCGCAGGTGCCCTCGAACTCCTGCCATTCGTGGCTGCCCGCGAGCCGTTCCTTCAAGCGACGATGATGCGCGGTCCATTTGCCGACGCGCAGATCGAAGTCGTGCAGACCGCTCAAATTCGGCGCATCGATCTTGCTCGGATTGTCCTGCGAAGCGCGAACCGCCGATGCCGATGCGAGGGCGACGAGAGCGGCGACGAATACGGCACGAAGAATCTTCATGGCAAATTCCTCCGGTCGATGGTGCGCGTAGCTTGCGCTCGAAATATGCCAACCAATGTCATATATCTTGCTAAAGTGCAGAAATGCTCGCGAGCCGTCTCCTCTCGATCCTGATGCTGCTGCAAACGCGCGGCCGCATGAGCGCGCGCGAGCTCGCCGAAGAATTCGAAGTCGCCGTGCGCACGATCCATCGCGACATCGATCAGCTGAGCGCCGCCGGCATTCCGGTGTATGCCGATCGCGGCCGCGGCGGCGGTTTCCGCCTGCAGGACGGATACCGCACGATGCTGACCGGCCTCAACCAGTCCGAAGCCGAAGCAATCTTCCTCGCCGGCGCGCCGGGTCCCGCGGCGCAGCTCGGTCTTTCCGATGCGCTGTCGACGGCGCGACTGAAGTTGCTGGCAGCGTTGCCGCCGAGCGTGCAACCCGGCGCCGAGCGCATCGCGGCGCGATTCCACCTCGATGCCGGCATGTGGTTCCACAGCGTCGATCAATTGCCGTCGCTGCCGATCGTCGCGCGCGCGGTGTGGAGCGAGCGCATGCTGAGACTTCGCTATCGCCGCGCCGGCGAGAAGGACGCGCGTCCGCGCAAGCTCGGCCCGCTCGGGCTCGTGCTGAAAGGCGGCATCTGGTATCTCGTCGCGCAAAGCGGCAAGGAGATCCGCACGTATCGCGCCGCGAACATCCACGACGCCGAGATCTGCGACGAGCCGTTCGCGCGTCCGCGCGATTTCGATCTCGCCGCGCATTGGGAAAACGCCGTGCGCGAATACGAGGCGGGCGTCTATCGCGAGCACGCCGACGTGCGCCTCTCGCCCTACGGCGTGTTCCTGCTCGAAATGCTCGGACCGTACGTCATGGAAGCCGCCGCCAAAACCGCCGGCAAGCCCGATCGCAAAGGCTGGGTGCGCTGCCGCCTGCCGCTCGAATCGATCGGCTACGGTGTGCGCGAGCTGATGCGGCTCGGCAAGGAAGTCGTCGTGATCGGTCCGCCGGCACTGCGCACGGAGTTCTCGCGAACCGCGAGAACGATGGCCACGCGCCATCGCGTGCGCACCGCGCGGCGTCGCTGATTCAGATGAGCTTGCGATAGACGATGAAACCCGAGCGTTCCGCGACCTGGTCGTAGAGCCTCATCGCGGTCGTGTTCGTCTCATGCGTCTGCCAATACACGCGCTTGCATCCGGCGTCTTGCGCGCGCCGGTAAGTCTCCTCGATCAGCGTGCGTCCGACACCCTTGCCGCGCGCGCTCTGAACCGTGAAGAGATCCTGCAGATAGCAGCTCGGACCGATCTGGATCGTGCTGCGGTGATACAGGAAATGCGCGAGACCGAGCAAGACCCGATCGCTCTCCGCGACGAGCGCGTGCATGGGCTCGTACGTATCGAAGAATCGCGACCACGTCATGCGCGTAATCTCCTCGGGCAGCGCGGTTTTGCCTTCGCGTCCGTAGTGCGCGTTATAGCCGTCCCAGAGCGGCTTCCATGCCGGGAAATCGGTTTCCTTCACCGGCCGGACGATGACCGGCGCTTGCTTGTCGTTCATGGTTTCATCGATTCGCGGCGAATGTCGCCCGCATCATCGGCAACGCGCGCCGCAGCGAGAAGAGCCAATCGCGACGAATTCGCGAAGTCAGTCGACGATGAAAAGCTTCGCGCCCGTGCTCGTATGCGAGCGATGCGGTTCGGCGTCGTCCGCGACCTGGTAACTCAGGCCGGGCGTGAGCATGAACGTGCGTCCGTCGGCGAGCTCCGTATGCAGCTCGCCTTCGAGGCACAGCAGGATGTGCCCCTTCACGCACCAGTGGTCGGCGAGATAGCCCGGCGAATACTCGACCATGCGCACGCGAATCGCGCCGAATGTCCTCGTGCGCCAATAGGCGACGCCTTGATCGCCTGCGTGCTGCGTCGGTTCGATGAGATTCCAGTCGGTGATGCCGAACGGGATATCGGAAATCTTCATGGCGACTTCTTCTCGATACGCGTGCTTAGCCTCGAGCATAGTCTGCCTCAGCCCGAGGAGATGCCCGTCGTAGCCGCTACGATTCCGTGCGACCGCCGATCCACGTGCGCCGCGCGACGAGATCGGCATCGAGCTCGACCAAGTCCGCGCGCGCGCCGGGCACGATGCGGCCATGCCGATCGGCGATGCCGAGAAATTCCGCGGGATACGTCGACGCCATGCGCGCGGCTTCCTCGAGCGGAACATCGAGCGTGCGCACCGTGTTGCTTACCGCACGCGTCATGTCGAGCGCGGAACCCGCGAGCACGCCGTCGGAGGTTTCGCAGCGTCCGTCGCGGCAGGTGATCGTGACGCCGGCGAGCGTGTAGGTGTCGCTGTCGGCGCCGACCGGCGGCATCGCGTCGGTGACCAGCAGCATCTTGCCGCGCGGTTTCGCCGCGATCGCGACGCGCAGGCTCGCCGGATGCGCGTGATGGCCGTCCACGATCATGCCGCACCAGCTCGCGCGATCTTCGAGCGCCGCGCCGACGACGCCGGGCTCGCGGCCGGTCAGCGGCGACATCGCGTTGTAGAGATGCGTGAATCCGCGCACGCCGGCGTCGAGCGCGGCGCGCACATCGGCATACGTCGCAGCCGTGTGGCCGGCGCTGACGATGACGCCGCGCCGGGTCAATTCGCGCACGATCTCCGGCGACACGCGCTCGGGGGCGATGGTCAGCACGGTCTTGCCGTTGCGCAGCGACGAGACGAGCTCGATGTCGCGCGCATCCGGAATCCTGAATTTGGCGGGATCGTGCGCGCCGTGACGCGCAGGCGCGAGATACGGGCCTTCGAGATGGATGCCGACGACACCGGGCACGCCTTCTTCGATCGCGGCATCGACGGCGGCAATCGCGGCGCGCATCACGTCGACGTCGTCGCTGATCAAGGTCGGCAGGAAAGCGGTGGTGCCGAAGCGTCGGTGCGCGGCGCCGATGCGGCGGATCGTCTCGACGGTGGGCGCATCGTTGAACAATACGCCGCCGCCGCCATTGACCTGGACGTCGATGAAGCCCGGCACGAGCATGCATCCGCCGAGATTCTGTACATCGGAATCGCGCACGCGCGCGTCGTTGGCGTCGACGAGATCGACGATGATCTCGCCGTCGATCAGCACGGCGAGATCGTCGCGGAATCCGTCCGCGGTGAGGACGCGCGCGTTGACGAGCGCGATCGTCATCAAACGGTCTCGGTCACCTTGTTGAGATGCGGCGGCGCATCGGGATTCCGTCCGCGACGAACGGCGAGCGCGTTCGTCGCGGCGTAGAAACGATGCACTCCGACCAGCGGCGCGCAGGCGGAATCGGAAACTTCCGGGAGCGCGAGCGCGCCGGGCTCGCTCGCGTTCGCGCCCGCGATCCACACGTGCGCGCCGCGTGCGCGGAAACTTTCGGCGACGGCGAGCGTGCTTGCGCGCGTGTCGTCGTCCTGCACGAAAAAGAGAACGGGGAATCCGGGTCCGACCAGCGTCATCGGTCCATGCTGCACCTCGGCGGCGCTGAACGCCTCGGCGTGGATGCCGCACGTTTCCTTGAGCTTCAGCGCGGCTTCTTGAGCAGCGGCGAGGCCGAGGCCGCGGCCGACGACGAAGGCGCTTTGCGCATCGGCGAGGCCTTCGACGAGCGGGCTCCAGTCGTTCGTGTTCGCGCGAAGTGCGGCAGGCACGGCGGCGAGCGCGGCGCGCAGTGCGTCGTCGTCTTTCCATTCGGCGACGAGTTGCGCGATCGCCGAGAGCGAGCAGAGATAACTTTTCGTCGCGGCGACGCTGAGCTCGGGCCCGGCGCGGAGCGGAATCAGAAAATCGGCTTGGCGCGCGAGCGGCGAATCTTCGACATTGACCATCGCGACAACGCGCGCGCCGGCTTCCTTCGCCGATTCAGCTTGGCGCAAGAGATCGGGGCTCTTGCCGGACTGCGATATCGCGAGAAACAACGCGCCTTCGAGATCGGGTTCCGCCGCGTAGATCGACTGCACCGACGGCGCGGCCGACATAGTCAGCACGCCGAGGCGCGTTTCGATCAGGTATTTCGCGAATGTCGCCGCGTTGTCGGAGCTGCCGCGCGCACCGGTCGCGATCACGCGCGGCGGAGCGCGGCGCAGCGTTGCGGCAAGATCCGCGACGGCTTTCGCGTTCGCGTCGAGCTGATGCGCGATCGCGTCGGCGGCTTCGCCGATCTCGCGATGCATGCGCGTCGATTCGGGTGTCAATTCGAGTTGCGGTGTCTCGGGCACTTCTTCAGATCTCTTTCGCAGGTTGCGGAGCAGTTGCCGCCGGCAGGCGCACGCGCGCGGTCGAATCGCGGATCACGAGCTGCGGCGAGAATCCGCGGTTGGCGGGCGGCACCATCGCACCGTGCGGTTTCAATTCGGCGATGAGGCGCAGCGCCGCGTGTCGCGCGATGTCTTCCGTCGCCTGTTTCGCGGTCGTCAGCGCCGGCCAGGATTGCTTGGAGAACGGACTATCCTCGAAGCCGGCGATCGAGAGCTCGTAAGGCACGTCGATGCCGCTCGCTTTCGCGGCGGCGAGCACGCCGGCGGCGATCTCGTCGTTCGAGCCGAAGATCGCGGTCGGACGCTCGCGCAGCGCGAACAGGCGGCGTGCGCCGCGGAAACCGTCGTCGAAGGAATAGTCGCCGGGAATGACGAGCTTCTTGTCCAGCGCAATGCCGTAGTCCTTGAGCGCGCTTTCGTAGCCCTTGAAGCGTTCCGGACTCGAACGATGCGCTTCGCCGCCCCACAGGAAACCGATGCGCTGGTGGCCGAGTTGGATCAGGTGTTCGGTGATGTCGTAAGCGGCGTCGCGGTCGTCGACGTAAACGCAGGGATAACCGTCGTTCGGATCTTCGGCCGCCGAGATGATGCGCACGAAGCGGATGCCGTGATCGGCGAGATAGCGGATCAGGTCCATGCGTTCGGACATCGGCGGTGCGAGCACGAGACCGGCGAGGCGCGCGCGGCGCACGAGCTCGTGCAATTCGTCGGCGAGATCGGGCACGGTCGAATCGCAAGGATGGATCTGCAGGCCGAAGCCCTGATCGCGGCACGCGGCGAGCACCCCGTTCTGCACGCTGATGACGTAGTACGGGTTCGGGTTGTCGTAGACGAGACCGATCGCATACGACGTCGCGCTGCGCAGGCTGCGCGCGGACTGATCGGGCTCATATTTCAATTCCTCGACCGCACGCAGCACGCGATCGCGCGTCGGTCCGCGCACGGACGCTTCGTTGTTGATGACGCGCGAGACGGTCTTCAGCGAAACCTTGGCTCGCTGGGCGACGTCTCTGATCGTGGGTCTATGCACGGGATTCAATCGTGGCGGGATGGGGTAAGCGTAACGCATGCGTGCTTTCGCCTCTCCCGCTCGCGGGAGAGGCCGGCCGCAGGCCGGGTAAGGCCTCTGGGGTTCGCGCTCCGATTGCCCTCACCCCAACCCTCTCTCGCGAGCGGGAGAGGGGGAATGGCGCGCTATTGCAAGAATTCACGGTGCGCGCATCCCGACACGGTGCCCGCGCATCGCGTAGAAGAGGATGTAGAGGTAGCACGGCACCATGATCGCGACGAACACGAGCTGGAAATCGTGATGCTCGCGTAACAGGGCGAACGTTTGCGGGATTACCGCGCCGCCGGCGATGCCCATGATGAGAAGCGCCGATCCGATTTCGGTCAGGCGTCCGAGACCTGCGATCGCGAGCGGGAAGATCGCCGGCCACATCATCGCGTTGGCGAAGCCGAGCGCGGCGACGAAGCCGACAGAAATATAACCGTGGCTGAGATAGGCGCCGATCGACAATAGAATTCCGAGCAGCGCGGACAACATGAGATAGCGCGCCTGCGAGATCACGCGCGGAATCGTCAGCAGGCCGACGACATAACCGACCAGCATCGCGGTCAGCGTGAACGAGGTGAAGAATTTCGTTTCGTCGACGGGGAGACCGAAGCCTCGGCCGTAGGTGCCGATCGCATCGCCGGCCATGACCTCGACTCCGACATAGACGAAAAGACACGCGACGCCGAGCCACAAGTGCGGATAGCCGAAGATGCCGCGCGCGCTGCGTGCATCGTCCGCGCTGCGGTTGACTTCGGCCGCGCTGATTTCGGGCAGCGGCGATTTCGCGATCCACAGGCCGAGCGCGCCGAGAATCGCGGCCATCACGAGATACGGAATATGGATGCGCGCAGCGAACGCATCGAGGAGTTGCGCGCGGCCGGCGGCGTCGGCCGCCTGCACCTGCGTTTTCAGATCGCCCAGGCCGTGCATGACCAGCGCGCCGATAACGAGCGGCGCGAGAATGCCGGCGATCTTGTTGCAGATGCCCATGAACGCGATGCGCTGCGCGGCGCTTTCGATCGGACCGAGAATGCTGATGTACGGATTCGCCGCGGTTTGCAGCAGCGCCAGCCCCGCGCCGATGACGAACAAGCCGGTCAGCGCGCCGGGATACCAGCGCCTGACGACGAACTCGCCGAACACGACGGCGCCTGCCGCCATCACCAGAAGACCGATCGCCATGCCGCGCTTCATGCCGGTGCGACGCAGGATCGAAGAAGCCGGCAGCGCGAGGAAGAAGTACGAAAGATAGAACACCATCAGCACGAGGAATGCGTTGACGGTGTTGAGATCGAACGCGAGCTCGACGAACTGGATCAACGGTCCGTTGAGCCAGGTCACGAAGCCGAAAATGAAGAACAGAAGGCCGATGATCATCATCGGTGCGCGGTAGTCGCGCGCGGCCGGCGCGGTGGTGACGGTGGTCGACATCGGACAGCTCCCCTCGATCGTGGCGCGGACCCGGCGCGTTGCCGGATTGTCCGTCCGTGCCTTTGAATTATCAACGTTGTCAACGGGCTTCGAAAAAGCCTGCAGGCAATGGTTTAAATGCGTAATAGGCCTTGTTTACCGGGTGATCCGCGCATCCATTCGTAAGGCCTTGTCCTGCAGGACATGTAGCAGGAAGGCCGCCTGTCATCATTTTGCAGTGCAATATTGACAACGTTGTCATCAAAAAGCCAGACTCCGGCCCGACGCATCGCCGAATGGGCGGCCGATGTCGGGGAGTTAAAGACCAGTGGGCGGAGCGGCAAGCCAGAACGAGCTCGCGCGCATCGGCGCGGCAGCGCTGATCGCAGCCGACGTCGGCGGCACGCACGCGCGCCTCGCGCTGTTCGATCCCGCGCGGCGCGGCGCCGACGATTTCGCGATCCTGCATTACCGCAAGTACGCCTGCGCGGAATTTCCGAGCCTCGCCGCCATCGTCGAACAATTCCGCGCATCGGTCGGCGGCGGCGATGTTACTGAGATCGCCATCGCGCTCGCCGGCACCGTGGTCGGCGACGCGGTCGTCAACGAAAACCTGCTGTGGCCGGTCTCGGTGTCGGGATTGAAGCAAGCGCTCGGCGCCAGCGAGCTTGCGATCGTCAACGATTTCGAAGCGGTCGCGCACGCGATCGGTCACGTCGACGCGAACGACGCGACATTGCTCTGCGGTCCGGCGCAAGCCGCGCACGGGCCGATTCTCATCGTCGGTCCCGGCACCGGCCTTGGCGCTGCGCTGCGCATTCCTTCCGCGCCGCATGCGCTCGTGCTCGCGACCGAAGCGGGACAGGCGACGCTCGCGCCCGATACGGATTACGAGATCGAGATCGTGCGCGAGCTGCGCCGAAGCGCGCCGCGCGTGCAGATCGAGCGCGTGATCTCGGGCACCGGCTTGATGAATCTCTATCGCGCGATCTCGAACCTCCGCGGAACGGCCGCCGTGCTCGGCACGCCGGCGGAGATCACCGCGGCCGCGGCTTCGGGCAACGATGTCATCGCGCGCGAGACGACCGACGTTTTCTGCGGCTGGCTCGGCAGCGTGCTCGGCGATCTCGCGCTGATCTACGGCGCGCAGGGCGGTATCTATCTCGCCGGCGGCGTGCTGCCGCAGATGAAAGATCTCCTCGTCGCGAGCGGTTTCGTTTCGCGATTCCTCGACAAGGGTGCGATGCGGCCGGTGCTCGAGCGCCTGCCGGTGCGCCTGATCGAGCACGCACAACTCGGCGTCATCGGCGCCGCGAGCTGGTATCTCGATCATCACCGCGCGCGCCGTATCCGCGATGCGCGCGCGACGAGCCGCGCATGAACGCGCTCGTCAAAAGACTTCTGGAGCTCGTGAACCCAAGGACCACCAACAGCCGGCGCCACCATGCGATGGAACGCGTGATCAGCCGATTCCACCTAGAAGGGGAGTGTCATGACAAGTCGTTGTCGTAGAACCCTGCTTTCGGCGAGCATCCTCGCGGCCATCGGTTTCGCCGGCGTCGTCCACGCGGACGATGCGCCTGCACCGGCCGCGAACGCCGCGCAAAGTCCCGATGCAGCAGCCGGCGGCAACGCCGCTGCACAAGATTCGACGCCGTCCGGCGGCGAAGAGATGGAAACGATCGTCGTGCGCGGCATCCGCGAGAGCCTCAAGCGCTCGCTGGAAACCAAGCGTGACGCCGACGCGATCGTCGATGCGATCACCGCCGAGGATATCGGCAAGTTCCCGAGCACGAACGTCGCCGAGGCGATGGCGCAGATTCCCGGCGTCACGATCGACCGCCGCTTCGGCCAGGGCGAGCGCGTCAGCATCAACGGCACCGATCCGAGCCTGAACCTGACATTCCTCGACGGTCATCCGGTCGCGGAGACGACGTGGCTCTACGGCGAGCAACCGAACCGCGGCTTCGACTACACGCTGCTGGCGCCGGAAATCCTCGGCAAGCTCGAGGTGTACAAGAGTCCCGAAGCACGGCTGCCGGAAGGCAGCGTCGGCGGCACCGTGATCATGCACACGCGCGAGCCGCTCGATCTTCGCGCGAACACGTTCTCGGGTTCGGTTGGCGCAACCTACGGCGATCAGTCGGACACGACCAAGCCGAACGCCTCCGCGCTGTACAGCTGGAAGAATTCTGAAAGTACATTCGGCGTCGCGGTGTCGGCGCAGCATTACGAAGAGAAAGTCGATCGCCAGGGCGAGGAAATCTTCGGCTACAGCCCGCTGTCGAGCCTGACGGCGAGCCCCGCGGTCGCAGCGGGTCTTGCCGACGGATCGCTGAAGCCGACCGATCTGATGCCGCAGGAAATCAACGCGGCGTACTTCCAGCAGACGCGCAAGCGCGACAGCGCGACCGTGAACCTGCAGTGGAAGCCGACCAACGAGCTCGAGTTCGATCTCAACGGCCTTTACATCAAGGAAAAGTTCAACAACTTCAACCAGTCGATGTACGGCTTCACCAGCCAGACGCCGCAGAACATCACCAGCGTGACGCGCGGCTCGAACGGCCTCATCACCGGCGGACATTCCTGCGGCAACGACGATCCGACGTGTCCTGGCCTGCCCGAGAACGGCGGCAACGGCGCGGTCAACACCTACATCGACAATCAGGCGCGCGTGTCGACGGTGAAGACGCATGGCCTGGATCTGCGCGGCAAGTATTCGGCGGACGGCTGGAGCCTCGGCGGGCAGGTCGGCTACAGCAAGTCCGACAACACCGACAACGCGCAGGCGTTCATCGAGCCGTACTACAACGGCGGTTATTCGTGGGACATCCGCCACGGCATCACGTTCGACAATTCCGCGGCCGCGGCCGATCCTTCGAACTGGCACGACGGCGACACGGCGGGCGGCGGCTGGGGCGGCAACTACGGGCGCTGGCCGGCGGAAGCGGAAGACAAGTACGGCCAGCTCGATTTCAGCAAGAACTTCGACAGCTTTATCAACGAGCTGCTGGTCGGTTATCGCCATGCCGAGCACGACGAGAATCGCGCGCTCTACATCGTCGGCGGCGTGCGCACCGGCAATCTCGCGACGATCGGATTCAGCGGCTACACCGACATCCTCGACGGCTTCAACGGATTCGCGAACGATCAGCGTCATCATGTGCAGACGAGCTTCGACAACGTGATGAACTGGGTGCTCGGAAGTCCGCTGGGCAATTCGCCGGATCCGGGCTCGTTCCTCAACAACACCTACGAAGTCGACCAGACCTCCGACGCCGCATACGCGCAAGCGAACTTCGGCGGCGAAGGACTGCGCGGCAACTTCGGCGTGCGTTTCGTGCGCACCGAAGTCGAAAGCTCCGGCTACAACTACAGCGGCACGCCGACGTATCCGGCGCCCGAAGGCAGCTTCCAGACTGCGAGCAAGACGCACAACAACACGTTGCCGTCGTTCAACATCGCCTACGATCTCGCGCCCGATGTGGTGCTGCGCGGTGCGGTCGCCGAAGTCATCGCCTGGGCGCCGTACAACCAGGAAGTGCACAACACGTTCTTGAACGACACCGTGCTCACGGGTTCCGGCGGCAACGCGGGCCTCGATCCGTACAAGTCGGTCAACTTCGACGTGTCGGCCGAGTGGTATTTCGCCGAGCAGTCGGTGCTGGCGGCGTCGGTGTTCTACAAGAACATCATCAATTACATCACGACCGATTCGCACATCGAGCGCCAGTACAACTCGATTCGCACGACCGATCCCGACACCTACCAGCGCATCTACGTCGACGGCGGCCTCGGCAACTGCAACGCCGACGGCTTCTGCGACTACAGCGTGCTGCGTCCGCTCAACGGCGGCCACGCGACAGTCAAGGGCTTCACGCTGAGCTATCAGCAGCCGTTCGGCGAAACCGGCTTTGGCATGTACGCGAACTACACCTACGCCGACGGCGAGACCAAGAGCGGCCAGGATCTCCCGTACAACTCGAGGAACGCTGTCAACATCAGCCCGTACTACGAGAAGGGTCCGTTCTCGGCGCGCATCACCTACGGCTGGCGCGAGCACTACCTCGCCGGCGGTTATGTCGCGGGTGCGCCGCCCGCGTCGGTCGACGACTACACCGAGCTCGATGCCTCGGCGTCGTGGCGCTTCACCGACAATCTCTCGCTGAACTTGAACGCGATGAACCTGCTCGACGAGACGTACTTGCAGTACCTCGGTACCAAAGACATGATCGCCGGTAAATACAAGAGCGGGCGGCGCTACATGGCCACCTTGCATTTCGATTTCTGACCGTCGCCCTCGGCAAGCGCGGTTGCGGGTCCGGAGTCGCATCCGGGCCCGCTGTTTTTTTGCGGAGCCCTCGGCATGTTGAACGCACGCGGCCAACCCTCCCGTCATCCCGGCGAAGGCCGGGATCCAGCTTCTCGCTCTCGACGACAAGAGCTGGATCCCGGCCTTCGCCGGGATGACGGGAGTGGGAAGTCTTTGTTGAAAACCGTTTGTCTCGCGTTCTTCGTGACGATTGCACTTTGCGCATGTCAGCAGGCACAGACCGTCCGCAGCGATGCGCCGGCGCTCACGCTGCTCCCACAACCCGCAACACTCGAACGCAAACCCGGCGTCTTCCATCTCCGCCAAGGCGCCGCGCTCATCGTCGATGCGCACAACGCCGAAGCCGCCGGCATCGCCAAGCGCTTCGCCGATCTCGTCGCGCAAACGCGCGGTCTCCATCTCGACGTGCGTCCGTTCGGCGACGCAGGCAACGCGCACGACGCGATCGTTTTCTCGTTCGACCCGCGCGATACGCTCGCGCCCTCAGGTGAAGGCTACGAGATTGCCGTCGACACTGATCGCATCCGCGTCAATGCGCGCGAAGCGAAAGGTCTTTTCTACGGCAGCGTCACGCTCTGGCAGCTGCTGACCGATGACACTACGCCGGCGACGCGCATCGAAGTGCCGCAAATGCATATCGTCGATGCGCCGCGTTTCGCATGGCGCGGCGCGATGCTCGATTCCGCGCGCCACTTTCAGCCGCCCGAATTCATCAAGCGCTTCATCGACCAGCTCGCGCTGGCCAAGCTCAACACGTTCCATTGGCATCTGACGGACGATCAAGGCTGGCGCATCGAGATCAAGCGCTATCCGAAACTGACGTCGGTCGGCGCGTGGCGAAAACCTGCTGGCGCCGCGGGCACCGACGAGAACGGACAACCGGTGCGCTACGGCGGCTTCTATACGCAGGACGAAATCCGCGACATCGTGCGCTACGCCGCCGAGCGTTACGTCACGATCGTTCCCGAGATCGACATGCCCGGCCATATGCAGGCGGCGATCGCGGCCTATCCGGAGCTCGGCTCGATCGGCGACGCGCCGGTCGTCTCGCCGGACTGGGGCGTGCACCCCTATCTCCTCAACGTCGACGACAGCACGTTCGAGTTCATCGATCACGTGCTGGACGAAGTCGTCGATCTTTTTCCCGGCCCGTACATCCACATCGGCGGCGACGAGGCGATCAAGAATCAATGGAAGGCATCGCCGCGCGTGCAGGCGCGCATGCGCGAGCTCGGCGTCGCCGACGAGAAGGCGCTGCAAGGCTGGTTCATCGCGCGCGTCGAAAAACATCTGACCGAACGCGGTCGCCGCGTGGTCGGTTGGGACGAGATTCTCGAAGGCGGCGTGCCGGCGAATGCGATCGTGATGTCGTGGCGCGGCGCGCAAGGCGGTATCGAGGCCGCACGCGCGGGGCACGATGTCGTGATGGCGCCTTCGCCCGATCTCTATCTCGATCACTATCAATTCAAGAACGATCCCGCGCCGGGCCGGCCCGATGCGCGCACGCTCGCGGATATCTATGCGTTCGCGCCGATTCCGTCTGGGATGGACGCCGCCGCGGCTGCGCACGTGCTCGGTGCACAAGCAAACGTATGGACCGAGCACATGCGCACGAACGCGCGCGTCGAGCACGCCGCGTTTCCGCGGCTCGATGCGCTGGCCGAAGTGCTGTGGTCGCCGGCGTCGACGCACGACTGGACTTCATTCGCCGCGCGCGCGACGACGCAGGAAGCTCGGCGTCGCGCACTCGGTGCCGAGCCCGCGCCGATCTCGATGCCCGACATCGTCGATGCTTCGCCGCTGCAGCGATCGAGCCGCACGCTCGGGCAATGCAGCGGCAAACTCGTGCTGCGGCTCGAGGACGACGCGCCCAGCAATGGCGATCGCGCGATCTTCGAGGTGGACATTTTCGATCCGTGCTGGCTCTTCAAGGACGCGCCGCTCGACGGCATTGCCGGCATCGCGGTCACGGTCGGGCAGATTCCGTACAACTTCCAGCTCGCCGGCGACGTCGCCAACATCGTGCCGCGGCCGGCGCCATCGTCGCCGAACGGCGAATTGCTGGTGAAACTCGATTCGTGCACCGGCACGACCATCGCGAAATTGCCGCTCGATCCGGCGCTCGCCAGTCCGGCACTGACGACGCTCTCGGCGCCGCTCCCGGCCGAATCTGGCGCACACGATCTCTGCCTCGTCTTCGCCTACCGCGGCGTCGATCCGCTCTGGGTCATCGATAACGTCCAGCTCGTTCGTACGAAATGACGCCGTTTTTCACGGCGCCTTGGCACGAACCTTGAAAGTACTCTGATTGCGAAGTCCAACGACCTACCGTCCGGGCGGGCGGAATCAGGGGACGAGACGGCGCCTACACCGAAAAAAACGCGATCGCGCAATCGCGAGGAGCGAGCGCGCGCCCGCGAAACCAAAGGCCGGAGCTTCCGGAGCGCGGTTTTCGGTGAGGGGACCGTTGAGAAGGTTTCGTAACAGGGTGAAATCTATGAATCACGCGACGTTCTTGGTCACTGAACGACAATCAGCGTCAAACGATTCGCCGATGCACGGCGACTCCGGACGCTCCCTCGGCCGCGCTGTGCCGCAGACCGGCGTGCGCGATACGGCGATGGTCGATGTCGGCAACTGGCACTCGATGCAGTACTGGGCCAAATGGCTCGGCATCAGCGAGCAGCAGCTGCTTCGCGCGACGCGCTCCGCCGGCACCAGCGTCGCGGCGATCGAATCGCACCTCGCCGAGCGTCGCGAGCGGCGCCTTCGCAAGCGCGCGGGTAGCGTCGCGTTCGTCTGAATTCCAGGGTGCCGGCGATCGCCGGCACCGTTTCGCATCGTTCACGCCGACGACGGCCGTCATTCTGTAGCAAACGCGTCACATTGCATCTCATACTCGGCGGATCGCCCGAACGAGTCCATGCGATGCACCCCCGCACGATCCTGATCGTTTCCCTCGCGCTCACCCTCGCTGCGTGCGCCTCGGCGCCGACTTCGCGCAACTCGGCCGACGCCGCGATCGACGTTCCCATCATCCATCATCCCGACCAGGAAACGCCCGACTGGTGGTTCCGCGCCGGCGCTTCCGCGGCTCACGCGAACCTCGCCGCGCATGCGCACGCGAAAAACGTCATCGTCTTCCTCGGCGATGGCATGAGCATCCCGACGATCGCCGCCGCGCGCATCCTCGACGGGCAGCGCAAGGGCGGATCGGGCGAAGAGAATCGACTGAGCTTCGAGAATTTTCCGGCGACCGCGCTCAGCAAGACCTACGAGACGGATTTCCAGACAGCCGATTCCGCCGGCACGATGACCGCGATCATGACCGGCGTGAAGACGCGCGCCGGCGTCATCGGCGTCGATCAGACCGGGGCGCGCGGCGATTGCGCCGCGAGCAAGGGCCATGAAGTCGTCACCGCGCTCGAGCTCGCCGCGCAAGCGGGCCAGGCGACCGGTGTCGTCACGACCACGCGCATCACGCACGCGACGCCGGCTGCGACGTACGGTCATCTTCCCGAGCGCGATTGGGAATTCGACATGGAGATTCCGGAAAAGGATCGCGCCGCCGGCTGCGTCGATTTCGCGCGCCAGCTGGTCGAGTTTCCGATCGCGCACGGCATCAATGTCGCGCTCGGCGGCGGACGAACCGAATTCATGCCGGCCGACCAGCGCGATCCGGAATATCCGGCGCTGCCGGGTAAGCGGCTCGATGGCCGCGATCTCATCGCAACGTGGCAAAAGCAGCCGGATGCTGCGTACGTCTGGAACAAGACGCAGCTCGACGCGATCGATCCCGCACGCACGCAACATCTGCTCGGCCTCTTCGAACCCGAGCACATGCATTACGAAACCGAGCGCGCGAAAGATCCGGCCGGCGAGCCGAGCCTCGCGGAGATGACGCGCGCGGCGCTCTCGGTACTGAAGAAGAATCCGAAAGGTTTTTTCCTGATGGTCGAGGGCGGGCGCATCGATCACGGCCATCACGCCGGCAATGCGTATCGCGCGTTGACCGAGACGATCGAGTTCGCGAATGCGATCAAGGCGGCCGACGAGATGACCTCAGCCGACGACACGCTGATTCTCGTCACCGCCGATCACAGCCACACATTGGTTTTCGCCGGTTATCCCGCGCGCGGCAATCCGATCCTGGGCAAGGTGCGCGGATCGAGCGGCGAAGGTCCGCCGAGCAAGGATCTCGCGCGCGACGCGACGGGCCTGCCGTACGCGACGCTGAGTTATGCGAACGGCCCTGGTTATCCCGGGAGCACCGACCAGCAGGGCGAAGGCGCGAAACGCTATCCGCACAATCCGAACGAGATGTCGCGCGCGACCAAAGGCCGGCCGAATCTCGAGAACGTCGACACCGAATCGGACACCTACGAGCAGGAATCGACGATTCCGCTCAAATCCGAAACGCACGCGGGCGAGGACGTCGCGGTGTACGCGCGCGGTCCGGGCTCGGCCGCGGTGCACGGATCGATGGAAGAAAACGCGCTGTTCCACGTCATCGCGCAGAACGACGATGCGATCCGCGCGGAGCTTTGCCGCCTCGGCAGCTGCAATGCGAACGGCATTCCGGTGAACCTGCCCAAGCGTGATGTGCTGTTGCGCGCATCCGCGACGAAATAAGCGTCCCGACAAGAAGTGCGACCGCCGTCCGTCCCTCGCCAACCTGCGGACGGCGGCCGCACCGCCTCAATCGTCGAAGCCATCCTCGAAGATCGTGTCGGCGACGATCTGTCCATCCTCGACGGTCATGCACTCGGAGAATTCCGAGGTGTCGCCGGACGGACTCGTCGCTGTCGCCGTGATCGCGTTGCCCACCGCGACGCCGGCGCCGGTCACCTCCAGCGGAAATCCGAACGACGCGGTGCAGTTGTTGTCCGCACAGATCCCGGCGCTCTCGACGACAATTGCGTGTGAGCCCAACCAACGTTCGCCCTGGCCGTGTCCGGAAACGTCGCACGCGTCGCTCGCGTAGATGTCGAGGCGATACGGCGATGACGAGACGGTCGTCGTCAGGTGGCCCGACACGTAGAGGTAGATCGTGCTGCCGTCGAAGCGGTACGCGAACGCAAACGTCGGATAGTTCTGGCCGCGGTTGGCCGAGCAGCCGTGCGTGATCTCGCAGATCAGCGGATCGAAATCATTGTCGGTGACGCCGTTCGATCCCAGATCGATGCCGGGCGCGCCATTGCGTCCGATGTCGTTGCCGGTGATGGAATTGTAGCCGCGCGCGGCCGACGTCACGCGCACGCCGCTGTCGCCGTTGCGCGCGATGAGATTGCCGGGCCCGATATCGTTGGCGTGTGCTTCGTCGTCGATCATGACACCCATGCGTCCGTTGCCGGGGAGCCCGAGGAAGTCGGCGGTGTTGCCGCCGATCGTGTTGTCGCGAATCGTATTGCCGTGTGCGCGATCGCCGGATACGAGAATTCCGTCACGCGTGTTGGTCGAGATGCGGTTGCCGGTGACGCGATTGTCGGCAGTGAAGATGCGCACGCCGTCGAGGTTCGGAAGATCGTGGATGACGTCCTTGTCGACGCCGATGCGATTGCCGATGACTTGGTTCCCGTCCGAGTTGCCGGTGATGAGGACGCCGGCGCCGCTCGATCCGCCGATCAGGTTGGCGAGCGCGGGATCGCTGCCGCCGATCACTGCCGTCGCGGGTGCTGCGACGATGATCGCATCGCCGTTGCCGGAAAGGACCGGGCCCGATTCGCCGATGCGTCCGCCGAACTGGCTGCCGTAGACGAAATTCTGGTTGCCGAACGAGAGCAGCAGCGCCGCGTCGAAGCCTTCGAACGCGAGGCCGCGCACGGTGACGTGCCCATTGCCGATCTGCGTATCCGTCGAGATGGCGGTGCCGATGCTGCCGGCGCCGTCGAGGATCACGCACGGCACCGCGTTCCAGAAGAGATCCTCGTCGTTGAGCACGCTGCCCGTTTGCGTCGTGCCGTCGATCGAGACCGA
>Ga0268265_10000052_pt1 | contig 174254 bp, 153 predicted proteins | sample KBSSwiS52_FD_190355 | JGI IMG/M metagenome (GOLD analysis project Ga0268265, IMG submission 190355) | Switchgrass rhizosphere microbial communities from Kellogg Biological Station, Michigan, USA - KBS Switchgrass S5-2 (SPAdes) (version 2) | ecosystem: Host-associated > Plants > Roots >... | reverse complement strand
GTCGAAGGGCGCATTTTCCAGGCGACGCCGGGCGTCACGCCCCCGCCTGGCCCGACGGCGGGATCCGACACGCTGTTCGGCACATCGGGCGACGACAGCATCGCGGGCCTTGCCGGGGACGATGAGATCCATGGCGGGGGCGGGCAGGACCGGCTCGCGGGCAATGCCGGCGACGACCTGCTCTATGGCGAGGCGGGCGACGATTATCTCAACGGCCATCAGGGCAATGACCGGCTGTTCGGGCAGCAGGGCGCCGACCAGCTGTTCGGCGAAGACGGGCAGGACCGGCTCTATGGCGGCGATGGCGCCGACAGCCTCTATGGCCAGGGCGGCGACGACCTTCTCTATGGCGAAGGCGACCGCGACCGGCTCGATGGTGGCGCGGGCGCGGACACGTTGTTCGGACAGGGCGACGACGACCAGCTTTATGGCGGCGGCGAGCATGACGCGCTCTATGGCGGCGACGGCAAGGATGCGCTGTCCGGGGGCGAGGGCAATGACGATCTTTTCGGCGAGGGCGGCGACGACAAGCTGTTCGGCGATGGCGGCCACGACCGGCTCGACGGCGGCCTGGGCAAGGACCAGTTGTCGGGCGGCGACGGCGGCGACTTCCTCAATGGCGGCGACGGCGAGGACCTGCTGAGCGGCGGGGCGGGCAGCGATATGTTCTTCTTCGCCGATCCCGCCTTTGCGGGGGTCGACCGCATCGCCGACTTTGCAAGCGGCGTCGATCGGATCGGCATTTCGGGAGCGGGCTTCGGGCTCGCCCCCGGCGCGCTGCCCGCGGCCTCCTTCGCGGTCGGCGCGGCCGCCGCCGGCGCGGGCGCGGGCTTCTTCTACAACCCCGCCAACCACATCCTCTATTGGGACGGCGACGGGAACGGCGCCAACCCGGCGACGGCGGTCGCGCTGTTCCTGAACGGCGCTCAACCCACCGCCGCCGACTTCATCATCCTGTAGGCGCGATCCCGTTTCGCCTGACGCACGGCCGACATCGAGCGCCGCTATCGGCTTGAACGGCGCGCGCCCGCATGGCAAGGGCCGCGCGCGCCCGATGGGGGCGGGGTGGAGATCGAGATGGCGAACGACGTGAAGCGGGTGGTGCTGGCCTTTTCGGGCGGGCTCGACACCAGCGTGATCCTCAAATGGCTCCAGCAGACCTACCAGTGCGAGGTCGTCACCTTCACCGCCGATCTGGGCCAGGGCGAGGAGCTCGAGCCCGCACGCGCCAAAGCCAAGCTGATGGGCGTGCCCGACCAGCATATCTTCATCGATGATCTGCGCGAAGAATTCGTCCGCGATTATGTCTTCCCGATGATGCGCGCCAATGCGCTCTACGAGGGGCTCTACCTGCTCGGCACCTCGATCGCGCGGCCGCTGATCGCCAAGCGCCAGATCGAGATCGCGCGCGCCGTCGGCGCCGATGCGGTCAGCCATGGCGCGACCGGCAAGGGCAACGACCAGGTCCGCTTCGAACTCGGCTATTATGGGCTCGCCCCCGATATCCGCGTGATCGCGCCGTGGCGCGAATGGGATCTGACCAGCCGGACCGCGCTGATCGCCTTCGCCGAGGCGCACCAGATCCCGGTTCCGAAGGACAAGCGCGGCGAGTCGCCCTTCTCGACCGACGCCAACCTCCTTCACACCTCGTCCGAGGGCAAGGTGCTCGAGGATCCGTGGGAGGAGGTGCCCGATTATGTCTATTCGCGCACCGTCAATCCCGAGGACGCGCCCGACGCGCCCGAGTTCATCACGATCGATTTCGAACGCGGCGACGGCGTCGCGCTCAACGGCGAGGGGATGAGCCCCGCCAGCCTGCTGACCGCGCTCAACGAGCTGGGCCGCAAGCATGGCATCGGCCGGCTCGATCTGGTCGAGAACCGCTTCGTCGGCATGAAATCGCGCGGCATGTACGAGACGCCGGGCGGCGCGATCTATCATCTCGCGCATCGCGGCATCGAGCAGATCACGCTCGACCGCGGCGCGGCGCATCTCAAGGACGAGCTCGCGCCGCGCTATGCCGAGCTGATCTATAACGGTTTCTGGTTCAGCCCCGAGCGCGAGATGCTCCAGGCGGCGATCGACCACAGCCAGGCCAAGGTCAGCGGCACCGTCCGGCTCAAGCTCTACAAGGGCGGGGTCTATGTCGTCGGCCGCAAGTCGCCCCACACGCTCTACTCGGAAAAGGTGGTCACCTTCGAGGACGATGCGGGCGCCTACGACCAGCGGGACGCGGCGGGCTTCATCAAGCTCAACGCGCTGCGCCTGCGCCTGCTGGGGCGCCGGGACGGGCTCTGAGCCCGACAATGTCGATCGCGCCGTCCTTGAAACGACCGACCTCATATCGGCCGCGCGACAGCTCGTCGAGGAAGACGTCGCCCTTGTCATAGGCCCAGGGGCCGAGCCGCAGCAGCCAGATCGTCGGCACCGATCGGGTCGCAGGCTGTTCCGCGATCGCGCGCAGATGCGGCCGGTCGAGCGAGGGGACGCCGCGCGAACCGCTGACATACCAGCTGCCGGGTGGCGGGTTCAGGCTCGGGATCGCGCTCGGGATCGGGCGGCTCGGCAGCGCGAGCCCCAGGTCCCGCGCCGCGCGATCGAACGGCAGCGCGCCCTCGTTCGGATAGGCGAACACCTGGTCGCCCTGGCGGAAGCGCGGGGCGAGCCATGCCATGGTGCGATACCAATCGCGCCGCGGGTGCAGCCGCATCCCGACGTCGGCCGCCAGCTGCGCGACGCCGAGCCAGGCGAGCGCCGCGAACGCCGCGAACGCCGCGAGCCGGGGGAGACGCCGCGCGCGCGCACCGATCGCAAGCGCCATCAGCAGGACCATCGGCACCGCAAGCGGCGTCATCGTGCGGATGATGAAGATCGGCGCGACGATCGCCGACAGCAGCAGCGAGAGGGCGAGCGGCAACAGCGCGAGCAGCAGCAGCGCCGCCAATAGCCGACGTCCGTCCCGCGCACGCCATAGCAACGCCGCGCCCAGCAGCGCGAGCAGCGCGGCGGCGGCGCGCATGTCGTCGGCGGGGCCGGTGAAGATCACCGTCGCGCGCCGCCACAAATTGCGGGTCGAGAAGGTCAGCCAGGTCGCGCGCACCCACTCGGGCGCCTGGTCGAGCAGGATCAGCAGCGCGGGCGTCCAGGCCAGGAGCACCAGCGCATGGCCGGCGACCAGCCACAGCCAGTCGGCCTTCGCCATGTTCCGCACCCGCGCGACGCAGAGCAGCGCGAGCCCCAGTGCCGCGGCATAGAGCGGGCCGAGATTGTGGAGCCACAGCATCAGCGCGACGCAGGCGAGATAGGCCGCGAAGGCGCGCCCCGCGAGCGGGAGTCCCGCGGCGCGGCGCTCGGCGATCGCGAGCAGCGCCAGCGCCGCCGCGGCATAGACGAGGATCATCACCGGATAGGGCCGAACCTCGCGGCTCATCTCGACCAGGATCGGCGAGAACGCCGCCAGCATCAGCGCGGCGAGCGTCACCGCGGCCGGCGCCGCGCCGGCCAGCCGCGCCGATCGAAGCGCCGCAAGCGCGATCAGCGGCAGCGCGGCGAGCGCGCACAGCAGCCCGAGCAACCGGTGCGCGACGAGCCCGTCCCCCGCCACCAGCGTCCAGGCGCGCAGCAACGAATAATAAAAGGGCGGGTGAGTCTCGTAGCGCGGCACGATGGTCCAGAGAAAGTGCCAGCCCTTCGCCGCCGCATAGGCGCTATAACCCTCGTCGAGCCACATCGGCTCGTCGCCGATCCCCCAGGCGCGCACCCCCATGGCGAGTGCGGCGATCATGGCGGCGGCGAGCGGGACCGCATGACGGCGGAACGGGAACGGTGAAGTCACGCGCTTCGCTTAGGACCTGATCCGGCGCGGTGGAAGCGCTTTGCGCACCGCGATGCGACCGCAGACACGACGCACCGCCGCTTGTGGCGGTGCGTCGGGGTGTCAGCGTCAGCGCGTGGCGGCGACCGGCGCGGCCTGCGCCAGTTGCGGAGTCGCTCGGGTGAGCGCGGCGACCTGGCTTCGGGTGGTCGCCATGGCCGCTTTCCGGCAGTCGAGCATCGCAGCCCGCCCGCGCAGATCGCGCGGTTCGTCGTTGCCGCAGAGCCGGCCCACCGCCACGCGGATGCGCCGCTCGAGCGTCGCCATGCCGTTGGCGCTCGCCAGATTAAGATCGGCGTAAGAGACCGCCGCCTTCGGCGCGCTGTCTTCCGTGGCCGCAGCGGCGTAGAGAGGCGCGCACGGCGCCAGTGAAAGCAACAACATACTCGCGCTTATCTTGGGAATCCACATGTCGTATCTCCCCCAATCCTGAGGTTCGAGCCAAGCGGTACGCTACTCGCGACCATGTTCTTTCGTTGCGTGTTTGCAGAGCTAGACGGCACATATTTACAGAAATGTTAGTTTGTCTGTGCCTTTAGTTGCGCTCTCGGCATACACCCGCCGGCGGCGATATGCAAACCACGCATGCAGAGAATGAATATTGCATGCAGAAGGGCTGAACTCCGCCCCGATTGCGGACGCGCAACAACGGCCCGCGCGCCGCCGCGGGGCGATTTTGTCGACCGCCGTCGCGACTCAGGGCGATGCCCGCTTCGCGGCGATAGTCCGCTGCCATTGCAGTTTGAGGTCGCCGGGTCGCCGCGGATAGCGTTCGTCGAGGAAATCCGCTGCCACGATCCGGTCGGTGCGGAAGTGCCGGAAATCCTGACGGAGTTCGCACCAGCCCGCAAGCAGCCGCCACGCGTCGAAATAGCCGATGATCACCGGCCATATCGTGCGCCGGCTCGAGGCGCCCTGCTCGTCGCGATAGGTGATGCGGATCTTGCGGCCGCTGCGGATCCACGAGCGGGCCTGCGCGATGTCGATCCCGTCGGGCGCGGCTTCCCGGGCGGGACGGGTTCCGATCGCCGGCTCGGCGATGAACGGGCGCAGTCGTTCGGGAACCGCGATCGCGATCTTGGCGATGAGATCGCGCGCCGCCCCCGCGAGCACCGGATCGCCGCGCCCCGCGACCCATTGCGCGCCGAGCACCGCCGCTTCGATCTCGTCGGGAGTCAGCATCAGCGGAGGCATGTCATATGCGCCGTCGAGCACATAGCCGAGCCCGGCCTCGCCGCGGATCGGCACGCGCTGGGCGATCAGGTCGGCGATGTCGCGGTAGACCGTGCGGCGCGAAACCTCGAGCTCGCCGGCGATATCGCCGGCGGTAATCGGCCGCGCCGAGCGGCGCAGGATCTGGATGATCTGGAACAGCCGGTCGGCGCGGCGCATAGATGTCTCCCTGCTGACAGCATGCTGTCAGCAAGCCCGGCTTACAAGCATGTCCGCCGCGCCGCGATTCGCGCGGCACCGACCAGGAGACTGCTTCGTGATCACCCTTTACCATGCTCCCCAGAGCCGCTCCTCGCGCATGATCTGGCTGCTCGAGGAGCTTCAGGCTCCCTATGAGATCCGCCCCGTCTCGATCTTCCGCCCGATGACCGGCGAGGGCGTGGGCGATCCGGCGAACCCGCATCCCGACAAGCGGGTGCCTGCGATCGTCCATGACGGCATCCTCGTCGCCGAATCGGTGGCGATCGCGCTGTATCTCTCGGATGCCTTTCCCGAGGCGAAGCTCGGCCCGGCGGTCGGCGATCGCGATCGCGGCGCCTATCTGACCTGGCTGATCTGGTATGCGGCCGAATTGGAACCGGCCATGTTCGCGGGCATGACCGGCGAGCTTGCGGCCTCGCCGCTCAAGCGGCGCGCGCATGAGGCTGCGGTCCGCCGGCTCGAGGAGACGCTTGCGGCCAGCCCGTTCGTGCTCGGCGAGCATTTCTCGGCGGCCGACCTGCTGATCGGCAGCGCGCTTGCCTTCGCCAGGCAGGCCTTTCCGCCCAGCGCGACGATCGACGCCTATGTGGAGCGCTGCGGCGCGCGTCCGGCCGCGGTCCGCGCGGGTCCGCTCGACATGGCTGAGGGGATCCAGCGGGCGGCCTAGCCGCCGGCCCCCGCAACCCTCCGATTCCCGATCCGTTAACCATGTCTTAGCGCCTGCAGCGCCATGGTGCTCGCGATATCCGGATATCGAGGGACGTTCATGCCGCGCGCCACCAATCATGTCGACGTTGTGATCATCGGCGCGGGGCCGGCGGGGCTGACCGCGGGCTATATGCTCGGCAAGCAGGGCTTCTCGGTCAGATTGATCGAGAAGGACCCGCATCAGGTGGGCGGCATCAGCCGCACGGTCGAGCATGAGGGCTTCCGCTTCGATATTGGCGGGCACCGCTTCTTCTCCAAGTCGCGCGAAGTCGTCGATCTGTGGAACGAGCTGCTGCCCGACGATTTCATCGAGCGGCCGCGGATGAGCCGCATCTATTATCGCGGCAAATATTACAGCTATCCGCTGCGCGCGTTCGAGGCGCTGCGCAATCTGGGCCTGTGGCAGTCGACCTTGTGCATGGCCTCCTTTTTCCGCTGGAAGATGTTTCCCCACCGCGAGGTGCGCAGCTTCGAGCAATGGGTGGTCAACCAGTTCGGGGCGCGGCTGTTCGGCATCTTCTTCAAGACCTACACCGAAAAAGTTTGGGGCATGCCGTGCGACGAGATGTCGGCCGACTGGGCCGCGCAGCGCATCAAGGGCCTCAGCCTCGGCAAGGCGGTGATCGACGGGCTGCGCCGGTCGCTCGGCCTCAACAAGCGGCCCAATGACGGCATGCAGGCGAAGACCCTGCTCGAAAGCTTTCGCTATCCGCGCAAGGGCCCCGGCATGATGTGGGACGCCGCGCGCGACCGCATCGTCGAACAGGGCAACAGCCTGCTGATGGGACATATGCTCCATCAGCTGAGCTGGGACGCGACCGCGGGCTTCTGGCGGGTCGCGGCGATGGGAGAGGACGGGCGGCTGACCATGCTGACCGCCGATCATGTGATCAGCTCGGCGCCGATGCGCGATCTCGCCGCGCGGATCCATCCGGTGCCCGCCAGCCTGCCGCAGGCGATGGCGCTCGGCTATCGCGATTTCCTGACGGTCGCGCTGATGATTCGTTCGGAGGATCTGTTCCCCGATAACTGGATCTACATCCACGACGACAGCGTCCAGGTCGGGCGCATCCAGAATTTCCGCAGCTGGTCGCCCGAGATGGTGCCCGACGCGAGCCTCGCCTGCGTAGGGCTCGAATATTTCTGCTTCGAGGGCGACGGGCTCTGGTCGTCGTCCGACGCCGACCTGGTCGCGCTCGCGACGCGTGAGCTGGCCCAGCTCGGCCTGTGCGATCCCGCGCATGTGGTCGGCGGCGCGGTCGTGCGCCAGGAAAAGGCTTATCCGGTCTATGACGATGATTATGCGGCCAATGTCGCCGCGGTCCGCGCCGATCTCGAAGCGCGCTATCCGACGCTGCATTGTGTCGGCCGCAACGGGATGCACCGCTACAACAATCAGGATCATGCGATGATGACCGCGATGCTCACCGCGCGCAATATCGCCGCGGGCGCTCGCCGCCACGATGTCTGGCAGGTCAACGAGGACGCCGAATATCACGAGGCGGGCAGCGCGGGCGACGATGCCGGCGTCGCCGCGGCGTTGCGATCGGAGCGGCTGGTGCCGGCGCGGATCGACAAGGCGGCCTGAGTGGAGCAGCCCTCCTTTCCGTCCCTTCCTTTCAGAGAAGGGGGCAGGATTGACCTGACCGCTTCGCGCTTCCGCCTCGGCGTTCTCGCGGTCTGGTTGCTGGCCTGTACGATCCTGCTGGCGATCAGCTGGCAACGCATCCTCGAATTCTCGATGCCCGACGCTGACGATTATCTGCGGTTGCAGCAGGTCCGCGACTGGCTCGGCGGGCAGAGCTTCTTCGATGTTACTCAATATCGCATCGATCCCCCTCACGGCGTGCCGATGCACTGGTCGCGGATCGTCGATCTGCCGCTCGCGGGCCTGATCCTGCTCCTCAAGCCGCTGCTTGGCCCGATGCTCGCCGAGCGCGTGACGGTCAGCATCGTCCCGCTGTTGACGCTTGGCGCGACGATCGGCGCGCTCGCGCTGATCGGCGTCCGGCTCGCCGATCGGCGAGCCGCTCTGATCGCCGCCCTGCTCGCGGGCGCGACACCGATGCTGCTGTTCCATGTCGTGCCGTTGCGCATCGACCACCATGGCTGGCAGACGAGCTGCGGCTTGTTCACCATCGCCGCTTGTTTCGACCCGCGGCCGCGGCGCGGCGGCCTTATCGCGGGGGCCGGCGCGGCGCTGTGGCTGGCCATCTCGCTCGAGGCCTTGCCGATGGTTGGGGCGGTCGCAGCGCTGCTCGCGGTCCGCTTCGTCGCCGCAGACGGGCGCGACGACGCAGCGTGGCGCTTGCGCGCGTTCCTCGTCGCGCTGGCGATCACAGGGGCGCTGCTGTTCGCCGGTTTTCACGGGCGCGCCGCCTGGTCGCTCTATTATTGCGACGCGGTCAGCCCCGCCTGGTCGGGGCCGATGGTTGCGGCGCCGCTCCTCGCCGCGCTGCTGATGCCTTTCGCGCGCGGGCGGGGGCCAGGCGCACGGCTCGGGATCCTGCTGACGGCCGGTGCGGCGGGGCTGTTGCTGATCGCGGCCACGGCGCCTGCCTGCCTGCGCGGGCCGTTCGGGACGCTCGATCCGCTGGTGCGCCATTTCTGGTACGACAATGTCCCCGAGGGATTGCCGGTCTGGAAGCAGGCGCCGGAGAATATGGCGCTGCTGCTCGGCTTTCCATTGGTCGGGATGGCGGGCGCCGCCTTCGGATGGCGCAGCGCGTCGACCGCCTCCAAGGCGCGCAACTGGCTGGCGATGCTCGCGTTGATGGCGGCGGCCTTCGCCGTAGCGCTGCTCGTCCAGCGCGCGGGCGCCTTCGCGCATGGCTGCGCCTTGCCGGGCGCGTCGCTGCTGCTCGCGCGCCTGCTCGATGCGATCGCGCGCTGGCGCCGGACGCTCGCGCGGGTGCTCGCCTCGGCCCTCGCGATCGTCGCGCTGTCCCCGGTCGGCGCGATGATGATCGGCAATATCGCACTGTCGAGGAACGCGGCGGGAGCGGCGCAGCTGTCCCCACCACCGCGGCCCTGCAGCGCCCGATGCGACCGCTACGGAGCGCTCGCGCGTCTGCCGCGCGCGTACATATTGGCGGGCATCGACGTGACGCCGAGCCTGCTGGTCAACACGCCGCACAGCTTCGCAGGCAGCGCCCACCATCGGGACCCGCAGGCCATCGGTCGCGTGCTCACTGCGTTCCTCGAGCGGCCCGAGGCCGCGCATCGCATCATGGCCGAACACGGCATGGCCTATCTGCTGATCGATCCGGACGGCGGCGAGGCCATGATCTATCGCAACGCGCGGCCCGACGGATTGATGGCTAACCTGCTCCAGGGCAAGGCGCCCGCCTGGCTTCGGCCGGTGGCAATGCCGCGCAGCCCGCTCAAGCTGTGGCGGCGCGTGTCCTGACGGGCTGGCGCGTCCACGCCCCCCTTGCGGCGGCAAGCCACCCGAAATAAGGGCGTGGGCCGATGTTCCGGTCCACACCGCCTATTACACCGCCGCCGGGCTGGTGGACGCGAAAATGGTATGTCGCCTTCCTTGCGCTGATTTCGATCATCCCGCTGATCCACCCGCAGGTGCCGCCGCTGGTCGACCTGATGGGGCATATGGGGCGTTACCGGGTCGAGCTCGCCGATCCCGCCTCGCCGCTGCTGACGCGTTATTTCAGCTTCCGCTGGTCGTTGATGGGCAATCTCGGCGTCGATCTGCTGATCGTGCCGATGGCCAAGATCTTCGGGCTTGAGCTTGGCGTTAAGCTGATCGTGATGGCGGTGCCGCCGCTCACCATCACCGGGTTGCTGCTGATCGCGCGCGAGGTGCATGGCCGGCTGCCCGCGACCGCCGGGCTGGTCGCGCCGTTCGCCTATTGCTGGCCGTTCCAGTGGGGCTTCATCAATTATGTGCTGGCGATGGCGCTGACGCTCAACGCCTTCGCGCTGTGGCTCTATCTCGCGCGGACCGGCCGGCTGCGGCTGCGCGCCGCGCTGTTCGTGCCGATCGGTTGTGTGATCTGGCTCGCGCACGGCTTCGCCTGGGGGGTGCTGGGGCTGCTCGCCTTTTCGGCCGAGATCGTGCGCCTGCGCGATGTCGAAGGGCGCGGCTATGCCGAATCGCTGTGGCGCGGCGCGTTGCACTGCCTGCCGCTCGCGCCGCCGATGCTGCTGATGGTCGCGTGGCGGTCGGGCCAGGTCGCCGGCCAGACCACCGACTGGTTCAACTGGATCGCCAAATATGTCTATCTGATCTCGTCGCTGCGCACCCACTGGATGGAGTTCGACATCGGCCTGGTCAGCATGCTGATCCTGCTGGTGCTGTTCGGCCTCTCATCGATCGGCTCGCGCAGCGCAAGCTTCCGCATGCGCCGCACGCTCGGGGTCGCGACCCTGGTGCTGATCATCGCCTATATCCTGATGCCGCGCATCGTGATCGGCTCGGCCTATGCCGACATGCGGCTCGCGCCTTATGTGATTGCGATCGGGGTGATCGGGGTGGTTCCGCAATTCACCAACCGGGTTGCGCTCAATACCGTCGCGGCGCTCGCGCTGATCATCTTCGGCGCGCGCATCTATCAGTCGACCGAGCGTTACATCGCCTTTTCGACCTGGCAGGAAAAGCAGCTCGCCGCGCTCGAGCATATCGCGCCGCAAAGCCGCGTGTTCGCGCTGGTCGACCTGCCCTGCCTGTCGCGCTGGGAATCACCGCGGCTCGAGCATCTCGGCGCGATGGCGATCGTGCGGCGCGAGGCGTTCGTCAACGGCCAGTGGACGATGCCCGGCGCGCAGCTGCTCAGCATCAGATATGCCGCGGCGAAGGGCTATGCCGAGGATCCGACCCAGGTGATGCGGCCCAAGCGGTGCCGCGCGTGGAACGCACGTTCGATCGAGAGCTCGATCGCGCTCTTCCCGCGCCAGGCGTTCGATTATCTCTGGCTGATCAACACCGCGCCCGATCATTGGCCGGGCAACGATCCCACGCTCAAGATGGTGTGGAACGGCGGCGAGCGGGGCGCGCTCTATCGGATCGTCGGCTCGGCGACGCTGGCGATGGATACGCCGAAAGGAACGGACAGCGTCGCCACCCAGTGACGTTCGGCGGCAAAGATCGCGGTCAGCGCCCGGTTGACCGGCGCCGACGGCATCGCATCGTCGCCGCCTTCGCGCCCGGTCAGCTTGCCGATCAACCGCACTGCCGCGATCAGCGGAAAGAGCAGGCTGTTGAAATGGGTGGTGAAGCGCGGGCGCAGCCCGGCCTCGCGGAACACGCGCTTCAGGCCGGCGCCGGTGTAGCGGCGCTGGTGATGATGCGCGACGTCGTGCGCGCTCCACATCCACGGCGCCCCCGGCACCGTCAGGAGGATCCGTCCGCCCGGCGCGAGCTTGGCCTTCAGGCAGGCGAGTGCGGCGACGTCGCCGGGGATGTGCTCAAGCACGTCGAGCAGCACGATCAGGTCATAAGCGCCGTCGTCGAGCGGCACGTCGGGCAGATAGCCGCCCTTGAGCTTGAGCCCGCTGCGCCCTTCGGCAAAGGCGCGCGCGCCGTCATCGGGTTCGATCGCGTCGACCGCCCCGTAGCGCTGGAGCAGCGCGAGGTTCGAGCCGGTGCCCGCGCCGACCTCGAGGATGCGCAGCGGCCCTTGCTTGGGCCGGTAGCGGTCGATCAGCCGCGCGATAATCCGTCGCCGGGCGACGAACCACCAATGGTCCTGGTCGATCTCGGCCATGCGGTCATAGGCGGAGCGGTCCATCAGGCGTCTCCGCCCTGGTGCGGATCGGGGCAGCCGACTCGCTCGCGGACGATGTAGATCGGGCGGTGCTTGGTCTCGACCAGGATCCGCCCGACATATTCCCCGAGCACCCCGAGCGACAGCAGCTGCACCCCGCCCATGAACAGGATCGCGACCATCAGCGACGGATAGCCCGCGACATCGGCGCCGTAGATCAGCGTGCGGACCCCGATGAACACCGCATAGACGAGCGCGAGCAACGCGATCACCCCGCCGAGATAGGACCAGACCCGCAGCGGCGCGGTCGACGCCGAGGTGATCCCGTCGATCGCGAGCGTCCACAATTTCCAATAGTTGAACTTGGTGGCGCCGACCATGCGTTCGGTCCGGTCATATTCGACCGCGGTCTGGCGGAAGCCCGACCAGGCGAACAGCCCCTTCATGAAACGGTTGCGCTCGGGCATGCGCCGGATCACGTCGACCACCTTGCGGTCGAGCAGGCGGAAATCGCCGGCATGCTCGGGGATCTTGTCGCGCGAGAGCCAGTTGTGCGCGCGATAATAAAGATCGGCGGTGAGCCGCTTGGGGAAGGAGTCGGTCAGCCGGTTGCGGCGCACCCCGTAGACGACCTCATAGCCCTCGCGCCATTTGGCGATCATCGGACCGATCACTTCGGGCGGGTCCTGCAGGTCGACGTCGATCGGCACGACCACCTGCCCGCGGACATTGTCGAGCCCCGCCGAGAGCGCGGCTTCCTTGCCGAAATTGCGCGATAGCGACAACGCGCCGATCCGCGGATCGGCGTCATGCGCGGCGAGGATTGCGGCCATCGTCCGGTCGCCGCTGCCATCGTCGACGAACAGCAATTCCCAGCCGACCGGGGCGCCGCCCGGATCGCGCAGATCGTCGAGCACGCGCGTCATCCGGCCGACGAAGGGGCCGATCGCCTCCTCCTCGTCCTTAACCGGCACGATCACCGACAGAAGCGGCGCGTTCATTCGAACACCCACACGCGGTTGAGCCAGAATACGAGCAGCGGCGTCACGCACAGCACCGGAGGATAAGGGGCCCAGATCGGCAGGTCCAGATGTTGGACGAGCAGCCAGACCCACAGGCTGTTGAGCGCGAAGCTGATCAGCGAGACGATCGCGAAGCGGATCATGCGCAGCGCCTGCCGGTCGCGGCCGCCATGGCCGCGAAAGCTCCATTGGCCGTGGATCACATAGCCGGCCGCCGCCGCGCCGACGAAGCCGATCGTCCAGGCGAGGTTGGGATCGAGCCGGCCCGCGGTCGCGCAGAGATGATAGATCACGATATTGACCAGCGAGGTGACCACCCCGGTGATCGCGTAGCGAAAAAACTGGCCGAGCAGCAACGCGCGCTCGCGGGTGAGAAGGGGCGTGTCGGCCATGGCTGGCGCGCTCTTCCATAAAAGCGCGGGAAATAGAAGAAGAAAGGCCCTCGCCCAACCCCTGCATGAAAGCGGGGGCGGCCAAGTCGGCGGGGACGGGAAAGCGCTCCCCGGGGCAAGGGAACCCCGGGGGAGCGTCTCCCGAGGGGTGAAAATTGCCAGTTCAGCCCCCCGTATCCGTCTCCGGAGCCGGTGGCGCCGCCGCCGGGCAGCCGAATCGGGGCGGCCGATGGATCGGCTTATCCCCCCCGCGGATGCTGACTCGTTGATCAGGACTCGCGCGGGGTCAATCCCCTTCTTGGGCCGGTCAAAGATGAGCTGCCCGCATCTTTCGTTGCGGCGCGGCGGCTTGCCGCCTAAGCGGTGGCGCGATGCGGGATGGCGGCGAGCAGTTCGAGGACCGGATGATGGCCTGGGTCGAGCGCCGCTGGCGCACGGTCTTCTGGCTGCTGTTCGCGGGCGCCTGCGTCTATTTCCTCTATTACAAATGGGGCGCGATCGGCTGGCTCGCGCTCAGTGACACCGACGACAATATGCGGCTCGCCGAGGTCAAGGCATGGCTCGGCGGCCAAGCCTGGTTCGATCTGAGGCAGCACCAGCTTGCGCCGCCGCAAGGGCTCAACATCCACTGGTCGCGGATCGTCGACCTGCCGATCGCCGGGCTGATCCTTGCTTTCCGCCCGCTGGTCGGTGATTTCACCGCGCAGCGGATCGCCTGCGCGGTCGCGCCGATGCTCGCCTTCGCCCCCGCTTTGTGGGCGATCATCCTGACCGTGCGGCGGCTGATCCACCCGCGCGCCTATCTGATCGCGTTTGCGATCCTGATGTGCGCGCAGACCACGCTGTTCATGTGGATGCCGCTGCGGATCGATCATCATGGCTGGCAGCTTGCGACGCTCGCGCTGGTGGTGGCGGGGCTGGCCGATCGCGACGCGCGGCGGGGCGGCGCGGTGGCGGGGTTCGCGACCGCGCTGTCGCTCGGGATCGGGCTCGAACTGATCCCGATGATGGCGATCGCGGGCGCGTCGATCGCGCTGCGCTGGGCCTGGGACCGCGCGCAGGCGCCGCGGATGGCCGCCTATGCGATCACATTGGGCGGCGGCTGCGCGCTCGCTTATGCGGGTTTCGCTTCCTACGACAATCGCCAGCTCGTCTGCGATGTACTGTCGCCGGTCTATCTCGCGACGCTGCTGCTGGCGAGCGCGCTGCTGCTCGGGCTGAGCTTCGTGCGCAGCGAGAGCCGCTGGCTGCGCGCCACGCTGCTGCTCGCGGCGGGGGTTGCGGTCGCGGCCTTTTTCGCGATCAGCTTCCCGCAATGCCTCGGCCGCCCCGAGCGCATCTCGCCCGAACTCGAACGGATCTGGTTCGCCAATATCCGCGAGGTCAAGCCGCTCTATACCAAGCCGTGGCGCGACGCGCTCAACGTCGCCTGGCTGCCCGTGATCGGGATGATCGGCGCGCTCCTCGCCTTCTGGCGCGCGCGCCGCGAGCCGACCGCGGCGGCCTGGGCCTCGGTCGCGCTGCTCAGCCTGGTCGCGACATTGGGGCTCGCCTGGCAATCACGCTTCGGCCCGCAGGCGCAGATGCTCGGCGTGTTCGGGGCGACCGCGCTCGCTTGGCGGATCCTGCCGCGGCTGCTCGATTCGGAATGGGCCCCGATCCGGATCGGCGGCACGCTGCTCGCCTTCTTTGCGCTGTCGGGGCAGCTCGCCCAGTTCGCCGCGATGATTCCTCCGACCCGGCAGGAGGTCCGCAAGGCGCGCAGCCAGGCCCGCGCCGACGGCACTCCACGGCGCTGCCTGGGACTGCCCGCGCTGCGCCAGCTCGACGCGCTGCCGCCGGCGACGATGCTCACCTTCATCGATCTGGGTCCGCGGCTGATCACCATGACCCGCCACAGCGCGCTCGCGGGCCCCTATCATCGCAATGGCGAGGTCATTCTCGAGGTCCAGAGGGCGTTTCGCGCGCCGTCGCCCGAGCTTGCGCACGCCGCGATGCGGCGTCATGGCGCGACGATGCTGCTGCTGTGCCCGGGCATGGCCGAGGCCACGATTTACCAGGCGCAGGCGCCGCAGGGCTTCTACACGCAGATGATCGGCGGGAAGGTCCCTGCCTGGCTCGAGCCGGTCGCGCTTCCGGCCCATTCGCCGTTCAGGCTGTGGCGGATGGTTGGCCGATAGCGACCGTCCACGGTGCTAAGAGTCCTTGGTTTTCCGCAATTTCCAAGCCGCCAGATGATTCCATCCGGCCCGAAATCACGCTAGCCGAGCCGGAACGCGCCGCTGATCCCGTCGATCACGAACTGGGCCGCGAGCGCGGCCAGCAGAACGCCGAGCACGCGGGTGATCATCGCTTCGAGCCGCGGCCCGAGCACGCGCATGATCGGCCCGGCGGCGAGCAGCGCGGCGAGGGTCAGCACCAGCACCGCCACGAGCGCCGCGACGACGATCAGCGTCTGTTCGAGGCCCTGGCTGCGCGAGACCAGCAGCATCACCGTCGCGATCGAGCCAGGCCCCGCGATCATCGGGATCGCCATCGGGAAAACCGAAATGTCCTCGACCGGGCGATGCTCTTCGGCCGCCTTGCGGCTGATCTCGTCGGCGCGCCCCTCGCGCCGTTCGGTGCGCTTCTCGAACACCATCTCGAGCGCGATCAGGAACACCATCACGCCGCCGGCGATGCGGAACGCGTCGAGGCTGATGCCGAGCGTGTCGAGCAGCTTCTCGCCGACCAGCGCGAACAGCAGCAGCAGCCCCGCCGCGATCGCCGTCGAGCGCCGCGCCATCGCGCGACGCTGCGCGTTCGATGCGCCATTGGTCAGGCTGGCGAAGATCGGCGCGCAGCCGGGCGGATCGATCACGACAAACAGCGTGACGAACGCCGACAGGAACAGCGCGATCATCGCCGCACCCGTCAGATCGCGTCGGCGGGCAGCGGCGCGCCCGCTCGGCGATGCGCGGCGACAAGCGTGTTGCGCAGCAGCACCGCGATCGTCATCGGGCCCACCCCGCCGGGTACGGGGGTGATGGCGCCCGCCAGCGCGGCCGCCTCGGCGAAAGCGACGTCGCCGACCAGCCGGGTCTTGCCGGGCTCGGCGCCGGGGACGCGGTTGATGCCGACGTCGATCACCGTCGCGCCCGGCTTGATCCAGTCGGCCCTGACCATCTCGGGCCGGCCGACCGCGGCGACGACGATATCCGCGCGGCGCACCACGGCGGCCAGATCGCGCGTCCGGCTATGCGCGACGGTGACGGTGCAGTGCTCGGCGAGCAGCAGCTGCGCCATCGGTTTGCCGACGATGTTCGAGCGGCCGATCACCACCGCCTCGAGCCCCGACAGATCGCCGATCCGGTCCTTGAGCAGCATCAGGCAGCCGAGCGGGGTGCACGGAACATAGCCCGGCTGCCCGACCGCGAGGCGGCCGGCATTGACGACATGGAAGCCGTCGACGTCCTTGTCGGGATCGATCGTCGCGATCACGCGATTTTCGTCGACATGGGCGGGCAGTGGCAATTGCACGAGGATGCCGTCGACGCTGTCGTCGGCGTTGAGCCGGGCGACCAGCGCCAGCAGATCCTCCTCGCTCGCGGTGGCGGGCAGGCGATGCTCGAAGCTCTCCATCCCCGCCTCGAGCGTCGCCTTGTGCTTCGAGCGGACATAGACCTGGCTCGCCGGATCCTCGCCCACCAGCACCACGGCGAGCCCCGGCGCGCGGCCGGCCGCGGCGCGAAAGCCCGGCACCGCCGCCGCGATCCTCGCGCGCAGCCTCCCCGCAAACGCCTTGCCGTCGATGATGTCCGCGCTCATGCCTTGCCCCTGATGATCTTGTCCCTGATGATCTTGTCGAGAGCGCTCCCCAGCGTCGCGGGGTCCCCCGTAATGCGGAGCCTCTTTAGCCGCGACGCCGTTCCATTGGCCAGCGCCACGTCGCGTTTCGCCACGCCGAGCGCCTTTGCGATCAGCCGCACCAGCGCGTCGTTGGCCGCGCCCTCGCTGGGCGCGGCGGCCAGCCTGACCGCCAGCCATTGGCGGCCGTCATCGCCGGTCACGATCCCCTCGATCGCGTCGCGCCCCGCCTTGGGGGTCGCGCGCACCGCGACGGCGATGCCGTCGGGCTCGGCGCTCCAGACGCTCAGACGCCGGCCAGGATCACCTGCGCCTCGGCATGGCCAATGATCATCTGCAGGATGATGATCAGCAGCAGCGCCACCAGCGGCGACAGGTCGAGCGCGCCGAAATCGGGCATGACGCGGCGGATCGGCCGGTAGATAGGCTCGGTGATCTTATCGAGCGCGTAGAGCAGCTGCCGGACGAAATCATTATAGGTGTTGATCACGTTGAAGGTGACCAGCCAGGACATGATCGCCTGGACGATGATGATCCAGCTTAGCACGGTCAGCAGCAGATCGACGATCTGGAGGAGGAGAAGCATTCGGAACCCTTCTGGAGTGAAGTGGTCGATGTAGGGGGCCGGCGCTTTACCGGCAATGTCGTGGTCGTATCAGCCGGACAGAGTCTCTCTCTCTCTTCCCGGCGGGGAGAGGGCTCCAGTTGCGACCAGTTCACACGCCATGTGCGGATCGGCTAGCCTTCAGGAGAGGAGAAAAAGGCATCACCCCATCCACACCAGCGTGCCTGCGCCGCGCTTGGTGAAGGCTTCGATCAGCATCGCGTGGGGCACCCGGCCGTCGAGGATGACGGCGGCGTCGACCCCGCCTTCGACCGCGTCGACGCAGGTTTCGAGCTTGGGGATCATCCCGCCCGAGATCGTGCCATCATCGCGCAGCGCGCCGATTTGGCTCGGGGTGAGATCGCGCATCAGCTGCTTCTTCTTGTCGAGCACGCCCGCGACGTCGGTGAGCAGGAACAACCGCGCGGCGCCGAGCGCGATCGCGATCGCGCCGGCCATCGTATCGGCGTTGACATTGTAGGTCTGCCCGTCCTCGCCGATCGCGATCGGCGCGATCACCGGGATCATCCCCGCCTTCGAAATGGTGTCGATCACCCTCCGGTCGATGTCGGCGGGCTCGCCGACGAAACCGAGATCGACCGCCTGCTCGATATTGCTTTCGGGATCGCGCCGGGTGCGGCGGATCTTCTCGGCGACGACCATCCGTCCGTCCTTGCCCGACAGGCCGACCGCACGGCCGCCCGCCTGCGCGATCCAGGAGACGATTTCCTTGTTGATCGATCCGCACAGCACCATCTCGGCGATCTTGGCGGTCTCGGCGTCGGTGACGCGCAGCCCGTCGACGAAGCTGCTTTCGACGCCGAGCGTCTTGAGCATCTTGCCGATCTGCGGCCCGCCGCCATGGACCACCACCGGATTGATTCCGACCGCCTTGAGCAGCACGACATCCTCAGCGAAGTCGCGCGCCGCCTCGGGATCGCCCATCGCATGGCCGCCATATTTGACGACGAAGGTCTCGCCCGCATAGCGCTGCATATAGGGCAGCGCCTCGGTCAGCGTCTCGGCCTTGGCGAGCAGGATGGGATCGGGGCTGTGATCGGTCGACATGCTGGGGCCCTTAGCCGAGGGTGGGGCGGTTAGGAAGACTCGGCGGGCTGCGCCCGACGGGCGACCGTCAAAGCGCCGCTCGATCCAGCCGCCGCCCGATCGCGAGGAACAGATAGACCAGCATCGGCACCAGCGCGATCGACAGCGTCACCTTGGCGAGCATCTGGCCCAGCAGGATGCTGCCGATCGGGAAGACGCCGTAAAAGGCTATGCTGACGAACAGCAGGGTGTCGAGGACCTGCGAAACGACGCTGGCGACCGCTGCACGCAGCCAGAGCAGCCGGCCGGTGCCGCGCTTCAGCGCCGAGAAGATCGTGACGTTAAGGAGCTGCGAGCAGCCATAGGCGATCAGCCCAGCGATCATCATCCGCGCGCTTTGCCCCAGGATCGATCCGAACGCAGCAAGCCGGGCCGCATCCATCGCCGCGGCGGGCGGCAGCGCCAGCACCAGCTCGATCAGCAGCGTCGCGACGATCAGCGGTATGAAGCCGAACAACACCAGCTTGCTGGCGACCGCGCGGCCATGCGCCTCGGCGACTGCGCTCGACGTCACGACGAGCAGCAGGAAGGCGAAGATCCCGCTCTCGACCGCGAGCGGCCCGAGCGCGACAAGCTTGTTGCCCAGCACCCCGGCGATGCACACCATGCCGCCGTAGAAGATCGCGAAAATGAAGAGCGAGCGGGGGATTGCGGGCGCGGGCGAAGCGGGCATCGCATGGTGCTATCGGCTTTCGCTGCGTTGCGAAAGAGGCGCTTGACCGCGGCCCTCGGCACGGCATGCTGCGGCTTTGGCGTCTCCGCCTGCGAGGACCCCCCCGAATGACGAAATGGTTGACCGGCCTCGCCGGCATCGCGCTGATCCTGCTGGTGGCGCTTGCGCTGTCGTCCGATCGCAAGTCGATCAGGCTGCGCGTGGTCGGCGCGGCCTTCGCGCTGCAGGCGGGGATCGCGCTGCTCGTGCTCTATGTGCCGTGGGGCAAGGCTGCGCTGGCGCGCGCGTCGGGCGGGGTGGCGAGCCTGCTCGGCTATGCGCAGGCGGGCACCGATTTCCTGTTCGGATCGCTCGTGCGGCCCGAGATCGGGGGGGCCAGCTTCGCGCTCGCGGCGCTGCCGGTGATCATCTTCTTCGCCTCGCTCGTTTCGATCCTCTACTATCTTGGCATCATGCAGCTCGTGATCCGTTGGATCGGGGGCGCGCTCGAGAAGCTGATCGGGGTCTCCAGGGTCGAATCGCTGTGCGCGGCGGCGAACATCTTCGTCGGGCAGAGCGAGTCGCCGCTGGTCATCCGCCCCTATCTGGCGGGGCTGGCGCCGCACCAGCTGTTCGCGGTGATGACCTCGGGCATGGCGGGGGTCGCGGGGACGATCCTCGCGGCCTATGCGGCGATGGGGATCAGCATCGACCTGCTGCTCGCGGCGAGCTTCATGTCGGCGCCGGGCGCGCTGCTGATGGCCAAGATCATCATGCCCGACCCGCGCCCGTCCACGGACGATCGGTCCCCGGGCGGCGACCCAGAACAGGCCGCGATCGCCGCCGCCGAGGCGTACGAGGCCGAGGAAAGGCCCGCCAACATCATCATGGCCGCCTCGATCGGCGCGCAGACCGGCGTTCGGATCGCGGTGTCGGTCGGAGCGATGGTGCTCGCCTTCGTCGGCCTCGTCGCGCTCGCCAACGGCCTGCTCGGTCTTGCCGGAGGATGGCTGGGGCTGCCGGGGATCAGCTTCCAGCACTTGCTCGGGCTGGTGTTCGCGCCGCTCATGTATCTCCTCAACATACCCTGGGACCAGGCCCAGCTCGCCGGCGGGCTGTTCGGCGAGAAGGTCGTGCTCAACGAGTTCGTGGCCTATATCCATCTCGGCCAGATCAAGGCGACGCTCGACGAGCACAGCGCCGCGGTGATAACCTTCGCGCTGTGCGGCTTTGCCAATTTCTCGTCGATCGCGATCCAGATGGCGGCGACCGGCAGCCTCGCCCCGAACCAGCGCGCGACGATCGCAAGGCTCGGAATCAAGGCGCTGGTCGCGGGCAGCCTCGCCAATCTGATGTCGGCGGCGCTGGCGGGGCTGATGCTGCCGATGTGATCTTCAGCCGGCCCCGCTGGGAGCTGAGGCGTTCATGCCTCACGCCGCCTTCATCGCGCGTTGCCGGCGGCGCTGCACCGAGGACCCCAGCCCGATCGCCTCGCGATATTTGGCGACGGTGCGGCGAGCGAGATCGAAGCCCTTTTCGCGGAGCAGGTCGACCAGCTTGTCGTCGGACAGGATATCGTCGCCCTCGGCGGCGATCAGCTTGGCGATCTGGCTCTTGACGGCCTCGGCCGAAACCGCGTCGCCGCCGTCGGCCGCGGACACCCCGCTGGTGAAGAAATATTTGAGCTCGTGGAGCCCACGCTCGCACATCAGATATTTGTTCGAGGTCACGCGGCTGACGGTCGATTCGTGCATGCCGATCGCGTCCGCCACCGCGCGCAGCGTGAGCGGGCGAAGATGTTCGACGCCATGGAGGAAGAAGGCCTCCTGCTGCTTGACGATCTCGCGCGCGACCTTGACGATCGTGCGCGCGCGCTGGTCGAGCGCCTTGACCAGCCAGTTGGCCGAAGCGAGGCACTCGTTGAGCCAGGTCTTGCTCGCCCGGTCCTGCCGCCCGCTCGCCAGCTCGGTATAATAAGCGCGGTTGACGAGCAGCCGCGGCAGGGTCGCCGTATTGAGCTCGATCGCCCAGCCGGCGGCGATGCGCATGACGAAGATATCGGGGGCGACCGGGGTGGCCGGCTCGCCGCCGAAGCGCAGGCCGGGCTTGGGATCATAGCCGCGCAGCTCGCGGATCATGTCGGCCATATCCTCCTCGTCGACCCGGCACAGCCGGCGGAGCTGCGGGATCGCGCCGCGAGCGAGCAGGTCGAGATTGTCGATCAGCCGGGCCATCGCGGGATCGTAGCGATCGGCCTCCTTCGCCTGCAGCGCGATGCATTCGGCGAGCGAGCGCGCTCCGACGCCGGTGGGGTCGAAGGTCTGGATGAGCGCGAGCACGCGTTCGACGTGAAAGAGCGGGACATCGAGGCGCTGGCCGATTTCGAGGGTGTCGCCTTCGAAATAGCCGGCTTCGTCGATCTGGTCGATCAGCTGCGCCGCGATCAGCAGGTCTGCGCCCGACAATATCTCGCCGGCCTGGGCGGTGAGATGGTCGTGGAGCGAGAGCGGCGCGGCGGCGAAGGTGTCGAGATCGGGCGCCTCGTCGGCCGCGCGGCCGACGTCCGCGCCGCCATCGGCGCCGCGCGCGCTGTCGGCCGCGCTGTCATGGTGGAAGGTCTCGGTGTCGTAATCGGCGTCGAGCGGTGCATCGGCAGCCGCGTCGCCCGCCTCGATCAGCCGGTCGGCGGTCGGCCCATCGGCGTCGAAGCCGTCGTCGCGCGCGCCATCCTCGTCGAAGCCGTCATCGCCCGCATCCCCGCCGGGCTCGGGCGTCGCCTCGCCGCCCTCGAGCAGCGGGTTTTTCTCGATCTCCTCGGCGATGAACGCTTCGATCTCGAGATTGGAAAGCGCCAGCAGCTTGATCGCCTGCTGGAGCTGCGGCGTCATCACCAGCGACTGGCTTTGCCTTAGGTCGAGGCGCGGGCCGATCGCCATCGAGCCTACCTGCCGTCCCTGCGGCGCCGCGATCGAACCCCCGAATTGCGCCGGCGCGATGGCCCGGCTTCCGCTGCGGGTTCCTGCGCCATCGTCAGAGCGAGAAGCCCTCGCCCAGATAGAGCCGGCGGACGTTGGGATCGGCGACCAGCGCCTCGGGGCTGCCCTGGAACAGCACTTTGCCGTCGTAGATGATGCAGGCGCGATCGACGATGTCGAGCGTCTCGCGGACATTGTGATCGGTGATCAGCACGCCGATGTCACGCCGCTTGAGGTCGCGCACCAACTCGCGAATGTCGGCGATCGAGATCGGATCGATCCCCGCGAAGGGTTCGTCGAGCAGCATGATCGAGGGATCGGCGGCCAGCGCCCGTGCGATTTCGCAGCGGCGGCGCTCGCCCCCGGACAGCGCCATCGCCGCCGCGTCGCGCAAATGGCTCAGATGGAATTCGCCGAGCAGCGCGTCGAGCCGCGCGGCGCGCTGCTCCTTGTCGGGTTCGACCAGCTCGAGCACCGCCATGATGTTCTGGGCGACGGTCAACCCGCGGAAGATCGAGGTTTCCTGCGGCAGATAGCCGAGCCCCAGGATCGCGCGGCGGTACATCGGCAGGGTGGTGATATCGTCGCCGTCGAGCAGGATACGGCCTGCGTCGGGGCGCACCAGCCCCATCACCGAATAGAAACAGGTGGTCTTCCCCGCGCCGTTCGGGCCGAGCAGCCCGACCACCTCGCCGCGCGCGACGTCGAGCGAAATGTCGGACAGCACCTGCCGCTTGTCGTAGGTCTTGGCGATCGACACCACCGACAGCCCGCGCGCGATGCTGGCGCCGGGAGGGCCGATCGGACGGTCGAGCGTGGCGGTGTCATTCATGGCAGGATCGTCCTGGCGAAGATCATCTCCGACCGTTCTGCGGGGCAGGGGCCGGGCGGCGCGAGTCAAGGGTGTCGGCCATGCTCTAGCGAATCGCCGTGCCGATGGAAACTGGCAAGCTTCGTGCATGGTGGTTTTACCGAGCGCCAAATCGCTCAAAAGTGACGGCTGGTCGCGCCGGATCAGTTCTTGTTGGGTCCGGCCTCGGTGCGCGCCGGCGGCGTGAAGCGGCCGGTGACGCGGCCGCCGCCGCGCCCGCCCATCGTTCCGCCGTCGAGGGTGGCGAAGCCGGTGTTCATGTTGAGCACGAGCCGGTTGCCGCGGGTCTCGCCCTGGCCCGCGCGCTGGACGCTGACCGCGCCGATCATGGTGACGAGCCGGGTGCGCAGGTCGTAGATCGCGAACTGCGACCGTGCCGTCTCGCTGCGCGTGGTGAGGGTCACGCCGCCCGTCGCGTCCATCCGGGTGATCTGGGTGTGGTCGGCCGAGGTATAGGCGATGGTCACACGGCTCGCGCGGAGCCGCATGTTGCCCTGGGTGATATCGACATTGCCAGTCAGCACCGCGCGATCGGCGCGGTCCTGCAGCTCGATCCGGTCCGCCGCGAAGTCGACCGGGGCATTCGCATCATGGTTCTTGAGCGAGGATACCGTCTGGGCCGCGGCGACGCCCGTGGTCGCGGCGAACAGGCCGGCCAGCAGCCATTTCGCCTGCATTGCACGCCTCATCGCACCATTCCTCCGACCGCCCCGGGCTTCGCGGATGCTCTGGCCTGCCGCTGATCGATATGCAAGCGGGCTCGGCCTTCGAGCACGACGATATGGGTGTTGAGATCGGCGGTGAAACGATCTCCGGAGAAGGTGCCGACGTTCATCCGCCCGTCGACCCGGCCGTGGCTCGCCGCGGTCCGGCTCTGGAGGTCGATGCTCACGTCGCGGGTGGCGATGCGGTAGCCGTCGGCCGAGCGGAACAGCACCGGCCCGTCGATCGCGACCTTCTCATTGTCCATGTCGTAGCGGCCCTGGCCGGCATCGACCCGCGCGGGGCCGTCCTGAAGCTGGATCCTGGCGGCGAGGGTGCGCAGCTGCACCACGGGATCGTGTGAGGAGACCTGGACCGCCGAGGCGGCGTCGAGCTCGAACGGCTGGCCCTTGCTGTCCTGGCCGCGATAGGTTGCCGAGGTGACCCGCATCCGCTCGCGCGCCACCGCGACCCGATCCTTCGACAGCACGAAGCTGATATCGCGGCCGACGGTGAGCGGCGCGAGCGCGAGCAGGATGACGAGCACGACGACCGCGGCCGGCATCACCAGGCGCAGCACGGCGATCAGCCGGTCGTGGCTGCTGCCGCTCGCGGCCCAAAGCTGCCGTTCGCTGCGCGCGCGATCGGCGAGTTCAGACATTTGGGCAGGCCGTTGGCGGGCGGCGCCGCGCCCGGCTCGACGCGCCATGCCGCAAGATATCAGACATGCGCGAAGATATCGATCTCGGGCCAGCCGGCCAGATCGAGCGCGGCGCGCGCGGGCAGGAAATCGAAGCAGGCCTGCGCCAGCGCCATCCGCCCTTCGCGCACAAGGCGCTCGTCGAGGATCGTCCTCATCGCATGAAGATAGCGCACGTCCGAGGCGGCATAGTCCTTCTGGGCGTCCGAGAGGTCGGCGGCGCCCCAGTCCGACGATTGCTGCTGCTTCGAGACCTCCTGGCCGAGCAACTCGCGGACCAGCTCCTTGAGGCCGTGCCGGTCGGTATAGGTACGAATCAGCCGCGAGGCCGTCTTGGTGCAGTAGACCGGAGCCGCCACGACGCCGAGATAATGGCTGATCGCGGCAAGATCGAAGCGGGCGAAATGATAGAGCTTGAGCCGGGCGGGATCGGCGAGCACTGCGCGTAGCTGCGGCGCGGCATAGTCGCTGCCCGGAGCGAAGCGGACGAGATGCTCGTCGCCGCGGCCGTCCGCGATCTGGACGAGGCACAGCCGGTCGCGCGGCGTGACGAGCCCCATCGTCTCGGTGTCGACCGCGACCGGGCCGGGCGCGAGGACGCCTTCGGGCAGATCCTCCTGGTGCAGATAGACTGTCATCGCGCCGCCATAGGGCCGCGGCGATAGCATCGCAACATGGACGTCGCCGCAGTTCTGCGGGGGATCAGCCGCGGCGGCGGTTGCGCGCATTGCGCGACAGCATGTTCAGCCCCTCAACCAGCGCCGAGAAGGCCATCGCCGCATAGATATAGGGCTTGGGAACATGGACCCCGAACCCTTCGGCGATCAGCGTCATCCCGATCATGAACAGGAAGGCGAGCGCGAGCATCACGACTGTCGGGTTCTTCTCGATGAAGCGCGAGAGCGGCCCCGCGGCGGTCATCATCGCCGCGACCGCAGCGAGCACCGCGACGAACATGATCGGCACATGATCGGTCATGCCGACCGCCGTGATGATCGAATCGATCGAGAAGACCAGATCGAGCAGGATGATCTGGACGATCGCGGCGCCGAAGCCGAGCCCCGCCTTGCGGGCGTCGAACATCTCGCCCTCGTCATTCCGGTCGACGCTGTGATGGATCTCCTTGGTCGCTTTCCACACCAGGAACAGTCCGCCCCCGATCAGGATCATGTCGCGCCACGACAGCGGATGTCCGAGGGGTTCGATCACCGGCCGGGTGAGCGTCACGATGAAGGCGATCAGGCTGAGCAGCACGAGGCGCATGCCGAGCGCGAGGCTGATGCCGATAAAACGGGCGCGCGCGCGATACTGCTCGGGAAGCTTGTTGGTGAGGATCGAGATGAAGATCAGATTGTCGATGCCGAGGACGACCTCCATCGTCACGAGCGCGGCGAGCGCGGCCCAGTTGGCCGGGTCGGCGAAGATGGCGACAAGGTCGGTCATAGGTTCCTTCGAATCGTTCACGCCGGGATAAGCTTCGGAAGGACGCAACCAGATCGGCGGCGCCGCCGACTCGGCGGTCTGCGACGCGGACGCTAAAGGTGAATTCGATCGGAAACGATGCCTCCAACCGTAAGAAAACACGGTTACATCTTCGCTCTGGCGGCCTTTTCTGCCATATCGGCGTATCTTCCGCGCCGATCTGGTGGCGAAAGCGCTCGCAGCCGGGCGCTATTTGCTTTATGGCTTTTCTTTGGCGCGTCTGATTTTGCGCGCCGGAAGGTTGATGCGCCAGCGCCCGGCGCAGTTCCTTTCGATGCATGGGGCGAGATTCGGGAAGAACTGCAAGGCATGGGTTTCGATAGAGGTAAGCGCGGTCCGCGCGGCGGCCGGGACAAGCGCGACGGCTTCGGTGACGAGAGTTACGGCGGCTATAGTGGAGGCGGTTTTGGCGGCGGCGGCGATCGCTTCGGCGGTGGCGGTGGCGGCGGCGGCGGCGGTTATGGCGGCGATCGCTTCGGCGGCGGTGGTTATGGCGGCGGCGGCGGCGACCGTTTCGGCGGTGGCGGTGGCGGGGGCGGTGATCGCTTCGGCGGCGGCGGTGGCGGCGGTTTCCGCGGCGGCGGTGGCGGCGGTCGTGGCGGCATGCCCGCCCAGGTCATCGGCGAAGGTAAGGGTGTCGTCAAATTCTTCAACGGTCAGAAAGGCTTCGGCTTCATCGTCCGCGATGATGGCGGCGAGGACGTGTTCGTTCACATCTCTGCGGTCGAGCAGGCCGGTCTGACCGGACTGGCCGATGGTCAGCCGCTCGAATTCACCCTGGTTGACCGCGGCGGACGCATCTCCGCGACCGATCTCAAGATCGAAGGCGAGCCGATGCCGGTCGAGGAACGCGCTCCGCGCGAGCCGCGCGAAGGTGGTTTCGGCGGCGCGGCTCCGCGTGGCGCCGGCGGCCCAGCGCGCCAGCTCACCGGTGAGAAGGCGAGCGGGACGGTCAAATTCTTCAACGCGATGAAGGGTTTCGGTTTCATCCAGCGCGATGACGGCCAGCCCGATGCGTTCGTGCACATCTCGGCGGTCGAGCGTGCAGGGATGACCAACCTCAACGAGGGTGACCGGCTCGAGTTCGAACTCGAGGTCGATCGTCGCGGCAAATATGCCGCGGTGAACCTCACACCGCTCGGCTGATCGCAAGATCGACGACCCGAAAAAGCCCGGCTTCCGCAAGGAGGCCGGGTTTTTTGGCGCTTCGATCCATCGGCTACGCCTTGGGCACGAACCCCATCGCGACGCCGTTCATGCAATAGCGCTTGCCGGTCGGCGGCGGCCCGTCATCGAAGACATGGCCAAGATGGCCCCCGCAGCGGCGGCAGTGGACCTCGACCCGCGGGATGCCGATCTCATAGTCGGTGCTCGTCGCCACCGCCCTGGGCAGCGGCGCCCAGAAGCTTGGCCAGCCGGTGCCGCTGTCGAACTTGGTGCGCGACGCGAACAGCGGCAGCGCGCAGCCGGCGCAGACGAAGATTCCGGCGCGGTGCTCGTTGTTGAGCGGACTCGAAAAGGGTCGCTCGGTCGCTTGATGGCGCAAGGTGGCGTAGGCGGCAGGGCTCAGCCGCTTACGCCATTCGGCATCGCTCAGCGTGACTTCGAAGCCGGGCTTGGGCGCCGAGATCGCCCGACCGCCGATGATCGCGGTCACCGCGGCCGCCATCCCCGCGCCCAGCATTGTCCGTCGATCGATCATGCGTCGCTCCTTGCTCAATGTGGAGACGAACAGGATACGCATCAACCTTGGCCAAGGTTACACGAGCGCCTTAAATGTCTTCCATGACTCGATCGCCAACCGCACTGCGCGAAAGGATTCGCGCCGAAGCGCAGGCGCTGGGCTTCGCCGCCTGCGGCTTCGCGCGCGCCGACGCTGCGCCCGAAAGCGCGGCGCGGCTCGATGCGTGGCTTGCGACCGGCGCGCATGGGTCGATGGATTGGATGGAGGCGCGCAAAGGCGAGCGGCGGCGGCCGCGCGGGCTGTGGCCCGAGGGGCGCAGCCTGATCATGCTGGGCATGAGCTATGCGCCGCGCGAAGATCCGTTGCGCCTCGCCGACGAGCCCGGGATCGGCCGCATCTCGGTCTATGCGCAGGGCGCCGACTATCATGACGTCGTCAAGAAGGCGCTCAAGGCGCTCGCGCGCTGGCTGGTCGAGCAGGCCGGAGGCGAGCTCAAGCTGTTCGTCGATACCGCGCCGGTGATGGAGAAGCCGCTTGCGGCGGCCGCCGGCATCGGCTGGCAGGGCCGGCACAGCAACCTCGTTTCGCGCGAACATGGCAGCTGGCTGTTCCTCGGCGCGATCATGACATCGCTCGATCTGCCGCCCGACGACGCGCACGACGATCGCTGCGGCAGCTGCACGGCGTGCCATATGGCGTGCCCGACAGACGCTTTCCCGAGCCCCTATGTCGTCGATGCGCGGCGCTGCATCTCCTATCTCACGATCGAGCATAAGGGGCCAATCCCCGAAGAATTTCGCGCGGCCATGGGCAACCGCATCTACGGCTGCGACGATTGCCTCGCGGTCTGCCCATGGAACAAGTTCGCCGAGCAGGCCGCAGCGAACCGCGCCTTCGCCACGCGCGCCGAGCTTGCCGCGCCCGAACTCGGCGATCTGCTCGCGCTCGACGACGCAGCGTTCCGGACGGTGTTCGCGGGTTCGCCGATCAAGCGGATCGGGCGCGACCGGATGGTGCGCAATGCCGCGATCGCAGCGGGCAACAGCGGACTCGCGGCGCTCGCGCCCTCGGTGCGCGCGTTGCTCGACGATCCCGCGCCGATCGTCCGCGGAGCGGCGATCTGGGCGCTCTCGCGGCTCGACAGGGCGGCGTTCGAGATCGAGCGCGAGCAGCGGCGTCACACCGAGCAGGATCCATCGATCGCGCGCGAATGGAACCTCGATCGGGCGATTGCGGCCGACGCCGTCGCCGGATAACAGGCCCGCGGCACAGCAGGAGGCAGCATATGGACATCATCGGAGTCGTCGGCGCAGGTCAGATGGGCGCGGGCATCGCGCAGATCGGGGCGCTGGCGGGCCTCAAGGTGTTGCTGTCGGACGTCTCGCTCGATGTCGCCGCGAAGGGCAAGGCCGGGATCGGCCGCATGCTCGACAAGGCGGTCGAGCGCGGCAAGCTGGAAGCGGTCGAGCGCGACCGGGCGATCGAGCTGATCGTTCCCGTCGCCGATCTCGAACCGATGCGCGAGGCGACCCTGATCATCGAGGCGGCGACCGAGCGCGAGCCGGTCAAGCGCGCGATCTTCGACGACATCGGCAAGGTGCTTGCGCCCGACGCGATCCTCGCCACCAACACTTCGTCGATCTCGATCACCCGCCTTGCCCAGTCGGCGGCCGATCCGGCGCGCTTCATCGGCATGCACTTCTTCAATCCGGTGCCGCTGATGCCGCTGCTCGAGCTGATCCGGGGGCTCGCCACCGGTCCGGCTGCGGTCGCAGCGGCGGAGGAATTCGGGCGGCGCACCGGCAAGACGACGATCGTCGCGTCCGACAGCCCCGGCTTCGTGGTCAACCGCATCCTGCTGCCGCTGCTCAACGAGGCCTTCTTCGCGGTGGGCGAGCGGCTCGCCTCGATTCCCGATATCGACGCCGGGGTGAAGCTGGGGCTCGGCCATCCGATGGGCCCGCTGACGCTCGCGGACATGATCGGCCTCGACACGCTGGTCGAGATATTGCGCGTCTTCCAGAGCGATTTCGGTGATCCGAAATATCGCCCGGCGCCGATCCTGCTCAAGATGGTCGAGGCGGGTTGGCTCGGGCGCAAGACGGGCAAGGGCTTCTATGACTATGCCGGCGAGACGCCGGTACCGTCTTTTTGATCCAGCCTCGGGCGGCCGAGGCAAAAGCGGATATGTCTTACTCCACCCGATAAGGCACCACATCGCGGCGATCGGCGTCGACGGTGATCGCGCGGCCGGCGGGCGGGAAGGCGCGCTGGTCGCAGAGCTGGCGCGGGCAGAGCCGGCAGGAGATGCCGATCGGGGTCGCCGCGCTCAGATTGGCGGTGTCGAGCGCGTCGGCATAGATGAAGTCGGGCGCATGCTCGGCCTCGCAGCCGAGCGCGACGGCGAAGCGGCGCGGCGCACGGGTGAAGCTGCCCGAAGGTTTGACCAGCCCCTTGGCCATCGAGACATAGCGGACCCCGTCGGGCGTCTCGGCGAGCTGGACGAGGATGCGGTCGGGAATCGCCACCGCCTCGTGGACGATCCACAGCGGGCAAGCGCCGCCGAAGCGCGCGAATTGCAGCCGCGTCGCCGAATGACGCTTGGTGATATTGCCCGCCATGTCGACCCGGCAGAAGAAGAACGGGATGCCGCGTTCCGCGGGGCGCTGGAGCGTCGAGAGGCGGTGGCAGGCCTGCTCGAAGCTGACGCCGAAGCGCTGGCACAGCCGGTCGATATCGTGGCGCATCGCGCGCGCCGTGTCGCGGAAACGCCGATAGGGCATCAGCAGCGCCCCCGCGGCATAATTGGCCAGGCCGACCGAGAGCAGCGGATGCGCCTCGGCCGCGCGCAACCGCGCCTCGGCGGCGACCGCGGCGATCTGATCGCGGAATTCGAGCTGGGCGAGCTGGTGCGCCATCATGAAGCGGCGCGTCTCAGGGGGCTGCGCCGCGCCGATCGCCAGCAGGCCGCGCGCGCGATCGAATCGGCGCAGCATGCCGCCATCGTCGCCCGCCGACACCACCACATCGACGCCGTGGCGCTGCTTGAGCGCATGCGCAATCAGGCCCTCGGGCAGGGGTTCGGCGTCGAACTCGTCGGCAAGCGCCTCGGCGGCGCGGTCGATTCGGTCGACATAATTGCCCGCCTCGTGAAACCAGTCGCGCACCTCTTCCCAGGGCAGCCGGTCGTCGCCGGGTACCCCGCTCGCGAAGCGATCGTCGGCCAGCTGGAGGCGTTCTTCGGCGCGGCGATAGGCGTTGTGAAGCCGGACGAACTGGTCGGCGAACAGCGGCTGCTGCTCGGCCGCGCGGTGGAGCGCCTGCGGCGCCGCGGCGTCGGATGCGAACAGCGGATCGGCGAGCGCCTCGCGCAGCGACGCCAGCCGCCGCGCAGCGTCGTCGGTCCCGGCGCTGTTCCAGTCGATCGGAAAGGCGCGGGCAAAGGCTTCGGTCACCGCCGGGGTCACCGGCCGATCGTCATTTTCGAGCTGCGACAGATAGGAGACCGAGAGCCCCACGCGCGCGGCCATCGCCGCCTGGCCCAGCCCGGCGCGCTGACGCAGCGCTTTCAGTTCATGGCCGGCGAACAGACGGGTGCCGGTGCGTCTCGCCATCTTATGCTCCCGCAAAGGGCGCCGCGGCAGCGCTTAATTTGCAAATAGGTAGTTTGCAATTCCGCAATTTCACATTTGCCTTATCGGCGAAAGCTTGGAAAGGGGGCGGCGAGACAACCGAGGGAATAGAGGGCCTCCATGCTGGCGATCCTGCAGAAGCTCGAAGAAAAGCGCGCCGCCGCACGGCTGGGGGGCGGAGAAAAGCGCATCGAGGCGCAGCACCGGAAAGGCAAGCTCACCGCGCGCGAGCGGGTCGAGGTGCTGCTCGACGAGGGGTCGTTCGAAGAGTTCGACATGTATGTCGAGCATAATTGCACCGATTTCGGCATGGAGAAGGAGCATATTCCGGGCGACGGCGTCGTCACCGGATCGGGCACGATCAACGGCCGGCTGGTGTTCCTGTTCAGCCAGGACTTCACCGTCTATGGCGGGGCCCTGAGCGAGCGCCACGCGAGCAAGATCTGCAAGATCATGGACATGGCGATGAAGGTCGGCGCGCCGGTGATCGGGCTCAATGATTCGGGCGGCGCGCGCATCCAGGAGGGCGTCGCGAGCCTCGCCGGCTATGCCGAAGTATTCCAGCGCAACATCCTGGCCTCGGGCGTGATTCCCCAGATCAGCGTGATCATGGGCCCCTGTGCGGGCGGCGCGGTCTATTCGCCGGCGATGACCGACTTCATCTTCATGGTGAAGGACAGTTCGTTCATGTTCGTGACCGGTCCCGACGTGGTGAAGACCGTGACCAACGAGGTGGTGACCCAGGAGGAGTTGGGCGGCGCCGTTACCCACACCACCAAGACCTCGGTCGCCGACAATGCCTTCGACAACGACATCGAGGCGCTGCTCAGCGTGCGCGACTTCGTTGATTTCCTGCCGTTGTCGAACCGTCACGAGGTGCCGGTGCGGCCGACCGAGGATCCGTGGGACCGGCTCGATGCGAGCCTCGACACGCTGATCCCCGACAGCGCCGCTCGGCCCTATGACATGAAGGAACTGATCGCCAAGGTCGTCGACGAGGGCGATTTCTTCGAGGTCCAGCCCCATCACGCCGCCAACATCATCATCGGCTTCGGCCGGATCGAGGGGCGGCCGGTCGGGATCGTCGCCAATCAGCCGATGGTGCTCGCGGGCTGCCTCGACATCAACTCGTCGAAGAAGGCCGCCCGCTTCGTGCGCTTCTGCGACGCCTTCGACATACCGATCATCACCTTCGTCGACGTGCCGGGCTTCCTGCCGGGCACCGCGCAGGAGCATAATGGCATCATCAAGCATGGCGCCAAGCTGCTGTTCGCCTATGGCGAGGCAACCGTGCCCAAAATCACGGTAATCACCCGCAAGGCCTATGGCGGCGCCTATGACGTCATGGCCTCAAAGCATCTGCGCGGCGATCTCAACTATGCCTGGCCGACCGCCGAGATCGCGGTGATGGGCGCGAAGGGCGCGGTCGAGATCATTTTCCGCAAGGACATCGGCGACAGCGACAAGATCGCGGCGCGCACCAAGGAATATGAGGATCGCTTCGCCAACCCGTTCGTGGCCGCCTCGAAGGGCTTCATCGACGAGGTAATCATGCCGCATTCGACCCGGCGGCGGATCGCGCTGGGCTTGCGCAAGCTGCGCAACAAGAGCCTCGAAAACCCCTGGAAGAAACACGACAATATACCTTTGTAAGCCTTTCCCCCATTCCATCGCTCGCGGGAACCCGCGGCTGCGGAGCGTTCGAAGCTGGCCGATCCCTCCATGCCGCGCGAAGGACGAGGGAGGGTGCGGATGAAACTGGTCTCCCGGCGACGGGACATGGAGTAGTGTAATGGAAGATGTTTTCATCGTTGGCGCCGCGCGCACCGCGATCGGCGATTTCGGCGGGGCGCTCAAGGACGTGCCGCCGGCCGATCTCGGCGCGACCGTGGCCAAGGCCGCGATCGAACGCGCGGGCCTCACCCCGGCCGACGTCGAGCAGGTCGTGATCGGACAGGTGATCCAGACCTTGCCGCAGGACGCCTATCTGGCGCGGGTGATCAGCGTGAAGGCCGGGGTGCCGGTCGAGGCCTCGGCGCTGACTCTCAACCGGCTGTGCGGCTCGGGGGTCGAATCGGTCATCGCCGCGGCCAAGGCGCTCGCGCTCGGCGAAGCCGAGATCGCGCTCGCTGGCGGCGCCGAGAGCATGAGCCGCGCGCCGCATATCGCCAAGAGCGTGCGCTGGGGCAGCAAGATGGGCAATGTCGAGATGGTCGACGCGCTGCTCGAAATCCTCAACGATCCGTTCAACGGGGTCCATATGGGGGTGACCGCGGAGAATGTCGCCGAGCGCTACCAGGTCACCCGCGCCGCGCAGGATGCGCTCGCGCTTCAGGGCCACCAGCGCGCGGCGCAGGCGATCGCTGAAGGGCGCTTCAAGGATCAGATCGTTCCGATCGAAGTGAAGACCCGTAAAGGCATGGTCGCGTTCGACACCGACGAGCATGTCCGCAGCGACGTTTCGGCCGAGGAACTCGCCAAGCTCAAGGCGGTGTTCAAGCAGGACGGCACGGTCACCGCCGCCAATGCGAGCGGGATCAACGACGGCGCCGCGGCGGTGGTGCTCGCCACCGGCACGGCGGTCGAGGCGCGGGGGCTGAAGCCGCTCGCGCGCATCCTTGGCTGGGGCCATGCCGGGGTCGAGCCGCTCTATATGGGGATCGGCCCGGTCAAGGCGGTGCCGATCGCGCTTGCCCGTGCGGGGCTCAGCCTCGACGATATCGACGTGATCGAAGCCAATGAGGCTTTCGCGGCGCAGGCCTGCGCGGTAGCGGGCGAGCTGGGATTCGATCCCGCCAAGGTCAACCCGAACGGATCGGGCATCGCGCTCGGCCATCCCGTCGGCGCGACGGGCTCGATCCTGATCGTCAAGACGGTGTATGAGCTTCAGCGCAGCGGCGGTCGCTATGGCCTGATCACGATGTGCATCGGTGGAGGCCAGGGGATCGCGATGGTGGTGGAGCGCGTCGGATGAAGCTTGGCCGGCTCAATCATGTCGGGGTGGCGACCCCGTCGATCGAGAAAAGCATCGCCTTCTACCGCGATGTGATGGGCGCCGCGGTGATCCGCGAACCCTTCGACCTGCCCGCGCAGGGGGTGAAGGTCTGCTTCGTCGATACGCCCAACAGCCAGATCGAACTGATCGAGCCGCTCGGCGAAGCCTCGCCGATCCACGGCTTCCTCGCCAAGAATCCGGCGGGCGGGCAGCATCATATCTGCTACGAGGTGCCCGATATCCTTGCCGCCAAGGCGTGGTTCGAGAGCAAAGGCGCCAAGGTGCTCGGCGAGCCGCGAATCGGCGCGCACGGGACGCCGATCTTCTTCGTTCACCCCAAGGATATGGGCGGGGTGCTCACCGAGATCATGGAAACGCCCAGGGAAGGCGCAGGGCATTGAGCTACCAGACCATCCGCCTCGACCTTGCCGACCGGGTGGCGACGCTCAATCAGCCATTGCCCGAGGTGCTCGAGATCGAGCGCCGCAACCCGTCGCAGGCGGGCTATACCGCCGACTTCCGCGAAGCCCTTTCGGCCCTCGCCGAAAAGCGCGCACCCGTTTTCGAGGGATGTTGACATGACCGACAAGACGCAGGCCGACTGGCAGGCCGCGGCAGCCAAGGAGGTCAAGGGAAAGGACCTGACCTGGCACACGCCCGAGGGCATCGCCGTCAAGCCGCTCTACACGGCCGAGGATGTCGCGGGGATCGATCCCGGCCTGCCCGGCTTCGCCCCTTTCACCCGCGGCGTGCGCGCGAGCATGTATGCGGGCCGGCCGTGGACGATCCGCCAATATGCGGGTTTCTCGACCGCCGAGGAGTCGAACGCCTTTTATCATCGCAACCTCAAGGCCGGGCAGAAGGGCCTGTCGGTCGCCTTCGATCTCGCCACCCATCGCGGCTATGACAGCGACCATCCGCGCGTGACCGGCGATGTCGGCAAGGCCGGGGTGGCGATCGACACGATCGACGACATGAAGATCCTGTTCGACGGCATCCCGCTCGACAAGATGTCGGTGTCGATGACGATGAACGGCGCGGTGATCCCGGTGCTCGCCTTCTTCATCGTCGCGGGCGAGGAGCAGGGCGTTCCGCAGGTGCAGCTCGACGGGACCATCCAGAACGACATTCTCAAGGAGTTCATGGTCCGCAATACCTATATCTACCCGCCAGAGCCGAGCATGCGGATCATCTCGGACATCTTCGCCTTCACCAGCGCGAACATGCCCAAGTTCAACTCGATCTCGATCTCGGGCTATCATATGCAGGAAGCGGGGGCGACGCAGGTCCAGGAGCTCGCCTTCACCATCGCCGACGGCATGGAATATGTGAAATATGGCGTCGCTTCGGGGCTCGACATCGACGCCTTTGCGGGCCGGCTGTCCTTCTTCTTCGCGATTGGCATGAACTTCTTCATGGAGATCGCGAAGCTGCGCGCGGCGCGCGTGTTGTGGCACCGGGTGATGACCAGGCTCGGCGCGAAGGACGAGCGCTCGAAGATGCTGCGCACCCATTGCCAAACCTCGGGCGTGTCGCTGACCGAGCAGGATCCGTACAACAACGTCATGCGCACCACGATCGAGGCGATGGCGGCGATGCTCGGCGGCACCCAGTCGCTGCACACCAACGCGCTCGACGAGGCAATCGCGCTGCCGACCGACTTCTCCGCGCGAATCGCCCGCAACACCCAGATCGTCATCCAGGAGGAGACCGGGATGACTAAGGTCGTCGATCCGCTCGGCGGCTCCTATTATGTAGAGGCGCTGACCCAGGAGCTGGTCGACAAGGCGTGGGAGATCATCGAACGCGTCGAGGCCGAAGGGGGCATGGCGAAGGCGGTGGCGGCGGGCTGGCCCAAGGCTATGATCGAGGAGGCCGCCGCGGCCAAGGCGGCGCGGATCGACCGGGTCGAGGAAGTGATCGTCGGCGTCAACAAATATAAGCTCGCCCAGGAAGACGCGATCGACATCCTCGATGTCGACAACGTCGCCGTCCGCGAATCGCAGATTGCGCGCATCAACCGGGTCAAGGCCGGCCGCGACGAGGCAAAATGCCAGGCCGCGCTCGCCGCGCTCACCAAGGGCGCAGAGGGGCGCGAGAATCTGCTCGCGCTGGCGGTTGAATGCGCGCGCGCGCGTGCCACGCTCGGCGAGATTTCGTCGGCGATGGAGGCGGTGTTCGGCCGCTTCGGCACCACGCCGAGCCCGGTCAAGGGCATCTATGGCGGCGCCTATGGCGACGATCCGCGCTGGACCGGCCTGATCGAGGGCGTGTCTGCGATCGAGCGCCGCAAGGGACGCCGGCCGCGCATGCTGGTCGCCAAGATGGGCCAGGACGGCCATGACCGCGGCGCGAACCTGGTTTCGTCGGCGTTCGGCGACCTCGGCTTCGAGGTGGTCGCGGGTCCGCTGTTCCAGACCCCCAGGGAAGCCGCCGACCTGGCGATCAAGGCCGATGTCGACGTGGTCGGCGCGTCGAGCCTCGCCGCCGGGCACAAGACGTTGATCCCCGAGCTGATCGGGCATCTGCGCGACGCCGGCCGCAGCGACATCAAGGTGATCGCCGGCGGCGTAATTCCCGCGCAGGACTATCAGTTCCTGCGCGACGCGGGGGTGCAGGGAATCTTCGGGCCAGGCACCAACCTGGTGGCCGCCGCGACCGAAGTGCTGCGGTTGCTCGGCCATAACCAGCCGCCGCAGGGATTTGAGGAGGCGGCGGAATGAGCGAAGGTCGAAACCCCGTCGCGCGAAGCGACTGGACGCGCGGCGAAATCGCCGCGTTGTTCGAGTTGCCGTTCAACGATCTGCTCTGGCAGGCGCAGGCTGTTCATCGCGAGCATCACCAGGCGAACGCTGTCCAGCTATCGACGCTCCTGTCGATAAAGACCGGTGGCTGCCCCGAGGATTGCGGCTATTGCAACCAATCGGTTCATGCCGAAACCGGCCTGAAGGCGACCAAGCTGATGGACGTGCGCGCGGTGCTCCAGGCTGCGGCGCAGGCCAAGGACAATGGCTCGACCCGCTTCTGCATGGGCGCGGCCTGGCGCAACCCCAAGCAGCGGGACATGCCCGCCATCGTCGAGATGGTGAAGGGCGTCCGCGAGATGGGCATGGAAACCTGCATGACGCTGGGCATGCTCACCGGGGCCCAGGCGAAGATGCTCGCCGACGCCGGCCTCGATTATTACAACCACAATATCGACACCTCGCCCGAGCGCTATGAGGAGGTGATCACCACCCGCACCTTCGAGGACCGCATCGAGACGCTCGAGCATGTCCGCGAGGCGGGCATCAACGTCTGCTGCGGCGGCATTGTCGGCATGGGCGAAACCCGTGCCGACCGGGTCGGCTTCATCCACGCGCTGGCGACGCTTCCCGTCCATCCCGAAAGCGTGCCGGTCAATGCGCTGGTGCCGGTCAAGGGCACCGTGCTGGGCGATATGCTCGCCGACACGCCGCTGGCTAGGATCGACGAGATCGAGTTCGTCCGCACCGTCGCGGTCGCCCGCATCACCATGCCGGCCTCGATGGTCCGCCTGTCGGCGGGCCGCGAGAGCATGTCGGACGCGGCGCAGGCGCTGTGTTTCATGGCGGGCGCCAATTCGATCTTCACCGGCGACAAGCTGCTGACCACCGACAATGCCGGCGACGATCGCGACGCGGCCCTGTTCGCCAAGCTTGGCGTCACGCCGATGGCGGCCGAGTGCAAGGTCGAGCTGGCTGCCGAGTAATTCATTTCATCATCCGTCATGCTGACGAATGTCAGCATCCAGACCCGCGGCGCCCGAAGTCCGGCGAAGCGGGAATGGACCCCGGATCAAGTCCGGGGTGACGTTCGGGTAGGAAGACGGGGACGGTATGTTCAAGAAAATCCTGATCGCCAACCGCGGCGAAATCGCCTGCCGCGTGATCAAGACCGCCCGCAAGATGGGCATCAAGACGGTCGCGGTCTATTCGGACGCCGATGCGCGCGCGCCGCATGTCGAGATGGCCGACGAGGCGGTGCATATCGGCCCGCCGCCTGCGTCTGAAAGCTATCTGATCGCCGACAGGATCATCGCGGCGTGCAAGGCGACCGGGGCGGAGGCGGTGCATCCCGGCTATGGCTTCCTGTCGGAACGGACCAGCTTCGCCGAGGCGCTTGACGCGGCCGGCATCGCCTTTATCGGGCCGCCGGTCGGCGCGATCGCGGCGATGGGCGACAAGATCGAATCGAAGAAGCTCGCCAAGGCGGCGGGCGTCAATGTCGTCCCCGGCTATGTCGGCGAGATCGACTCTACCGACCATGCGGTCGAAATCGCCAATGGCATCGGCTATCCGGTGATGATGAAGGCTTCGGCCGGCGGCGGCGGCAAGGGGATGCGGCTGGCCTATAGCGAGAAGGACGTTCGCGAGAATTTCGAGAGCGTCAAGCGCGAGGGGCTGGCGAGCTTCGGCGACGACCGCGTCTTCATCGAGAAATTCATCGAGAGCCCTCGCCATATCGAGATCCAGATCCTCGGCGACAAGCATGGCAACATCCTCTACCTGAACGAACGCGAATGCTCGATCCAGCGGCGTCACCAAAAGGTGGTCGAAGAAGCGCCGTCGCCGTTCGTGACCCCGAAGATGCGCAAGGCGATGGGCGAGCAGTGCGTCGCGCTCGCGCGCGCGGTCGGCTATTACAGCGCGGGCACGGTCGAGCTGATCGTGTCGGGCGCCGACACCAGCGGCGAGGGCTTCTATTTCCTCGAGATGAACACCCGCCTCCAGGTCGAGCACCCCGTCACCGAATGCATCACCGGGCTCGATCTGGTCGAGCAGATGATCCGCGTCGCCTATGGCGAGAAGCTCGGCCTGACCCAGGACGAGGTCAAGCTCAATGGCTGGGCGATCGAGAATCGCGTCTATGCCGAGGATCCCTATCGCGGTTTCCTGCCGTCGACCGGCCGGCTGGTGCGGTATCGGCCGCCGGCCCAGGTCGACAATGTTCGAGTCGACGACGGGGTTTATGAAGGCTCCGAAATCTCGATGTTCTACGATCCGATGATCGCCAAGCTGATCACTTACGGCGCGACCCGGGAAGAGGCGATCGATCGGCAGATCGGCGCGCTTGACCGATTCGAGATCGACGGCATCGGCCATAATCTCGATTTCCTCTCGGCGCTGATGCAGCATCCGCGCTTCCGCTCGGGGAACATCACCACCGGCTTCATTGCCGAGGAATATCCCGAGGGATTTGCCGGCGCGGCCGCGGACGACACGCTCAGCCTGCGGCTTGCGGCGATCGCGGGCGTGCTCGCCAGCGTCGATGCCGCGCGCGCGGCCCAGATCGAGGGGCGGCTCAACGGGCCTGCCGAACCGTCGAGCCGCTGGGTGGTGACACTCGACGGCATCGAGCGCGCGATCGAGCTGGCGGGCGACGCGGTCAGTGTCGACGGGACGCCGGTGGTGGTCGACGCGCCCTATGTGCCCGGACAGCGGCTGGTCGAGGCGCTGGTCGATGGCGAACCGTTGTCGCTGCGCGTCGAGCGCAAGCGCACCGGCTGGCGCTTCACGACTCGGGGGGCGAGCCATGATCTGCGCGTGCTGACGCCGTTGGTCGCGGCGCTGTCGCACCATATGATCGAGAAGATTCCGCCCGACATGTCGCGCTTCCTGCTCTGCCCGATGCCGGGCCTGGTCACCGCGATCCACGTCGCCGAAGGCGCGCAGGTCGAGGCCGGCCAGCCGCTCGCGGTGGTCGAAGCGATGAAGATGGAGAATATCCTGCGCGCCGAAAAGGCGGGGGTCGTCAAGACGGTCGCTGCCAAGGCGGGCGACAGCCTCGCGGTGGACGCCGTCATCCTCGAGTTCGAATGAGTTGCACCGGAAGGGGCGCTGCCGCGTCGCTTCCGGGCTTCCCGGCCGCCATCCTTTCCGGCGGCCTTACCAAAAATCAACACTCTCCCGCTACAGCCAAGCCGAGATAAGGGCGGTGAATCTTTCCGCTGCCCGGTGATCGGGATCTTGGAGAAGCGGAGATGTCCTCGATATTGGCGAAATTCGGCATCGGCGCGAAGATGGCGCTGGCCTTTTTGGCGATGCTGGCGATGCTAGCCGGCCTGGGTGGCTTCGCCGTCCAGAAGATCGGCGAGGTTAACACGCTGTCGAGCCAGATGCGCTCGCGCTGGCTGCCGGCGACCAAGCTGGTGGGGGATATCCACGCCTATACCTCGCAATACCGGATCGCCCAGGGCGTCCAGGTGACGGCGGAGGACGAGGCCGGCCGCCGCAAGGCTTCGATCCAGCTCAAGAACGCGACCACCGCGATCGGCGGTCTGCTGGCCGATTACGGACCCTATGCCCAGGGCGAGGAACAGCAGTTGGTGTTCAAGGCGCTCAAGACGAGCTGGAGCGACTATCTGGCGCTCAACGGGCGGATGGCCGAGCTCAGCACCGCGGGCGACTCGGCCGGTGCCGCCGCGCTGTTCCGCGGGGACAGCCTCGACAAATTCTATGAGATCGAGGACAATATCCTCGCGCTCACCGAACTCAACGACAAGGGCGGCCAGGCGGCCTCGCAGGCGGCCGACACCATCTACAAGAAAACCCGCACGCTGGTGCTCCAGTCGATCGTCGCTTCGCTGCTTGTCGCGATCTTCCTGATGATCATGCTGCTGCTCGGCATCGCCCGCCCGCTGTCGCGGATGAGCGCCGCGGTGCGCTCATTGTCGAGCGGCAACCTGTCGGTCACGATCCCCGCGCTGCGCCGGCGCGATGAGATCGGCGGGCTCGCGCGCGCCCTTGACGGCTTCAAGGCGCTGTTCGCCGCCGAGCAGGAGCGCGCGCTCGCCGACCAGCAGCGCGCCGCCGAGGATCATGAACGCGCCCAGGCCACGCAGCGCACCGTCGACGCGATCGGCGCGGGGCTGGCTGCGGTCGCGCATGGCGACCTTACGGTGCGCGTGCCCGGCAACGCCGAAGGCCCGCTCGGCCAGCTCCATCGCGACTTTAACGAGGCGCTCGACGGTCTTTCCTCGACAATCGCACAGATCGTCGAGGGCTTCGGCGTGATCCGCTCGGGCACCGACGAGATCGCCCAGGCCGCTGGCGACCTGTCGCAGCGGACCGAGCGTCAGGCCAATTCGCTGGCGCGCACCGCATCGGCGCTCGAGCAGTTCATGGGCACCGTCCACTTGACCGCCGGCAACGCCCGCCAGACCAGCGAGAAGGTCGCCGCGGCGCGCTCGTCGGCCGAATCGATGGGCACCACCGCGCGCCAGGCGATCGACGCGATGAAAACGATCGAAGCTTCGAGCCGCGAGATGGAGGAGATCGTCTCGACGATCGACAATCTCGCTTTCCAGACCAACCTGCTCGCCCTCAACGCCGGGGTCGAGGCGGCGCGCGCCGGCCAGGCCGGCGCAGGGTTCGCAGTGGTCGCGACCGAGGTCCGCGTGCTCGCCCAGCGCTGCACCGAGGCGGCGGGCAAGATCCGCGATCTGATCGCGACGTCGAGCCAGCAGGTCGTCACCGGAGTCGAGCTGGTCGAGCGGTCGGGATCGGCGCTTAACAACATCGTCGACGAGTTCGTCCAGGTGACCGACCTGATCGCCGCGATCGCCGCCGCCAACGAGCAGCAGGCGCAAGGGATCAACGAGATCAATGACGGCGTGTCGTCGATGGACAACGCCACGCAGCAGAACGCGGCGATGGTCGAGGAGACCAATGCGAGCGTTCAGAGCCTGTCGACCGAGGCGCAGCGTCTCGCCGAACGGGTCAGCGCGTTCCGCACCGGGCCCGGCCATCTCGGCAGCGCGCGGACCCAGCCCGCGCCCGTTCGGAAGAAACCTCCCGTCGTCGCGGTCCATGGCGCGCTCGCGCTGCAGGTGGACGAGGAAGACTGGACCGAGTTCTGAGCACCGAAAGTAGAAATGCGGCCTGTTAACCAAGTGACAACCAAGGCCGGTTAAGTACCCCCTAGATTGAACAAAGGAGCCCAAGCTGTGACGAATCGGATGCGTAACCTGGTAGTTGGAATGACGGCGGCGCTGCTCAGCTCGAGCGCATGCTATGCTGCCGCCACCCCCGAATGGACCTCGAAGGTGCGCCAGCTTCTCGCGGCCAAACAGGATTATCCGCGCGCTGCGCAGATGCGCGGCGATGAAGGCACGGCCAAGATCAAGCTCGATGTCGCCGCCGACGGCTCGGTCGCAGCGGTCGATCTGGTCCAGCCTTCGGGCTCGTCGCTGCTCGACAAGGAAGCGCTCGCGCTCGCCAAGAAGGTCGGTGCCTTCCCGGCCCCTCCCGGTGGATCGGCGTCGATCGTCGTGCCGCTGACCTGGAAGATGAACTGATCGTCCCGATCATTCAGGTTGACACGGCTTTGAAGCGCGGGCTGTCCATGGACAGCCCGCGTTTTGATTTTGGGGCGACCGAATAGGGCGACGGCGTCTGGTTACCGAAGCCTTCGCGCCGTCGCCGCGCGTCGCGTAATCTCGGCGCTGTCGGGCGCGCCCGCGGGCACGACCCAGCTTCCGCCGACGCACAGCACCGCATCGAGCGCGAGCCAGTCGGGCGCGGTCGCTTCGGTGATCCCGCCGGTCGGGCAGAAGCGCGCCTTGTAGAGCGGGGCGGACAGCGCCTTGAGGGCGGGGATGCCGCCATTGGTCGTCGCAGGGAAGAATTTGACATGGCGGAACCCCATGTCGAGCGCCCGCATGATGTCGCCGGCATTGGCGGTGCCCGGCAGGAACGGAATGCCCGCGTCGAGCGCGGCGCGCCCAAGCGGATCGGTCAGTCCCGGTGACACGATGAACCGCGCGCCTGCGTCGATGCTCGCCTTGAGATCATCGGAATCGAGCACGGTGCCCGCGCCGACCACCGCGCCTTCCACTTTCGCCATCTCGCGGATGACGTCGAGCGCCACGGGCGTGCGCAGGGTCACCTCGAGCGCGGGAAGCCCGCCCGCGACCAGCGCCTCGGCGATCGGCCGCGCATGGGCGACCTCATGGACGACGAGCACCGGGATTACCGGCGCAAGCGTCATCACTTGTTCGACGGTCAGCTCGGTGGTCATGGGCGTCTTTCCTCCTGAAAGGCGGCCGCCGCGCCCAACAGCCCGGCTTCGGGATGGCGGGCGAGGCGGATGGGGAAATCGGCCATGCGGCGCTCGAAGCGACCCTTGGCGCGAAAACGGTCGTTGAACAGCGGGCTTCGGAGCCGCCCCTCGATGCGATTGGCAAGGCCACCGGTGATCACGACCGCGTTGGCCCCATGCGCAAGCGCCAGATCGCCGCTCACCGCGCCGAACGCCATCACGAAGCGGTCGAGCGCGGCGACCGCGAAGGCGTCGCTGCCCTCGGTCGCCGCCTGCCAGAGTGCGCCGTCGTCGAGCGGGACGATCGGGTCTCCGGCGATCATTGCCAGCGTCGCGCGGATATCGGCCAGCGCAGGGCCCGAGACGACGCGTTCGACCGAGACGCGGCGATGGCGCTCGCGCAGCCGGGCGAGCAGCCGCTCCTCGAAACCGTCGAGCGGGGCGAAATCGATATGCCCGCCCTCGGTGGCGAGCACGATATTCTGGCCCGGCCGGCGTATCAGCTGGGCAACGCCGAGACCGGTGCCGGGGCCGACCACGGTGGTCACGCCCAGCGGCAACGGACCTTCGGGGCCGCCGATATAAGCGAGCTCCTTGGGCAGCATCACGCCCACAGCGGCAGCCATCGCGGCGAAGTCGTTGAACAGGCAGAGATCCTCGAGCCCGAGCTCGCGTCCCAGCGTCGTGGGATGGATCACCCAGCTGTTGTTGGTGAAGCGGATCAACTCGCCTTCGACCGGCCCGGCGATGGCGATGCTGGCGGCCTGGGGCAGCGCGCTGCCCTCGTCGCGCGCGAAGGCCGCCCAGGCGGCGGCAAGCCCGGGATGATCGGCCGTTCTATATTTGCGGGGCGCGCTCAGCGTCGGCCGACGGCCGTCGCCGTGCAGCTCGGCGATGGCGAAGCGCGCATGGGTGCCGCCCAGATCGACCGCGACGATCTTCATGGGCGGCTACAGCCCCGCCGCCGCCAGCATCGCCGAACCGCCGCGCTCGGCGGCGTCGGCGCCGTGGCGCATGAAAGCGAACAGCTCGCGGCCCGTGCCGGTCTGCGTCGGCGGCGGAGGAGCGGGCGGGCGCGCTTCCCACGCGTCCGCGTCGATGAGCGCGCTGATCTCGCCGCTTTCGGCGCACAGCCGGACGATATCGCCGTCGCGCAGCTTCGCGAGCGGGCCGCCGGCGAAAGCCTCGGGGGTCATGTGGATCGCGGCGGGCACCTTGCCCGAGGCGCCCGACATGCGCCCATCAGTGACGAGCGCGACCTTGAAGCCCCGATCCTGAAGAACGCCGAGCGCCGGGGTGAGCTTGTGGAGTTCGGGCATCCCGTTCGCCTGCGGCCCCTGGAAGCGGACCACGACGACCACATCGCGCTCGAGTTCGCCGGCCTTGAACGCGGCGTTGACCTTGTCCTGATCGTCGAACACCCGCACCGGAGCTTCGATCGTCCAGCGCGTGCTGTCGACCGCGCTCGTCTTGAAGGTCCCGCGGCCGAGATTGCCCTTGACGAGCCGCATGCCGCCGTCGGGCAGGAACGGTCGTGAGAAGGGCCGAAGCATCGTCTCGTCGAGCGGCGCGGCGGGCGCCTCGGTCCAAGCCAGCGCGTCGTCGTCGAGGCGCGGCTCCTTGGCATAGTCGCCGAGATCGGCGCCGGCGACGGTCATGATATCACGGTGGAGCAGCCCGCCATCGAGCAGCGTGGCGATCACATAGGCCATGCCGCCCGCGGCCTGGAAATGGTTCACGTCGCCCGCCCCGTTGGGATAGACGCGCGCGATCAGCGGCACCGCGGCGGACAGCTGGTCGATATCCTCCCAGTCGATCAGGATCCCCGCCGCGCGGGCGATCGCGGGCAGGTGGATGACATGATTGGTCGACCCGCCGGTCGCGAGCAGGCCGACCGCGGCGTTGACGATCGCCTTCTCATCGACGCAGCGCCCGAGCGGACGATAGTCGTTGCCGTCCCAGCCGATCGCGCCGAGCCTGTGGACCGCAGCGCGTGTCAGCTCCTGCCGCAGCCGGGTGCCGGGGTTGACGAAGGCCGCGCCCGGGACGTGCAGGCCCATCACCTCCATCATCATCTGGTTCGAATTGGCGGTGCCGTAGAAGGTGCAGGTGCCCGCGCCGTGATACGAAGCCGATTCGGCCTCGAGCAGCTCGTCGCGCCCGACCTTGCCCTCGGCGTAGAGCTGGCGGATGCGGACCTTTTCTTTGTTGGCGAGCCCCGAGGGCATCGGCCCCGCGGGAACCAGGATCGTCGGCAGATGGCCGAAGCGCAGCGCGCCGATCAGCAGGCCGGGCACGATCTTGTCGCAGATACCGAGCAACGCTGCCCCCTCGAACATGCCATGGCTGAGCGCCACCGCTGTCGAGAGTGCGATCGTGTCGCGGCTGAACAGCGACAGTTCCATGCCGCGCTGGCCCTGGGTGACCCCGTCGCACATCGCGGGCACGCCGCCGGCGACCTGCGCGGTGGCCCCGACCTCGCGCGCGAACAGCTTCATCTGTTCGGGGTAGCGGCCATAGGGCTGATGCGCCGAAAGCATGTCGTTATAAGCGGTGACGATGCCGATGTTCATCGCCTTTCCGGCGCGGATTGCCGGCTTGTCCTCGCCCGAGGCGGCGAAGCCATGCGCAAGATTGCCGCAGGACAGGTTGGGCCGGTCGACCCCGCTGTCGCGCTCGCGCGCGATCAGGTCGAGATAGGCTTGCCTGCCGGGCTTCGACCGTTCGATGATCCGCGTGGTGACGGCTTCGATCGCGGGATGCATGCTCATAGCGGTTGATTCCTCAGCAACTGGGCGCTCCATCGCACGAGACCATGGTCCCGGCCTCCGCCGCCGCGGCGCTGGTCAGGATTGTCCGCACGACCCTAGGCGCACCAGTGGATATCGATCGCCTGCTCGGCATCCGCAAGCACCCGGCCGACGGGAAGTGGCGAGGATGCGCCGTCCTTGATCGCCTTCTCGAGCATCTTGCGCTTCTCCTTGCCGGTCAGCACCAGCATCAGGGTACGCGCCGACAGGATCGCGGGCTTGCTGAGCGTGACGCGGGCGACCGGGGCTTCGGGCGGGAGCGGATCGGGCAACACCCCGACGGCGCGGCGCGCCTTGGGGCCGTTGAGCGCCTCGTCGAGATCGGGTCCGGGGAAGATCGACGCGGTATGGCCGTCGGCGCCCACCCCGAGCCAGACCAGGTCGGGCGGCCAGTGCAGCTCCTGCAGCCGCGCGTCGGCGGCCTTGCCCGCCATGCGGTGGTCGGCCGCCTTTTCCGCGGTGATCGGGAGCACCCGCGCGCCCTTGGGCAGGAAGGCCTTGGCGATCATCGCGGCGTTGGACAGCGGATCGGTCATCGCCACCAGCCGGTCATCGGTGGGGATGATCGTCACGCGCTTCCAGTCGAGCTTCGCCTTGGCAAGTTTTTCGAAGATCGGAGCGGGTGTCTGGCCGCCCGGCAGCGCGAGCAGGCATTGCCCGCGCGCGTCGAGCGCCGACTCGATGATGAACCCGACATCGCCGGCCACCGCTTCGGCAAGCTCGTTGGCATCGTCATAGTCCCACCATTCGGCTTCGATCATATCACTTCCTTCCCCGTCCCTGCCCCGTTCGGGGGAAGGAACCTGTTTCTGCCCTAGTCATGCCATGTGACGCCATCGCGTTCGGTCAGCGCGATCGCCGCGGACGGGCCCCAGGTGCCGGCGGTATAGGGTTTCGGCTTCATCGCATTGGCGGCCCAGCCGTCGCGGATCGCATCGACCCACTCCCACTGCGCCTCGACCTCGTCGCGGCGCACGAACAGCGTCTGGTCGCCCTCGACCAGATCGAGCAACAGCCGTTCATAAGCGATCCGGCGGCGGGTGTCGGCAAAGGCGTTCGGCATCGAGATATCGAGCGGCATCTCCCGCAACCGGATGCCGTCACGATCGAGGCCCGGCACCTTCGACATGAGCAGCAGCCGCACATTTTCGTCGGGCTGCAAACGGATGATCAGCTTGTTGGGTTGCAGCGCCGCGCCGCGGCCGTCGAAGATCGAATGCGGCACGCCCTTGAACTGGATGAAGATCTCCGACTGGCGGCTCGGCAGCCGCTTACCGGTGCGCAGGTAGAAGGGCACCCCCTTCCAGCGCCAATTGTCGATATTGGCCTTGAGCGCGACGAAAGTCTCGGTGTCGGACGGCTTGCCGAGCTCGTCGATATAGCCCGGCACCGCGCCGCCGGCCACCGCGCCGGGGCCATATTGGCCGATCACGCTGTGGGTTGCAGCCGTGGTCCGGTCGATCGGGCGCAGCGAACGTAGCACCTTGACCTTCTCGTCACGCACCGCGGTCGCGTTGAACTGGGCGGGCGGCTCCATCGCGACCAGCGCGAGGAGCTGGAGCATGTGATTCTGCACCATGTCTCGGATCGCGCCCGCCCCGTCGTAGAAGCCGACCCGGCCCTCAAGGCCAACCGTCTCCGAGATCGTGATCTGGACATGCTCGACGCCGCCTTCCTGCCAGAGCGGTTCGAACAGGCTGTTGGCGAAGCGGAGCGCAAGCAAGTTCTGGACGGTTTCCTTGCCGAGATAATGGTCGATCCGGAAGGTGCGGTACTCCGGGAAAACCGCCGCGACCGCGTCGTTGATCAGCCGGCTCGACGCCATGTCGTAGCCCAGCGGCTTCTCGAGCCCGATCCGCACTCCGTCGCCGGCCAGCCCCGCCTTGGCAAGCCCGTCGATCGTCGCGCCGAACAAGGAGGGCGCGGTCGACAGGAAGATCGACAGGCCCCGGTCGGTCGATCCCACCGCCCGGGCGAGCGCGGCGAAATCGGCTTCGTTGGAAGCGTCGACCGGCACATAGCTGACGCGCTCGAGGAAACGGCCGAGCGCTTCCTCGACCAGCCGCTCGGCCGGGACGAAACGGCGCAGCGCGGTTTCGGCGAAGGCGCGGAAGGCGGCGTCGTCATGCGCGCTGCGCGCGGTCGCGACGATCGCGAGGTCGGGCGGCAGCAACCCGTCCGCCGACAGGCCATAAAGCGATGGGAGGAGCATGCGCTGCGACAGATCGCCGGTCGCTCCGAACAAGAGGAGCTTTTCGCTGGGTGCGGTCACGCCTTGCTTCCTTCGCTTGGATCTCGCTGCGACGGCTTCCTTTCGCCACCGTCACGGCCGTTTCGCGGTCCTTGTAGCAAAAGCATCGCATCACGGTAGCCGCCATGTCGCATTGCGGTATTATTTGCGGTGCCCTGATACAGGCAGGGGGCAGCTTCATGTCACACGCGATCGAAACGGCCGGACGGCGGCTCGCTGTCCGCCTGGCAACGAACCAGGCCGACATCATTGCGGCGCAGCGGCTGCGCTACGGTATCTTCTTCCGGGATCTCGGAGCGTCGGCCGGGCGCGACGACGCCGACGGGCGCGATATCGATCCCTATGACATGCTCTGCGATCATCTGCTGGTCGAGGATCATGCCCGGCCGGGCAGCCCGGTCGTCGGCACCTACCGGCTGCTACGGCAGGGCGTCGCCGATGCGCATGCGGGCTTCTATTCGGCGCACGAGTTCGATCTGTCGCGGGTGCTTGCCCATGCGCGCCGTGAGGGCGTCGAGCTGCTCGAGCTGGGCCGATCGTGCGTCGACCCCGATTATCGCGACGCGGGCACGATCCAGCTGCTGTGGCGCGGCATCGCCGATTATCTGCAGCGGCACCGGATCGGCTATATGTTCGGCTGCGGCAGTTTTCCCGGCACCGATCCTGCGGCGCATGCCGAGGGGCTTTCGTTGCTCGCGCACGATCATCTCGCGCCGGCCGAGCTCCGCGCGACCGCGATCGGCGTCGACGCGATCCCGCTCGCGACGCTGCCGATCGGGGGCTATGACGCGCGTCTCGCGCTGCGCCGGCTGCCGCCGCTGATCAAGGCCTATCTCCGGGTCGGCGCCGAGCTGGGCGAAGGCGCGTATATCGATCGGGCGTTCAACACGATCGACGTGTTCGTGATGATGTCGGTCGCGCGAATCGCCTCGCGCTACGCGCAGCGCTTTGAGGTAGCGGCATAGGCCTTCCCGGGTGGCGCCGTGCTTGAAAGGCCGGCGGCTTGGGTGCAGTCTTGCCCGGATTAGGGGGCAAGATGATCATCGACAGCGACACCGCGATACCCATTCGTCCGCCGTTCTGGCGTTCGCTCTACGCGCAGGTGCTCGTCGCGATCGCGCTCGGAGTGGCGCTGGGCTGGCTGGCGCCCGAGATCGGCGCGCAGCTCAAGCCGCTCGGCGACGCCTTCATCAAACTCGTCAAGATGATCATCGCCCCGGTTATCTTCCTTACGGTGGTCACCGGCATCGCCGGGCTCAGCCATCTGGGCGAGCTCGGCCGTGTCGCGCTCAAGACCTTCGGCTACTTCCTGCTGATGTCGACCTTCGCCCTGATCGTCGGCCTCGTGGTCGCCAATTTCGTCCAGCCCGGGGCGGGCATGCATGTCGTGCTCGGCGCCGAGCAGGCGAGCCATGTCGCCGAATATGCCGAAAAAGCGCATGATCAGACGATCATCGGCTTCCTCACCAACGTCATCCCGACCACGCTCGTCTCGGCGCTCAGCGAAGGCGAGATATTGCAGGTGCTGCTGGTGGCGATCCTGTTCGGCATCGCGCTGTCGCTGACCGGCGAACGCGCCGCGCCGCTGCTCGACCTGCTCGAGCGATTGACCGCGGTGGTCTTCCGGCTGGTCGCGATCCTGATGAAGGCGGCCCCCATCGGCGCGTTCGGGGCGATGGCGTTCACGATCGGCAAATTCGGGGTCGGCGCGCTCGCCAATCTCGGCGGGCTGATCCTCTGCTTCTATCTTACCTCGCTGCTGTTCGTGGTCGTCGTGCTGGGGCTCGTGTCCTGGGCGGCGGGCTTTTCGATCTTCAAGCTGCTCGCCTATCTGAAGGACGAACTGCTGCTGGTGCTGGGCACCTCTTCGTCCGAAAGCGCGCTCCCCAATCTGGTCGCCAAGATGGAGCGCGCAGGCTGCGACAAGCCGGTGGTCGGGCTGGTCGTGCCGACCGGCTATTCGTTCAATCTCGACGGCACCAACATCTATATGACGCTCGCCGCGCTGTTCATCGCGCAGGCGTGCGACATCCACCTGTCGCTGGGCGAGCAGATCGGGCTGCTGCTCGTCGCGATGATCTCCTCCAAAGGCGCGGCCGGGGTGACCGGCGCGGGGTTCATCACCCTCGCTGCGACGCTCTCGATCGTGCCGTCGGTGCCCGTCGCCGGAATGGCGCTGATCCTCGGCATCGACCGCTTCATGTCCGAATGCCGCAGCCTGACCAATTTCATCGGCAACGCGGTGGCGACGGTGGTGATCGCGCGCTGGGAAAACGCCCTCGATCGAGACAAGCTCAAGGAAGCGCTGGGATAGCGCCAGCAGCAAAGGCCCGGGCCGACGGGGCTATGGGCTTCATCCGCACCGACCTTTCCAGTAAGATTATCCCGATGTCTGTGCCCCTTCTCGGCTCCAAGCCATTCTTCGACGATAAGAACCATGCCTTCTGGGTGCTCCAGTCGGCCGGGTGGACCGGCTATTTCGTGCTGCGCACGCTGGGCGGGCTGGCCAATAATATGGGGCTGCTGTTCGTCGTCCCTACCGCGCTCACCACCGCGACCGGCTACTCGTTGACGCTGCTGATGGCGTCGGCGTTCCGGCGCCTGATCCAGCTCAAGCCGATCGTCACCTGGTCGATCTCGATCCTGTTGGTCGTGCTTGCCGCGGGGGTGTTCTCCTCGATCGAGACCTGGGCGCACGCCACCTTCTACCGACCGCAGGAAATGCCGGTGGGAATCCAGTTCTTCGGGGCGATCCTGCTGGACTTCGCACTGCTCGCGGCCTGGTCGGCGCTCTATTACGGGATCAATTTCTATCTGCTGCTCGAACAGCAGAGCGATCGGGTCGAGCGGCTCGAAAGCCAGGCGTCCTCGGCGCAGCTCGCGATGCTGCGTTACCAGCTTAACCCCCATTTCCTGTTCAACACGCTCAACTCGATCTCGACGCTGGTGCTGCTCAAGGAGACCCAGCGCGCCAATGCGATGCTCTCGCGCCTGTCCTCCTTCCTGCGCTACACGCTCGCCAACGAACCCGAGGGCACGGTCAGCCTCGCGCAGGAGGTCGAGACGCTCAAACTCTATCTCGACATCGAGAAAATGCGCTTTGAGGACCGGCTGCGCGCCTGTTTCGAGATCGATCCCGCGGCCGCCGAGGCGCGGTTGCCCTCGCTGCTGCTCCAGCCGCTGGTCGAAAATGCGATCAAATATGCCGTGACCCCGCTCGAAGAGGGCGCCGACATCAGCGTGAAGGCGCGGCTTTCCGCAGGGGAAGGCGGCACGCGGGTGATCATCATGGTCACCGATACCGGGCCGGGGTTGACCGACGAGGCTGCACGCCCCACCTATTCTACCGGCGTCGGTCTGGCGAATATTCGCGACAGGCTGGCGCAGGCCTATGGAACCGATCATCGATTTGAGGTCCAGACTGGCCGCGCGGAAGGCTTTGGTGTCATGATCGACATCCCCTTCCAGACCGCGAAACAGCGCAAGGACAGTGCATGACGATCCGAACCATTCTCGTCGACGATGAGCCGCTGGCCATCCAGGGCCTCCAACTCCGACTTGCGGCGCACGAGGATGTGGAGATCATCGAAACCTGCGTCAACGGCCGCGAGGCCATCCGCGCGATCAAGACCCACAAGCCCGATCTCGTCTTTCTCGACATCCAGATGCCCGGCTTCGACGGCTTTTCGGTGATCCAGGGCCTGATGGAGGTCGAGCCGCCTTTGTTCGTGTTCGTCACCGCCTATCAGGATCATGCGATCCGCGCGTTCGAGGCCAAGGCGATCGACTATCTGCTCAAGCCGGTCGACGAGCAGCGCCTCGCCGACACGCTCGAGCGCGTCCGCCAGCGGCTGGCCGAGAAGCGCGGAGTCGAGGAAGCGGGCCGTCTCAAGGAGGTGCTCGCCGAGGTGGCGCCCGAGGCGGCGGGAACGCTGGTCGAAGGCGACGACGCGCCTGCCTCAAGCCGCTTCGAGAAACTGATCAACATCAAGGATCGCGGCCAGATCTTCCGCGTCGATGTCGACACGATCGAACGAATCGACGCCGCCGGCGACTATATGTGCATCTATACCGGTGACAACACGCTGATCCTGCGCGAGACGATGAAGGATCTCGAAAAACGTCTCGATCCGCGTCGCTTCCAGCGGGTGCACCGCTCGACGATCGTCAATCTCGACCTGGTCCGCCAGGTCAAGCCGCACACCAATGGAGAATGTTTCCTGGTGCTCGATTCGGGTGCGCAGGTGAAGGTCAGCCGTTCCTATCGCGAGGTCGTCGCACGCTTCGTGCACTGATATTCGCGCATTGATAATCGCGCGGCCGCGGTGCACAGCCTGGCGGCCGGGAGCCGCCTCATGACCCTTCGTCCGCGCCGCAGCGCGCTGTACATGCCAGCCTCTAATTCGCGCGCGATCGAAAAGGCTCGGGGCCTGCCGTGCGAAGTCGTGATCCTCGACCTCGAGGATGCGGTCGCGCCCGAGGCCAAGGACGAGGCGCGCGCCAACGCTGTCGCAGCGGCCCGTAGTGGCGGCTTCGGCGATCGCGAGCTGGTGATCCGGATCAACGCGCTCGGCACGCCGTGGGCCGAAGCCGATCTCGCCGCGGTCGTCGCGAGCGGGGCCGATGCGGTCCTCGCGCCCAAGGTCAGCGACGCCGAGACGGTGGCGCGCTACCATGCGGCGCTGGCGGGGGCGCCCGCCGCAACCGGCTTCTGGGCCATGATCGAGACGACGCGGGCGATTTTCCGGCTCGACGCGATCGCCGCGGCGATGGCCTCGAGGCCCGGTTGCCTCGTGCTCGGCACCAACGATCTCGCCAAGGAGATGGGCGCCCGGCTCACCGTCGAGCGCACGCCTTTTCTGGGGATGATGGCGCTCGCGGTGGCGGCGGCGCGGAGCCACGGCCTGGGGATTCTCGACGGCGTGTACAATGCGATCGACGATATTGCGGGGCTCGAGCGGCAATGCGCCGAGGCGAAGCTCTACGGTTTCGACGGCAAGACGCTGATCCATCCGCGCCAGATCGACCCCGCCAACCGATCGTTCAGCCCTGGCGAGGCCGATATCGCCTGGGCGAGGGCGGCGATCGCCGCCTTCGACGCCCCGGAAAATGCTGGCAAGGGCGCGGTCCGGGTCGGCGGTGAGATGGTCGAGCGGCTCCACCTCGGTCCTGCGCGGGCGATCTTGGCGATGGCGGAACGCCGCCCCGCTGCGGATGCGACAGGCTAATAGCGGAATCTAGGCGTTGTTCGGGCGAGCGTAAAGGCCGTAAATCTGCAGCTTTCCGCCATGGGGAGCCGGTGCTAGGCTGATGATCAGCGCCTTCAGCCCCAGGGAGCGGATACGCAAAGCCAGACCCAAGACATGACGCTTCGCGGCTGGGCCCGAACGCGGCTCGATCGCCGGACCATTGGTCTGTCGGCGGCGTTCGCGGCCATCATATTGGGGATGGCGGTCGTGGCAATATTGTTGCCGATCGATCGCGGCCCCCGCGGGGAGGATCTGCTGCCTGCGCTGCTCGCGGCGTCGGGCGCGCTTGCACTCGCGGCGGCGATCTGGCGGGTGCGGCGCCCTGTCCCACACCACCTCGCCCCGCGCGAACTGATGGACGCCGTCGAGCTCGCCGCCGTGATGATCGTCGACTGCGACGGCGTCATATTGCATTGGTCGCGCGGCTGCGAGGAACTCTATGGCTGGTCCGCCGCCGAAGCTGTCGGCAGCGCACGCGGCACCCTTCTGCACTCCCAATATTCCGAACCCCCGGACGACTTGCGGCTGCGGCTGCTCGAGCTCGGAAAGCTCGAGATCGAGCTGGTCGAACGCCACCGTGATGGTCGCGAGCTGGTGATCCACGACCATGTGAAGCTGTTGGATCAGCCCGACGGCCGTGCCTGGGCCATGATCGCGGTTACCGACGTCACCGAATGGCGCCGGGCCGAGGCGGCGCTGCAACTCAGCGAGGCGCGGCTCGCCACGGCGGTCGCGGTCCAGGGCATCTTCGTCTACGAATATGATCTCGAGGCCGGGCAGGTCATCTGGATGACGCGCGGCGACACCTTCTTCGGTATAGCCGAACCCGGCGCCGCAAGCTCCGACTGGCAAGCGCAGATCGACGCGCAGATCCGGGGCATGTGCGAGGCGGCGATCGCGAGCGGGCAGGACCGCGCCCATTATGATTTCGATTTCCGCTACCCCGACGGCACGATGCGGCTCGCCGAGGGCTGGGGACGTATCATCCGCGACGACGAAGGGCATGCGATAAGGCTGCTCGGCACCCATCTCGACGTCACCGAGCGGCGCGCGCACGAAAGGGCGCTCTATTCGCGCGAGGCCGAACGACGGGCGATCCTTGCAACGGTGCCCGACGCCATGTTCGTGTGCAACGCCCATGGCGAGATTCGCGCCTGCAGCGCCTATGCCTGCCGCCTGCTCGGCTATGAGGAGAACGCGCTGCTGGGGCGCAATCTGCTCGGCCTGATCGAAGACGGACGCAGCCGCGCCGCAATTCGCCGGGAAGTCTTCCGGGCGATCAGCAAAGACGCCGGCGACCGCTGGCCGCTTCCGGTCAATGTGCGGCGCGCCGATGGCCGACTGGTGCCGACTTCCTTCGTGATCGGCCATGCGGTGGTCGAGGGCGCGCGGATGTATGTCGTGGTCGGCCGGGATATGCGCCCGACGATCGCCAATGAGGAGCAATTCCACCGGCTCAGCAACGATCTCGCCCAGGTTTCGCGGCTCGGCATGATGGGCGAGATGGCCGGGGCGCTCGCACATGAACTGAGCCAGCCGCTTTCGGCGATTGTCAATTTTCTGGGCGCGGTCGACCTCATGTATGAGGGCGGGGGAGCGGTCGACGCGCCGCGGATGCGCCACGCGATCCTCCGCGCCAGCGAGCAGGCGTCGCGCGCGGGCGAAATCATCCGGCGGCTGCGCGCGTTCATCCTGCGCGGCGAGGCCGATATGCGCGCCGAGCCGCTGACGAGCCTGGTGCGCGAGGCCGCGGCGCTGGCGCTGTTCAACACCAGCTCGTTCGGGGTGCGGCTGTCCTACCACTTCGAGAATGAGCGCCGGCTGGTGCTCGGGGACCGGATCCAGATCCAGCAGGTGCTGGTCAACCTCATCCGGAACGCCGCCGACGCTATGGCGGCCCATGGCGGCGAACGGCGCGACCTAGTAATCTCCACGAGGAAGGCGAGAGACAATTTGATCGAGATAGAGGTACGCGATTCGGGGCCGGGCATAGCGCCGGAGATGCTCGAACGGCTGTTCAGCCCCTTTGCCACCACGAAGCGTGAGGGGCTTGGCTTCGGCCTTGCGATCTCGCGCCGCATCGTCGAGGCGCATGGCGGCCAGCTTTCGGCGGCCTCGGTTCCCGAGGGCGGCGCGGTGTTTCGCTTCACCCTGCCGGTGATGGAGGAGGAGGCCGTCCCATGAACAGCCGGCACATCTATATCGTCGATGATGACGACGCGCTCCGCCAGTCGGTCGAGGTGCTGCTGGAGGTCGCGGGAGGGTTCGCCACCCGCAGCTTCGCGTCGGGCGAGGAATTCCTGGCGGCGGTTCCGGAGGCCGAGGCGGGCTGCGTGCTGCTCGATCTCAACATGCCGGGAATGAACGGGCTCGAGGTGCTGCGCCGGCTGCAAGCGATCGACGGCCGGTTCGAGACGATTCTGCTCACCGGGCAGGGCGATATCGCCCTCGCGGTCGAGGCCATGAAGTCGGGTGCGATCGACTTCATCGAGAAGCCCTATGACAACCGGATGCTCCTCAACGCGTTGAAGAACGGCTTTGCGCGCATCGAGGACCGCGAGCGCGAGTTCAGCGCGATCCAGACGGCGCGCGACAATATCGACCGGCTGACCCCGCGCGAGCGCGACGTGCTGCTGGGACTGATCGACGGCAAGGCGAACAAGATCATCGCCTATGAGCTCGATATCTCGCCGCGCACCGTGGAGATCTACCGCGCCAACCTGATGGACAAGCTTGGCGTGCGCAGCGTCGCCGAAGCGGTGCGGATCGCCTTCGCCGCCGGGCTCGTCCCCGTTTTTCCGCGCTGAGCCGAAAGGGGCTTGCCAAGCTGGTGTTGCGCCGCAACATTATAGGATCTGTAACAATTACCGGGAATAACTCCCCTGATGTTGTCCACCTCGAAGCCATTTCCGGTGCTCGTCACGGGCGGTGCAGGGTATATCGGCAGCCATGCGGTTCTGGCGCTGCTCGATGCCGGCTGGACGGTTTCGGTGATCGACAATCTCGTCACCGGCTTTCGTTGGGCGGTCGACCCGCGCGCCCGCTTCCACGAGGGCGATATCGCCGACGGAGCGCTGGTCGACCGGATCATCGCCGAGGACGATATTGGCGCCATCCTGCATTTCGCGGGATCGGTGGTCGTTCCCGAATCGGTCGAGAACCCGCTTAAATATTATCGCAACAACACCGCCAACAGCCGGGTGCTGATCGACTGCGCGGTGCGGGGCGGGGTGCGCCACTTCATCTTCTCCTCGACCGCGGCCACCTATGGCGTGCCCGATCAGACCCCGATCCGCGAGGATATGCCGACGGCGCCGATCAACCCTTATGGCATGTCCAAGCTGATGACCGAGGTGATGCTGCGCGATGTCGCCGCGGCGCATTCGATCAACTATTGCGCGCTACGCTATTTCAACGTCGCGGGCGCCGACCCGCTGGGCCGCGCGGGCCAGTCGACCGCGGGGGCGACCCATCTGATCAAGGTTGCGGTCGAAGCGGCGACGGGCAAGCGTCCCGACGTGGCGATCTTCGGCACCGATTATGCGACCCCGGACGGCACCGGCGTGCGCGACTATATCCATGTGAGCGACCTCGCCGACGCGCATCTCCATGCGCTCGGCGCGCTGATCGCGGCGCCTGCGACCAGCCATGTCCTCAATTGCGGTTACGGCAGGGGCTTCTCGGTGCTCGAGGTGCTCGATGCGGTCGACCGGGTCACCAATCAGACGATCGTTCGGCGGCTGCATGCGCGCCGCGCGGGGGATCCCGACGCGCTGATCGCGGACAACAGCCGGATTCTTGCGGCCACGCCGTGGCGTCCGCGCCATGCCGATCTCGACACGATCGTCTCGCACGCCTTGGCGTGGGAGCGCGCGCTCGCCGAACGGGTCTGACGCCCGCTCGCCCCCGTCGGCAGATCGGCGGGCCGGCGCGCGCTGGCCGTTCAGAATTCCGCGTCGAGCTCCCCGACCTCTTCGGGTTCGGCGAGGGCGGCCTCGATCCAGTCGCGCATCAGCGGCCAGTCCATGATCGTCGCGTTATAGGCCCGGCAGAGCGGGTCGAGCGGGATCGAATAGGTCACAAAACGGGTGGCTACCGGCGCGAACATCGCATCTGCGACACAAGGCTGTGCGCCAAACAGCCAAGGGCCGCCATAGCGCTGGAGGCATTCGCGCCAGATCGTCTGGATCCGCTCGATATCGGGTCGCGCGCCCGCAAACAGGCGGAAGCTGTCGTGACGCGCCCTGAGATTCATCGGCAGCGCCGAGCGAAGATTTTGGAAACCCGAATGGATCTCGCCCGAAACCGAGCGGCAATGCGCGCGTGCGAGCCTGTCGGCCGGGTAGAGTCCCGCATCGGGATATGTCTCGTGCAGATATTCGGCGATCGCCAGCGTGTCCCAGACGCTCGCGCCCTCGTGCGTGAGCCGCGGCACCAGCACCGATGGCGATAATAGCAACAGCTCGGCGCGCTGGCCGGGCGCGTCGATCGATACCAGTTCCTCGACCGGATTCAGCCCCGCGAGCTTGCACAGCAGCCAGCCACGCAGCGACCAGGACGAATAGTTGCGGCTCGAAATCGTCAACACCGCTTGAGACATCTGCATCCCCTTCCTGGCGAGCATGACACTAAAATGGGCAGAGCGTCAAAATTTTATGGCGCGCTGCAGCATAAAATCGTTACACTGAGCTGCCAGAGACGCGGCCGTCTCCGACGGGGGGCAGTTGCCAATGCTGTACCAGTTCTTTCAAGCGATGACCGATTTCGCGGAGCCGCTCCGCATGGCGGCCTCGGCCAGCCTCACGACCAGGCCGCTGCTCGGCGCAGCGGGCGGCACGCGTTTGGCCGACAGCCTGTTCGCGGCGATGTCGATGGTGGCGAACACCCGGCTGTCCGCCGATCGTCCCGATTACCGGATCGATCGGGTGTTGTCGGGTAACCGCGAGACGGCGGTGCGCGAGGAAGTCGTCGCCGCCACGCCATTCGCCGACCTGCTCCATTTCGCCAAGGAGGATAGCGCGGGGGCCCAGCCGAAGGTGCTGCTGGTTGCGCCGATTTCGGGGCATTTCGCCACGTTGCTCCGCAACACGGTGCAGACGCTGCTGCGCGATCATGATGTCTACATCACCGACTGGAAGAATGCGCGTGACATCCCGCTGTCCGCAGGCCGGTTCGGCTTCGACGATTATGTCGACCATGTCGTCCATTTTCTCGAGCAGATCGGGCCGTCGGCGCATTTGATGGCGGTGTGCCAACCCTGCGTGCCGGCGCTCGCGGCGGTCGCGCTGATGTCGAAGGACGACAATCCCTCGGTCCCGCTCAGCCTGATCTTGATGGGTGGCCCCGTGGACGTGCGGATCAGCCCGACCGCTGTGAACGAACTTGCTATGGCCCAGGATTATGCATGGTTCGAGCGCAATCTGATCCAGCATGTCCCGTGGCGTTATGCGGGGCGCGGCCGGCGGGTCTATCCGGGCTTCCTGCAGCTCACCGCCTTCATGGCGATGAACGCGGGACGCCATTTCGATCAGCACCGGGCGCTTTACCAGCATCTCGCCGACGGCGAGGAGGACCTGGCACGCCCGATTCGCGAGTTCTACGACGAGTATTTCGCGGTGCTCGATCTGACCGCCGAATTTTACCTCGAGACGATCGACAAGGTGTTCCAGCGAGCGTTGCTCGCGAAGGGCGAGCTCGATTATCGCGGCGAACGGATCGATTGCGGATTGATCCGTCGCACCGCGCTGCTCACGGTCGAAGGCGAGCGCGACGATATCTGCGCGGTCGGGCAAACAGCCGCGGCGCATGATCTCTGCACCGGGCTCCGCCCGCATATGAAGCGCCACTACCTCCAGGCGGGGGTAGGCCATTATGGCGTGTTCAGCGGTCGGAAGTGGGAGACGCAGATTTACCCACAGGTTCGCAGCTTCATCCTTGGCGCGAGCTAGAGCCGCCTGCTTGGGCGGACTCCCGGCGCCTCGAACGAGCAGCAAAAAAAGAGGCCGACCCCGAAGGGCCGGCCTTGAAAGTTTTTAGGAGAGGATGCCTGAAAGGCGTATTCTTTGTGCATCTGCGAACATGAAAATGCAAGCTTAAAAAGCACGGTGGCGTTATTATTTTTTTATCACACTGAAAATACACGTGTTTTTTTCGTGACAGTTTAATAACTGACGCTTGTTCCCAAATTCTCTCGCAGGTGCAGTACGCCATGGCGCGGCATTGCCAGGGGGCGGCTCAGCCGTCATTCTCGGGCGCAGGGATCGGCTGTGGAGCGAAAATGGCGGAAAATGCGCGAAAGAGCGGGGTTTTGCGCGAGCTGACCGCGCGCGGACTGCTGTTGGGCGTGCTGATCACACTCGTGTTCACGGCCGCCAATGTCTATCTCGGACTCCGAGTCGGCCTGACCTTCGCTACCTCAATTCCCGCTGCGGTGATCTCGATGGCGGTGCTCCGCCTCGTTCGCGACAGCAACATCGTCGAAAACAACATCGTCCAGACGGTCGCGTCGGCCGCAGGCTGCATCGCCTCGATCATCTTCGTGCTGCCCGGGCTGGTGATGATCGGCTGGTGGCAGGGCTTTCCCTTCTGGCAGACCTTCCTGCTGTGCGCTTCGGGGGGGATGATGGGGGTCGTGCTGTCGGTGCCCTTGCGGCGCGCGTTGGTGACCGGCTCCGATCTTCCTTATCCAGAGGGTGTCGCGGCCGCCGAGGTGCTGCGCGTCGGCACCCAGACCAGTGAGGGCGCGGCCGAGGCGCGGATCGGGCTGCGCACCATCGTCGTCGGTTCGGCGGCGTCGATGGGCTTCGCGCTGCTGGCCGCGACCCGGCTGGTCGCGGCCGAGGCATCGACCTGGTTTCGCCTCGGCTCGAGCTACGCGGCGACCGGCCTGTGGACCTCGCTGTCCTTTGCGCTGCTCGGCGCCGGGCATCTGGTCGGCCTGTCGGTCGGGCTCGCAATGGGTCTCGGCCTGCTGATCGGTTTCGGGATCGCGACCCCGATCCTGAGCGGGCTGGCCGCGACACCGGGCGCCGCGGAGGAGGCGGCGCTCGCGGTATTCCGTACCGATGTCCGTTTTCTCGGCGCGGGGGTGATCGGGGCGGCCGCGATCTGGACGATGGGCCAGCTCGCCCGGCCATTGTGGAACGGCATGGCGCAGGCGATCGCGGCGTCGAAGGCGCGGAAGGCCGCGGCTGGGGAGCTGCCGGTCGAGGAGCGCGATCTTCCGGTCGGCTGGATGGCGCTGATCGTGGCGGTGGTCGCTGCCCCGATCATCGGCCTGCTCCACGGCTTCGCGGGCGAGGGTCCGCTCGCCGGCTTCGCGACGCCGCTCGCTTTCGGTTTCTACGGCTATGTGCTGTTGATGGGCGCGTTCGTCGCCGCGATTTGCGGCTATATGGCGGGGTTGATCGGCTCGTCCAACAGCCCGGTTTCGGGGCTGGCGATCCTCGCGGTGCTGGGTTCGGCGCTGCTGCTGGCTTTTGCGGTCAAGCCGCTCGCCGGCGCGGGGGCCGGGCCGCAGCTCGTCGCCTTCGCGCTGTTCGTCACCGGGCTGGTGCTCGCCTGCGCGGTGATCGCCAACGACAATCTCCAGGATCTCAAGACCGGCCAGCTGGTCGGCGCGACCCCATGGAAGCAGCAGGTCGCGCTGATGGTCGGGGTATTGGCCGGATCGGCGGTCATCCCCCCGATTCTCGACCTGCTCAACACCGCCTATGGCTTCGCGCCGCTGCCGGGCACCGGCTTGCCGACCCCCGACGCGCCGCTTCCCGCGCCGCAGGCGACGCTGATCGCGACGCTCGCGCGCGGCATATTGGGCGAGGGGCTCGATTGGCGGATGATCTTCATCGGCGCCGGCGTCGGGCTGCTGCTGGTCGCGCTCGACGCGCTGCTCGGGCGCAAGCGCTGGCTGCGCCTGCCGCCGCTGGCGGTCGGGATCGGCATCTACCTGCCGATGTCCGCGACGCTGCCGGTCGTGATCGGCGCGGTGATCGGCTATCTCTACGACCGACGCCAGCGCCGTCCGGCGGCGCAGCGCATGGGGGTGCTGCTCGCATCGGGGTTCATCGTCGGAGAGAGCCTGTTCGGGGTGCTGCTGGCCGGGCTGATCGTGCTGACCGGCAGCGGCGCCCCATTGGCGCTGATCGGCGAGGGGCATCAAGGCGTGACAATGGCGGCGGGCGCGTTGCTCGTCGCGGCGATGCTGGCGGGGCTCTACCGGTGGACGGCGCGGGCGGCGGCGCGGCTTTGACCGTCCCCCCGGTACGCTTCGCCAAACTTGCCCTTTCCGCCCGCGGCCGCTATGGCCCCCGCCGGCTCTTTCGCTTCCACATCATCAGGTGAACCATGAAGATCAGCGGCGTGGACATCCGTCCCGGCAACATCATCGAATATGAAGGCGGCATCTGGCGCGCGGTCAAGATCCAGCACACGCAGCCGGGCAAGGGCGGCGCCTATATGCAGGTCGAGATGAAGAACCTGATCGACGGGCGCAAGAACAATGTCCGCTTCCGCTCGGCCGAGACCGTCGAGCGCGTCCGCCTCGACACCAAGGATTTCCAGTTCCTGTTCGCCGAGGGCGAGGACCTGACCTTCATGGACAAGGACAGCTACGAACAGATCACCCTGCCGCGCGACCTGCTCGGCGATGCGGCGGCCTTTCTCAACGATGGCATGGACGTGGTGATGGAGCTCTATGACGAGCGGCCGATCTCGGTGCAGCTGCCCGACACCGTCGAGGCGACGATCGTCGAGGCCGATGCGGTGGTGAAGGGCCAGACGGCTTCGTCGAGCTACAAGCCCGCGCTGCTCGAAAACGGCGTGCGCGTGATGGTGCCCCCGCATATCTCGTCGGGAACGCGGATCGTCGTCGACGTCTACAGCCAGGAATATGTCCGCCGCGCGGATTGACCGCATCGGATCCCCTCTCTTTGACGGAGGGGTGAAGGGGTGGGGGCGAGCGCGGCGAACCTCTTCCTTCTTCGCGTACACCCCGCCAAGGGGCATCGAGCCCCCGGCAGCGTCACCACCCCCTTCCCCTCCCGTGAAAGGGAGGGGGGAGTATTTGAAATGGTCAGCCATTCCGGCCTCATCACCGTCATGGACCGCGCGGCGCGCAAGGCCGCGCCCCGGCTGCGGCGCGACTTCAACGAGGTTCAGCAGCTGCAGGTCAGCCGCAAGGGTCCGGCCGACTTCGTGTCGATGGCGGACAAGCGCGCCGAGCAGACGCTCTACGAAGAGCTCAAGCGGGCCAGGCCCGACTGGGGTTTCGTGCTCGAGGAAGGCGGCGAGATCGAGGGCGATCCTTCGAAGCCGCGCTGGATCATCGATCCGCTCGACGGCACCTCCAACTTTCTCCACGGCCTGCCGCATTTCGCGATCTCGATCGCGGTCGAGGAGCCGCGTCCGGGCCAAGCCCGGGGCGAAGTCACCCAGGGCCTGATCTATCAGCCTCTCACCGACGAGAGTTTCTGGGCCGAGAAGGGCCGCGGCGCCTGGTTGCAGGACCGCCGGCTGCGTGTCTCGGCGCGCCGCGAGCTCAGCGAGGCGCTGGTCGCGACCGGCATCCCCTTTCTCGGACATGGCGACTTCCGCGAATGGAGCGCGATCTTCGCGTCGGTGGCGCCCGAAGTGGCGGGCATCCGCCGCTACGGCTCGGCGGCGCTCGACCTCGCCTGGGTCGCGGCCGGGCGTTACGACGCCTTCTGGGAGGCCGATCTGCAGATCTGGGACGTCGCGGCGGGGATCCTGCTGGTGCGCGAGGCGGGCGGCTTCGTCAGCGATTTCCGCGGCGGCGATCGCATGCATGAGCGCAACGAATATCTCGCCACCAACGACGGTCTCGCGACGCGGCTCCACAAGCTGGTGGCGCAGGGGCTGAAGGGGATGTGACGCCTGCCGTCGCTCCGGCGGAGGCCGGAGCCGGCATCGGCGGGCGGGGGAGCTCGCATCGGCCGGTGCGGCCCCCGCCGGGGCGACGATTCCCACCGCATTTATTGCGATTCATTCTCACCCGCCGGACCGCTTGCTTCGCATGTGCGGCGGGCCTAAACGTCGCGCCAAAGGCCGGATTCCCGGCCGCTTGCTCGGAGCCTCTTCATGGCGTCAGTCGCCGCCGGATATTTGCCGATCCTGCTGTTCCTCGGCGTCGCGCTCTTGCTGTCGGGAGCCTTTGTTTTCCTGCCGATGCTGGTGGGGCGGCTGACCGGTGCGCACAAGCCAAGCCCCGAAAAACTCAGCGAATATGAATGCGGCTTCCCCGCTTTCGAAGACAGCCGCGCGCAGTTCGACGTGCGCTTCTATCTGATCGCGATCCTGTTCATCGTGTTCGATCTCGAAGCGGCGTTCCTCTATCCCTGGGCGGTCTCGCTCGGCGGGATCGGCTTCGTCGGCTGGCTGTCGATGATGATTTTCCTCGTCGAGCTGCTGATCGGCTACATCTATGCGTGGAAAAAAGGAGCGCTGGAATGGGAGTGATCCTCGACCCGGCCCGCAATCCGCATCCCACGGAAAATGTGCCGCCCGACGCCGACTATTTCCAGGCGCTCCAGTCGGAGGTCAACGACAAGGGATTCCTGGTTACCTCGGCCGAGGACCTGTTCCACTGGGCGCGCACCGGCTCGCTCTGGTGGATGACCTTCGGCCTTGCTTGCTGCGCGGTCGAGATGATCCACGCCAACATGCCGCGCTACGATCTCGAGCGTTTCGGCTTCGCCCCGCGCGCCTCCCCGCGCCAGTCGGACGTGATGATCGTCGCGGGCACGCTGTGCAACAAGATGGCGCCGGCGCTGCGGCGGGTCTACGATCAGATGTCCGAGCCCAAATATGTGATCTCGATGGGCAGCTGCGCCAATGGCGGCGGCTATTATCATTACAGCTATTCGGTGGTGCGCGGCTGTGACCGGATCGTGCCGGTCGACATCTATGTTCCGGGCTGCCCGCCGACCGCCGAGGCGCTGATGTACGGGATCATGCAGCTCCAGCGGAAGATCCGCCGCATGGGGACGCTCGAACGGTGAGTGCGTCGATGACCTATCCGCGCTTCGCTTCGAACGATGGCGTGGTCGAGGCCGCGCAGGCGGCGCTCGGCGACCGGCTGATCGAGGCGCGCGGGTGCGTCGGCGAGATCGCGCTGCACGTCCGCCGCGACAGCCTGGTCGAGACGATGACGCTGCTGCGTGACCGGCTCGCCTATCAACAGCTGATGGAGATCGCCGGGGTCGATTATCCCGACCGGCCCGAACGGTTCGAGCTGGTCTATTGCCTGCTGAGCCTGACCAAGAACCACCGCATCCGCGTCCATGTCGCGACCGACGAGGCGAGCCCGGTGCCGACGGTGACCGGGATCTGGCCGGTCGCCGGCTGGCTCGAGCGCGAAGTGTTCGACATGTACGGCGTGCTGTTCGAGGGGCATCCCGACCTGCGCCGCATCCTCACCGACTATGGCTTTCGCGGCCACCCGCAGCGCAAGGATTTCCCGCTCACCGGCTATGTCGAGCTGCGCTATTCGGAGACCCACAAGCGCGTCGTCTATGAGCCGGTCAAGCTCGCGCAGGATTTCCGGACCTTCGATTTCATGAGCCCCTGGGAAGGCGCCGACTATATCCTGCCCGGCGACGAGAAGGTCTCGCCGACCGAACCCGGCGCGCCGAGCCCCGCGCCCGCCAAGAAGGACCCCGAGCCGGTCGCCGCCAAAGCGCCGCCGCCGACGCCGAAGACCACAGACAGCCCGGCGCAGACCGGCGAGGGCAAGTCCGATCCGCTGGGCGACGGAGCGAAGAAATGATGCTGATATCTTCCCTTCACTCCAGCGTCATTCCAGCGAAAGCTGGAATCCCATGCGTCCGTGTCGCGCGCTGCTCTCCCGAGACTCCAGCTTTCGCTGGAGCGACGCGCGTTTTCGGAGGGGGGCGCTGATGGCCACGACCTTCGAAACGCCGACCCAGGCCCCGCAGGGCGAAACCGAGATCCAGAATTATACGATCAACTTCGGCCCCCAGCATCCGGCGGCGCACGGCGTGCTGCGCATGGTGATGGAGCTCGACGGCGAGATCGTCGAGCGGGTCGATCCGCATGTCGGCCTGCTCCACCGCGGCACCGAGAAGCTGATCGAGTACAAGACCTACCTGCAGGCGCTGCCCTATTTCGACCGGCTCGACTATTGCTCGCCGCTGGCGATGGAGCACAGCTATGTGCTCGCGATCGAGAAGCTGCTCCAGCTCGAAGTGCCGCTGCGCGCCCAATATCTGCGGGTGCTGTTCGCCGAGCTGACCCGCATCTGCAACCATATGCTCAACCTCGGCAGCCATGTCATGGACGTCGGGGCGATGACGCCGAACCTGTGGCTGTTCGAGATCCGCGAGGACTGTCTCAACTTCTTCGAGCGCGCGAGCGGCGCCCGCATGCACGCGGCCTGGTTCCGCCCCGGCGGCGTCCATCAGGATGTCCCGCTCAAGTTGCTGACCGACATCGCCGACTGGCTCGACACCCGCCTGCCGCGGCTGTTCGAGGACGCGATCAGCCTTGTCGCCGACAACCGCATCTTCAAGCAGCGCAATGTCGACATCGGCGTGGTCAGCCGCGACGATGCGATCGCCTGGGGCTTTTCCGGACCGATGATCCGTGCGGCCGGCATCCCCTGGGATATCCGCAAGTCGCAGCCTTATGACGTCTACGACCGTATGGATTTCGAGATCCCGGTCGGCACCAAGGGCGACTGCTACGACCGCTTCATGGTGCGCGTCGAGGAAGTGCGGCAATCGGCGCGGATCATGAAGCAGTGCCTGACCGAGATGCCCGAGGGCGAGATCGCCAGCCTCGACCGCAAGGTGGTGCCGCCCAAGCGCGGCGAGATGAAGCGCTCGATGGAAGCGCTGATCCACCATTTCAAGCTCTACACCGAGGGCTTCCACGTTCCCGCGGGCGACGTCTATGTCGCGACCGAGAGCCCCAAGGGCGAGTTCGGCGTCTATCTCGTCTCCGACGGCAGCAACAAACCCTATCGCTGCAAGATCCGGCCGACCGCGTTCAGCCATCTCCAGGCGATGGATTTCATGATGAAGGGCCACATGCTGGCCGACACCACCGCCGTCCTCTCGGCGATCGACGTCGTGTTCGGGGAGTGCGACCGGTGAATGAGCCTGCTTTCGGCTTTGACGCCATTCCACCTATTGACCCGATATTCGGTTGGATCGTCGCGGCTGTGTTCGTTGGACTTTCGACGTTGCTCTATCGCTGGGCACGCACGCAATGGAAGGCACGTATAGCGATTTGGGCGATTAGCGTTTTTGGTGGCTCCATTGGCGTGCTGTTAGCGGCAACGCTCGGAAGCATCGTAGGTTACTGGGATTCTAATCGACCTTCGGCTCTTGCAGTAGGTTTGGTGTCGGCATCGTTCATAGTTGTACTTTGTACGACTGCTTTAACATGCATCATGAGGCTATGGCATAGAACGGTGATGAAATGAGCAAGCTCGCGACCGCCGAGGCGATGATCGCGCATTACAATGCGCAGGATGCCGACGCCTATGTGGCGTTGATGACCGATGACGCGGCCGAGGCCGGCTATCGTGGCGCGGTGCTGCGCGACGGCAAGGAAGGGGTGCGTTCGGGCCTCAAGGCGATGTTCGCCGAGTTCCCCGAGAACCGCGCGGATATCATCAGCGGTTGCCAGCTCGGCGACACTGTCGTGCTGCACGAACGGGTGTTCCGCTCGTCGACCGCCGAGCCGTTCGAGGTGATGAGCATCTACAGTTTCGAAGGCGACAAGGTGTCTCGCGTGGAGTTCGTGCGCTGATGTCTGACGCAGCCCATATCCCCGACGAAGCCGAGACCCGTGCTCGCTGGGGCGGTTTCGCCTGGACGGCGGACAACGCCGCGCAGGCCGAGAAGATCATCGCGCGCTATCCGCCGGGGCGGCAGCAATCGGCGGTGATGCCGCTGCTCGATCTCGCGCAGCGCCAGGTGGGCGCCGAGACCGGCACCCAGGGCTGGCTGCCGATCCCGGTGATGGAATATATCGGCCAGCAGCTCGGCATGGCCTATATCCGCGTGCTCGAGGTCGCGAGCTTCTACACCATGTATAATCTCGCGCCGGTCGGCCGCTACCATGTCCAGGTGTGCGGGACGACGCCCTGCATGCTGCGCGGCTCGGACGATGTGCTCGACGCCTGCTATAAGAAGGGCCTGAAGAAGGGCGCGACCACCCCCGATGGCCTCTTCACGCTGACCGAGGTCGAGTGCCTCGGCGCCTGCGCCAACGCGCCGATGGTCCAGATCAACGACGATAATTACGAAGACCTGACCTTCGAGACGACCACCGCGATCCTCGATGCGCTGGCCCGGGGCGAGCAGCCCAAGATCGGCCCGCAGATCGACCGGAAGACGAGCTGTCCCGAGGGCGGGCCGACCACGCTCCAGGAGATGGTCTCTGAAAACCATGATTACAGGGGCCGCTGGAATGCGCCGGCATGAGCGGGCTGATCGCGACCATCGTCACGATCGTCGTGGCGATCATATTGCTCAAGCTGGCGTTCAAGCTGCTCGGAATCCTGATCGCGGTTGCGATCGGCGTCGCGGTCTATTTCATCGCGGCGAAATTCTTCGGGAAGACGGTATGAGCCGCGCCATCATTCTTTCCGTCATGCCAGCGAAGGCTGGCATCTCAGCCGGCATGGGCGCGCGCTTGCCGCACGAGATCCCAGCCTTCGCTGGGATGACGATCTGGGGGGATCGTCATGCTTGACGACAAGGACCGCATCTTCACCAATGTCTACGGCTTCCAGCCGTGGACCCTCGAGGCTGCGCGCAAGCGGGGCGACTGGGACGACACCAAGGCGCTGCTCGCGCGCGGGCCCGACCGGATCATCGAGGACATCAAGGAATCGGGGCTGCGCGGGCGCGGCGGGGCGGGTTTCCCGACCGGCATGAAGTGGAGCTTCATGCCCAAGGAGCCCAGGCCCGGCAAGCCGAGCTTCCTGGTGATCAACGCCGACGAATCCGAGCCCGGATCGTGCAAGGACCGTGAGATCATCCGCCACGATCCGCACAAGCTGATCGAAGGCGCGCTGATCGCCGGCTTCGCGATGCGCGCGCGCGCGGCCTATATCTATATTCGCGGCGAGTTCATCTATGAGGCGAAGGTGCTCTTCGCTGCCGTCGAGGAGGCCTATGCCGCCGGGCTGCTCGGCAAGAACGCCGCGGGCTCGGGTTATGATTTCGACGTCTTCGTCCATCGCGGCGCGGGGGCCTATATCTGCGGCGAGGAAACCGCGCAGATCGAGAGCCTGGAAGGCAAGAAGGGCCAGCCGCGCCTGAAGCCGCCTTTCCCGGCGGGCGCGGGCCTCTATGGTTGTCCGACCACGGTCAACAACGTCGAATCGATCGCGGTCGCACCGACCATCCTGCGTCGCGGCGCGAGCTGGTTCGCGGGGATCGGGCGCGAGGGCAACAAGGGCACCAAGCTCTTCCAGATCTCGGGCCATGTGAACAAGCCGTGCGTGGTCGAAGAGGCGATGGGCATCTCGTTCGAAGAGCTGATCGAGAAGCATGCAGGCGGCATTCGCGGCGGCTGGGACAATCTGCTCGCGGTAATTCCGGGCGGCTCTTCGGTGCCGCTGGTCCCCGCCGCGCAGATCAAGGACGCGCCGATGGACTTCGACGGCCTGAAGGCACTCGGCTCCGGCCTCGGCACCGCCGCGGTCATCGTCATGGACAAGTCGACCGACATCGTCCGCGCGATCAGCCGCCTGTCCTATTTCTACAAGCATGAGAGCTGCGGCCAGTGCACGCCATGCCGCGAGGGCACCGGCTGGATGTGGCGGGTGATGGAGCGGCTGCGCACGGGCGACGCGGCGGTCGAGGAGATCGACATTCTGCTCGACGTCACCAAGCAGGTCGAGGGCCACACCATCTGCGCATTGGGCGACGCGGCCGCCTGGCCGATCCAGGGCCTGCTGCGCCATTTCCGCCCCGAGGTCGAACGCCGCATCGCCGAACGCGGCAATGCGGGCGGGACGATGATGGAGGCGGCGGAGTGAAGGCGAAGATTCTGGGCACACTTCTCGTGGCGGCGCTGGTCGCCCCGCCCGCCGAGGCGGAGCCACCCACCGGATCGCGGCTGGGCGAACGGCTGAAGCCGGGTCATCCGCGCGCGGATCCGGATGCTGTCCGAACAGGCCATCGACTGGCCGCATGCCTCTATCTGAAGCGCACCGCCGAGGTCGTCCGTTTTCTGAACACGGTCTCTGATGAGGAGAGCAGGCGATACGCGCGCACTCTTTCGCGGTCGATCGAGTGTAGTAGCGTTACACTGGCCGATCCCGATTTCGTCGAAGGCACTGCGGTCGGCACCTCGTCCGATATTTGGCGGGGTATGTTGGCGGAAGCTGCGCTCGGCAAGATGGGCCATGATATTGCTCTGGAGGCGCTCCCCACCTCGGTGGATTATCGGCGTGACTGGTTTGCCGTGACAGGACGGCCGGCTGCCGTCGATGAAATGGCGGTGTGCACCGCGGACCGGGATCCCGCGGGTGTGCGCGCGTTGATGGCGACGACGCCCGAAGCTCCCGAGGAGCGTGTCGCGGTGCAGGCGCTGTCGCCGACGCTTGGCCCCTGTCTGCCCCAGGGTGCCACATTGAAGGCCAATCGCCTATCGCTGCGAGCCGCGCTCGCCGAGGCTCTGTATCACCGCGCCGTCGCGCCACCGCGCGCGGCCGCGCCGGCGACACGATGATGGAGGCGACGGAGTGAAGTCCATCACTGCCTTCAATAGCCCTCAGGGAGCATCACGCCGGTCATGCCCCCAGCATGACCTAAACGATGCGGGGCATCGTTTACCTGATGCTGGTCGGGTGAGGGTGTCCGACGTTCGTTGCGGCCACAGCCGGCCGTCCACGCTCGGGCTTCGCCCTCGCTCCCCCTCACCCCGACCCTCTCCCCGCCGGGGAGAGGGAGGTATGACGACGGAATCTCTCCATGCCTAAACTCACCGTAGACGGGATCGAAGTCGAAGTCCCCGCGGGCGCCACGGTGCTCCAGGCGTGCGAAGCCGCGGGCAAGGAGATTCCGCGCTTCTGCTACCATGAGCGGCTGTCGATCGCGGGCAATTGCCGGATGTGCCTCGTCGAGGTGAAGCCCGGGCCGCCCAAGCCGCAGGCGTCCTGCGCGCTGCCCGCCGCTGACAAGCAGGAGGTGTTCACCCAGTCGCCGATGGTCAAGAAGGCGCGCGAGGGGGTGATGGAGTTCCTGCTCATCAACCACCCGCTCGATTGCCCGATCTGCGACCAGGGCGGCGAGTGCGACCTGCAGGATCAGTCGATCGCCTATGGCAAGGGGCAGAGTCGCTTCCATGAGAACAAGCGCGCGGTCACCGACAAATATATGGGGCCGATCGTCAAGACGACGATGACGCGCTGCATCCAGTGCACCCGCTGCGTGCGCTTTGCCGAGGAGGTCTCGGGGGTCGAGGAGATCGGCGCGATCTACCGCGGCGAGAATATGCAGATCACCTCCTATCTCGAACAGGCGGTGACGAGCGAGCTTTCGGGCAATGTCGTCGATCTGTGCCCGGTCGGCGCGCTGACGTCGAAGCCTTATGCGTTCGAGGCACGTCCGTGGGAGCTCAAGAAGACCCCCGGCATCGACGTGATGGACGCGGTCGGCACCAATGTCCGCTTCGATAGCCGCGGCCGGCAGGTGCTGCGCGTGCTGCCGCGGATCAACGAGGACGTGAACGAGGAATGGGCGTCGGACAAGACGCGCCACGCGGTAGACGGGCTGGTCCGCCGCCGGCTCGACCGGCCCTATGTCCGCAAGGCCGGCAAGCTGGTCGAGGCGAGCTGGGCCGAGGCCTTCGCCGCGATCAAGGCGGTCAAGGCCGGCAGCTCGGCCGCCGCGATCGCGGGCGACCAGCTCGATTGCGAGACGATGTACGCCGCCAAGGCGCTGCTCGCGCAGATGGGCTCGACGCTGCTCGAAGGCCGTCAGACCGGGATGGACTATGACGTGTCCAATCTCGCCGCGGTCAACTTCAACAGCACGATCGCCGGGATCGAGACCGCCGATGCGGTGCTGATCGTCGGTTCGAACCTGCGCTGGGAGGCGCCGCTGATCAACACGCGCGTGCGCAAGGCGGTCAAGCGCAGCGCCGCGGTGTTCGCGATCGGCGAGCAAGTGAACCTCACCTATCCGGTCGAATGGCTCGGCAATGATCTCGGCCTGCTCGGCAAGCTTCCGTCGGCGGTGACCGACGCCTTCGCCAAGGCACAGCGGCCCGCGTTGATCCTCGGCGGCGGCGGGCTCAAGGCCGGCGCGCAGGGCGCGACGCTCGCGCTCGTGGCGAGCCTCGGGCTGATCAAGGACGATTGGAATGGCTATAATGTCGTCCATCTCGCCGCGGCGCGGATGGGCGGACTGATGCTCGGCTACGGCCAGAAGGGCGGGCTCGCCGATCTGGTCGCGGCCGCACCCAAGCTGCTGTTCCTGCTCGGCGCCGACGATGTCGATGCGAGCAAGTTCGCCACGAGCTTCAAGGTCTATATCGGCCATCATGGCGATGCCGGCGCTGCGGCGGCCGACGTCATCCTGCCGGGCGCGGCCTATACCGAGAAGCCCGGAACCTATGTGAACACCGAGGGGCGCGTCCAGCGCAGCGACCGCGCGGTGTTCCCGCCGGGCGATGCGCGTGAGGACTGGGCGATCCTGCGGGCGCTCAGCGAGGTGCTCGGGCACAAGCTTCCGTTCGACAGCCTCGACGAGTTGCGCGCAGCGATGGCCGCCGAGGCGCCCGCGCTCGGGCGCGAGGGGCTGGCGGGCTATGCCTGGGCTCCGCCGAGCCTTGCCGCCGACGCCTCGGGCCCGATCGGCTATCCGATCAAGGATTTCTACCTGACCAACCCGATCGCGCGCGCGAGCGACACGATGCAGCGCTGCTCGGCCGAGCTGCTCCACGGGCAGAGCTTCGCGGAGGCGGCGGAATGAGCCTTCAACTCGCTCTCGTCATCGCAGCGAAGGCTGGGATCTCATACGGCAAGGACGGTCTGCGATCTCCTGAGACCCCAGCCTTCGCTGGGGTGACGGCAGGGGAGTCGATCGAATGACCGCGCTCTTCCAGAACTGGGGCCTGTCGTTCGAATGGGCGTGGTTCACCTCGACGATCATCGGCATCCTTGTGATCGCGCTGCCGCTGATGCTCGCGGTCGCGATGACCATTTATACCGATCGCAAGATCTGGGCGGCGATGGCGCTGCGGCGCGGGCCCAATGTCGTCGGCCCCTGGGGGCTGCTGCAGAGCTTCGCCGACGGGCTCAAGGTGTTCCTGCAGGAGACGATCGTCCCGGCGGCCGCCAACAAGGGATTGTTCATCCTGGCCCCGATCATCACCTTCACGGTCGCGCTGATCGTCTGGGCGGTGATCCCCTTCGCCCCCGGGGTCGTGCTGGCCGACATCAATGTCGGGTTGCTCTACGTGCTCGCCGCCTCGTCGATCGGGGTGTACGGCGTGATCATCGCGGGCTGGGCGTCGAACTCCAAATATCCATTCTACTCGGCGCTGCGCGCGGCCGCGCAGATGGTGAGCTACGAGGTCTCGATCGGCTTCGTGCTGATCTCGGTGGTGCTGTGGACCGGCAGCTTCAACATGTCGGCGATCATCGAGGGGCAGCGCGCGCATATTTTCGGGTTTATCAACGGCTATGGCTTCAATCCGCTGCTGTTCCCGATGGCGGTGGTGTTCCTGATCTCGTCGATGGCCGAGACCGCGCGGGCGCCGTTCGACCTGACCGAGGCCGAGAGCGAACTGGTGGCGGGCTATCAGACCGAATATTCGTCGATGGCGTTCGCGCTCTACTGGCTCGGCGAATATGCCAATGTGCTGCTGATGTGCGGATTGAACGCGATCCTGTTCTGGGGCGGCTGGCTGCCCCCGGTCGATTGGGCGCCGCTCTACATGGTGCCGGGCATCATCTGGTTCTTCGCCAAACTGTTCTTCTTCTTCTTCGTCTTCTCCTGGGTGAAGGCGACGGTGCCGCGCTACCGCTACGACCAGCTGATGCGGCTGGGCTGGAAGATCTTCCTGCCGCTGTCGCTGTTCTGGGTGGTCCTTGTCTCGGGGTGGCTGATGCTCACCCGCTACGGAGTGTTCTGATGAGCGTCGCGCACATCATCAAGTCGTTCACGCTCTGGGAGTTCGTGAAAGCGCACTGGCTGACCCTGAAATATTTCTTCAAGGCCAAGGCGACGATCAACTATCCGTTCGAGAAGAATCCGCTCTCCCCGCGCTTTCGCGGCGAGCATGCGCTGCGCCGCTATCCCAACGGCGAGGAGCGCTGCATCGCGTGCAAGCTGTGCGAGGCGGTCTGCCCCGCGCAGGCGATCACGATCGAGGCCGAGCCGCGTGACGACGGCTCGCGCCGCACGACGCGCTACGACATCGACATGACCAAGTGCATCTACTGCGGTTTCTGCCAGGAAGCCTGCCCGGTCGATGCGATCGTCGAGGGGCCCAATTTCGAATATTCGACCGAGACCCGCGAGGAGCTGATCTACGACAAAGCCAAGCTCCTCTCCAACGGCGACCGCTGGGAACCCGCGATCGCCGCGAACCTTGCCGCCGATGCACCATATCGGTAATGGCCGCCAAGCTTTCATACGCCAAGCAAACCCTCCGTTCGCCCCGGGCGAGGTCGAGGGGCACCGCCGAGCGTCAGCGAGGTGCCTTCACTTCGTTCAGGCAGGTGTCTCGACTTCGCTCGACACGAACGGGGATGTGAGGGTTCCGTGATCCAGACCATCGCCTTCTATCTGTTCGCCACGCTGGTGATCGCCTCGGCGACGCTGACCATCCTGGCGCGCAATCCGGTGCACAGCGTGCTGTGGCTGATCCTCGCCTTCTTCAACGCGGCCGGGCTGATGCTGCTGGTCGGGGCCGAGTTCATCGCGATGCTGCTGGTGATCGTCTATGTCGGCGCGGTCGCCGTGCTGTTCCTGTTCGTGGTGATGATGCTCGACATCGACTTCGCCGAACTGCGCGCGGGCTTCGCCCAATATCTGCCGTTCGGCGTGCTGCTGGTGATCGTGCTCGCCGCCGAGATGATCTTCGCGGTCGGCGCCTGGACGGCGGGCGGGGTCGACATGGCCGCGCGGGTCGCGCCGACGCCGCAGGAGGTGCCCAATATCGAGGCGCTCGGCACGCTGATCTACACGCGCTACCTCTATATTTTCGAGGGCGCCGGGCTCGTGCTGCTGGTCGCGCTGATCGGCGCGATCGTGCTCACCCACCGCATCCGGGGCGGCACCAAGGTGCAGAAGATCGAGGCGCAGAACATGCGCCGTCCCGAGGATGCGACCCGCAACGTCAAGCCGGCCGTCGGCCAGGGGGTGGAGCTATGATCCTTCGACAAGCCCAGGACGAGCGGTCCAGCGGAGCGCTGCGCGCATGATCGGATTGCAACATTATCTGGTGGTCAGCGCCATCCTGTTCGTGATGGGGGTGTTCGGCATCTTCCTCAACCGCAAGAATGTGATCATCATCCTGATGGCGATCGAGCTGATCCTGCTGTCGGTGAACATCAACCTCGTCGCCTTTTCGGCCTATCTCGGCGATCTGGTCGGCCAGGTGTTCGCGATGTTCGTGCTCACCGTCGCGGCCGGCGAAGCCGCGATCGGGCTCGCCATCCTCGTCATCTATTTCCGCGGCCGCGGCACGATCGCGGTCGACGACATCAACCGGATGAAGGGGTGATCGCCGGAATGTCCTCCACGCCCATTCTTTCGTCATCCCGGCGCAGGCCGGGACCCATAAACGCTGGGTTTGCGGACGGAGCGACCCGCTTTTCGCGTGAACCGGCTGGTCCGCGTGCACGGATTCCGGCTTCCGCCGGGACGACGCTTGTGGGTGTGGCCGCATGATCAAGCTCATCGTCTTCCTGCCGCTGCTCGCCGCGATCGTCGCGGGGCTCGGCAATCGCATGCTCGGCAATGTCGCGGGCAAGAGCCTCACCACCGGGGCGCTGTTCGTCTCTTGCGCGCTGAGCTGGCCGATCTTCATCGGCTTCCTCGCCGGCGGAACGACTGCCTATGTCGAACCGGTGCTCACCTTCATCCGGTCAGGCGCGCTCGAGGTAAGCTGGGCGCTGCGCGTCGATGCGCTGACCGCGGTGATGCTGGTGGTGGTGACGAGCGTGTCGAGCCTCGTCCACCTCTACAGCTGGGGCTATATGGCCGAGGACGACAGCCAGCCGCGCTTTTTCGCCTATCTGTCCCTGTTCACCTTCGCGATGCTGATGCTGGTAACCGCGGACAGCCTGGTGCAGATGTTCTTCGGCTGGGAAGGGGTCGGCCTCGCCTCCTATCTGCTGATCGGTTTCTGGTATCACAAGCCCTCGGCCAATGCCGCGGCGATCAAGGCGTTTGTGGTCAACCGCGTCGGCGATTTCGGCTTCTCGCTCGGCATCTTCGGCACCTTCCTGGTGTTCGGCACGGTTTCGATTCCCGCCATCCTGGCGGCGGCGCCCGGCTATGCGGGCGCGTCGATCGGCTTCCTCGGGATGCGGGTCGATCTGATGACGCTGCTCTGCCTGTTGCTGTTCGTCGGCGCGATGGGCAAATCGGCGCAGCTCGGGCTTCACACCTGGCTGCCCGACGCGATGGAAGGCCCGACGCCGGTGTCGGCGCTGATCCACGCCGCGACGATGGTGACCGCTGGCGTGTTCATGGTGTGCCGCCTGTCGCCGATGTTCGAGGTCAGCCCCACCGCGATGCATGTCGTGACCTATGTCGGCGCGGCCACCGCCTTTTTCGCCGCGACCGTCGGCACGACCCAGACCGACATCAAGCGCGTCATCGCCTATTCGACCTGTTCGCAGCTCGGCTATATGTTCATGGCGGCGGGCGTCGGCGCCTATGGCGCGGCGATGTTCCACCTGTTCACCCATGCCTTCTTCAAGGCGCTGCTGTTCCTCGGCGCGGGATCGGTGATCCACGCGATGCATCATGAGCAGGACATGCGCTATTATGGCGGGCTCAGGAAGCATATCCCGATCACCTTCTGGGCGATGACCGCGGGAACGCTGGCGATCACCGGGGTCGGCGTCGCGGGGCTGTTCGGTTTCGCGGGCTTCTATTCGAAGGACGCGATCATCGAGGCGGCCTTCGCCAATGGATCGCCCTCGGCGGGGATCGCCTTCGCGGTCGGTGTGTTCGCGGCGCTGCTGACGAGCTTTTACTCGTGGCGGCTGGTGTTCCTCACCTTCTTCGGCGCGCCGCGCTGGGCCGGGTCCGAGCATATCCAGCATGCGGTGCATGATGCGCACGGCCATGGCCATCACGAGGCGCCTTCGGACGAAGATGCCGGGCACGAGCCCGATGCGCACGGCCATGCGCATGCGGTCGAGGGCGACGCCGGCTATCATCCGCACGAAAGCCCCGCGTCGATGCTGATCCCGCTGATCGCGCTGTCGGTCGGCGCGATCTTCGCGGGCTGGTACTTCGCGCCCTGGTTCCTCGATGCCGAGCAGGGCGGCATCTTCTGGGCGGGCAGCATCGCCTTCAACGAGCATCTGATGCACGCGATGCACGGCATCCCCGAGCTCGCCAAATTGTCGGCGACGATCGTGATGGCGCTCGGCTTCCTGATCGCGCTGTGGGCCTATGTGCTCGACCGTTCGATCCCGGCGCGCTTCACCGCGCAATTCCGCGTGCTCTACGATTTCCTGCTCCACAAATGGTATTTCGACGAACTCTATCATTATCTGTTCGTCGTGCCGGCCTTCTGGCTCGGGCGCGTGCTGTGGAAGAAAGGCGACCAGGGCACGATCGACCGCTTCGGCCCGAACGGCATCGCCGCGGTGGTGGCGGGCACCGGCGCCTTGGCGCGCCGGGCGCAGTCCGGATATCTTTATACTTATGCGCTGGTGATGCTGCTCGGCCTGGCGGCCGCCGCGACCTGGGCGATGGTGGGCTGACGCAATGGGCTTTCCGATCCTTTCCCTGATGATCGCGCTGCCGCTGGTCGGGGCGCTGGCCTGCCTCTTCGCCGGCGCGCGCGCTGCGCGCTGGATCGCGCTCGCCGCGACGATGGCCGATCTGGCGCTCGGCGTCCTGCTGTGGAATCACTACGAAATCGGCGGGCCGCAATGGCAGTTCACCGAGCATGTCGCGCTGTTCGGCCGCTTCGCCTGGGCGCTCGGCATCGACGGCATCGCGCTGCTGCTGATCGTGCTGTCGGTGTTCCTGATGCCGATCTGCATCGCGGCGTCATGGGAAGCGATCGAGAAGCGCGTGCCCGAATATATGGCGGCTTTCCTGCTGATGGAAACGCTGATGATCGGCGTGTTTGCGGCGCAGGACCTGTTCCTCTTCTACATCTTCTTCGAAGCGGGCCTGATCCCGATGTACCTGATCATCGGCATCTGGGGTGGTGCGGACCGCATCTACGCGAGCTACAAATTCTTCCTCTACACGCTGCTCGGCTCGGTGCTGATGCTGATCGCGATGCTGTGGATGGCCAATCAAGCCGGCAGCACCGACATCCCCACGCTGATGGCCTATGATTTCCCGGCATCGGCGCAGACCTGGCTGTTTCTCGCCTTCTTCGCCTCGTTCGCGGTCAAGATGCCGATGTGGCCGGTCCACACCTGGCTGCCCGACGCCCATGTCCAGGCGCCGACCGCGGGCTCGGTGATCCTCGCCGGCGTGCTGCTCAAGATGGGCGGCTACGGCTTCGTCCGCTTCTCGCTGCCGATGTTCCCGATCGCCTCGGCCGAGCTGATGTGGCTCGTGATGGGGCTGTCGATGGTCGCGGTGATCGCGACCTCGCTGATCGCGCTGGTCCAGGAGGACATGAAGAAGCTGATCGCCTATTCGTCGGTCGCTCACATGGCTTTCGTCACGATCGGCCTGTTCGCGTTCAACCGGCAGGGGATCGAAGGCGCGCTGATGGTGATGCTCGGCCATGGCCTGGTCTCGGGGGCGCTGTTCCTGTGCGTCGGGGTGATCTACGATCGCCTGCACACCCGCGAAATATCGCGCTATGGCGGGCTTTCGAACAATATGCCGCAATATGCGCTGCTGTTCCTGCTGTTCACGATGGCCTCGGTCGGCTTGCCGGGCACCAGCAACTTCATCGGCGAATTCCTGGCGCTGGTGGGCGCTTATGAGATTTCGAGCTGGGTGGCGTTCGTGGCGACCACCGGCGTGATCCTCGGCGCGGCCTATATGCTCTACCTCTACGCGCGGGTCGCCTATGGCGCGTCGCGCAACGCCGACGCCGCGGCGATGCCCGATCTTTCGGCGCGCGAACTGGCGATGCTCGTCCCGATCGCGCTCGCGGTCCTGTGGATGGGGGTCTATCCCGAAAGCTTCCTCGCGCCGATGCGCAACGATGTCGGCGCGGTCCTCGCCCGGCTCGCGCCGGCGGCGCCGCATGGCGACGCCCGGGTGGCGATGGGCAAGGCCCCGGCCGCGCCCGATTCTGACCATAGCGCGGAGGCGCACCCATGATCCCGATGACCGCCTCGCTCGCTCTCACCATGCCCGAGCTGATCCTGTCGATCGGGGGGATGCTGCTGCTGATGGTCGCGGCCTTTGGCGGCGACGGGCTGACCCGCGCGATCGGCTGGGGCGCGGTCGCGCTGTTCGGCGCGGCGGGCTTCGCGCTGCTCGGACCCGCCGGCAATGGCGGTCCCGGCTTCGACGGCCTCTATATCGCCGACAGCTTCGCGGCCTTCGCCAAGCTGCTGATCTATATCGCCGCGGCGGTTTCGGTGTTGATCGCCCCGGGCTTCTTCGGCCGCGCGGGCCAGCTGCGCGCCGAATATCCGATCCTGATCCTGTTCTCCGCGGTCGGCATGGGGATGATGGTGTCGGCGGGCGACCTGCTCACCCTCTATGTCGGGCTCGAGCTGCAGTCGCTGTCGGCCTATGTGCTGGCCAGCTTCATGCGCCGCGATGCGCGTTCGGCCGAGGCCGGGCTCAAATATTTCGTGCTGGGCGCGCTCGCAAGCGGCATCCTGCTCTACGGCATCTCGTTGCTCTACGGCTTCACCGGGACCACGTTGTTCGCGGGCATCTCGGACGCGCTCGCGCGTGGGATGACGACCGGCCAGCTGTTCGGCATGGTGTTCGTGCTCGCGGGCCTCGCCTTCAAGATCTCGGCGGTGCCGTTCCACATGTGGACCCCCGACGTCTACGAAGGCGCGCCGACGCCGGTCACGGCATTCTTCGCCTCGGCGCCCAAGGTCGCGGGCATGGCGCTGTTGATGCGGGTCGCGGTCGACGCGATGGGCCCGGGCACCGACGCCTGGCGGCAGATCGTGATCTTCTCGGCGCTCGCCTCGACGATCCTCGGCGGCGTGGCGGCGATCGGGCAGAGCAATTTCAAGCGGCTGCTCGCTTATTCGTCGATCAACAATGTCGGCTTCGCGCTGTTCGGCCTCGCCGCGGGCACCGCCGAGGGCGTCGCCGCGACGATGACCTATATGGCGGTCTATATCGCGATGACGCTCGGCAGCTTCGTCTGCGTGCTGCAAATGCGCGGGGCCGATGGCGAACCCGTCGAGTCGATCGCCAGCCTGTCGGGGCTGTCGCGTTCGCGCCCCGGCCTTGCGGCGGCGCTCGCGATATTCATGTTCAGCCTCGCCGGGATTCCGCCGCTGTTCGGCTTCTGGCCCAAATTCCTGGTGTTCGACGCGCTCGTCCGGGCGGGCTTCTGGCCGCTCGCGATGATCGGCATCGCCACCTCGGTGATCGGCGCCTTCTATTATCTCAAGATCGTCAAGACGATGTATTTTGACGATCCGGCGCCGGCCTATGCGGCGGGCGATTCGAAGATCGAGGGCGGGCTGATCCTGGTGTCGGCGCTCGCGGTGTCGCCGCTCGGCTATTTGGCGATACCCTTGCTCGACGTCTCCAGCATGGCGGCCGCGCGGTCGCTGTTCTGATCCGGGTTGCCGGGGCGACGCTCGATTTGTCGATGGAAATCGGATCTTGAGCTCCTCTTTGCCCATCCAGCATGTCGCGACCACGGTCTCGACCAACGACGACATGGCCGCGCTTGCGCGGGGCGGCGCGCCCGAAGGCGCATGGCTGCGCGCCGATCGCCAGGAGGGCGGGCGCGGGCGGCAGGGGCGGCGCTGGGTCTCGCCGCCGGGCAACCTCTATGCAAGCACGCTGGTGCGCCCGATCGCCGGGGATCCCCCAGCACCGACGCTGGCGCTGGTCGCGGCGCTCGCGCTCGACGCGCTGCTCCAGGGCTGGCTTGCGCCCGACCGGCTGATGATCAAATGGCCCAACGACGTGCTTGTCGACGGCGCCAAGATCTCGGGGATATTGCTCGAGGGCGTGGACGATGCGGTGATCGTCGGGATCGGCGTCAATCTCGCCCATCATCCCGAGGAGGTCGAGCGACCGGCGACGTGTCTCGCCGCGCTCGGGCTACCGGCGCCCGACCCTGCCGATTTTCTCGCCGAGCTGGCGGCCAGCTTCGCCGCCTGGCTCGCGCGGTGGCGCAACGAGGGCCTCGCCGCGGTGCTGGCGCGCTGGCAGGCGCGCGCGCATCCGCGCGGGACCGCGCTCAGCGTTCGCACCGCCGAAGGTACGGTCAACGGGCTTTATGACGGCCTCGAGCGCGATGGCGCGCTGCGCCTCCGGACCGCCGACGGGCGCATCGAGCTTGTGCACGCGGGCGACGTTTTCCTGTTATAGCGCATCATCATCGAAGGGGATTCACCGTCCATGCTGCTTGCGATCGACGCAGGGAATACCAACATCGTCTTCGCGCTGATCGACTCCGGGCCGGAGTCGGGGCGGCCCGGCGGCGCGATCAGGGCGCGCTGGCGGATCGCGACCGATGCGCGCCGCACCGCCGACGAATATGCGGTATGGCTCCACCAGCTGCTTGCTCTCGAAGGCCATGACCGTTCAGTGATCGATGCGGTGATCATCGCGACCGTGGTGCCGCGCGCGCTCCACAATCTCGAGGTGCTCGCCTCAAAATATTTCGGGGTCGAAGCGCTTGTCGCGGGACGCCCCCCGGTAGAATGGGGCGTCACGCTCGACGTCGACGAGCCGCAGAGCGTCGGTGCGGACCGCGCGGTGAACGTGATCGCGGCGCATAGCCGCTATCAGGACGACCTGATCCTGATCGATTTCGGCACCGCGACCACCTTCGATGTCGTCGATTATAGCGGCGCCTATAAGGGCGGAATCATCGCGCCCGGCATCAACCTGTCGCTCGATGCGCTGGTGGCGGCCGCAGCCAAGTTGCCACGCATTGCGATCGAGGCGCCCGCGAGCGCAAGCGTGATCGGCCGGACGACCCAGGATCAGATGCTGATCGGCATCTACTTCGGCTATGTCGCGATGATCGAAGGACTGGTCGCGCGGCTGAAGGCCGAGATCGGCCGCCCGGCGAAGGTCATCGCGACCGGCGGCCTCGCCACGCTGTTCGAGCGGCATAGCAAGGCGTTCGACGGCATCGAGCCCGATCTGACGATCCAGGGGCTCGGTATTTTGTACGAGCGTTACACTACGGGCCGGGCATAAGAGCGGCCGTCGCTCCGCCGGGGCGGCGAAGCAGAAAAGATTGGATAAATTTCTAAGTGACAACACCCGGCAACGAATTGCTCTTCCTCGCGCTTGGCGGCTCCGGGGAGATCGGCATGAACGTCAACCTCTATGGCACGCAGGGCAAATGGGTGATGGTCGATCTCGGCCTCACCTTTGCCGATCCGGGCTATCCGGGGGTCGAACTGATCCTGCCCGATCTGTCCTTCATCGAGGAACGGCTCGACGACCTGCTCGGCATCGTGCTCACGCACGGGCACGAGGATCATATCGGCGCGATTCCCTATTTCGCGGCCGATCTCGGGGTGCCGCTCTACGCGACGCCATTCACCGCCGAGCTGATCCGCGGCAAGCTCGACGAGGAAGGGATCACCGACAAGGTCGAGCTTCACATCATCGAGAATGAGGCGAGCTTCCAGCTCGGGCCGTTCGGCTTCACCTATGTCCCGCTCGCCCATTCGATACCCGAGGGCAATGCGCTGCTCATCGACACACCGTATGGCCGCATCTTCCACACCGGCGACTGGAAGATCGACGAGCAACCGCTGCTCGGCGTTCCCTCGACCGCCGAGGAGCTGACCGCGATCGGCGACCAGGGCGTCCTCGCGCTGGTGTGCGATTCGACCAACGTCTTCAATGAAGAATCCTCGGGTTCGGAGGCCGATGTCCGCAAGGGGCTCGACGAGGTGATCGGCGCCTGCGAGGAGCGCGTGCTCGTCACCACCTTCGCCTCGAACGCGGCGCGGTTGCAGACGCTCGGCGAAGTCGCGCTCGACACGGGCCGCAAGCTCTGCGTCGCGGGCCGTTCGCTCGACCGTATCATCCGTGTCGCCAAGGCGAGCGGCTATCTCAAGGGCTTCCCGCCGACGATCGATGTCGACGAGGCGATGAAGCTGCCGCGCCGCGAAGTGATGATCATCGCCACCGGCGGCCAGGGCGAGGCGCGCGCGGCGCTTGCGCGGATCGCGTTCGACAGCCACCCTATCAAGCTGGCCGCGGGCGACACCGTGGTCTTCTCCTCGAAGCAGATTCCCGGCAACGAACTGGCGATCGGCCGGATCCAGAACGCGCTTGCCGCCAAGGGGATCGAGATGGTCACCGAACGCCAGGCCGAGGTCCATGTTTCGGGGCACCCCGGCCGGCCCGATCTCGCGCTGATGTACAAATGGATCCGGCCGGAGATCATCCTGCCGGTGCACGGCGAACTCCGCCATATGGCCGAACAGGCGCGCTTCGCGAAGGCGCAGGGGATCAGCAAGGGCATCGTCCAGTCGAATGGCACCGTGGTGCGCCTCGCCCCCGACGGCCCGCGCGCGATCGGGCAGGAGCGGGTCGGCCGGCTCGTGCTCGACGGCGACGTGATCCTGCCCGCCGACGGCAGCACGATCAACGAGCGGCGACGGATCGGCCAATATGGGCTGATCGGGGTGAGCGTGGCGATCGATGCCAAGGGAGCGGTCAGGGGCGAGCCCGCCATCCTGCTCCAGGGGCTGCCGGTCGAGGAAGATCGCGACGACTTCCTCGAGGATGCCTGCCTCGCCGCGGCCGAGGCGGCGGCGAAGGGCGGCCGCGACCAGGCCAAGCTCCGCGAGGCGATCCGCCTCGCGGTACGGAGGCGCGCAAGCGCGTGGACCGGCAAAAAGCCGGTGGTCGACGTGTCGATCATCCGCGTGTGAGCTTGGACCCTGTCGTCGCTGGGCGACAGGATTAGAGGAGCAGCATGAAATTCAGCTCGATGATCGCGATCTATCTGCTGTTCTGGTGGGGCTGCCTGTTCCTCGTGCTGCCCTTCCGGCTGCGATCGAGTCCCGAGCCCGAGGCCTATGTTCCCGGCCAGGCCGAAAGCGCGACGCCGCGCTTTTCGGTGTGGCGGACGGTGCTCTGGACGACGATCGTCTCGGCCGCGGCGTTCGCGCTGTTCTATCTCAACTATGTCGAAGGCTGGATCACCGCCGACTTTTTCGACCTGAGCCTGTGGATGAGGCGCTGACTCCCTGCCGGCTCAGCGCCTGAGCAGGAACACCGCATGTTCGGCGCGCAGATTGGCGGCGGCCGCGCCGCGCCGGCGGGCGCCGGTGAGGAACCAGGCCTGTTCGACGGTGATGCCGCGCTCTTTCACGAAGGCGCGGAAATCGTCGATCGTGAGCTGGTGGATGTTCTGGGTCTCGTACCAGCTGACCGGCAGCGCCTGGGTCACGGGCATGCGGCCGCCCCAGGCCAGGCTCAGGCGCACGCGCCAATAGGCGAAATTGGGAAAGGATACGAACGCGTGGCGGCCGATCCGCATCAACTCGGCGAGCACCTTGTCGGGCGCGCGCGCGGTCTGCAGCGTCTGGCTCAATATCGCATAATCGAACGCGTTGTCGGGATAGTTGACCAGATCGGTATCGGCATCCCCCTGGACCACCGAAAGACCGCGTCCCACCGCCAGTGAGACATTGGCCGGATCGATCTCGATCCCGCGCGCGTCGCAATGCTTGGTGCGCAGCACGTCCATCAGTTCGCCGTCGCCGCAGCCGACGTCGAGCACGCGCGATCCGGCCGCGACATGGTCGGCGATGATCGCCAGATCGGGGCGAAGCGCGCTCACGCCGCCTCGCCAGCGCGCAGGAAGCCGTCGACCACCCGGTTGAGCTCGGGAACGTCGAGCAGGAAGGCGTCGTGGCCAAACGGCGAGGATAGCTCGACGAAGCTGACCGGCGCTCCCGCCGCGTTGAGCGCGTGCACGATCGCACGCGATTCGGCGGTCGGATAGAGCCAGTCGGTGTCAAAGCTCACCAGGCAGAAGCGTGTCGCGGAGCGCTGGAAGGCGTTGGCGAGCAGGCCGCCATGCTCCTCGGCGAGATCGAAATAGTCCATCGCCCGGGTGATATAGAGGTAGGAGTTGGCGTCGAACCGATCGACGAAGCTGATCCCCTGATGGCGCAAATAGGATTCGACCTGGAAATCGGCGTCGAATCCGAAGCTCTTGGCGCCGCGGTCCTGCAGGCGGCGGCCGAATTTGTCGGTCAGCCCCGCTTCCGAGAGATAGGTGATGTGCGCCGCCATGCGCGCCACCGCCAGCCCCGCGGCAGGCGGATCGCCATCGGCATAATAATCGCCGCCCCGCCATTTCGGGTCGGCCATGATCGCCTGGCGCCCGACTTCGTGGAAGGCGATGTTCTGGGCCGAGTGGCGCGCCGCGGTGGCGATCGCCACCGCCGAGCGTACGCGATCGGGATAGGTCGCCGCCCATTCGAGCACCTGCATCCCGCCCATCGATCCGCCGACCACGGCGCGCAGCACGCCGACCCCGAGATGGTCGAGCAGTATCGCCTGGGCGCGGACCATGTCGCGGATCGTGATGACGGGAAAGCGCATCGCATAAGGCGCGCCGGCGTCGGGGTCGGTCGTCGCCGGCCCCGAGCTGCCGAGGCATGAACCCAGCACGTTGACGCAGACGATGAAGTGGCGCGCCGGATCGATCGGCTTGCCCGCGCCCACCATCCGCGTCCACCAGCCCGGCTTGCCGGTGATCGGATGGGTCGAGGCGACATGCTGGTCACCGGTCAGCGCATGGCAGATCAGGATCGCGTTCGATCCCTCGGCGTCGAGATGGCCATAGGTTTCATAAGCGATTTCGACTGGCGCCAGCCGCGCTCCGCCGTCCAGCCGCAACGGGCCGGCCAATGTCACGGAACGGGCAAGGCCGAAACGGCTGTCGTGGATCATGGGGCTGTGGGGCTAGGACGCGGCCGGGGGGCTGTCAACGCTCGCCCTGGCGGCAGCGGCCCGTGGTTGCAGCATCCGTACATCCTCCTTAAAGCGCGGCCATGACGCACGCTCTCGCACCCAAGCCATGGATCGCCGCCATCGCCGCCTATGTTCCAGGGCGCTCGACCACCGATGACGGCCGCAAGGTGGCCAAGCTATCCTCGAACGAAAACCCGCTCGGCACCAGCGAAGCCGCGCGCGCCGGCTTCCTCGCCGGGGCGGAGTCGCTCGATCGTTATCCCGACGCAGCGGCGGTCGCGCTGCGCGAGGCGATCGCGGCGGCGCACGGGCTCGATCCCGCGCGGGTTATCCACGGCACCGGCTCGGACGAAATCCTCCATCTCGCCGCGGGGGCCTTCGCCGGACAGGGCGATGAGGTGCTCTTTGTGCGTTACGGCTTTTCGGTCTATCCGATCGCGGCGCGGCGCGTCGGCGCGGAGCCGATCGAGGCGCCCGATCGGGATTATGCCACCGACATCGATGCGCTGATCGCGCATATCAGCCCGCGCACACGGGTGATTTTCGTCGCCAATCCCAACAATCCGACGGGCACCTATGCGTCGGCGGCGGAGATCGCGCGCCTGCACGCCGCTACCCCGGCCGATTGTCTGCTGGTGATCGATCAGGCCTATGCCGAATATCTCGCCCCCGAAGAGGAGGACGGCGCGCTCGCGCTCGCGCGGACGGCGCCCAACCTGCTCGTCACCCGCACCTTCTCGAAGATCCACGGCCTCGCCGCGGAACGGATCGGCTGGGGCTATGCGAGCGCCCGCGTGATCGAGGCGATGCACAAGATCCGCGCGCCGTTCAACGTCACCACCGCGGGCCAGATGGCCGCTGTCGCCGCGCTCGGCGACCCGGCCTTCGTCGCGCGGAGCCGTGCGCACAACCTCCGCTGGCGTGACTGGTTCGAACGCGAGATCGCGAGCCTCGGCAATAAGGGGATCCGCGCGGTGCCGAGCAAGGCCAATTTCTCGCTGGTGCTGTTCGAGGGGCGGCTCACCGCGGAAGCCGCCTATCACGGGCTGATGGCGGCGGGCTATATCGTGCGCTGGCTGCCGGGGCAGGGGTTGCCGCACGGGCTGCGGATCACGATCGGAACCGAAGAGCAGGTCACGGGCCTCGCCGCGGCGCTGCGCGGGCTGGTCGAGGCGGCGGGCTGATGCTGCCCTTCGCTCGGGTAACGATCATCGGGCTCGGTCTGATCGGGTCGTCGATCGCGCGCGCGGTCCAGGCGACGATGCCGACGGTGCGGCTGACCGGCCACGATGCGAGCGCTGAAGTTCGAGCGCGCGCGCGCGCGCTCGGTTTCGTCGACGACGTGACCGATACGGCGGGCGCATCGGTGGTCGATGCCGATCTCGTGATCCTGTGCGTGCCGGTGGGCGCGATGGGCGCGGTCGGGGCGGAGATCGCCGATGATCTCCCCGCCGACGCGATCATTAGCGACGTCGGCTCTTCGAAGGCGAGCGTGCTCGCCGCGCTCGTCGAGGTGTTGCCGGGCGCGACGATCATTCCCGCGCATCCGGTCGCCGGCACCGAGCATAGCGGCCCCGATGCGGGCTTCGCGACGCTGTTCAACCAGCGCTGGTGCATCGTCACCCCGCCCGAGGGCGCCGATCCGACCGCAGTGCAGCGCGTCGAGGAATTCTGGCGCAGGCTCGGCGCCAATGTCGAGACGATGGATCCGAAGCATCACGATCTGGTGCTCGCGGTGACGAGCCATCTGCCCCATCTGATCGCCTATACGATCGTCGGCACCGCCTCCGACATGGAGGAGGTGACGCAGAGCGAGGTGATCAAATTCTCGGCGGGCGGGTTCCGCGACTTCACCCGGATCGCGGCGTCGGATCCGACGATGTGGCGCGACGTCTTCCTGGCGAACCGCGACGCGGTGCTCGAGATGCTCCAGCGCTTTTCGGAGGATCTGACCGCGCTCCAGCGCGCGATCCGCTGGGGCGACGGCGACGCGCTGTTCGATCTGTTCACCCGCACCCGCGCGGTCCGCCGCTCGATCATCGAGCAGGGCCAGGACGACGCCGCCCCCGATTTCGGGCGATCGCATTAGCGGCCCCACGCGCTGGAATCCGTGCCTTCGGGGAGTCCGGCTCGCTGGCGAGGAGGAGCGAGGGGAAGCTGAGCGTGGGCGGCCGGTGGTGGCCACAAGCGGCGTCGGAGACCCTCACCCAACCCTCTCCCGCAGGGAGGCTTTAAGGCGAGGTCGAGCAACCAGCGTCCAGCGCGTTGATCGCGGCGTGGACCCTGGCCTCGATCTCGGCGCGGGGCAGCCCCGGGGGGATCGGATCGCCGAAGCGCATCGCCACCACTCCAGGGCGCTTGAGGAAGCTGTTGCGCGGCCATAGCCGGCCGCTGTCGAGCGCGACGGGGACAACCGGCAGGCGCAGCTGCTTGTAGAGCCCGGCGAAGCCCGGCTGGAGCGGGGGCGCCTCGCCGGGGGCGACGCGGGTGCCTTCGGGGAAGATCAGGATCGAGCGGCCCGTATCGCGCGCCGTGATCGCGGCGCGGATCATCCGGCGCAGCGCGCTTGCCGATCCCGAGCGGTCGACCGGGATCACCCCGGCGCGGCGTGCCACCTGTCCGAACAGCGGCAGATCGGCGAGCTCGCGCTTGAGCACCGCGGCGGGATCGTTGATGATCAGCAGCAGTTCGAGCGTCTCGAACATCGACTGATGCTTGGCGGCGAACAGATGGGGGCCCGCGGGCACATCGCCTTCGACGCGGGTGCGGATGCCGAGGATGAAGCGCGCGCACCAGCGATGGAAACCGGCCCAGAGCAGCGCCTGGCGCCGCAGCACGTGCGGCCCGAACGGCACCAGCAGAAAGGCGCTGAGCACCGCGATCACGGTGCCGGCGTAGAAGACCAGAGCGAACAGCGCCGAGCGCAGCGCCACCCTCATATCCCGACCAGCCGCGCGATACGCCGCAGCAGATACTTATTATATTCGCGGACGAGATCGACGAGCCCGGGCTCGGTCCGCACCGCGTCGGCGACGATGACGAGGTCATCGGGCGTCATCGATTCGAGATCGAAGCGCGCGCGCACCATATGCCAATCGGACGTCACCAGGCGGATCGACCGATAGCGATTTCGCGCGATCCACCCCGCCGCTTCCTCGGCATTCGAACGGGTGTCGACCGATTCGTGGCCGAGATCGACGCAGCAATCGATCAGCGCGGGCTTGGCCTTGAACTGTGCGGCGAGCTCATGCGGCTGCACGCGGCGATCGGCGCCCGAGATCAACAGCCGCTTCGCGCGCTTCGCGGCGAGCAGCGCGAGGCCGCGCTCGACCCGTCCGCGGCCGCCGGTCATCACCACGATGCCGTCGGTGCCGATGCCGTCGGCGGCGGGCTGGGGCAGGAACAGCGCGAACAGCATGAAGCCTGCGATCCACAGCAGCAGCGCGCCCGCCAGCGTCCGCACGATCATTGGCAGCCCCCCTTCACAGCCGGCGCCGCAGCGCGACCAGGATCGTCATCCGCGCCGCCAGCATCGCCAGCATCGTTCCCGCGATCGGCAGCAGCGCGAGCACCCCCCACGCGCCGAGCGGAAGCTCGACCGAACCGAGCAGGTCCGATCCCACCTTGGCGATCCGCTCGCCCACCGCGAACACGACGAGGCTGGCGAGCAGCAGGCCGATCAGCCCGCCGAACAGCGCGTCGGTGGCGATGCGGCGCTGGAACAGGCGGGCAATCTGCTCGTCGGTCGAGCCGAGATGGTGCATCACTTCGATCGTCGCCTGATGGGTGTTGAGCGCGGCGCGCGCGGCGAGCACCACGGTGAAAGCCGCCGCCGCCGCCATCAGCAGCACGAGCACCGCCGCGAGCCAGCGCAGTGACCCGATCAGCCCCGCCAGAGGTGCAAGCCATTGCGCGTGCGCGTCGATTCGCGCGCGCGGGCTGATCGCGCGTACGGCCGCCGCGGCAGCCTCGACGCCGCCCGGCGTGCCCGGCGCGAAGGCGAGATCGATCATCGCGGGAACCGGCAGGTCGTTGTCGGCGAGGCCCGCGCCGAGCCAGGGACGGAGCAGTTCGGTCATCTCGGCGTCGCTGATCCGGCGGACCGAGGCGATACCCGGCAGCTTGCCCGCGGCGTCGACGATCCGCGCGGCGGCCTCGTCGCGGCGTTCGCGGTCGGCGTCGACGATCTGGACGGTGATCTGCCCCGACAAATGGGTGCTGAGCCCGTGCGCGGCGAAGCCGAGCGCCAGGCCGGCCGCCGCCGCCAGCACCGTCAGGAACATCATGATCGCGATGACCCATGGCATCGGCCCGGACAGCCAGCCCTCGGGCAGCAGCCGCCGACCGGCCGCACTGGTCAGCCAGCTTCCCGATCCCCTCCCGAACAGCGGCATCAGCCTGTCCCCTGCGTGCGGATCGCATCGGCGGGCGGCGCGGCGAGCCGGCCTTTGTCGAGGCGGATGACCTGCGCGTTGGCGACGCGGGGGATCAGGTGGAGATCGTGGGTGGCGACCAGGATGGTGGTGCCCAGCTTGTTGAGCGCCTCGAACAGGTAGAGCAGCCGCTCGGCCATGTCGGGGTCGACATTGCCGGTTGGCTCGTCGGCGACGAGCAGCTCGGGGCGGCCGATCACCGCCCGCGCGATCGCGACGCGCTGCTGCTCGCCGCCCGACAGCGTCGCGGGGCGAGCCGAAGCGCGGGCCGACAATCCTACCCATTCGAGCATCTCGCGCACTGGCGCGTCGATATCGGCTTCGGCGACCCCGTTGACCCGCAGCGGCAGCGCGATGTTCTCATAAGCCGACAGATGCGGGATCAGGCGAAAATCCTGGAACACGGTGCCGATGCGGCGGCGAAAGTCCGGAATCCGCGCCCGCGGCAGCGTCACCACGTCCTCGCCGAACATGCGGATCAGCCCGCGGCTCGGCCGCTGCGCCAGATAGACGAGCCGCAGCAGCGAGCTTTTCCCGGCTCCCGACGGGCCGGTGAGAAAATAGAAGCTGCCGGTCGCGAGCTGGAAGCTGAGGTCGCTCAGCGTTTCGGCGCTGGCCCCGTAGCGCAGCCCGACATTCTCGAACTGAACGATGTGGGCGCCCGCCGCGCTCATCGATTTCGCACCCTCAGCATGGCCTCGCCATGGCACAGCCGCTTCGCTCCCGCAAATGCTTGCAGCCTGAGTCGCGTCGTGGTTAGTGATGCGGCAAATGATATTATCCTGTCCCGCCTGTGAGACCCGCTATCTCGTTCCCGACGCCTCGATCGGGCCGTCGGGACGGCAGGTGCGCTGCGCCAATTGCCGCCATAGCTGGTTTCAGGAGGCGGGGACGCTCGATCTGGCCGATGCGCCGCGCGACCTGTTCGGAAGCGCCGATCTGCCGCCCGCGACGGTCGCGTCGCCCGATACGGTCGAGCCGGTGCCGCCGCCCGCCGCGCCCGGCACCGAACAGCCCGGAAGCGAGGTGCAGGCGCGATATGACGGCCCCGCGGAGCTTCCGCCGATCCGCGACATCGTCGTCGCGCGCCCGCGGCGCAATATCGGCAAGCTGCTGACGATCGCGGCGGTGATCATTGCGCTGGTGCTGCTCGCGGCGATCGGCGCGGTGGTCGCGATCGGGCCCGACAAGCTGGCCGAGCGGCTGGGCATCACCCCGGCGCCCGTGCCGCTGGTGATCGAAATGACCCGCAAGCCCGATCGGCGCGAGACCGCCAGCGGCAACGAGCTGCTCGCGGTGACGGGACGCATCGTCAACCCCACCGAAATTCCGCAGACGGTCCGCGACATCCGCGCCGAGCTTCGCGACACCCAGGGGCGCACGGTCTACAGCTGGACGATAACGCGCCCCGTGCCGATGCTGGCGCCGGGCGCTTCGGTCGAATTCGACAGCGCCGCGGTCGACATTCCGCGCGGAGCCAAGAACCTCCACCTGAGTTTCATCGGCCCGACCGGCAGCTGAGCCACCACATCGGGCCTCGCTTTCGCGGGAATGACGCAGCTAGGGAGGGCATCGGCCGATGCGCATCGGAGTTCTCACCGGAGGCGGCGACGTGCCGGGCCTCAACCCCTGCATTCGCTCGATCACGCTGTCGGCGCTCGACCGCGGCTGGGACGTGATCGGGTTCAAGCGCGGCTGGCAGGGCTTTCTCGAGATCGATCCCGCCGATCGCCTTAGCGTCGCGGCGCACAGCGTGGTGCTCGACCGCGAGGCGGTGCGGGGGATCGACCGGGCCGGCGGGACGATGCTGCACACCTCGCGCACCGATCCACGCACCGTTGCGGGCGGGGACCGGACCGCACATGTGCTCACAGTGCTCGACGCGCTTGATGTCGACGCGCTGATCACGCTCGGCGGGGACGGCACGCTGCGTTTCTCGGCGCATCTGTCGCAGCAGGGCTTCCCGGTGATCTCGATCCCCAAGACGATGGACAATGACGTGTTCGGCACCGATTATTGCATCGGCTTCTCGACCGCGATCACCCGCTCGGTCGATGCGATCAACGCGCTGCGGACCACGGCCGAAAGCCATGAGCGGATCGCGGTGGTCGAGCTGTTCGGACGGCGTTCGGGCGAGACCGCATTGCTCGCCGGCTTCCTCGCGCAGGTCGACCGCACCGTAATCGCCGAGGTGCCGGCCGACCCCGATATATTGCTGCCGCTGCTCGTCGAGGACCGCCGCAGCCGGCCCGGCGCCTATGCGATGTGCGTCATCTCCGAGGGCGCCAAGCTCAGCGGCGACGACGAAACCTCGGCCGAGCGCCGGCTGTCGGCGACGCAGCGCAGCGAGCAGGCGGTCAGCCGGCGGCTGGCGCTGCTGATCGAGGAACGGGCGAAGGAGGGCACGATCGTCCAGCAGCTCGCCTATCTGATGCGCTCGGGCGATCCCGACGCGCTCGACCGGATGGTGGGCTTCGCCTTCGGCGGGCTCGCGGTGCGCAAGATCGAGGCGGGCGAGACCGGCCGGATGCTCGCACTGCGCGACGGCAACTATACCCATGTGCCGATCAACACGCTGCTCGGCGGCACCAAGACGGTCGATGTCGAGGCGCTCTACGACAGCGCGCGCTATCGGCCCAAGCTCACCCATGTCGAAGGCATGCCGATGTTCCTCTACTGAGGAAAAAGGCCGGAGAAAGCGATTGCACCCGCCGATCCGCTTTGCTAGTGGCACGCGCCTACCAGCATCCCGGCCCGCCGGGATTCTACTCGGTGTGCGGTCGTGGCGGAACTGGTAGACGCGCAACGTTGAGGTCGTTGTGGCCGAAAGGCCGTGGAAGTTCGAGTCTTCTCGACCGCACCAAACAGTCGTAACTCCTTGTAATAACTGGATTCTCCCTTCGGGGAACGCCCGAAAATGGCGCAGTTCCGCGCTGTTTCCGACGGGCTGTCGACTGTCCTGAAGTCAGTTTTGTCTCTGATCGCCTCCCAAAGTGGACGTTTTCTCGCGACCGTCTCTGGGCGGCAAAAAACTGACCGCAAGATCGTCACACTGTGGTCAGAGATTCGGCAACCGACTGAGAGCCCCGGGCAGGACTGAAACCGCCACCTCCTTGATAACATCCACTAGGTCCGATTCGGATCATTTTCGACTGACCGGTGACATTTACTTAATCGCCTCTCTCCATCTTGCAGGGCGCGAGGAGACCACGTGCAGGATTCGGAACAGAAGCATGGAGCGAAGCGACTGCGCCCGGAGTCGCTGCGGACGTGGGTATCGAAGGCGCGGCCCGGCCAGGTAGCGCTGCTCTGGCTGATAAGCGCAGCTCTCCGTGTAGCCGATGCCCTGTTCTTCCCCGAAGCGACTGGCGGGGTCAGCTGGGCCCTCTTCCTAGCTGGCACACCCATATTCTCCGGCCTGCTCGCTGGCTGGGCGCTTCGGCTTCGCACATCCGCGCTCCCTCTAATCGCGCTGTTCTGCGCGATGGAAATCTTTTTTGGCATCATATGGATGGGATATGAATTAGACGCAGCGCTTCAATCCGAAGCGACGACGGATTGGTGGATCGTCGCCGTCCCCTCGCTGCTCGCCTTAATCCTGATACTGTGGTTCGGTTATGCGCGGCGGAGCCGACGGCGGCGCGTGGCGGCCATTGCGATCGTCCTGGGGACGAACATTCTCATGGCAGCGGTTACTCAGTTCGATCCCCTGTTCTGGCGCGCATCCGCTCAGGCGCAGGCCCTGCTCCATCCCGACGTGTCGGAGGAAGGGGAGGATGTCGCCGATGCGATGTCCGGCATAGAACCCGACAGGTTGTGGGAGGCTCAATCGAACCTTCTCACGAAAGCGGTTGACGGACTGCCGCCACGCATCGCCGGGCGACCAAATGTCTATGCCATCGCTATCGCCGCCCAAGGCTCGCAGCAGCTCTTTTCGCGAGAAGCCCGACTTGCGATTGAGGTCGCGGCGGCAAGGTTTGGAAGTAGTTACCGCGGGGGCATATTGCTTTCGAACGGGGTCGCCGATCTGCTTCGTGGCCCCCTCGCGACGCAGGGCAACGTCGCGGCGGCAGCGCGGGGCGTCGCCAACCGGATCGATCCGGCGCGGGATGTCACCATTGTCTATCTTGCCTCGCATGGCTCACGTGACGCCTGGCTGTCGACCGACCTGCCAGACTATCAAACGCTCAGGCCGATCTCCTCCGCGTCTCTTGCCGCGGCGCTGTCACGGGCTGGGATCAGACGGCGCATCGTGATCGTGTCAGCCTGCTATTCCGCGAGCTGGATTCCGGCGCTCAGCAATGACGACACGATCGTGATCGCCGCGGCGGCGAAGGATCGCACTTCCTTTGGTTGCAGCGACAAGCGTACCCTGACGTATTTCGGAGAAGCCTTTCTCCAGGGCCCACTGGCGCGTGGAGCGTCGCTGCGCGATGCTTTCGAGGGGGCGCGCAGAACGCTGGCACGGTGGGAGGCCAAGGAGAAGCTAACGCCCTCCATGCCACAAGCTTATGTTGGCCGAAATATGCAGGCGTTCTGGGCGGAAAGAGCGCCGTCGCGGGAGCTGGTTTCGAGGGTGACCGCTACCGGTAGAGCGAACTGAACGATCCGCAGCTTTCAAGAGATGCCTCCCACTTGAGAACGACTGCTACGAGGCGACGCTCGCAGGCGGAGGATCGTTCACGACGGTGAAGCCGAGGCCGGCACAGCCTGACCGCGGCCGATATCATTGAACGCTTCCTAGGCCGCTAGGCGGCAAGTGGATCACGCCTGCTGAAGGTTGCTGATCGAGGATCGTTGCATCCGAAATGATCTTCGATTATCAGGTGCGCCGCCGTCGGACCGACTCCACGGCACATGGAGACATGCATTGCTGGACCTAATCGCCTGTCGGGGTTGCGAACCCGTCGGCGTCCGGCCCCTGTCCTAGCACTGATATAGTGCTGCGGCCGGGCCCGACGCCCGGAGCCGCATTCCCGTCGAACGACCAAATGAAATGACGCGCCCTGGGCGTGCGCTTGCGCTGTCGCGCTGCGCTCGTCCGGGCCGGGGAATACGGACTATTATGGACGAACTTTCGATCGTCCGGAGCATGCTGCTCCGGATCGGGCGGGGACTCCCTGCCACATCTCCACTCGCTCGGTCCCTGACCGAGTGGGCGACGACCCACGCCGACTGGTTTGGCCTTTCCGGCGAGATCAGCTGGGAGGTGATGCTCGCGCATGTCGTGAGTGAACCGCCCGCCGGCCCCGAGCCGGATGCCCTCCAGCGCGCCGCCGTGCTCGCGGAAATGCTGACGCTCACCCCGTTCGATCGGGCGCTGCTCGCGCTCGTCGTCGCGTGCGACCGGTTGCCGAAGGTCGGCGCCATCGCCACGATGGCGAGCGAGCATGGGCATGATCTGCCGACCTTGCTCGGGCTTCTCGCAGGCGCCGATCTGCAGGAAGCGGGGCGTGCCGTTCGGCATAGCGCCGTCGTACAACTCGAACTTGCCTCCTTCCAGGCGCGCAACCGCGGAGCGGTCGAGATCGAGCTGCGCTGGACGCTGGCGCGCCTGCTCGACCGCCCGCTCGAAGGTGAGAAGGGCATGCTCGAAGCGCTGATCGGGACGCACCAGTCGGCGCGCCTCGACCTCGCGGACTTCGCGCACGTAGGCGATGCGGACTTCCTCGTCCGTCTTCTGCGCGGTGCGAGCGGCAGCCGTACTCCGGGCATCAACATTCTGATCCACGGACCGCCCGGCACCGGCAAGACCGAACTTGCCCGCACGCTCGCGAGCGCCGCGGGGGTGCCGCTGCACGCCGTCGGCGAGGCGGATGAGGACGGTGACGAGCCGACGCGCTGGGAGCGTGTCGGCGCGCTTCGGCTCGCCCAGCGCATTCTCGCGCATCGCCCGGGCGCTGCGTTGTTGTTCGATGAGATGGAGGATCTGATCGGCAATGCGGAGGCGCGCACCGGCGACTTCATCGCGAAGCGAGAGGGTAGCAAGGTGTTCGTCAACCGCCTGCTGGAGACCAACCCAGCGCCGGTGATCTGGACGACCAACGCGATCAGCAACGTCGATCCGGCGATCTTGCGGCGGATGAGCTTCGTACTCCGACTTCCGCTGCCGTCACCGACCGCGGCACGACGGATGATGACGCGTGTCGCTGCCGAGGAAGGTGTCGCGACCCAGGACGCTCTGGAAGTGATGATCGATCAAGCGCCGGAAACAGCGACCGTGTTGCGTGTGGCTGCGCGCTCGACTCGCCTGGCAGGTGAGACCGACGCCGGCGTTCGTGCCGCTGGGTCGCTCGTGCGGGCGCTTCGCGGTGGTGCGCTGCCACCGGCTTTCCCGAGCGCGCTTGACTCGAATCTGTTCGAGACCGATCCTCCGATCGGGCCGCTGGTCGAACGGCTTACAACGGCGGGCGTGAGCGACATATCCATGCTGCTGTCGGGCCCGCCCGGCACCGGCAAAACCGCGTTCGCTCACCACTTTGCCCGTGCTCTCGACCGGCCGCTCGTTACCAAGCGCGCGTCCGATCTGCTGTCGCGGTGGGTCGGCGGAACCGAGGCGGCGATCGCCGAGGCCTTCGCCGAAGCGCGTGAACGCGATTGCGTGTTGCTGTTCGACGAAGTGGACTCGCTCCTCTTTGATCGCACGACCGCGCAGCATAGCTGGGAGGTGGGGCAGGTAAACGAGATGCTGACCTGGCTCGATCATCATCCTCTGCCCGTGATCGCAGCGACCAACCATGTACACCGGCTCGACCCTGCGGCGCTGCGCCGCTTCGTCTTCAAGCTCGAGCTGCTCCCGCTCGGGCGCGACCGGGCGGCGCAGGCGTTCCAGCGCTTCTTCGGGATGCCTGCACCGGCCGAACTCGCGTCGCTGAGGAACCTCACGCCCGGCGACTTTGCGGTGGTCGCAAGGCAACTGCGGTTCGGGGTATGCCTCGGTCCCATCGAACTAGTCGAAAGCTTGCGCCGTGAAGCCGAGGCGAAGCCGGGTTCTGCCAGCGCGATGGGGTTCGGCTGATAACCGGCGGCCGCATCTAAGAAAGGAGGTTAGCTACGATCGCGGCTTGCCGAAAGTGGTCTGTCGGCCCTCGGCCCAATGGGCGACATTGTCGGCTCTTTCAGATCGGCACCTAATATTCAACTCGTCCAGGTGGATGACCATTCAGTCGCCGTGCGGATTTTCAAGGGCTTTTTTGTGTTTTGGCGCATCAGCCAGTTTGATGCACCAGTCGCCGCACCAAACCCGCGGTTTTCCGCCTCAATCAGATCGGATTGGCGCAGATCCACCAGAAACCAGCCAACGCAGTTTGCTAAACCGAATCATCTCAGCCGGTTCAATCGGCAAATTGGTGCGCCGCTACGCGTACCCAAATTACTACATGCGCGGCTCGCGAAATCCTCAGTAACACTGCAACGTCACGGATGGCTGCTTTGCGCCTTATTCTGTTGGAAAGTGATTCATTGGATCAGGGAAAGTGCCCGAGTAGGACAGGCGTAAATCGCCATTTCGACCTCTTCGCGCTCCGTCTCGGTCACGGTCGGCACTTGAATTACCACCTGGCCCGTTTCCTCATCCTGCGTAAAGAAGCGTTCGGCGTTGGCTACGCATTGGCCGGCGCCGATGCAGCGCTCCAGATCCGCGACAATTTTCATGTTCTTCATCCTTCTGCGGTTTACCAGGTGACGGGAAGGGCTTCGACGCCGAACACCAGGGCGCGCTCCTTAAACCGCAGATCTTCCGGCCGGACGGCGAGCTCCAGCTTGGGCATGCGGCAGGGCAGGGTTCTGAAAAAAACGTCCATTTCCAGCCGCGCTAGCGGCTGACCAAGACATTGGTGGACACCGAAGCCGAACGCGACGTGCATCGCACGCTTCTTGTGGATATCAAAATGTTCCGGATTCGGATGAATCGATGAGTCCCAGTTGGCGGAATTAACAAGCGAGAGGACGCCCTCACCCTTGCGGATCACACAGCCTTCCAACTCCACATCTTCCGTGGCGACGCGTGCCAGACCGTACTGGACGATCGAGTGATAACGCAGCATTTCTTCGATCGCGGCGCTGGTAAGGGAAGGGTTTGCCTTTAGGCTTTCGTATTGGGGACGGTCGCGCAGGAGCGATGCGGTACCAAGCGAAAGCATGTTGGCAGTGGTTTCGTGGCCGGCAATGAGCAGGAATTCGCACATGCGTACTGCTTCCTCATGGCTGAGGTTGCCGGGCCGGATCTGGTCTTGGATCAGGCGGGTGACCAGATCGTCCCTAGGCTCCCGTTCCCTACGAGCGATGAGGTCGCTGATGTAAGCGCGCACTTCGGCAGTTGCGCGCAGGGCCTCTTCCGGATCGCCGCGGTAGGCCAGTTTTTTGGTGCCTCGTTCCTCGAAGAACTCGTGATCTTCATAGGGAACGCCGAGAATGTGGCAGATGACATTCGACGGGATCGGAAGCGAAACGTCGGTGTAGAAATCGGCGGGCGGTCCACGCTCGATTACGGTGTCGAGAACGTCGTCGACAATCCTCTGGACGGCCAGGCGCAGGCTTTCGATCCGCGAGTGGGTGAATTCCTTGGCGAGCATGCGACGTAGCCGGGTGTGGTCAGGCGCATCCATGCGGATGAGCGTCGGCTCTTCCTTGAGCAACAATTCGGCGCGCGTTTCGCTGACATTTGGGAAACCCGGCTTCAGCGGGTCCACACTGAAGCGGTTGTCCGCAAGGATCGCGCGGACGCCCTCGTGACGAAGAACAAGCCATGCCGTCTGGCCATTCCACAGGCGAACCTTCTGGAATCCCTTGTCGGCACGGAAAGGACCCAGGGCGGGCGGCGGTTCCAGTCCCAATCGTTCGAAGGGAAATGTGGGAACGTCTTCCTCAACATCATGCATGCAGATGTTTTCCTTGTGCTTTGGAGGTTCCTACCCCGCGACCGAGCGGTCCTTGTCTGATTGCAGGTGCCGCGACGCCTGCCAGAACAGGAAACTGGCCAGGAGCGACGGGATCAGGGCGACGACAAGGGCATAACGAAGTGAATTTTCTGCCATGTTCACGTGCGCAATGAGCAGGTCGCTGACCGCGCCGGTCACAAGAGGACCAAGGCCCATGCCGACCAAGTTGAATATGACGGTCATCACGGCCGATGCAAAAGCGCGCATGTGCGGGCCCACGACCAGCATCGGCGCTGCAATGATCGGTGCGAGATAAGCGAAGACGAGGGCGGATGGTAGCAAGCCGATGATTACCGACGCGCGGGTCGAAGGAACGAGGTACTGGATCACGCCGAGGGGCAGCATCAGCAGGATCGCCAGTGCCGGCACCAGCAGCAGCCATTTCTGGTTGTGCTTGCCCAACCGATCGGCCAGCCAGCTGCCACCATAGATTCCAACAGCTCCGCCAATGCCGTTGAGCAGCGCGAGGTACTGGGAAACCTCCGTCAACGAAGCCCCATGCACGCGCGAATAGAAGGGCCCGTTCCACAGCATCATCGAATACTGGACGAACGCGTGCACCGATCCGGCAGCCACAAGATAGCGGTAGGTTCGGATGCGCCACAATTTCCTGAGCGAGGCGGTGAAGGCTAGTTTGGTCTCGGCCGGCTTGCTGCTGTCGTAGCACCCGCGCGGCGGTTCCTTCATGACCGCCAATCCCAGCGGCAGAAGAACGATCCCGGCGCCGCCGATCACCGCGAACGTCATGCGCCAGCCGAGGGTATCGGCAAGCCGTCCCGCCGCCAGATAACCAAGAATCAGGCCAAAGGGCAGCGACAGGGCCCAGCGCCCGATCGCGCGGGCCCGGCGCTCAGGCGGATAGAGATCCGCCAGTTGCGAATGGGTAGCCGGTACGCTGCCCGCCTCACCGACCGCCACGCCCATGCGGCATAGGAGCAGGATAACGAAACTGGAGGCCAATGCGCTCATCGCGGTCATGAGGCTCCAGAAGCCCATACTGCCCAGGATCACAAGCCTGCGACTCTGCCGGTCGGCCAGTCGCGAAATGGGGATGGCGGCGGACACGTAGAGCGCGGCGAAGGCTAGTCCAGTCAACAGGCCCAGTTGGGTGTCCGACAGGTTCAGATCAGTCTTTATGGGCACTTGCAGGATCGAAATGATCGAACGGTCGATGTAGTTGAGGACGCTGATCACGAAGAGGCCGGCCAATGTCAGGCGCCGTTGACGATCTGTGATGTCAAATGGCTTGTGCATCGGGCTTCTCGCGGAAATCGAGCGCGGCGGCTCTGCGCATTTGTGCGTGGGAATTCCGCGTCCTGGGCGTGCCACGTGCTCCGGTCACTCGTGCTCCAACCTTCGAAACTCTTGACATTAAGGCACCTTTCTCCGGCACGGCGGCCTCACTTAATCATCCGAATCCGCATTCCAGGGAGGCGCGCGACGCTCAGCGAGCGACAAAAAGCCGCTTCAAAGTGGAGAGTAGTTTGGATCGACTGTCTAGACGGTTTGGATATTACGATGCTTGAGTGCTGTCAAGCCGGTTGGCTCCCACAAGGCTCTCTACGCGAGGGCGCCGAACTCCCTCACGCGTCCCAGAAAAAACTAAACCGTCTGGTCGGGTGTAAAAAACTATTCACCTGGGGAAGCGCCTTGGTATATCGGTTTGCCCCGGCCACGATTCGTTGGACCGCGGCCAGAAAAGTGTGAGAGGAGCCCTCAATGAACGCCCCGGTCGCAATCACCCCGGAAGTTCTCGAAAAATATCCACTTGCACCGGGCACGCGAGCGTTTCTTCAGGGCAGGCTTGGCCATTTCGTTGATGGCGAGGACAGGGATTCTTCGTCCGGCCAAACGATGGTCGTTTACGACCCTAGCTCAGGCGCAGCCTTCGCGCGGGTGGCCGCGGGGGATGCGACCGATGTCGACCGGGCGGCCCAGGCCGCGCGCAACGCCTTCGCGGATGGCCGCTGGCGCGACGTACCCCCGCACGAGAAGGAGCGGATCCTGCGTCGGCTTGCCCAGCTGATCCAGGACAATCGCGCAGTCTTCAAGGATCTCGACGCGCTGGAAGGCGGGGTGACAGGGCAGCATTCCGAATTCTCGATCCAGTACGCGACCGACATCACCAACTATTATGCCGGCTGGCCGACCAAGATTCAGGGCGGGATGCCTCCGGCGCGCTCCGAGCTGGTGGTCATGGAAGTGCGCGAACCTATTGGCGTGTGCGGCGTGATTTTTCCGTGGAACGGCCCGTCGTGCGTTCCGCTCGGCATCCTGCCGCCACTCGCCTGCGGCAACTCGGTCGTTTTCAAGCCGGCGGAGCAGACGCCGCTGGCTGCCCTTTTCTTCGCGCGGCTGTGTCAGGAGGCCGGCATTCCCGACGGTGTGGTGAATGTAGTCCAGGGTTTCGGGGCCACCGCAGGAGCCGCCGTCGTTGCGCATCCCCAGATCGATTCCATCAGTTTCACCGGCTCGGTCGAGACTGGCCGGATCATCCAGGCCGGTGCTGCCACGACGCTCAAGCGCGTGTCGCTCGAACTGGGCGGCAAGAGCCCGCAGATCATCTTCGGCGATGCCGACCTCGACCGTGCTGTGACGACAGCCGCGGGCTCCGTCTTCGGCCATTCCGGCCAGATTTGCGTGGCCGGCTCCCGCATCATGGTCGAGCGCCACATTTACGACGAGGTGGTGGACCGGCTTAAGGATGCAGCACAGGCCCTGCGGGTCGGCTCGGCCTTCGATGGAAGCACGACCATGGGGCCGCTCATATCGCAACAGCAGCTCGATCGAGTCAGCAGATATGTCGGCGTCGGCAAGGCGGACGGCGCGCAATTGGTGGCGGGCGGCGAACGGGTCGATTCGTGCGGCTATTTCCACCAGCCCACCATCTTCGCCGATGTTACCAACGACATGAAGATCGCCCGCGAGGAGATCTTTGGTCCGATCGCCAGCGTCATACCCTTCGACGATGACGAACAGGCGATCGCGATTGCCAACGATAGCGACTACGCGCTGGCCGCAGGCGTCTGGACGCGCGATCTGGGACGGGCGCACCGCGCCATGCGCAGCATCCGGACCGGCACCGTCTGGGTGAACACGTACCTGCAGTGTGACGCCTGTGTCTCCTACGGCGGGCTGAAAATTTCGGGTCACGGGCGCGCACTCGGCCTCGCTTCAATCGAGGAGTTCACGCAAGTCCGCAGCTTTTGGATCGACGTTACCTGATCTGGGAGGGAAGGCGCCCTCGCCTGCCACGGGAACGCCCGCTGCGTCTACCCCTCGTATTTCCGCGCCAACGACCAGGCGATCGCTGAGAGTTGAGGAAAGGCGCGCGCGCTCGGCAGCGTTGGCCGAGGCTGCCGTGCCTCGGATCACCCGTCCCTTGATGCCATGGAAAATCGCGGCAAGCCGGAAATAGTTGAAGGCGAGGTAGTCGCCATAGTCGGGTATCGCCTCTCTTCCCGTGCGGTGGCCGAGGGTCGATAGCTCCCAGTCGAGTACGGCGATCACGCGCGGCTCGGTGGGGTGAAAGATCATGTTGTCGATGCGGAAGTCGCCGTGGACGACGCCGACCTGGTCATCCTCGGCCGGCATGTTGCGTTCGAGCCATTCGATCACGCGGTCCATGTCGGCATCGCGCCCGGCATCGACGTTGGCGTGGTACTGCTTGCTCCATGTGTCGAGCTGACGTGCGAAGTAGTTGGCGCTGCGGCCGGAGTTGGCAAGGCCGATGGCCGCGGGTTCGAAGGCGTGCAGTTGCGCAAGTGTTGCGTTCACAGCGCATTCCCGACGGATTGGTAATCTCGATGACTCGGTTGGCGTTCGGTGCGCGCTGGCTAACCCGCTGCCGCTTCGCCTCGCGCGCAAGCCCAGCCAACCCGTGCGACGTAGGCCGCGCTCTGGCCTACCTGCCTTGCATCCTCGTTTGCGGCGTTGTTCTGCAGCGAACGGGCGTAAATGCCCTGGAGGATGGCGGCGGTACGAAACAGGGCGAAGGCAAGGTAGTAATTCCAGTTCGGAATTCCGTCGCGGCGTGTACGTGCGCAATAGGCTTGGACAATATCGAGTTCGGACGGAATTCCCAGCGCATCGAGGTCGATGTCAGCAAGGCCAGGAAGACCCGGCAACCCGCTCTCGAGCCGATAGGGCAGGCACATGTAGGCCAGATCCGCCATCGGGTGGCCGATGGTCGCCAGTTCCCAGTCCAGCACCGCGCGAACTCGGCATTCCACAGGGTCGAAGACGAGGTTTCCGAGGCGATAGTCACCATGAGCGATCGTTGCAGGCTGGTCCTCCGGCAGGTTGGTTCCGAGCCACTGGCACAGCTTGTCCATCTCCGCGATCGGTTGGGTCTGAGTTTTCTGGAATTGCTTCGTCCAGCGCGCAACCTGTCGCTCAAGATAGGCATCAGCCTTGCCGAAATCCTCAAGGCCAATCGCGCGCCAGTCGACGCGGTGGAGGTCGGCTAGCGTCTCGGCCATGCCAAGATACATGGCCTGCCGATCATGCGGCGGCGTGTTGGGCATCGCGCAGTCATGGAAGATGCGGCCTTCGACGGCTTCCATCACGTAGAAGCTGGTGCCGACGATAGCAGTGTCATCACACAAGAGATACATCCGAGGAACGGGGATCCCGGAGTAGGCTAGCGCCTGCATGATGCGATATTCGCGTTCGATCTGGTGCGCCGAAGAGAGGATCGGGCCGTTCGGCTTCTTTCGCAACACGATTCGCGCCGCGTCCGCCTCGATCAGGTAGGTGGGGTTGGACTGGCCGCCTTTGAACTGGCGAATGGCGAGGACCTTTCCGATTTCCGGCAGGTGGCTCTCGAAATACCGGACCAGCCCGTCCCGGTCGAAGGGGAGTAGGCCCGCGGTTGGCGAAAGGTCAGTGAGCATTGTTGGCGCTTCTCTCATTCACAGGGCTGCACAGGAGCGATCGATTAGGCGCGACAGGTGGAAGCGCCGGTCGCCAAGACTGGAGCGTAGCGCCAGGAGACGCTTGAACCAGTGGCTGACGATGAGTTCGTCGGTCATGCCAATGCCGCCGTGCATCTGCACGGCTTCGTTTCCGATCAGCCTGGCCGCATCGCTACCGTGCAGCTTCGCGCTTGAGATGGTGAAGGCGCGTTCCTCGGCGCTCCCGTCGCACGAAAGCGCGGCGGCAAGCGCTAGCGACCGGGCTTCCTCGCACTGGATCCACATGTCCGCGATGCGGTGCCGCAGCGCCTGAAACCGGCCGATTTCCGTGCCGAACTGGCGACGTGTTTGAACGTAACCGATGGTTTCGCGGATCAACGCATCCATCAGGCCGACCATTTGGCCCAGTTGCGCCGCTTCGGCGCGGTCCTGCGCGGCCGCGATCATTGCCGCGACGCCGCTGTCGGCCAGCAGCGCCGTCGCGGGCACGCTGCAATCGGTGAATTCGACGTCGGCACAAGGCAGGCTGTCGATGCGCGCGCGGGTCTTCAGGTTGATCCCTGAGGTGCTGGTCTCGATGTGGAACAGAAAAAGCTCCCCGGTCTGCGCGTGCCTTGCCGTGACGAGCAGGCCATCGGCCTGTTCGGCGAACTCGACCAGATGCTTGGCTCCGCTGAGAATCCAGCCGTCCGCGCTCGCGCGGGCGCAGGTCGAGGCCATGTCGGTCCGGTATCGGATGCCGTTCTCCCACAGCGCCGGGACCACGATGCGGCTTCCCGTCCTGATTGTCTGGAGCACGGCCTCTGCCTCGGCTCCCGGTAAGGTCGCGCCGAGCAGGGCCGCGGCATGGACGCCGCACTCCAGAATCGGCTCCTTGGGCAGTTTGGGTGCGAGATTCTGCATGGCCAGCATCACCTCGACGGGCCCGCCGAAGCCGCCGAGATGTTCTGGCACGGCAAGGGAGAGGCAGCCCATTGCGGCGAGCCGTGCGTACCGCTCGCGATTGAAGGTCCTGGCTTCGAGCGCTTCGGCATATTCCTGCGTGGCAAACCGCTCGAGCATTTGCGCGAACTGTATCTGCTCCTCGGTCAGCATGCATTCCACGGCTTGCATCTCCTCAAAGGCCGATCAGGCTCTTGGCCATGATGTTGCGCTGTATCTCGTTCGATCCGCCGTAGATGGTCACACAGCGGGCCCAGAGCATTCGCGCCACGGCCCCGTTCTGCAGAAGGGTGTGACGGTCCGCGTCGCCGACCCCCATGAGTGGGGCGTACGCGGCCACATCGGGACCCAGCAGGTCGACGGCGAATTCGGTAAGCGCCTGCTCCAGTTCGGATCCGCGGATCTTGAGCATGGAGACAGCCGCTGGTTCGGGGTGCGAAGCAGCCGCGGCGCGCACTGTGCGTAGCGCGCTCCATTCAAGCGCGAGCAGCCGGGCTTCAAGCTCGGCGATGCGGCCATGCAGGGCACGGTCCCTGGTGAGCGGGCTATCCCCCTCGAAAAGTTCGGACAGGATCGTGCGCGCCGCCTGAAGCAGGCGCTTCTGTTTGCCGATTTCAGCAACCAGCAGGCGTTCGTTTGCCAGCAGGAACTTGGCGATCGTCCAGCCGGCGTTTTCTTCGCCAACCCGATCAGCCACCGGCACGCGCACGTCCTCGAAAAGGACTTCGTTGAGATCGTGCCGGCCATCCATGGTTATGATGGGCCGGATCGTTACCCCGGGAGCTTTGATGTCGACCAGCAGGAAGGAGATGCCGGCCTGGGGGGCCACCTGCGAGTCCGTGCGTACGAGGCAGAAGATCCGGTCCGCCCAGTGCGCCATGGTTGTCCAGATCTTGCGGCCGGACACAAGGTAGTAATCCCCATCCCTGACGGCTCGCATCTTGAGACCGGCCAGATCCGATCCGGCCTCCGGCTCGGAATAACCCTGGCACCAGAAGGTACTGGCATCGCGGATGCCGGGCAGATACCGTTCTTTCTGTTCGGCCGTGCCATAAGTGTAGATCACCGGTCCGACGTAGTTTACGCCGAAGGGCAGTACCCACGGGGCCCCCGCCCGCGCGCACTCCTCGTCGAACAGGTAGGCCTGCAACGGCGTCCAGTCCTTCCCGCCGCAAGCCGATGGCCAGGCGCCGCAGAGATAGCCATTGGCCGCGAGGATCTTCTGCCAGCTCAGATAGTCATCGCGCGAGAGCTTCGCGCCCGTGACGACCTTCTCGGCAAGTGCAGGCGGAACGTTCTCGCTGCAGAATTTGGCTGCGTGGAGTCGGAAGGCTTCTTCATCAATCGTGAGCGGGAATTTCACGTCCGGCATCTCCCAAATGTGGGAGCGCTTTAGCAATTAAATATACAACCGTCTAGACGGGTGGGCAAATACGGATCGGCTTCCTTTAGCGTAGGGCCGGCGCCGGCGCGATGGATCGCGTTGACAGGGCGGCGCTGCTCGATTAATTAAGCCGTCCATACGGTCGGCTATTTAATCCGACTTCTCGCAGGGCGAGGGACATGGCGCCTGCCGAGCCGATTCAATGAGGAAAAGGATTCCAGATGCGTGAAGCCGTGATTGTTTCAACCGCGCGCACGCCGATCGGGCGTGCCTACAGGGGCGCTTTCAACGACACGCAGCCGCAGGCGCTCTCGGGCCATGCCGTCGCCCACGCAATCGCGCGCGCAGGCCTCTGTCCGGCGGAGGTGCAGGACGTCGTCATCGGGGCGGCGATGCAGCAGGGGGCGCAAAGCTTCAACATCGGTCGGCAGACCGCGCTGCGCGCGGGGCTGCCGGTCACCGTGGCGGGCATGAGCATCGATCGGCAGTGCGCGTCGGGGCTCATGGCGATAGCCACTGCCGCACGCCAGGTCGTGCACGATGGCATGAGCGTTTGCGTGGGCGGGGGTGTCGAGTCGATCTCGCTCGTCCAGAATCCGCACCTCGATACTTACCGGATGGAAGACCCGGCGCTGAATGCCTCGGTGCCGGATCTGTACATGGCGATGCTTGAAACGGCGGAAGTCGTCTCGCGACGCTACGGCATCTCGCGCGAACGACAGGACCGCTACGCGTTCCGCTCGCAGCACCACACGGCCGAGGCTCAGGCTGCCGGCCGGTTCGATGCCGAAATCGTGCCCTTCGACGCGGTGATGCTCGTCACCGACAAATCGACGGGCGAGGTTGCTAGGCGGGCGGTTACGCTGACCAAGGACGAGGGGAACCGGCCCGAGACACGCCTTGAGGATCTTCAGGCGCTCAAGCCCGTATTCAAGGGCGGGCGTCAGTTGGAAGATGGCCAGTTCGTCACGGCGGGCAACGCCAGCCAGTTATCGGACGGCGCGTCGGCTTGCGTGATCATGGAACGCGCCGAGGTCGAGCGTCGGGGGCTTGAGCCGCTCGGCGCCTTCCGTGGCATGGCCGTTGCCGGCTGTGAGCCTTCCGAGATGGGCATCGGCCCGATCCAGGCCGTGCCCCCGTTACTGGAACGCCACGGGCTGAAGGTCGACGATATCGATCTGTGGGAGCTGAACGAGGCTTTCGCCTGCCAGGTCCTGCATTGCCAGGACGTTCTTGGCATCCCCGAGGAGCGGCTTAACGTCAACGGAGGCGCGATTTCGATCGGTCACCCCTATGGCATGTCGGGCGCCCGCATGGTCGGTCATCTCCTTGTCGAGGGGCGGCGACGCAAGGCGCGCTACGGCGTTGCCACGATGTGTATCGGCGGTGGCATGGGCGCTGCCGGTCTCTTCGAGGTCTACTGATGGATTCGATCGCCGCCGGGCCGACCGTCATCAATCCGGTCACCACCCTCACCCGCGAAGGCGAGGTCGGGATCATCGCCATTGCCGCGCCGCCCGTCAACGCTTTGTCTCTGGCGGTGCGCGAAGGCATCATCGCGGGCTTGCGCTCCGCGTGCACCGACCCGGCGATCAGGGCGATCGTGCTGATCTGCGAGGAGCGCACTTTCTTTGCCGGTGCCGACATCAGTGAATTTGGCAAGCCCATCCATGATCCTTCGCTTTGGGAGGTGGTGGCGGCACTCGACAGCTGCGACAGGCCGATCGTCGCGGCAATGCACGGCACGGCCCTGGGCGGCGGTTTCGAGGTCGCCTTGGCCTGCCACTACCGGGTCGGTTCGGAGGGGATGAAGTGCGGTCTGCCGGAAGTCACACTCGGGCTTCTCCCCGCCGCCGGCGGGACCCAGCGTCTGCCCCGGCTGATCGGTCTCGACCGCGCGCTCGACATGATCATGAACGGCAAGCCGGTCAGCGCGAGCACGGCGCTTGAGTACGGCATCATCGATGACCTGGTGCCTGAAGAGGCCCTACGCGCGCGCGCGGTCGATTTCGCCAGGGCGCGCCTGATTGAGGGCGCTGCCCTGCGCCGTCTGGGCGACACCAGGGGCAAGCTGCCCGACGAGGCCGGATGCCTGGCCGCCATTGCGCGCTTTCGCGATTCGAACGAGAAGGCGTTGCAACTCGATGCGCCGCAGGCGTGCGTGGACGCCATCGAGGAGGCCTGCCGCCTGCCGTTCGAGGAAGGCCTTGCGCTGGAACGCAGGCTATTCGAGAAGCTCGTAAACAGCGCCCAGGCGCGGGCCCGTCGCTACGTCTTCTTCGCCGAACGCCAGGTGACGCGCATCCCCGACGTTCCGGCGGATACGCCTTTGTTGCCGGTGGCGACGCTTGGCATCGTGGGCGGAGGCATGATGGGGCGTGGTATCGCGATCGCGTTCCTCAATGCCGGCTTTTCCGTAATACTCGCGGAGATGACCGCGGTCGCGCGCGACAATGCTCTCGGCGCGATCGCGGCGAGCTATGACGGCATGGTCAGGCGCGGCCGTATCGACGAGGCGAAGTCGAAGTCGTGCCTGCGCCGCCTTTCCGGAACCACCGACCTGGCGGCCCTCGCTGAATGCGGTCTGATCGTCGAGGCCGTCTTTGAGGACATGGCCGTCAAGCAGGCTCTCTTCAGGTCGCTCGACGCGATCGCGTGCAAGGAAGCGATCCTCGCTACCAACACCTCCTTCCTCGATGTCGATGCGATTGCTGGCGTCACGGCCCGGCCCGAGAGAGTGCTCGGGCTTCACTTCTTCTCGCCCGCAAACATCATGCGCCTGCTGGAACTTGTGCGCGCGCGCGCGACGAGCCCACAGGTCATCGCCACGGCCTTGGCGATCGGTCGAACGATCGGCAAGTTGCCGGTGCTAGTGGGCAATTGCCACGGCTTCGTCGGCAACCGGATCCTGGCGGCGCGCCAGCGGGAGGCCGACCGATTAATCCTGGAAGGTGTCAAGCCGTGGAGCATCGATCGCGTTCACGTCGAATTCGGCATGCCGATGGGGCCCTACGCGATGTATGACATGGCCGGCCTCGATCTCGGCTGGTCGGCGGAAACGTCCCGGGGTGAGACCGTGATCGAGCGGTTGTGCGAGGCCGGTCGGCGGGGACAGAAAACCGGCGCTGGCTTCTACGATTATGACGGACGCGTGGCTTCGCCTTCCGCGACGAGCGACGCCATCATCGCCTCGGTGGCGCATGACCGGGGAATTGCGCCACGACCGGCGTCCGACTCAGAAATCTGGGACCGTTGCGCCTATGCGATGATCAACGAGGCGGCGCATATTTTGGAACAGGGTATCGCAATCCGGGCCTCGGACATCGATCTCATCTGGATTAACGGCTATGGCTGGCCGGCGCATACCGGTGGGCCGCTATTCTATGCCGACGAGACCGGACTCGGCCGAATTCTCGAGAGCCTCACCTCTTATGAGCAGCGCTATGGCGCGGACTTCACGCCTGCGCCGTTGCTCAGGACGCTGGTCGCGGAAGGAAGGACTCTCACCGGGTCGTGAGGGCCGGCCGGGTCATCCCAGGGTCAGGCCGCCATCGATGATCAGGGTCTGGCCGGTGATGTAGCTGGCCGCGTCCGACGCGAGAAACGCGACGGCCCCGGCGATTTCCAGCGGCTCGCCCAGCCGCCGCATGGGGATCGAGGCCCGGATCGCTTCGATGCGGTCGGCAGGGATGGTCAGCGTCAGGCCCGAACGCATTTGCCCCGGGGCGATCGCGTTCACGCGCACCCCTTTGTGCGCCCACTGCGCTGCAAGGTCGCGCGTGAGATGGACGAGCGCTCCCTTGCTGGTGGTGTAAGGCACGATTTCGGCCACGTCCGGCGTGTAGGACGTGAAACCGCCTGTGGATGCGACAAAGATGATCGTCCCCTTACCCGTGGGCAACATGATCTTCGCAGCCTCGCGCGCGGCCACAAAGGATCCCGTCAAGTTCACGTCCATGACCTTCTGCCAACCGGAGAGGGGAATATCCTCGGGCGCCCCCGACCACGAGCGGCCCGCGTTGTTGATCAGAATGTCGAGGCTGCCGAAATGGTCGGCGACATTTCGGACGGCATCACGTACCTGTTCCTCTTTGCCGATGTCGCAGGCCACCGCGAGGGTGCGGACACCGAAGGTGGAGCCGACCCTTTCCGCCACTTCGCCGCACGCCGCATCATTGCGGGCCGCTAAGGCGATGTTGGCGCCGCAGTCGGCAAGTCCGGAGGCGATCGCCTCGCCGATCTCGCCGCGCCCGCCGAGGACCAGGGCCGTCCGGCCTTCGAGGGAGGTCATGCGGGTGAAAAAGCCGTCTGTAAAAGGGGAAATTGCCATCATCCGGTCCTGCCAATCATAAGTTCTGCCAGTGCGTCCGCTGCCTTGTCCCGCGAACCGACCGTCACCCAAGTTGGCGTTGCGCAGTTAATTTAAACCGACTAGACGGGCTAAAATTGTTCGGATAGGCGATCTTGTCAAGGCGGTGGCAGGACCCCCGGCAGGACCAGCCTTTGTGTTGCTGCGAGGATCGCCTGGGGACGAGCTTGCCGATCTGCTTCGAACCAATCGGGCGAGCGCTGGACGGTCTCGGGAAATCTCTCTAGCACAACCGGAAACCGGTTCAGACGAGGACGGTAGGGCGATGAGTAATTTCAAGAAGCGGACGCGGGATGCGGATGACCAACCGGTGCCCCCGAGCAAACGTGGCCCGAAAGTCGACGTCGAACTGACTCGGCGGCGTAAGTCCGACATCCTGCACGAAGCGGCACGGTTGTTCGATCGCCACGGCTACCATCGGATCAACATGGAGAATATCGCGCAAGCGACGGGTCTCAAGAAACCAACGCTCTATCACTATATCCGCAGCAAGGATCAGATCCTGTTCGAAATACAGGAAATTATCATGACGACCTTGCTTGATTCACTGAATGACCGTCGCAACAAGAAGATAAACCCGGTTGATATCCTTCACGAAATGTTCCGTGACGTCTTTCAGATTATGCACGATTATCCAGGTTTCGTGCGCGTGTTCTTCGAATCGATGCGCGAAATCCAGGATGAACGGCGCGTAGAAGTTCGGACGAGCCGTCGGGCTTATCTCAACGGTGTCATTGAAGTCGTGGCGGAAGGCATGAAGCAGAAATTGCTGCGCGACGCCGATCCCCGACTCGTCGCGTTGTGCCTGATGGGCACATGCAACTGGAGCTATCAATGGTACCGCCCAGATAAGGACGCCTCGCCGCTCGAACTAGCAGACCAGTGCTGGGAAATCGCTGCGAGTGGGGTGCTCGCACGGTCCTGACGGGGCTGCGCTGCCAGCGGGATGATTTTTAAAAGCCGACTAGACGGTCGATTTAAATTCCGATAGACGGACGTGGTAGAAAATGCCTGTCTATCGGAGTTCGGGATGTTTGAATTTTCGGAGCGTTCGAAGGAGCTCCAGGCGCGCCTTTCCGCATTCATGGACGAACACGTCTATCCCAACGAAAGTGTCTACAAGGAGCAGCACGCGGCGTTGGCGAGCCGGTGGGACAGCCCGCCGATCATGGACGAACTGAAGGAGAGAGCTCGGCAGGCAGGCTTGTGGAATCTGTTCCTTCCGGAAAGCGCGGAAGGGGCGGGGCTTACCAACCTCGAATATTCGCCGCTCTGCGAGATCATGGGTCGATCCTACATCGGGCCGGAGGTCTTCAACTGTTCCGCGCCCGACACGGGTAATATGGAGGTGCTCGAGCGCTACGGCACGGAAGAGCACAAGGCGAAGTGGCTGGAGCCCTTGCTGGCGGGCGAGATTCGCTCGGGCTTCGCCATGACCGAGCCCGACATTGCCTCATCGGACGCGACCAACATCAGTTTTCGGATCGAGCGCGATCGCGACGAGTATGTCCTGAACGGCCGCAAGTGGTGGACATCGGGCTCGGGCGACAATCGCTGCAAGATCTTGATCGTGATGGGCGTGACTAACCCCGACGCTGAACGGCATCGGCGGCACTCCATGGTCCTTGTGCCCAAGAACACACCTGGCGTTCGATTGGTGCGTTCCCTCAAGGTATTCGGCTACGAACACGCGCCTTGCGGGCACTTCGAGATCGAATTCAAGGACGTACGCGTTCCAGTCTCAAACATCCTTCTGGGCGAAGGACGCGGTTTCGAGATCGCCCAGGGCCGCCTCGGGCCCGGCCGCATTCACCACTGCATGCGCATGATCGGCGTTGCCGAGCGTGGGCTCGACGCCATGATCGCGCGCGTCAAGCAGCGCACGGCGTTCGGAAAGCTGCTCGCTGAGCAGGGCGTCGTGCGCGAATCCATCGCGCTGTCGCGCTGCGAAATCGAGCAGGCGAGGCTGCTGACCCTCAAGGCCGCGCACATGATGGACACGGTCGGCAACAAGGCCGCGCAGTCGGAAATCGCGATGATCAAGGTCGTCGCCCCGAACATGGCCTTCCGCGTCCTCGATCGCGCGATCCAGGTCCATGGCGGTGCGGGTGTCTCGGACGATTTCGGCCTTGCCGATGCCTGGTCGTTCGCACGTGCCGTACGGTTCACTGACGGTCCGGACGAAGTGCACCTGGCCAGCGTCGCCAAGCTTGAACTGCGCCGGGAGCTGCCCGCCAAGCCCTGGTAGGCGCCTTGGGGGCCATTCCAGCGCGAAGGCCAGCGAAGAAGAGACAAGGATAGGATCGAAGAACAGATGGATTACGCATCATACAAGGAACTGGCCATCCAGCGCGAAGGTCGGGTGCTGACCATCACGATAAATCAACCGAGCCGACGCAACGCGATCAACGGGGCGATGCATCGTGAACTGGCCAAAATCTTTAACGATGTCGCTATGGATCACGATGCCGACGTCATCGTCCTGACCGGCGCGGGGGACACTTTTTGTGCTGGTGGTGACATCAACTGGATGCAAGGGCTGGTGGCCGAGCGGAACGGCATGGCGAAGATCGCGATCGAGGGAAAGCGAGTGATCACCTCGCTCCTCGACCTTGAAAAGCCCCTGATCTGCCGGCTCAACGGCGATGCGATCGGGCTTGGCGCCACGCTCGCGCTGTTCTGCGACATGGTCATTGCCGTCGACGATGCCCGTATCGCCGATCCGCACGTGCGAGTGGGCCTGGTGGCGGGCGATGGCGGCGCGATCATCTGGCCGCAACTCATCGGTTATGCGCGCGCGAAGGAATTCCTGATGACCGGCGATGTCATCGGTGCCGAAGACGCAGCGCGAATGGGGCTGATTAACCGGGCGGTGCCGGCGGACCAACTCGACCAGGAGGTCAACCGGATGGTGGAGAAGCTGCTGCGCGGTGCCCAGAACGCCGTGCGGTGGACCAAGGTTTCCGTGAACATCGGTCTCAAGCAACTGGCCGTTTCAGTGATCGACGCCTCGTTGGGATATGAAGTTGCCTCAAGCATGATGGGCGATCACCGCGAGGGTCTCTCGGCGTTCGTCGAGAAGCGCTTTCCCCAGTTCAACAAGAGCAGTTGAGAAGAGGCGCCGCGCAACCATGGCCAAGAAGCTCTTTTCGGACGCAGCGGCTGCGCTCGATGGCTTGCTGCATGACGGGATGACGCTGGCCGCCGGCGGTTTCGGCTTATGTGGCATTCCCGAAACGCTCATCGATGCCCTTTGCGCCAGCGGCGTCAAGGGCATCACGGCAATTTCGAACAACGCCGGGATCGACGATTTCGGCCTGGGCCTGCTCCTGCGCACACGCCAGATTGCCAAGATGATTTCGTCCTATGTGGGCGAGAACAAGGAGTTTGAGCGCCAGTACCTCGCCGGCGAACTCGAGGTGGAGTTCTGCCCTCAGGGTACGCTCGCCGAACGCATGCGCGCGGGCGGCGCCGGCATTCCCGGCTTCTATACCCGGACAGCGTTCGGCACCCGGCTAGCCGAGGGCAAGGAGGTGCGGGAATTCAATGGTGAACCACATGTGCTGGAGACCGGGCTGGTTGTCGACCTGTCCATCGTAAAGGCGTGGAAGGCCGATCCGTATGGAAATCTAGTGTACCGCAAGTCGGCGCGTAATTTCAATCCGATGGTAGCGACGTGCGGGCGGGTGACCGTCGCCGAAGTCGAACATATCATAGGCTCCGGCGAACTCGATCCCGACCACATCCACACCCCGGGTATTTTCGTGCAACGGGTGATCCTCGCTACCCGGAACGAGAAGCGCATAGAACAACGAACACTAAGGCGGGAAGCCTGACCATGCCCTGGGCTCGCGAACAGATGGCGCGCCGCGCCGCCGTGGAGCTTCAGGACGGCTTTTACGTCAATCTGGGCATAGGCATTCCGACACTGGTTTCCAATTTCATTGATCCGGCGATCGATGTCACGCTGCAATCCGAGAACGGGATGCTAGGGCTGGGGCCATTTCCCACTGAAGCCGAGGTGGATGCCGACATCATAAATGCGGGCAAGCAGACGATCACGGAACTGGACAGCACCAGTTACGTAAGTTCGGCGGATAGCTTCGGCATGATCCGGGGGGGGCACATAGACCTTTCCATCCTGGGTGCGATGGAGGTCTCCGAAGACGGGGACCTCGCCAACTGGAGCGTTCCGGGCAAGATGGTGAAAGGGCCGGGGGGCGCCATGGATCTGGTCGCCGGTGTCGCGCGGATAATAATATTGATGGACCATGTCGACAAGAATGGCATGCCCAAGTTCCGGACACGCTGCACTCTGCCGCTTACCGGCACCAATGTCGTGGACATGATCGTGACAAACCTGGCCGTGTTCAAGCGCAGGGATCGTAAATCGAAGTTCGAGCTGATCGAAGTGGCACCCGGCTTATCAAGGGGAGAAGTGCGTGATCTGACAGAGGCTGACTATATCGATATGTGATGATCGGGAGCAATCCTGTGCAAATGGCTGCGAAGTTGCTTTAAATGCCAGCCTGAAGGGAGCAGAATGCTGAAGGGAAACGTTGCCGTTGTCACCGGAGCCGGAAACGGCATTGGTCTCGGCATTGCGCGCCTCTTCGCCGAAAAAGGGGCGAAGGTGTTCGTGGCCGACGTTGACGGGGCTGCGGCAAGCGCGGCTGCGGACGCGATCACCCAGTCGGGCGGCTTGGCTGTTCCGGTCGGGGCGGACGTATCCAGTGAATCGGACACCGATCGCCTGTTCGCAATTGTCGCGCGAGAAAGCCACCGGCTCGACATCCTGGTGAACAATGCCGGCGTCGTCATCCAGGCAGCGGCCGAGGACCTGACTCTCGATCAGTGGAACAAGACCCTGGCGGTCAACCTGACCGGCCCTTTCCTGTGCAGCAAGGCGGCTATGAAGCTGATGACCGATGGGGGGAGCATCATCAACATCGCCTCGGTCGGCAGCCACGTCTCGGCGCGCAGCTTTACCGCCTATGCCGCCAGCAAATCGGGGCTGCACGGCCTGACGCGCTCGCTCGCCGTCGAATGGGGCAAGCGCAACATTCGCGTAAACTCGATCAGCCCCGGCAGCGTGGGCACGGCGATGACCCAAAAAGCGCGTGCGTTCGATCCCGAGGCCGCTGCCCGTCGCGAGGCGCGCGTGCCCCTGCCACGCAACGGGTGTGTCGACGACATTGCCAAGGCCGCGCTGTTCTTCGCAAGTGATGCTTCCGAATTCATCACAGGGCGTGATCTCGCCGTTGACGGGGGCATCCTCGCTCGGCACCCAGGTTTCGTTGAATAGCGCGGTTCGTCAGGCGGTCATGCCGCCGTCTACCGCCAGCGTAGCGCCGTTTACGTAAGAGGCATCGTCCGAGGCCAGGAAGAGTGCCGCAGCCGCAATTTCTTCCGGTCGGCCGTTGCGGCCCATTGGGTTCATCGCGCCGAATCTGGAGATCGTTTCTTCGACATCCACGCCGGTCTTGGGAGCGTCCGGACGCTGCTGGAACTCGCGCAGCATCGGCGTGTCGACGGCACCGGGGCAGACGCTATTGCAGCGGATATTGTCCTTGCCATAGCGTTTGGCGAGTGCGCGCACGAGGCCGACCACCCCGAACTTGGCGGCTGAATAGATGGGACTGAAGGGGGAAGCGACGATGCCCGAACCCGAGGCGGTGAACACAATGCTGCCGCCCCCGCGCTCACGCATGATCGGGATGGCCGCGCCAGCCACGACGGCGGGAACCCGAACGTTGAGGTCCATGCAGAGTTCGTAAGCCTTCATGTCGACGTCGTCGAAAGCGGCCGGCCCGGGGTGACCGGCGTGATTCCAGACATAATCAAGTGCACCGAAGCGAGCGTAGGTTTCGTTGACGATCGAACGGGCGAAGGCGTCGTCGGTAAGATCGCCCACAAGCGCAAATGCGGTGCCGCCGGCATCCGTAATCTGTGCCGCCACTTCTTCCGCGCGCCTCGCGTCGCGATCGACAACGGCTACCTTCGCGCCTTCCGCCGCGAAGCGCAGGGCACCAGCGCGCCCCATGCCCGATGCCGCTGCCGTGATCAGGCCGGCCTTGCCTTCGAGACGTCCCATCTATGTTCTCCGTGAATGCGGTTTGACTTGGAATTTGCGGGTATCGGGGGGATCAGTCCGTTTTGGGAATCCTGAACTCCCAGACCATTGAGTGGAACAGTGCAGCGATCTTCCACTTCCCTTCGATCTGCACGACTTCGACCTTGTAGGTGGCGCCGCGAACCAGAAAGAATTCGACGTGCCGTGTAACGCAGACAATCGCCGAGGCCCTGATCTGCGCGAGGCCGCCATCCTGATCGACAAGCACGTTGGAAATTAGGTGTGTGGAGGGGCCGATCAGCACGCTGGTCAGGTATGGCCCAATTTTGTCGCGACCCTCCAGACGGATTTTCCCGCCCTCATATTCGATCACGGCATCGTCGGTAAGGACACCCACAAGCGCGTTCACGTCGGCCGCATCGATTGCATGAGCATATTCGAAAAGGATGCGGGCGATAGCGCTTTCCTCAGACGTCAATACATCGTTGGCCACTTTCAGTTACTCCCGCTCCATCGCCGCACCGCCCTCATCGTCGGTCGGGCCGTCACCGGTACTTCGCCTGCCCGGCAGTCGCTAGCCGGCCGGTTCGAAGCCCAGGACCGGGATGCCGCTACGCTGGGCAATCCGCACCCGGACCAGCAGCGCATCGCGAAGGGCATGAAGGTCGCCCAAATATCGGCCGATCAAGCGACCGCCCTCCTCCATGTCGGTTGCAACAATTGCATAGGGCACCTGATCCGCCAGCGCGGGCGAAAAGGCGCGATGGATGACCACCCAGGAATAGACGTTGCCGCAGCCGCTGGTGGGCGCTCCGTACACGTCGGCAGACCCGCACTCGGGACAGAAGGCCTGAGGCGGGAAGAAGCGGGACCGGCAGGATTTGCAGGCCGGGACCTGGAGTTCGCCGCGCGAGAGTGCGTCCCACCACCATTGCGTGTCGAGCGTGGGATGCACCAGGTCAATCAGATCGGTCTCGCTCATCAGACGCCATCCCTGGTCAGGACAAGTGCCGAGCCGTCCATCATCGCTGCGGAGGTCACCAGGCAGCGGTCATGCTTCCTGACCTGCCGCGCGCCGGAGCGTCCCTGGATCTGCATCACGGCCTCGGTCACCGTGTTCATTCCGTGCAGGTAGCCTTCGCAAAGCAGGCCGCCATGGGTGTTCACCGGGAGGGAACCATCGAGCTTCGTTTCGCCGCTGGTGATGAACTCACCTGCCCCGCCTACCGGGCAAATGCCGATGCCTTCCATCGTCATCGGGACGACCGCACTGAAGCAGTCGTAGATCTCCGCGAAATCGATATCCTTGGGCGACATTCCCGCGGATTCCCAAAGGCGATCGCGCAGGTAGTAATGGCAATTCTTCGACCAGTCTGGCCAGCGGAACAGGTCCGCATGATCGAGGCCTGAACCTTTGGGTGTGGTCCAGGCCCCTCCCTGAATAACCGCTGCGGGCTGTTTGTGCGAACGTGCTTCCTCCACCGAGGTCACCAGCAGAGCGCAGGCGCCGTCGACCTCGATCGTGCAGTCGGCCTTGCGAAACGGATCTACGATGTAGGGGGTCTCAAGATAATCGTCGACGGTCAGCAGCTTGCGCTGGACGGCTCGCTCGTTGAGCGCCGCATATTCGCGCTGGATGGAGACGAGGTGACCGAGATCTCTGGCGGTAAAGCCGGTCTCGATCATGAAACGCCTGGCCCAGATGGCGATGTACTGCGGATAAGCGTCGAAACCGATCGGATAGCGGAATTCGGAGGTCATCGATTCGTAGGCGGTCGAACCGATGCGCTTGCCGCTGCGGCCGTTAAGGGCGCGGAACACCAGCACGTTGCGGGCAAGGCCGGCATCGACGGCCATTGCGGCCATCATCACCGCCGCGCATGGCGCCTGACCACCCAGGCTCAAGTCCACCGAATATTTCAGTTCCGGCCCGCCCAGACCGGCGGCCACGGCCTGACCGTAGATCGAATCGTTGAGAAGGCTGTACGTGACGACGCCATCGACATCCTGCGCGGAGATGCCGCAGTCATTCAGTGCGGCACGACACGCAGTCACCGCCATCTCGTGTACGCTCATGCCGGAATTGCGGCTCAGCGGCGTGTAGCCCACCCCGGTGATTGCAGTGCGGCCAAGAAACGAAGGTCGCTTGCCCATTCTAAGTCCCGGTCCTGTATGCCGGGGCGCGCTTTTCGATGAAGGCGTTGATTCCTTCCATAGAATCCGGAAGATTCAGGCAGTAGTCGAGGCACTGATCGCGTTCGAACCTGAGCGCTTCGGGCAGGCCTAGTTCCATGCCGTGGCGGATTGACCGCTTGACGTAGCGGATGGCGTTCGGGCTCTTCTTCGCGAGCGTGCGCGCAAAGCGCAGCCCTTCTTCCAGCAACGTCTCATCCGGGATGATTCGGTTGACGATGCCCCAGTCCAGAGCGAGCTGGGCATCGATCATTTCGCCTGAGAACACGAGTTCCAGTGAACGGGCCTGGCCGATTAGGCGCGGAAGCTTGGCCATCACGCCGGCGCCACCGATCTGGGCGAAATTGACGTGCATGTCGCCGATCCGAGCCGAATGCGCGGCCCAGGCGAAATCACAGGACAGCAGCAGTTCAAGACCGCCGGCTGCGCACAATCCGTTGACCAGGGCGACGACCGGCTTGGCCATCTCGGCGATGCCCTCAGTCAAGCGGCAGTAGTCATCCACGAATCTCTTAAAGGCTTCCCCGTTTGCCTGCAGTTCCCTGTAGGCCTTGATGTCGCCGCCCGCACTAAAGGCGCGGCCACGCCCGGTGATCAGGACCGCCCTGACCGAATCATCACGCTCCGCAGCGTTCAGGGCCGATTCCAGGGCGCGCATCATGTCCCAAGTCATCGCATTAAGCGCTTCCGACCTGTTCAACCAGATGATCACGCCCTTCTGCCCGTCTTCAGCGAGCGAAAACAGTTCCGTCTCAATGAACGGCGAAACCGAATTCTCAACCATGTCGGATTTTGTACTTTCTGTTCAGTTGCTGCCCGCAGGGTTATGATCGACCGATCAGTCGGTTTGCTGTGTAGCACCTCTGTCGAGCGAACGTCAATCGGGTATTGCGCCAGCGCGGAAGGCCGCATTCCCGGGAGCTTGAACGTTGGGGGTGTGCGCTGCAACGCGGCGCGCCGGTATGGGTTTTGGCTAAATTTTTGGTCGGCCTGAAGGCGCGTTGAATTTGCGCTTGCGTAAACGTTCGGCAAGGGCGTATGAACTCCCAACCGATCGGACGGCTCTCTAATTCTCAGCCCTTGGCCCAGCTGGTAAGACATTGGACCAATTTTGGCGGCCGAGTTGGGACCAATCCGGGGGGTAGTTCACTCGGCGCATCTGGAAAGGCGCGAGAGTGTGGCGCCAGGGAGGGGTACGAATATGAAAAGGCATTGTCTCCTAAGTCATGTCAGTATGGTTTGCGTCATGGTCGGTGGCGCTGCTCTCAGCGCCCCGGCCCTTGCCGCTCCCGCTGGCGAGGCTTCTGCGGTCGAGGCTGACAAAGAAGCCGCCATCATTGGTGATATTGTGGTTACGGCGCGGCGGCGGGCGGAAAGTATTCAGCAAGTCCCGGTCGCCGTCAGCGCGGTTTCGAGTGAAATGATTGAGCGGTCGCATCTGGCCGACACGACCCAGCTCGCGCAGTTTGCGCCCAACGTCGTTCTAAACAATATCGAGGCTGGCACGCCCGGCGGCGGCGCCTTTTCCATCCGCGGCGTCAGCTACCAAGATGTCGAAAAAACCTTCGACCCGACCGTGCTCGTGATGGTCGACGGCGTCGTACGCGGTTCGGGCACGGGTCAGACGATGAGCCTTCTCGATGTCGAGCGCGTCGAGGTGCTGCGTGGTCCGCAAGGCACCCTGTTTGGCAAGAATGCGGTCGGCGGCCTCATCAACATCACGCGCAAGGCCCCGCAGACCGGACGCATCTTCGGGACAGTCCGCGCGACGGTTGGCAATTACGAAACGAACAATTTCGAAGGCTATTTGAACATCGGGACTGATCAGTTCGCCGTGAAGCTCACGGCTGCGCGCCTCGACCACGACGGTTATTTCCGCAATCGAACTCTTGGCACCCGCGAGGGTGGTCGAACCGAGGAGGATTACGGTGTTTCTTTGCTGTGGCAACCGAGCCCCAGCTTCTCGGCGAAATTGAGCTACGATCGCAAGAACATCAACGGTTCACCCGCGCCGACCTTGAACATCTCGGATGGCGCCGCACCGGGCGCGGCCGGCGACACGCTTTGCTCGGTCTATGGGCAGTGTGCCGCCGCGCCGGGGAAGACCCAGGACGGAAGTCCCTTCGTGACGCTCGGCAATCGTCCGGGCGAACTGCACTACGATGAGGATTTCGTCGTTGGCGAAGCTAACTGGGACTTTGCAAAAGACCTGCGCCTGACCTACTTGTTCGGTTATCTCAAATCCAAGGACTACCTGGCGTTTGACTCCGACGGTTCTCCGATCAGCTTCTTTTCGATCAACCGTAACGGCACCTACGAGCAGAAAAGCCATGAAGTCCGCCTGTCGTACAGCGGAAAAGTGGTAAACTGGCAGGGCGGCCTGTACTTCTGGGATTCGAAGTCTCAGGACACGCAGTTTTACGAGACGTTCGGCAACTTCGCGGATGCCTTCGCGGGCGGTTCGAAGTCGTTCTCGGTTTATGGCGAAGGTGACGTCCGGCTGGGCAAGTTCGTTGCGACCGGTGGTCTTCGCTACATCGAGGAAAAGAAATCGATCTTTAAGGCCGCGCTCAATGCTAACGGTTCACGCAAGGACGATGATGTCATCTGGCGTGTGGGTCTTCGATATGAAGCCAATCGCGACTTGATGGCTTACTTGACGGCCTCGACCGGCTTCCGCAGTGGCGGCTTTTCGGCTCGCGCGACGTCGCTTTCCGTCCTTCAGGCCGGTCAGGGGCCGGAGCACCTTCAGAATTACGAGGCGGGCATCAAATCGACATGGTTCGATGGCCGGCTCCGCCTGAACCTGGCGGCGTTCCACATGATCTACAAGGACATGCAGATCGAGTCGAACATCCCCTGCGCCAGTTGCGGGAGTGGTGGCCAAGAAACAGCGGTGCTGAACGTCGGCAAGGCAACGATCGATGGTGTCGAGCTTGAAATGAGGGCTCAGATCACGCCCAACTGGGGCTTGACTGGAAACCTCGGTCTGCTTGATGCCCGCTACAATTCCTTCTTCACCGATCTCCTCGGGACCGGCACGCCTGCGGACTTCAGCGACTTGCCGCTTCGTCGCGCGCCGGACGTGACCTGGGCTGTGCAGTCGACATATGATATCCCGCTGCCGAGCGGCAATCTGTCGGCGCATGTGGCGTACAATTGGACATCCGATTATGCCGGCACGATCAACGACCATCCGGGCACCCACGTGGGTTCGTTCGGGCTGCTTAATGCTTCGCTGACTTATGATCACGGCGATCATCTGAGTTTCTCGGTGTTCGGCAACAACCTGACCAACGAGGGCGCGTTCAGCCACACCTACGCGGTTGCTCCGACACCGCAGGGCGGTTCGCTCTGGAAATTTGCGAACCCGCGCACGCCGCGAACCTTCGGCGCCTCGGTCGTGTTCCGGTTCGGAGATCAGTGAAGGGCCGCTGCCTTTACGCAGCCCATCTTGTGCGTCGTCAGTCTCGGCTTTGCGAGCCCGAGACTGACGCCATGATCGATCTTCAGGAGACGTGCGTAAGGCACCGGGATGCGCGTTATAGGGCGCACGTCGCTATGAGGAAGGAGCCACGTTTGCTAATGAACCGTGAATTGGCCGATCCCGCATCAGCGGTTACGCGCGGCGAGGAGCAGGCCGCATGAGTATGTCCCGGATGCGGCGCACGGCTCTCCTGCTATCGATTGCCTTGCTGGCCTCGTGCAATTCTGCCGTGACGATCGACCAAGTCGATAGCGGGAGGATCCCGAAACTGGACAAGGACCCGGGGGCGTGGTGGACGACCGGGGGCAATTACGCCGAGCAGCATTTCTCTCCGCTCGACCAGGTCAATGAAGAGAATGTCGTCCGACTGGGCCTTGCCTGGGAAGCCGATCTTGAAAGCCTACGCTTCGGCATCGAAGCGACGCCGGTCGTGGTGGATGGTGTCATCTACATTAGTTCGAGCTGGGGGCGGGTGTTTGCCTTCGACGCCCGATCCGGCAAGCAATTGTGGAAATTCGACCCTGAGGTGAAGGGCGGCTGGCTCCGAAACGGATGCTGCAAGCCGGTGAATCGCGGTGTCGCCGTTTGGAAGGGCAGAGTCTATGTCGGCGCGTTCGACGGGCGGCTGTTCGCGATCGACGCCCGAACCGGGCGCAAGGTCTGGGAAGTCAACACGACGGATTCCAAACCCTATTACACAATCACCGGCGCGCCGCGCATCGTGAAAGGCAAGGTGGTGATAGGCAACGGGGGTGCCGATTTCGGCACACGCGGTTATTTCTCCGCCTATGACGCCACGACGGGAAAAATGGTGTGGCGCTTCTATGTGGTGCCGGGCGACCCCAAGAACGGGTTTGAAACCCCCGACATTGCCGCAGCGGCGAAAACCTGGGCGCCAGATCATGATTGGTCGGTCGGCGGCGGCGGAAATCCCTGGGACAGTTTCGCCTATGACCCCGAACTGAACCTGCTTTACGCGGGCACGGGTAATGCGGGGCCCTTCGCGAAATACAACCCAGCTGGCGGAGATGGCCTGTACCTGTCGTCCATCGTGGCGGTCAATGCGGATACCGGCAAGCTTGTCTGGCATTACCAGACCACGCCGGGCGACAGCTGGGATTACACCGCGACCCAGAACATGATCCTTGCCGATCTCAAGATCGGTGGACGCGACCGCAAGGTCATCATGCAGGCTCCCAAGAACGGATTCTTCTATGTCCTCGATCGGGCATCCGGGGATCTCCTGAAGGCCAGGAACTATGTCGATGTGAACTGGGCTTCGGGGGTCGACATGAAGACCGGCCGCCCCATCCTCACCGGCAAGGGCGACTTTCGGAAGGAAGCAAGGCTGGTGTTCCCATCAGGGTTTGGCGGGCATAACTGGCAGCCGATGGCGTTCAATCCGAAAACGGGCCTTGTCTATATCCCTGCGCGCGAAGAGGGTTTTATCTGGGGTGCGGACAAGCCGACCTGGTTCAGCCAGGGCATGGACCTAGCGAAGCTGGATCCCAAGTACAGGAATTTCCAGCCCTATGGCAAACTCATCGCCTGGGATCCGGTGGCCCAGCGCCCGGTGTGGACGATCAGGCAGTCCACCCTGGTCAACGGCGGCCTCCTCACCACCGCGGGCAATCTGGTTATAGGCGGAACCGAGGACGGCCATATTCGCATCTATTCGGCAGACCGGGGAAAGCAGCTCAAGGACATCTTCGTCGGGACCGGCATCGTCGCCGCGCCCATCTCCTATGAACTGGACGGCGTCCAGTATATCGCGGTGGCTGCCGGCTGGAACGGCGTCAAGATGCGGCGCGGTGATCCCGATGCGCCGCCGCCCTATGACAATTCCGGTCGGCTGATCGTTCTCAAGCTTGACGGCGGCAAAATCGCGGTGCCCGATCGCATCCCGCTGACGCCGTTCATCGCCTCCGACGCGCCGCAACCGGCTGGGCTGGTCCGAAAAGGCGCGGCTCTTTACCAGACGAATTGCTCGATGTGCCACGGAGTGATTGGGGAGCGCGGTGTGATCCCCGATCTGCGCCGGATGAGCGAGGGCGCTGTCGAACATTTCGACGAAATCGTGCGGGGAGGTCTGCTGGAAATGAACGGCATGGCCAGTTTCGCCGACACATTGAGCGCTCCGGACGCCGAAGCGATCAAGGCCTTTGTGATCGATTGGGCCCAACGGTCGCGGCGTGGGGATCAGCGGCCATGGCCGGAGAACAGCGCGCTCGATGCCCATGCGAAAGCGCAGTAGTTGACTGTGAACAAATCCTTCGGCTTCGCGTCCGCGCATTCCTGCACGAACGACGATGAATATGCACCTGGCGTTCGGTCTATCTCAGCAGCCGTCCCGGTGCCGAGAGATTCCAGTCCTTCTTCTCGAACCGGTTGAAGGCCAGGTTCCATTCGATCACCTTGAAGTCCGCATAGAGCCCGGCGAGATAGAAGGGCTCCTTGCGGTACCAGTCCCACACTTCCTCGGCGGATTCGGCCTCGAAGATCTTCAGCGTGCCAATCTGCGTACCATCGTCGTCATAGAGGGCGCCGGCGAGACGCGTCTTCTGGTCGTTGGCGAATCCGTAGGCACGGTGTTCAGCGCGCAGCTCCTCGCGCAGGGCGGCGCTGTCGGGCCTGTCGAAGGCGATCACAGCGAAATAGGCCATGGTGCAAAGTCCTTGGTGAGGTGTTTCAGCGCTTCGTTACGGTGATGCCGGACGTCTCGATGTCCCAGGTCGTCGGCGTGCAGCCTTCGTCGCGCAGAACATATTTGAGGATCTTGTCCTGGGGATTCTTCGGCAGCGACTGCCTGAACTCGATGTAGCGCGGCACCGCATAATAGGGCACGCGATCAATCAGCCAAAGGCACAGCTGATGCTCGGACAGCTCTGCGCCGGGCTTGAGGACGGCGGTCAATTTGACATCGTCATCATTGCCGCCGAGCCCGGAGGGCACCGCGTGCACCGCGACTTCCAGTATCGCCGGGTGGCCCTTGATCGCCACTTCCATCTCGAAGCTGGAGATGTTCTCGCCTCGGCGCTTCAGATAGTCCTTCTTGCGGTCGACGAAATAGAAAAAGCCGTCGTCGTCGAACTTGCCGATGTCGCCGGTGTGGAACCACTGGTTGCGCATCGCCTCGACGGTGGCCTGCGGACGGCGCCAGTAGCCCTGGAACATGATGTTCGGCTTGTTGGGGCGGACGATCACCTCGCCGGCCTGGTTCTGAGGCAACTCACGGTCCAGGTCGTCCACGATACGGACATCGAAATCGGGATGGCGCTTTCCCGAGGAATTCGGCGCGGCATATTCGCCGCTCGGCAGCCAGGTGACAACTGCGGCCTCGGTCATGCCATAGTCGTTCGAACCGACGTTGCGCGAGCCGAAGCGCGTGCGCCAGGCTTGTTTGACCGCGTCCGAGAAGGGCACACCACGCACCGTGTGAACCTGGCCGTAGCAGCGTCTGGCTTCCTCGCAATCGGGCGCATCCGCCAGCAGGCTCGCCATGGAGCCGACGAGCGAGACGATTGTGGCGCCGGAACGCTCGATCTCCGGCCAGAAGTTGGAGACCGAGAATCGCGGCGCGAGCACGAGGCGGCCCCCGCTGATCACTGTCGCCGTGACGCCGGTGGCCAGCGCGTTGTTGTGGAACAGCGGCATTGGGGTGAAGGTGATGTCGTGAGCCGTCGCCGGATTGGCCTTCAGGCGCTGGCGGGCAAGGTTGCAGAAATAATTGTAGCTTTGGATGCTCCCTTTTGAAGGCCCGGTCGTGCCTGAGGTATAGATGATGCAGGAAATGTCGCCGGGGGCGGGCGCGAACGCGATCGGCGTATCATCATCGCCGCGATGGTCGTCGAGCGCCAAGATACGGAGGCGGCTCTGCGGCGCGGTCTTCGGCATATCGCGGCATAGCACCGTCTGCGCGGCGGTTAGCCCGCCCTCTACCGCTATGACACGCTCGAGGTAGTCGGCCTCGCAGATCAGGACCGACGCGCCGGCGTCCTCGATCTGGTGGCGCAGAAACTCGCCGCGCAGCGCGGTATTGAGCGGAACACTGATGGCGCCCAGCTTGTTGATTGCGAACCAGCTGACCATCGCGTCGATGTTGTTGTCCAGGACGGACACCACCGTCGCCCCGCGGGTCACGCCAAGCGCTTCGAGCGCAAGGGCAAAGCGCGTGGTCTGTTTGTCGAATTCGCCATAGCTGTAGAGGTCGCCGCTCAGGTCGAGGAAGATGCGGTCGGGCGCCACGTCCAGTACGCGGCGGAACGCGGCGAGGATTGTATCCTGCTGGTCCCAGTGCCATTCGTTCTGCGCGGCCCCGGATCCGGCCTCACTATTCGTTTCAGACATGGCTGCGATGTTGCTCCCTGGCAGTTGCTGGGTGGCCCGGTGGGCGATGGAGCCGGTCAAGACCGTCACTGGCCCGCGTCCGGCGTGGGCCGGCATTTGATCATGCGTGTCGGGGTGTAGACGTAGACGATCTCGCCCTTCTGATTGCAGATGTTGACCCGCGTCTTGAGAATTCCCCGGCTCGGGTCGCTTCGGCTGAGGCGGGCGTCGATTACCTCGCATTCCGCATGGATCGTGTCGCCTTCGAAGACGGGCGCCTTCACGTCCACTTCGAGGTGCAGCATGGCAAGCCCAGTGTACTGAAGCGTCGCCTGCGCGATCAGGGCTTCGCTGAAACAGTAGCAGAGCGCCATCGGCGCGAAGCGGCGGCCAAAGACCGACTGGCTGCGAATGGCTTCGTGGTCGATGAAGTAGACCTCGGTCAGGCCCGTGCAGTTGATGAAGTTGACGATGTCTGCATTGGTGATGGTCCGCCCGATCGTTCGATACCGGCGCCCCACGGGCATGTCCTCGAAATATTGTCCTATGCCGACCAGTTCCATCGTGTGATCCCGTCAAAAGGTTTAATCAAGGATGGCCGCAGGGCGCCCCGAGCCCGTCGCCTGGTGAAAATATGCTGGCTCGCCCGGTGCTCAGCACGTCCACTGGATGTGCTTGGGCTGCAGATATTCCCTTAGGCCGTCTTCGCCCCATTCCGCGCCAGTTCCGCTCTGTTTCCAGCCTGCCACGATGGAATCAACCCGGAAGTTTCCGCCGCCGTTGATTGAAACGGTGCCCGCCTCGAGCCGCAGCGCCACGTCCTTGGCAAGATCAAGCGGGCCGAATACGCTGGCCGCTAGGCCGAAGGCGCTGTCGTTAGCAATTTCAATCGCTTGTTCGACGCTGCGATATGGCATGGCCATGGCCACGGGTCCGAACAATTCCGAGCAGCTCAGTTCGGCATGATTGTTCAGTCCGCCGATCAGTGCGCCGTTCATGAACCAGCCGCGCTCAATGTCGGGTCGTCCGCCGCCGGCTAGGAGGTGCCCGCCATCGGCAAGGGCGCGATCGACGAACCCTTCGACGCGGGCGCGGTGGCGCTCGCGGATGAGCGGGCCGGACGTGGTTGCCGGGTCGAGAGGATCGCCCACGATGATCTGCTTGAAGGCTTCCCGCGCGTGGTCCACGAAATCGTCGTACATGTTCTGGGGGACGAGCAGGCGGGTGGGCGACATGCACCCCTGACCGGCATTCCGCAGATAGCGGCCGTGCAGCGGCATCGATACGGTGGACAGGTCGGCGCCGGGCAGAATGATGCCGGCGGATTTCCCGCCGAGCTCGAGGATGACATCCTTGATGCCCATGGCCGCCTGTTCCATCACCTTGCGGCCGACTTCGACCGAACCGGTCATGCTGATCTTGGCGACCTTGGGATGGAGCGTGAGCGCCCTGGCGACCTCCGGCCCTCCGACGAGCATGTTGAATACCCCGGCCGGAACGCCGGCGGCCCTGGCGACCTCGCTGAACAGAAGTGCCGTGAGCGGGGTGAGCGAACTGGGCACGAACACGGCCGTGCAGCCGACCGTCATGGCGGCGCAGGCCTTCGAAACGATATACAGCAGTGGGTTGTTGTAAGCGCCGATGCCCGCCGCGACACCCGCCGGTTCGTAGTGAATGACGCTTTCGCTGCGCGGCGCCCGTTCGTCGACTCCAAGCGAGCGCATATGGGCGGCGTCGGTACGCCTGGCGAAGAAACGCAGCATATCGACCGGGCCGTCGAACTGAAGGAATTTGCTGATCGCGACCGGCGTGCCGCATTCGGCGATCAGCGCCTGCCTGAACTCTTCGCCGCGCTCAACCAAGAGATCGGCCATGCGGTCGAGCACCGTCCGGCGGAATGCAGGATCGCGCCACACCCCCGATGCAAAAGCCCTGGCCGCCGCGTCGACGGCGTCGTTGACCTGTTCCACGGTTGCCTGAGCGACCGTGGCGAGTGGCATTTCGGTGGCCGGGTTCTCAACCTCAAGCCTGGGGCCGCGGCCTTCGACGAAGCGTCCATCGATGTAGAGATTGAGGTTCCAACATGCGGCACGCGGAGCGTCGAACTGCACGTCTTCGCGCATCGTACCTTGCGCCATTGCTGAATTTCCCTCCCGTCGTTCGCCTGCCAAGATCAATCCGCGGCAACGATCCTTTTGATCAAGGGCCAAGGCTTCGCGCAGACAAAAATGTGCGAACTCATAATGTTCGACTGTCTAGACGGTTTATCTATTGAGATGCGGATGCCTGTCAAGGGTGTTAATTTCAGTCGCGTCTGCGCGTGCTCGTTTTCGTCTACCGTCTAGACGGTTGGATGAAAATGCCTTACACCGGCATGGCGGCCCCATCGTAATGCGGCCAGAGAGGATATTAGGCATCGTGGATATGATCCGGGGGGAGGTTGCCCTCGTCACGGGTGGAGCCTCGGGGATTGGATTTTCCATCGCCAAGGCGCTGGTGGCCGAAGGGGCGAAGGTCGTCATCGCTGATATCGATGGTGATAGCTTGGCCGGTGCGACCGAAAGGTTTCTGGCCGAGGGCGCGACCGTGGCGCCATGCGTGCTCGACGTGCGCAACCCGAATTCTTGGCGTGATGCCGTTGCCAAGGTGGAGGCCGAAGTCGGCCACATCGCGATACTTTGCAACAACGCGGGTGTCGGGATGTCGGCGATTCCGACAGAAGATGTCTCGTCCGAAGACTGGGAGAGGGTGCTCGGGATCAACCTGGACGGCATCTTTCAGGGTGTGCGAGCCGTGGTGCCCCTGATGAAGGCGCGCGGGGCGGGGCATGTCGTCAACACATCCTCGATACTGGGCCTGTTCGCCAAATCCGGCCACGCGCCCTATGTCGCGTCGAAGTTTGCCGTCGTGGGGCTTTCCGAAGTGCTGCGGGTAGAGCTTGCTCCGTTCGGCATCGGGGTGTCGGTCCTGTTGCCGGGGCTGGTCCGCACCGCGCAGGCTGCTACGGCAGCGCGGCGCGCGGCCCAGCTGGCTGGGCCGGTGCGGGCGGCACCGCCAGCACCCGCAATCGCCAAGCCGGTCGGCATCGATGCCGGGGCGGTGGGCGGTGTGGTCGTGGACGCGATCCGTCACAACCGGCTCTATGTCCTGACTCATGGGCAGTATCTGCCTGTCATCAGACATCGCGCGGAGCGCCTCCTGCGGGCCTTCGAGGAGGCCCAACCGCAGGCTGGAGCCGAAGATACGTCATTCCTCGGTACTGACACCCTTACGATGCCCTAGTTGCGCGAACCAGCCTCGGTTCGAAATTTCTGTAGACCAAGGGGAAGGCATGTTCGAATTCGAGAACCGAGCTGCGGTCATCACCGGCGCGGCCGGGGGAATCGGTAAGGCGATGGCCCAGCGTTTCGCGCGTGCCGGAATGAAGCTCGTGCTGTCGGATGTCGATGGAAAGCTGCTGGCCGACACGTCGCAGGCCCTGCGCGGGGCAGGGGCGGTGGTCATTTCAGTTACCACCGACGTTGCCAGTGCCGAATCTGTGTCGTCGCTGGCCGATGTGGCATACGACGCGTTCGGCTCAGTCGGCCTACTTTGCAACAATGCGGGCGTGGTCCCATCGGGACGGCATCGGGCAATCTGGGAGTTCCCGCTGGAAGACTGGACCTGGGCGATCAAGGTCAATGTGATGGGGGTTGTGCACGGGCTGCGGGCCTTTGTTCCCAGGATGCTGGAGCAGGGCGCGCCCGCCCACATTATCAATACCGCCTCGATTGCCGGCCTTGTCACAGGGACGAGGGCGCCGCTCTACAGCGCCACGAAGCACGCCGTGGTGCGGATTACCGAAGCGCTCCACGCCTCTCTTGCGGAGCGGGGGGCGCCAATCGGTGTGACCTTGCTGTGTCCAGGTCTCGTGCGGACGGAGATTTACCAATCGGAGCGCAACCGGCCGGACCGGTTGCAGCCTCCGGCGGGCGAAATTCCGCCCCTGGTCGATCCGAAGCCCGACACATCCGACATGCTGGATCCGGAGGCCATCGCGGACCTGGCTTTCGGTGCGATACGCGACAAGCGCTTCTACGTCCTGACCACATCGACCTTTGACGATGAGATACGGACGCGTTTCAACGCCATCCTCGATCGTTCACTGTCGAACGGATCCGGTCCCTGGTGACGGAGGTGAGCAAGGATATAGCTACCATGGCCAACAGTGCCGCCTCGCAAGGCAAGACGGTCCGTCCCCTCGCCATAGTTACGGGCGGCTTGCAGGGCATCGGCCTGAGCGCTGTGGTGGAACTCGGGAAGTCCGGCTTCGACGTTGCGATCGTCGATCTGGCGGAGGGCCTAGCCCTTCCGCCCGAACTATCGGCCGTCGCCGATCATGGGGGGCACTGCCGCTATTACCAGCTGGACATCGCAGACCTCGATCGCCATGCGACGGTGCTGGCCGAGATCGAGCGCGACTTCGGCAGGCTCGACTGCCTAGTCAACAATGCGGGGATCGCCGCACGGCCGCTCACCGACATCTTGGAGCTTTCGCCGGCAGCGTTCGATCGATCATATGAGGTCAATCTGCGCGGCACATTCTTCCTCACCCAAGCCTTTGCCAACCGGCTGCTGCAAGGGGCGCCGTTCGAGCCCTCCGCCTACAAGTCGATCATCATCATCACGTCGATCGCCGCCGAACTGTCGTTCACCGACCGGTCGCAATATTGCATCACCAAGTCCGCGCTCACCATGACGACGAAGCTCTACGCCGCGCGCCTCGCCGCCGCCGGCATCCACGTGCACGAGATCCGCCCCGGGCTGATGGAAACGCCAATGACGGCGAAGATCGGAAATGATGCGATCGCCCGGCTGATCGCCGACGGGGCCGTGCCGATTCCGCGCCAGGGGCGGCCGGAGGATGTCGGCCGCACCGTGAGTGCGCTCGCTTCCGGGGCCTTGCCTTATATGACGGGCCAGCCCATCTGGACGGCTGGCGGTTTGAACATCCCGCGTATCCTCTAGACTTGGCCATGTGGCACTACTGCCATTTATCCGCACCGCGGACACCATCTATGATGGAATCACTCAGAAATGGCGGATTTCAGTCTCTGGCGAATACGCGCGCCACAGGAACTTACCAGATGTTTTCTGCAACGAATGAGCGTCGCAACTATATCAAAAACTCAGGCTATGCGTTCGACAACCCCAGAACCGCTTTAATCACCTCGATTCAGTCGACGATCACCGCGCGTCCTATTGGCCGTTGTGACCGTTCACGGGCATCATCCTCCGGCTTTGGCAGATGGCACGAATCTGCCGCGAATGCCTCAGGCCGCGTTGGACGTGGCGATGCCTTCTAGTTCGGGTACCGCTACCGCGGGGGGCGCATAACCCGCCGCCTTGGCGAACCACTGGTGTGAATGCTGCAACGCCAGCTCCTGGCGGCCATATACCACCTTTGAATCTTCGGGCATGGACAGGAAGTTCTTCCAGCTTTCGCTGGTGACGTCATAATCTTCGTCCTGCACCAGGCGGATGATACCCTCCAGCGACTCCTCCGCACCGGCTTTGTAGGCGGGGTCATCCGCCAGTGCCTGCGGTCCGTATGTCTCGACGTGCGTGATGATGTTGCCGACATCCACGGGAAACATGCGCATCAGGTTGATGAACAGTTTGTCCGGCGACAGCGCGCCGCAGTAGATCACCGTGTTTGGGAAGATGAAATAGGAGGCGGCGAGCGTGTCACTGTCCTCCCACTGTTCGACATGGCGAGGCGGATAGACAACCCGGTGATGCGGACCCCAGGCATCATAGAGCATTATGTCGTTGATGAACACCGGGCCGAGCGATTGGCGGTGCAGGAAGGAAAAGTGATAATTCTCGAAATAAGTATCGTATGCATATTTCCAATTGCAAGTGGCATGCAGGTCCTGCTCGCATACGCGCTTGTGCGCCGGCAGGCCGAGTTTGGCGAGCTCCGGCCCGAAGCTGCCCAGATGCGCGTCGATGTCCATCGTGGAATTGGGCGTCGCCTGCACGAAAACGAGGCCATGGCGTTCGGCGGCGGGGCAGGGGATCAGTTTCTTGTATTCGTCGATGGCGCCACAAAAATGCTCCTCCTGCGCCACATTGCCCGCATGGCCCTTCGTGTCATAGGTCCAGCCATGAAACCGGCAGGAAAAGCGCTTCTTGCACCCCTGGTTTTCACGCACCAGGCGCGCGCCGCGATGGCGGCAGATGTTGAGGAACGCCCGCACCTCATTGTCCATGCCGCGAACCAGCACGATCGGCACGCCGACATCGTCGAACAGACGGAAGCTGCCCGGGCTCGGAAGGTCGCTCGAGAGACATGCCACCACCGGCATGCCCCTGTACAGCTTCGTCATCTCCGCCTCGAACCGCTTCGGATCGGTATAAACGGACACGTCGTTGAACATGACGCCTTCGGAGAGGTCCGTTGTGCTATTGCGTGCGTGCTCCATAAGCCGGCGGCCGAGATCTGCACGAACCTGGCGCATCGCATCCCCCTGTACCGTCACACATTTTCTCCTGGCTGTTGGCTCTCGCAGGCCGCACGCTTCACGATAGGATAACCAAAGATCCGTCCGTTCGGTCGAACATTTATTAAATTGCAGCGTTGCAGGAGTCAATGCCGTAATGCCCGCCGAAACGCAGGCCGTCGCGGTTTTGGGTGCTAACTGGTCCTGAACGATGTTCTCGACGCGGTTGCCCGCGAGAATCCTTGCTTCGGTCGCGATCGCCCAAGCTTCGGCTTCGGCTTTTGTGTCGAAGGTAGCGGACATCGTCCCGCCCTCGCGACGTACGTGGACGAGCCACTACTTCTTTCGTTTCCGGAGGGGCGCCATTGTGCCAATTCCTGTCATTTTTGTGCCACGCCGCCCGAAGGTGCGCATCGCCTGACTCGGCATAGGCAGCTTGGCGCAAATGGCACAAGGGGCGGTCAGAACAGTCATTCCGGGAAGATTTCGTCATAATAAATATATTGAAAACAATGCACTAGGCCGAGATATTGGCCTCGAAAAGCATCTCGACCGCACCAAGGCCTTTGATTTTCAAGGGCTTTTGTTGGGTTTGTCACAGCGGATGGGTTGGTGCGCCATTTGGTGCACCAACCGGCGCTTCTGGCACATTGGGATCTGTAGCTGACGGCTTCCCGACGGCCGACTGAAATTCCTCAACCGATTTTCGGGCCGCCTTGCGCAGCCAACGGGCAAAGCGAAGTTCTGTCGTGGGCGGCCGCGCGCGCCTGCGCGGCCGATAGAGCCGATAGCTCTCCCCGATCTCCCGGGCCGCAGAAGCGCACGGCAGCAGCCGGCTCGCCCTCATATAGGGTTCCGTAATGAGCGGGATCGCGAGCGTTACACCGAGACCAGCCGCCGCGGCCTCATAGGCAAGCTGCAGGGTAGCGAATTCCCGGACGTCGGCCAGCTCACGCTGCTGCCCCGATGCCGCGAACCAACGCTGCCACAGGTTCACGGGCGTGCCCACGGACAATAGTCGGTGCTCCAGCAATTCCTCGTCGGTGCGCGGCGGCAACTGCCATCTGCCATCACCGGCGCCGCCACCGGGATGACTTCAGCTCGGACGATCGTCTCGGCCGCCATGTCGTCAGGAACGCCCAAGCCGCCCCATATCGCGAGCTATGCCTCACCCGACCGCAACACGTCGAGCTCGCGGGTGGGAATGATGTCGATCTCGATGCCTTCACTCCGATAGAGGTCGGCGAGGCGTGGCGAGAGCCATGCGGCCGCAAAGCTTTGCGAGGTCGCAACACGAAGTTTCGATGCGTCCTTCTCAATCGCGAAGGTCGTCGCGCGGCAGATCGCTTCCATCGCGGGTTCGATTTGCGCCAGATATCGTCTGCCGGCTGCATTGAGGGTTGGCAGCGACCCCGATCGGTCGAACAGGGCCACACCCAGGAAGGTTTCCAGCGACGCGATTCGCCGGCTGACCGCCGAAGGGCTGAGCGCAAGACCATGCGCCGCGGCGCGAAAGCTCTCCGCATTGGCGGCGGCGACGAAGATCTCGATTGCTTCGAGGGGTGGGCTGCGGCGGAGCATTCCGCATGCTTATCCTGCCGATGTCACAAAATTGAGACAATGCGCGCCCTACGTTCCAATCCCGCACTTGCGCGCGTGGCTGATGTTGGGCCGCCTTCTGCCTGCCCTAGCTGACGTTCGCGCGGTGGGCCGGTACGTCGGCAAGCGCCGACATTGCCGTTATTCCGGAGCGAATTGGAGACTCCCAATTGCCGCCGTCTATGCTGGTGCCGAATCGGGGGGAGATTGGTGCCGGTAAGTATCGACTTTCCAATACCGGCGGCACGCGCCACTATTCCCTGAACATAGGGGGGATACCAATGCGGGCGTTGCCAGTGCTGCTGCCATTATTTTTCTCGGCCGTACCGGCGCTGGCGCAAAGTGCGCAGGGTGATGTGGCGGTCACAATCTACAACAACAATATCGCGCTGGTGCAGGACGGCCGCGTTCTGGCGGTGCCCGCGGGGCGCAGCCGTCAGGAATTTTCCGATGTTTCGGCGCAAATTCGGCCCGAGACTGCCAGCCTAGCGGGTTCGGGCATCGCGATCGTCGAGCAGAATTTCGACTATGATCTGCTTTCCCCCGACAAACTGATGGAGAAGGCGGTCGGTCAAACGATCACTATCGTCCGCACTAACCCCGCTACCGGCGCAGAAACGCGTGAGCAGGCCAGGGTGCTTGCTGCCAATGGCGGCATCGTTCTTCAGATCGGCGGTCGAATCGAGGTGCTGCGCGATGATGGCCTGCCTGTCCGGGCCGTTTTCGACAAGGTCCCGGACAACCTCCGCGCCCGCCCGACATTGTCAGTCACGATCGAGGCGGCCAAGGCCGGGCCAGTAGCGACACGATTGTCCTACCTCACTCCGGGAATGGGTTGGACCAGCGACTACGTCATGCTCTTCGACGAGAAGACGGGCGCTGCTGACATGCAGGGCTGGGTGACGCTTACCAACAATACCGGCACCACCTATGCCAACGCCAAGACGTTGCTCGTCGCCGGTAACGTAGGCGGCGGGCAGAATCGGTTCAATGCGCTCAACTCGACGCTCGAGCAGGCCGGTACCGAAAGCGGTACGCGCGAGCGGCTGGGAGATTATTATCTATATCCGCTGCCCGAGCGTACCACGATCGCCCACGCCCAGCAGAAGCAGGTCAGTTTTCTCGATGTGAAGGGCGCGCCAGCGCGCAAGGCCTATGAGTTTGTAAACCGCTGGCTCGGCAGCAACGACAATCCACGCAGCGCGGTGACGGCAATTAAATTCTCCACCGCGAGCCAGGGTGGGCTGGGCGACCAACTCCCCGCCGGCACTATCCGCGTCTATATGCGCGACGCGCGCGGTGACCCACAATTCATCGGTGAAAGCCGGATCGACCATACACCGATGGGCTCGTCACTGGCGATCCGCACCGGCGACGCCTTCGATGTGAAGGTAAAGACCGTGGTAGAGGAGCGCACCCGTCTCTCGAACCGGCGCTGGCAGACGAAGATGCGCTACATCGTCACCAACGCACGCTCCGAGCCGGTGACGGTGGATGTCGCGCAGGATGGCCTGTGGGGCGACGTGCGGATTCGGGAACAGAGCATCGGGGGCAACCGCGTTTCGGCCGACCGGATCGAATGGAAGGTATCGGTGCCCACCAACGGCACGACCGAACTGACCGCGACGTTCGACACGCGGTACTGAGCGTGCGTGCGCTGGCACTTGGCCTGATGTTGGTAGGCTGGGCGGCTGCTGCGCCTGCCGAACCCGTCGTCTCGCGGGATGTTTCGGACGTGTCGGTTACTATCTATCGCGCCACTAATCGCAGCAGCGGCGCAATGGATCGCAACTGGCCGCAGGGCTATGCGCTGATCAGCGAAACGCGAACGATCACGATCCCCGCGGGCGACAGCATCGTCCGCTTTGAGGGCGTTGCGGAGGGGCTGTTGCCCGAGACAGCGATCGTCACCGGCCTGCCCAAAGATGTGCGCGAGAAGAATCGCGACGCGCGGTTAATCTCACCCGCGGGGTTGGTCGACGCCTTCCTGAGGCGCCGGGTTACGCTCAAGCGTACTCATCCCAAGAGCGGCAAGGTGACCGAGCAAAAGGCGATCATTCAGGCTGGGCCCAATGGCGGCGTGATCTTGCAGACTAACGAAGGCTATGAGGCGCTGGGCTGCTCCGGCCTACCCGAGCGGATGCTCTATCCCGAAATCCCCGCCGACCTCTCGCCGCAACCAACGCTTTCCGTACTGACCAGTAGCGACCGGCGGGTAACAGCGACTGTGCAGCTCACCTACATGGCGCAAGGCTTCGACTGGTCGGCGAGCTATGTCGCGCGAGTGAGTCCGGATACGGGTAAGCTCGGTCTGTTCGCCTGGCTTACCGTCGCCAATGGCGGGGCACAGAACTTTCGCGAGGCGAGGCTTCAGGTGGTCGCGGGCCGGCCGGCCAAGGAACGCAACGCAGCGCCGCTTAGACAGGCAAATCCGGCGCTCAATCTCAAGTGCTGGCCGATAGACAGCACCAGCACGCATCCGCGTCGCGTCTTCACCCGCTTGCCCTGGCGGGAGGAGGAGGCTTTCGACATGGATGTGAGCGCCGCCGAATCGATCGTGGTGACGGCGCAGCGCCGTGGCAGGATAGCCTATGCCGCCCCGCCCCCGCCCCCAGCGCCTGTTGCGATGATGTCGCAACAAGAAGAATTGGGCGACCTCAAGCTTTACCGTGTCCCCGAGCGCGTTACCGTCTCCGCTCAGGGACAGAAGCAGGTGGCGATGATCGACCGGCCTGAGGCAGCGTTCGAGCGCGTCTATGCCGCCAATGTGGTAAGTGGATCATCGACTTATCAGCCCATGCTTCTCCTGTTACGCGGCAAGAACAGCAAGGAGAAAGGGCTTGGCCTACCGCTGCCGGCAGGCAGCGTGGCAATCTTCGAGGAAGTGCTGGGGAACGAGTTGCTGGTTGGCAACGCTGATCTCATAGATCTCGCGGTAGACGAACGGGTCGAACTACCGATTGGACAGAGTCCCGATGTTCAGTGGCGCCTCATCAAAATGCGCGAGACACGCAAGCAACAAGATTGGCGCGTCGATCTAACCAACGCCCGGCCGTATCCGGCCAAGGTCGAAATTGTCGTGCCGTTTGATCTTGCCGAACGGCCGCCGGGGATGGAACGAGGGCAAGGCGGTTGGGTGTTGCCAGTGACGGTGCCGGAGCATAGCACCAGTTCTCTCGGCTACGCTGTCCGGCTCGATCGGCGGCCGTAATCTGCGCTGGCGGCCGCGGTCACACGCCAGACATACTGCCCCTCCTTTCGAGGGCTGAACGACGCGTTTTCTCATACTCATTCTCCCGGTTTAGGGCCGTGTCCGGACAGGCGTGCAACCGGCATCTCGAGAAGAAGCTGTCGCTCCGGCCAACGATTCGTCTCGTCAGTTCTCGACCCGAGACGATCGTCCTAGGAAACCCCGTTAGCGATTGGTCGGGTTGCTTCATCAGGATTCGGATAGCGTTCCCTGATACGCTACGATCAAGCCGATCAGTGGCATCGAAATCTCCACGTCGAAACAGAACTGGCCGTCGCGTTCAGTTTCGAAGCTCAATCCCGTGGGCAGGAGGAAGCGGGGCATGGGAATCCCCAGAAGCGACCACTGCCTCGGGATCAGGACCAGCCGCCCCTCCTCGACGACCAAGGCCATCGCGAACGCCGCCGGGCCGAACCGTTCGACCAGGAGATGCTCGTCCTTTCCGGTGCCGGTCGACTGGACGGAGGAGAAGCGCTTGCCGCCGAAGTCGCGGACCCAGTGTTCGCCACCATTTTCCGGTGAGAAAGTGACGGCGACGGGCACTTGCGACGCCGCTTTCGGGAAGCCGACCAGCGCTGCCAGGAGAGCGGCGACTGGGCCACTGCCGCGCCGCACCTCCGCGAAGCCCGTCCATTGGCGATGGGCGGTGCTGCCGTGAAGCCGCTGAAGACGTGGAGGAAGCGTGGAGAAGGCTGACCCCAAGATTTTGCGGTAAAGCGGGGCATCGCCGTCGTGGTCCCGAAACCCTGTGAAGATCTTTCTGTCCTGGAACAAAGCGTCGTAGTCGGCGAGTTCGAGCGCGCGGACACCCGACCGGGCTCCTGCCTCCGGACGCTCGCCGACCAGCAATTTCCGGACCACCGCCTCGACTGCCATCGATGGAATGTACGGCCCGTCGTCGCCCTCGGCCAGCAGATGCCAACTGCGCTCGACGTTCCGGCCGTCGACGACACCCCGCGCGCGGACAAACATGCCGCCGCGATGCTCACCAAACCGCATCGAATTGAGCACCGTGTAGAAAATCCGCGACAAGGGTTCCAACGATGGCAGGCGAAGCGCTGCTCGCGCCTTCGCCAGCAGATTGAGGGCCCGATGCAGGATTTCCGGAACGGGCCCGGCTCCCATCCAAATATCGGTCATCGTGGGGTGTTCGGGTGGGATCACCTGCAGGTCCGGAACGTCAACCAAAGAGAAATGGATGTTCCGAAGCGGCAACCGGCCCGGCACCGCGATGGTAAAGCGCGTGCTCTCCGCCAAGCCGACACCATGCGAAAGCTGCCCATGCCGGCGCAGCTTCACGGGCGCGCCGGCATAGCCCACGACCGCGCGCATGACGTTGAGGCCGATCCCGGCATAGGGCGACGGGGCGATGCCGCCTTCGACGGAGGCGATGTCCATCGTTTCCGCCATATCGCGCAGGACTGCGGCGGTCAGTACGGGAAAGCTGCTGACGCCGGACAGCACGAACACTCCCGCGTCCTTCGCCCGCGCATCGAATTGCGTCACGCCAAACACGAAATCGGCGGCGTCGGCGAAATCGAGATAATCGATGCCCGCGTCTATGCATGCCGACATCACACGGTAGCGATCGACACCGTAGTCCTGGAACGGCCCGGACGCATCGACGACCAGATCGGGCTTCTGCACGTGCAGGCCTGCGACAATGTCGGCGCGATCGAGCGCGAGCGGACGAACCCGCGCCTGCCCCCTATACCGCGCGCAGAACGCCTCGGCACGGGAGATGTCGCGGCCGCAAATGAGGATTTCGATCTCGGGGATGTCAGAAAGGAGTTCTGCCAGTCGTCCGCCGAAAACACCGTATCCGCCAAGGACCAGGATCCTCACGCTTGCCGCACCCGCTACGCTCACAATAGCCTGTCCCTATATTCAGGCGGAGCCACCCAGCAGGTCTCCCGCTTGCCGAACAAGCGATAGCGGTTTCGTGCCACCCATCGGTAAACGGGATCGCGAAGGAACATTGGCACGATGCGCAAGGCCCCAAGGAAGCGCCATGGGAAGCCCAGGCCTTGATAGATGCTAAGCACGGCATCGCTATCCTGACGCACCCGATCGCCGTCGACCACAATCATGCTGCTAGGGTTGCGCGGATCCATGCCGTGGCGCCGGTAGATCTCCGCGCCGACGTCGCCCTGCATGGATGCCAAGCGGAAATGGCCGGCCTTGTCGTGCTTCAACACGAACTGGGCGTTGGTGGAGCAGAGCACACACTCGGCGTCGAAGAGGATAATCGGGTGGTCCCGATCGGCGGCGGAACGTGCGTTCTCGTTCATCACCGATCTTTCCGGCTCGGATAGAGCGACTGGCATGTCTGCCCACGCCGGAATGCACGCCAGGTCCGGCGTGGCATGGCGATCGTTCCTAGCAGGATCAACGGCGAGCAGAATGCGGTGGCCCGCCAGTCGGGATAGCGGCCCGCAGCCCATTCCCACGCCGCCATCTGGATTTCGCCGTGCAGGGTGAGCGGATAGCCGGTCAGCATGTGATGTCGCTCATGCGCGTTGATCGCAGCCTGTCGCCAGGCGGCGTTCGCGTGCGGCTCACCATATCACCCAATAACGGCGCGCAAAAGTCGCGAAATTATGACAACATGTCAGGCACTCGCCGCATGTCGCGAGCTGGATGCAGGGGAATAATGCATGGTCCACTACGTTGCAGGACGCCTCGTCCGCGCCGCCTTGGCTCCGGCTTTGTTGTGGTTGTCAGGCTGCAATATTCCACAGCCACCGGAACTGCCGAGCCTGGTCACACCAGCTCGAACCGTGTGGCTGGATCAGGGATGGACCCCGCAACAACGCCAATGGTATCATCATGCGTCTCAGGGCACCTCCACGATTCCCGTGCCATATGCCTGGTTCGTGGCGCTTGAACGGCCCGAATTCTCGATCAGATCGCCAGGGCTGCTCAGCGATGCAGACTATCTCGCGCGGTTCGGATTCATCCGGGGCACATTGGACCCGCAGCACAATCCTGACGGCCTGCCGGTCGGCTTCGCGCGAACAGCAGGACACGACCCGTCCGATGGGCGCGCCATCGATCAGGCGGGCCTGACCTGTGCCGCCTGCCATACCGCCCAGATCGACTATAAGGGCACAGCCATTTTGGTCGAGGGCGGACCGGCGCTCCTCGACCTGGGAAAGTTCCGCATGGCCCTCGCACTCTCGGTCGGATTGACCGAGAAGCTTCCGTTCCGCTTCGGGCGCTTTGCCGAGCGTGTGCTCGGACCGAATCACACGGCGGAGCAGGAGACGCAGCTGAAGAAGGCGTTGGGCGAGTTCATCAAACGCGTGGAGGCGCTGCAGGCGATCGAGCGTAAGCTCGCTGCCGCCGAGGTGGAGGAAGGCTTCGGGCGCTTGGACGCGCTCAACAGGATCGGGAATGAGGTCTTCGGGATGCAGATGGGGCGGATGGACAACATCGCGGCCCGATCTGCACCTGTCGCCTATCCGCATATTTGGGATAGCGGCTGGTTCGATTGGGTGCAGTATAACGGATCGATCGAGCAACCCATGGTGCGCAATGCGGGCGAAGCCATGGGCGTCAGAGCTTTCGTGAACTTCAAGGGCGACACATCCACCCTGTTCAAATCGACAATTCCCGTCGATAATCTTTATAAGATCGAGGCGCTATTGATGGGCACGCCGCCTCTGCCGCAACGGAAGTTCAACGGCTTGCTCGCGCCCTCTTGGCCCGACCGCGTACTGCCGCCAATCGACGCCGCCCTCGCATCACAAGGCGCGACGCTATACCGGCAGCACTGCCAGAGCTGTCACTTCCCCCCGGTAAAAAGCCCTGAATTCTGGAGCAAGCCGAGCAGCGCTGACTATCCATCGCATTGGGCGCGCACAAATGCCGCCGGCCAACGCCTCCTTCGCATGCCGATGATCCCGGTGGAGCGTATCGGCACCGATCCGGCGCAGGCGCTAGACATGAAGGCCCGAACGGTGACAATCCCGGCGGCGCTGGGCATCAGGGGGGAACTCGCGACCAACGGTACGATCAAGACCTATGCCTTCGGTCCCGCCTTGGGCGAGGTCGTCGAGAAGGTCGTCAATCACTGGTATGACACCCAGATCCCGCAAGTGCCGCAGGCCGATCGCGACCGTATGAACGGAGATCGTGGCAACGGCATACGGGACGGCATAGCGGGGCCCAATGGAACAACCGTAGCCGCCTATAAAGCGCGCCCGCTGGACGGCATTTGGGCCACGGCTCCCTATCTCCACAACGGTTCGGTCCCAACGCTCTACGACCTGTTGTCGCCGCTGAATGAACGCCCGAAAACCTTCTACCTGGGGAGCCGCGAGTTTGATCCTGTCAAAGTGGGTTACCAGTCCCATAAAATCGCCGGTGCTTTCGCGTTCGACACGAGCAAGCGAGGCAATTGGAATAGCGGTCACCTTTTCGATACGTCATCCGATCCCAAGCGGCGGGCACCCGGAATCCTAGGCCCTCGGCTTACCCCTCAGGAGCGGGCCGCATTGGTTGAATATTTGAAGACCCTTTGAACCGCACGCCTGCTCGCGCAAAAGCGGACGTCCGCGATCGATCCACCAGCGCTGTCCTTTTCCGGTCAGGTGGAGAGGGCGCCAGCTCGGGCCTCACATTCTACGAGCCCGCGCTCCGCTTCGCGAGCAAGCGGCGCCACCGCTGGAATCAGACCTCGCTACGGCGCCGGGCAACGCCGGCGACCGGGCAGCCGCGCCGGTCTGCCGACACGTCGTAGACCTTGCGCCGCACGCGGTTGATACCGCCGAGTGGGCGATGCTCGATGAGCCAGTGCCAGGGCGTGTAGAAGAGTGTCTCGCAGAGCTCCTGCCGCTTGGGTCAGCTGATGTCCTGTGGCGGGATCGTGATACGAGCCACCATGACGAAGGTGGTCTGCCTTGGAAAAACTGGTCCAATTCTGAAGAGAGCGCATTGGGGGCATAGGAATTGGCGAAACGTATCGGACGTCAGCGGTTTACGACGGAGCAGATCGTCGCGAAGCTCCGTGAGCTAGTCTAAAAGCACGAAAGCTGACCCATTGAGGCCGGGCTTTGATCCGGGTGCCGTGAAGGACCCTCAGGGGCCGACGTCGTCCTGGTCCGACTTCAGGCGGTAGGTGGTGACAGGGGCGAAGCCGAGCTTCGCGGCGATGCGATCATTCCACTGGTAAGGGTCCGAGCGCAGGACGGGGTCGCCGGTGTCATCGAACAATATGGTCTGATAGAGCAAGCGGACGGGGATTTCGTGCGTCAGGGGCACGGGGGTTTCGGCGCCGCTGGCCAGCGCCTTCCGCCATCGATCGGCGATCCCCTGATCGGTGGCGATCATAGTGGCGAAGCCGAGCGCATCATCGACGCGGACGCAGCCATGGCTGCGCTGCCGCTGGGGGAGCGCGAAGAGCGCCTTGGCGGGCGTGTCGTGCAGATAGATGGCGCGGTTGTTGTGCATGTCGAACTTGACGAGGCCGAGCGAGTTCTTCGGGCCCGGGCCCTGGACGATCCAGCCGTCCTGCCAGCTCATATTGTTTGCCGCGAGATAGGATGGGCCCTTGGGGGCGATCTCCTTGGCCTCGATCGAGCGCGGGACCGTCCAGGTCGGGTTGGCGACGAGGCGAAAGATGGGGGAACCCAGCTGGGGCGTTGCGTGGTCGGGCTTGCCGACGACGACTTTTCGGATATCGACCAGCTTGCCGTCGCGCCAATAGCTGAGGCGGGCGGCGGCGAGGTTGACGTCGATGCGGGTGGCAGGCGGGTTCCGTTCGAGCCAGCGGAGCCGTTCGAGGTTGACAGCGATCGCGCGGGCGCGCTCCTCGTCGGAGAGGTTGAGGATCGCGGTGACGTCGCTGCCGATCACGCCGTCGGGCTTCAGGCCATAATCGGCCTGCATGCTCCTGACTGCGGCGACCATCGCGGGCGTGTAGCGATCGCCGGGTGCCGGGCGGGAAAGATAGTCGTATTTGGCGAGCTGCGCGGCGATCGCGGGGATGCGTGGATCGGCAGCACCCGGCCTGATCGGCTCGGCGGGCACAGGGATCGCGGGCGTGGCGACGGGCGGCTTGTTGCGCAGGGCGAGATAGCTTTCGGACAGCCTGCGATAATTGGAATCCTGCGGAGCGAGACTTTGCAGCCATTCGCCGAGCTTGCCCGATTTGAGGGCCTGCTGAAGGCCCGACCGGAGGTCGGGTGAAGGGCGGGGAACGGTATAGATGTCATAAGCCCTGGCTGGATCGACCAGACCCCGGGCGAGCGCACCGGCGTAAGTGAGCGCGGCCCGGGTCAGTGCCGCGTCACCGTCGGGGCTGCCCGGCTTCGCATCGAGGGGGAAGGCGACGCGATCGAGGCCATGCGCGGCACGCGCTTCGATCGCTTCGTTGAGCTGGTCGGCGGTGTCGCCGGACCAGCTGGCCTCAGCAGAGCCGGACCTATCCGGAAATCTGTCGCTGCAGGCGGACAGGCTCGCCGTCGCAAGCATGATCAACGGCGTAAAGATATGAGGACGCACACGCAACTCCCTGAACAGGAGCCACAACGCCGGCATTGGTTTTTGGGTCCCTTGGATACCGTAATCCGATCTGTTGTGGCGCGGTCGGTCGGACGAGCAGCCGGTGCGAGCTCTACGGCGTTCGAGGCTGCTCCTCGTCCGGAAAGGATACGCCCTCGCGCTCCGCCTTGCGCCGCCGCAGTTCCTCCAGGCGCGCGCGGCGCTGTTCGCGCGCATCTTCCTCGGCGGCGATCTCGGCATCGGCGCGGGCTTCGTCCGGGGACACCTCGCGGTGGCCGCGCAGGAAACCTGGCAAAATCCCCTCGATGAAGCGCCCTATCGGCGAACCGTCGTCGATGTCATCGGCGGCGTCGGCGGCTTCGGCGGCCTCGAGTTCGGCGAGCTCGCGCTCCTCGGCCGCCACGCGCATGGCCTCCTGCCGCTGTTCGATCGCCGCCATCAGCGTCGGCGGCACATCGAGGTCGCCTGCGCGCAACCCGGCGGCGCTCATGAATCGGGCCCAGATCGCCGCGGGCAGGCTCCCACCCGTCACGCCTTGCATCGGCGTGTCGTCGTCATTGCCCACCCACACCCCGGTGATCAGGCCACCGGCGAAGCCGACGAACAGCGCGTCGCGATGATTCTGTGTCGTCCCCGTCTTGCCGAAGGTCGGAATGCCGAGCGCCGCGCCGCGCCCCGTGCCCTGGTTGGTTGCGGTCCACAGCAGGTCGAGCATGGCCTCGCGCACGCGCGGATCGATCGCCTGTCCGTCCGCAGGGGGTGCGTTCGCGAGCCCGCTTGCCTTCACCGGATAATGGCCGCTCGCGATCGCGGCATAAGCCGATGTCAGCTCGATCAAGGTCATGCCCGACGCGCCGAGCGCCATCGACGGCCCTGGCGTTATGCGCGCGGTAATGCCAAGCCGCCTCGCCGCATCGGCGACCTTGCCCAGCCCCACCCGCTCGGCGATCCGCACCGCGGCGACGTTGCTCGATTGGGCGAAGGCGCTGCGAAGGGTCATCGGCCCGCCATAGCGTCCACCATAATTTTTGGGGCTCCAGCCACCGATCGTCAGCGGCGAATTCTCGACCAGCGTCTCGGGCGTCTCGCCATTCTCGATCGCCGCGAGGTAGACCGCCAGCTTGAACGCCGATCCCGGCTGACGCCGCGCTTGCGTCGCGCGGTTATAGGGGCTGGCCTTGTAACTCCGCCCGCCGATCATCGCGACAACCCGCCCATCGGGCCGCATCGCCACCAGCGCCGCCTGGGTTGCATGCACCCCGCCGCCATAGGTGGTCAGTACCGATGTCAGCGCCCTGGTCGCCGCCTCTTGCAGGTCGCGGTCCAGCGTAGTTGCGATGGTCAGCTGCCCGCCTTTCCCGCCGACGCGGTTTTCCTCCGCCGCTGCCTCGGCCTGCGATGCGACCCAGTCGACGAAATAGGTACCGCCCGGCAATTCATCGGGCGCGAGCCGCGGCACCGCGAGCCGCACGCCGGCGACCTCGCTTGCGGGAATCATTTTCTCCTCGGCCATCGCCGCGATCACCAGCTTCGATCGGGCTTGCGCGGCCTTCAGGTTCACCGTCGGGTTGAGCCGGCTGGGCGCCTTGACCATCCCAGCCAGCATCGCCGCCTCACCGACGCTCAGCTTTTCCGGGGTCTTCTGAAAATAATGCCGCGCAGCGGCGCGCAGGCCATAGACGCCATCGCCGAAATAGATCGTCGACAGATAGCGCGACAGAATCTCGTCCTTGCTCAGCCAAGCATCCAGCCACAGCGCCAGCACCGCCTCCTGCACCTTGCGCCCGATTTTCCGGTCGGACGAGAGGAAGGCGCTCTTGGCCAGTTGCTGCGTAATCGTCGAGCCTCCCTCCACCATCCCGCCCGCGCGGAAATTGTGCCAGAACGCTCGCGCCAGCCCGCGCGGATCAATACCGACATGGTCGGCGAAGCGCCGATCCTCGATCGCAATAAACGCCCCGCGCACATGCAGCGGCAGGGCAGCCGCGTCGACTGCCGCCTCCCCGGCGCCCCGCCGCGCGATCGCTGTGCCGTCGGCGGCGAGGTAGACGAAGCTCGGTTTCTGCGGGGGCTGCATTGGCCCCCAGGGCGGCGCGACCCAGGTCGCCCAAAGGACCGCGAACGCGATCAGTCCGAGGACGGCGAAGCCGGACCATAGGCCGATGCGCCGCCAGGACGGGCGACGCGGCCAGCGCGGGCGCGGTGCGTCCGACACCGGGCCGCCGGCGACGCCGGTTTCGATGACGGGCGCCGCCGGCGCACGCCAAGCCGCCAACAGCCGTTGTAATCTGATCCGCAAGCCACGCATCGGTTATGCCGATCCCATAGTGACGGAAGCTTTCCGCACCTTGAATGGCGGTGATAGGTTCAACGATGGCCCAGGCAAGCCCCAAGCTTCAGCTCCGCCCAGGTCGCTACACCGCCCCAGAAGCGATTAAGAGCTTCGAGAGGCAGGTGTGAGCGGCGGTCCTGCCTTGTCGGCGCAAACGCGCTTAGTCGCGGCGCGGCGGCACAAACGCCGCCAGGAATCGACCAGCTTCAGCCGCGCGCGCCGCACCACCCCGGCAAGGAGCTCGCCTCGCTGGCGTGGGCCAGGTCGAGCGCTTTGGCCAAGTCGTCTTTCTCCTGAGTGAAGGGTCAATGCACCGAGCTGGTGTCGACTGCGCGGCTGGGCCGGGGCGCCAGCCAGATGATCGAGGCTGCTGCGACGAAGATCAGCGCGGCCACCACGAACGTCTGACCCGTGGCGAGCGCGACGCTTTCCCGGTCGACCATCTGGCTGATCATCAGCCTGGCCTGCTCGACGCTGAAGCCGCGTGCGGTGAGCTGGTCCATCATGGCCTGCGCACCGTTCAGCACGCCCGATAGGGCCGCGCGTTTTCCCTCGGCACCATCGTACCAGAGCGTCGTCGAGATTGCGACCGCAACCGCGCCGGCCATGGTTCGCAGGAAGTTCATCACGCCCGCTGCCGAGGCGGTCTCCTCCTCATCCACCGCGCCCAGCGCAATGGTGGTGAGCGGGATGAAGAAGAAGGGCATTCCCGCGCCCTGGATCAGCTGGGGCAACGCCAGCGTCCAGAAATCGGAGCCGCTGCTCCACCAGAAAACACGCAGCAGCGAGGTGAGGCCGAGCCACAGAATACCGACGAACACCAGCCGCCGCGGATCGACCTTGGTCATCCGTTTGGCCACGAAAGGCGCCATCAATACCGCGGCGACACCGTTGAACGCGGTTGCATAGCCCGCCCAGGTCGCGGTGTAGCCCATCGCGCCCTGCAGCCATTGCGGGATTATTACGAGGCTGGCGAAGAAGGTTCCGTAGGTGAACATCAGCGCCGTGACCGCGACCGTGAAGCCGCGATGGCGGAAGGCGCGCAGGTCCACGGCGGGGTTATCCTCGGTCAGCTCCCAGATCAGGAATATCGCGAAACCGATCGCCGCGACGACCGCGAGCGTGACGATCAGATGCGAGCCGAACCAGTCATGCTCGCGGCCGAGATCGAGCATCAGCTGCAGCGCGCCGACCCAGAGAATGAGCAGGCTGAGGCCGACACCGTCGATACCGTCCTTCACGCGCTCGGTCTCAGCCGGGCGCAGCACCGCGAAGGCGGTCAGCGAGCAGGCGATGGCGATGGGGATGTTGATGAAAAATATCCAGTGCCAGCCCCAATTGTCGCTGATCGTCCCGCCTAGGATCGGGCCAAAGATCGGCGCGGTCAGCGTCGTCATCGCCCAGATGCCCATCGTCATCGCATGCTTGTCCTTGGGAAAAACGCGCAGCAGCAGCGTCTGACTGAGCGCCATCAGCGGTCCTCCGCAGATCCCTTGTCCGATGCGGAAGGCGACCAGCGCGCCGAGACTCGGCGCGATCCCGCAGAGGAAGGAGAAGATGCCGAAGCCCATCATCCCGCCCGCGAACACGCGCACCGTGCCGAAGCGGCGCGACAGCCAGCCGGTCAGTGGCACGCAGATCGCCTCGGCGACCGCATAGGAGGTGATCACCCAAGTTCCTTCGCTCGAGGAGATGCCGAGCCCGCCGGCAATATGAGCGACCGAGACATTGGCGATGGTGGTATCGAGCACCACCATGAAATTGGTGACCGCCAGCACCACGCCGGCGAGCACAAGCGTGCTTCCGGACAGTGGTGCCGGGTGCGATGCGTTGGCGTTCATGCGATCACCTCAGCCTTTGTCCGAGACGTCGATCTCGGCTTCCATCGACAGGCCGACCCGCAACGGATGGGCGGCCAGCTCCGCAGGATCGAGCCTCACGCGAACGGGCAGGCGTTGGACCACCTTGATCCAATTGCCGGTCGCGTTTTGCGCCGGGATCAGCGAAAAGGCCGAGCCGGTGCCTCCGGAGAAACCGGCGACGCGCCCGTGATAGACGACCTTCGAACCGTAGAGGTCGGAGGTCAGATCGACCGGCTGGCCGGGGCGGACGCGACCAAGCTGCCCTTCCTTGAAATTGGCGTCGACATAGACGGAGCGGACCGGGACGATCGTCATCACCGGATTGCCCGGCGCGACACGCTGGCCGATCTGGACTTGCCGGTTGGTGACGACGCCGTCGATCGGCGCGCGGATCACGGTGCGGGACAGGTCGAGCCGCGCCTGATCGAGCTTCGCTCTGGCGGCGGCGACATCTGGATTGGTGTCGATCGTCGTGCCGCTCACCAGCGCCTCATTGGCGGCGTGGCTGCCTTGGGCCGAGGCGCGGGCGGCATTGGCCTGCGCCAACCCGGCGCGGGCCTGAGCGAGATTGCCCTTGGCTGCCGAATAGGCGTTGCGGACGATGGTCAGCTCGTCGCCTGAAACCGCTCCCGACTCTGCGAGCCGCACGCGGCGATCGAGATCGACCTTGGCCTTGGCGAAAGCCGCCGTCGCGATATCGAGCTGCGCACGGGCCCGGCCAACCTCGGCGTCGCCCGCCCGGACCTGTGCTGCCAGCGCGCCGCCGGTCGCGACCACCTGGCCGAACTGACGACGGACTCGCTGCCATTCGGCTTCAGCCTTGGCGAGCGCGATGCGGGCATCAATGTCATCGAGCCTGACAAGGATATCGCCGCGCTTCACCATCTGGGTGTTGACCACCGCTACGGATGCGACCGGTCCCGCCACGAGCGGCGTCACCTGCGCGACATCGGCATTCACATAGGCGTTGTCGGTGCTCACATGATCGTCATCGGCAAGCAGCGCATAGCCGCTGCCCATCACCGCGACCGCTGCGCCGAGCGCAAGCAACAGCTTCTTTCGCCTTGCGGCCTTGCTTGGGGTCTGGATCGGGGGGAGCTTGGCGCCGATCGCCAAGGCGTCGGGTTCCTGAAGGTCATAATCAGCCATTGGGAAATCCTTCTTCGTGATGTGAGATTACAGAGCCGCCGTGGCGAGTCGGTGCATATCGAGGAGCAGCGCATAGGCGATCGCGCCGATGGCGAGCTTGACCGCGACGCCGATGGCGATGACGCGGGTCGCCCGGTGGCGGGCCAGGCGGCGAAGAGCAGACATGGCATCGTTCTCCTGTTGGATTGGTCAGGCGAAGCCGCCGCCGAGCGCGCGGACCATCGCAACATCGAGGGTGAAAGCGCGGGTTTCGAGCTCGGCAACGGCGCGGCGCGCCTGCAGCACGGTTTCCTCGGCGTTGAGCACGTCGAGGTAGGTCGACAGGCTCCCTTCATAACGCTGCCGGGCGAGCGCATTGGCCTCCTCGGCGTCTGCGAGCGCTTGCCGGGATTGGCTCAACCGCACCGTCAGCGCCGTGCGGCTGGCGACGACATCGGCGACCTGCTTGAGGGCCTGAATGAGGCTGGCGTCATAACGGGCGACCGCCTCGTCATATTGGCCACGCGCCCCGCGATATTGCCCCGAGATCGCACCGCCATGGAAGATCGGCAGCGTAACCGCCGGCCCGACATTGCCGAAGGCGGAGCTTGCCTTGAGCAGATTGTCGAAACCCAGCGACTGGAGGCCGACCAGCCCTGACAGGCTGATATTCGGATAGAAGGCGGCGCGCGCCACGTTGATCCGGCTGGCGGCGGCTTCGACCCTGGCACGGGCGGCAGCGATGTCGGGCCGGCGTCCGATCAGGTTGATCGCCGCATCGGCCGGGACCCCGCTTACCTCCAGCACCGAGGCGCTGGGTCGGACAATCGCGAGGCCACGATCCGGGCCGGCGCCGATCAGTGCGGCCAGCGCATTACGGGTCAGTGCGATGGCTTCGTCGGTGGCCGCCAGTTCCGCGCGGGCGGCGGGGACGCGCGACTGAGCTTGCTTGAGCTCGGCGCGGGTATCGAGGCCGGCCGTCACGCGGTCGGTGACCAGCCGCAACGTGTCTGCCCGGATCGCCAGCTGCGAGACCAGCACGTCGCGCTGGGCATGGAGTTTTGCAAGGTCGGCATAGGTGGCGGCGATGCCGGTGGTGAGCACCAGCCGGGTTTCGGCAAGTTCGAACTGCGCGGCATCGACATCCGACCGTGCGGCGGCCAGCGCGGCCCGGTTCTTGCCCCACAGATCGAGATCGAGCGTCAACCCCAGGCCGAGCTTGCCGCTCTTTTCCCAGCCGCTCGGAACCAGCGCCGGCGGCACGCCATTATTTTGGCTCTGCTGGACAAGCCCCCCGCTGGCGGTCGCGTCGATCTGCGGCGCGAGCGCAGCACCGGCCTGCTGAGCATAGCCTTGTGCCACCCGGAGCCGGGCGGCTGCAGCGGCAAGATCGGGAGCACCGGCAAGCGCCTCGGCCATCAGGCCGTCGAGTTGTGGATCGCGATAAGCGGACCACCAGCTCGCTTCAGGCCAAGCCGCGGCGGAGGGCGCCAGGCTCCGGCTTGAAGCGACGTCGGTGACCGGCCGGATTTCCGGGCGTCTCCCGAGGTCCGGCACCGAGGCGCAAGCCGTCATCATCGCGGAGCCGGCCAACAGGAGGGCCAGCCCGCGAAAGCGAGGATATGTCATGTCCAGTTCCTTGATCGTACCACCTAGTACGATCCGCATCTGCACTCGGCGGGACTGGAAGTCAATCACAAAATCATACTTTGTGGTACGGCGTTTCTATGTACCTGAAATAAAATGGGCCAAAATTCGCCAAAAACGATGGTTTTAACCGTCCTACACAGTATGCAGTAGAGCTAAAACTGCCCTCCATGGACGCGAGCAGCGAGCCGCCTTCACCCTTGTCAAAAGCGTTTATCGTACCATATGGTATCGACATGACGATCGGTAAGAGAGAGAGCCAGCGACTCGCCAGGCGCGCCAACATCATCGCCGTGGCGCGAGAATATTTCTTCGAGCATGGCTATGCCGACACGAACATGTCGGCGATCGCCGCAAAGCTGGGCGGCTCTAAGGGCACGCTCTGGAGCTATTTTCCTTCGAAGGAGGCCCTGTTCGAAGCGGTCGTGGAGGATACCGCCGCCGGCGTAAGGAGGCAGATGGAATTACCGGCGCTGGGCGAGGGCGACCCTCTTGAGCGCCTGACCCGGCTGTGCCGTTCGGTAATCGAGCGCGCCCTTTCCCCGACCGTGATCAGCATGTTCCGGCTGATCGGTCCGCTAGCGGACCGAAACCCCGATATATCCAAGATTTTCTTCGAACATGGCCCCGGCAAGACCCAGGTCGTGATCGGCGAATATTTGCGCCAGAACTTCTCCGACATCCTCTGGACCGACGATTATCTCTCGGCGGGAAGGGATTTGTTCGCGCTGAGTGGCGCGGAGGTTCATTTCCACCGCATGTGGGGCATAGGCGGCGTCCCGACCGCGAAGGAAAAGGACGCACATGCGCGGCATGCCGCTATTCTCTTCCTACGCGCCTATGCCAAGGATCCCGACACGCTGGTGCCGCGGGATGCATTGAACCGGTATGTATCGGACATTGAAAGAGGCCAATAACCGCATCTGCCGGAAGCGGGTTGTCCGCTCCCGGCCCGATTGCGGAGGCCGCTCAAATGTTCGCGAGGAGCGTCGCGGGGGCGGGAGCGAAGCCCGCCCCCGCGCGCCTCACAGATCGTCGACGCTCTTACTCACCAAGATATTCACTGCGACGCGGCGGTTCTGCGCCTTGCCTTCAGGAGTGTCATTGTCGGCCAACGGATCGGCTTTGGCCATCCCGGTCGGGGTCAGCATACGATAGGGTTTCCAGCCGCAGGCCTGCTGAAGATAATTGATGACGCGATTGGCGCGCTTTTCGCTCAGCTGCTGATTGAATTCGTCGCTTCCGGTCGAATCGGTGTAACCGACCACCAGCATCAGCGCGTTTTCCGTCGCCTGGGCTGAGGTTGCCGTGCTGCAGAGACTGGCCTTGTCCTCAGCGGACAGCTCCGCCTTGCCGGTGTCAAAGTGCACATTGATCGTGTTCTTAATATTATATTTGTCGATATCACCCATCCGGCCGCGCAGCGCTTCTGTCGCCGCAGTCTGTTCGTCAAAGCGCTGTGCGGTCGCGTTGTGGATCATCGTGGCGGTCTTGAGGTCGCTGTTCCGGAAATTGATCTGGCTTGCCACCAGCTCGCCCGATCGCCCATCCGCGAGCTGCAAAGTTTTGACGGTGACGGGGATCCCGTTGAGCAGCGAGGCTGCAGAAAGCTTGCCGCGATTGCCACCGAACAGGCCCGCTCCGGCCTTGATCCGCGTAGCATCGTTGATCGCAATAATGGTGCTGGCGCCGTCGGCGGTCGTGACTTTCATCTTGTCGCCGTTGCGCGCGGAGATGACGCCTTTGATCTCGGGTCCGGCGGTCATTGCCGGCGCCTGCGCGGGCGTGCCGTCCACAACGATGTTGGGATCCGGGTTCTGCTGCTGCGCAGACAAGCTGCCCGACGCAGGAATGGCCAGCGCGGCGAGCAGAAGCGAAATTCTTGGCCTTTGGGAAATGAGCTGCATCGATCGACTCCTTTTTATCTTATCCCCCAGCTGCCCTTGCGTGTTCAGATCAACCTGTCCGGCACATGAACACCGGCAGCGAGACCCTCCGCTGAACCGGTAATGCGGGTATGTCGTGCGATGAACCGAGGCAAACCGCGCGGCCGATCGGCCTCCGCGACAAGCGAATGGCATTGGGCCCCGGGAATCCCTCGCCGGCTACCCCAGCGCTGCATCCGGCTGCTCCACCCGCTCGAAGGCGAGCGTGGCTTCTTGCGGATCGGCGGCAACGAGGCGGACATGGAGCCTGTCGCCCGGCCGCGCGCCCCGGGCCGCGACGCGCGTCACGATGGGAAGGTCGCAAAGCTGGAGCCGCGCGCCGCGCTCGTCAGCGTCGGTGACGAGCGCACAAAAAATCTCGCCTTCGCGGTCTTGAAGCATCACGGCCTCTGCGAGATCGATCACGGCGCGCTCGATCCGGCTGCCCAGCGCTTCGGCGCGCGCCATCACCGCCGGCAGCTTCTCGAAGGCGCCGGTCACCCGCGTGGAGATGGGTTCGCCCCTGGCCAGCGCCAGCGCCGCGGCCACCACATAGCGATCGGCGAGCCGGCGCAGCGGCGCGGTCGCATGCGCATAACTCGCCGCCATCGCCGCATGCCAGGGGCGCGGGCCGTCGCGATAGGGCGCATAGGCGGCGCCGTTCCCGCTTCGCCGAACGGCGAGCATGAAGGCCGCCTGCTGCGGATCATTGCCGTCGAGCGTGCGCACGAACGCCTCGAGCGGGACATCCTCCGGCCAGGGCACCCCGATCGCCTGCGCGGTGAGCCGCAGCCGCGCGATCGCGTGCGCGTCGGGGCCGGGCATGACGCGGAACAATCCGGTGCGATGCGCCAGCAGACAATCGGCGATGGCGAGATTGGCCGCCAGCGAAAGCGCCGCGTTGCGCGTTTCGGAAGCAAGCCTCGGGCGGAACATAAGCCTGAACCGGCGTGCATCCAGCCGCTCAACCTCTTGCTCGGGGGGATCGACCCGAGCAGCCCCGCGCCGTGCCTCGGCAGCCTGGACGCGCGCGGCGAGCTCGACAAAGCCGTCGGGCAGATCGGCCTCGCGCACGCTGTCATAGGCAAGTTTGGCTCGGCTGTGGATCAACGCGCGCTCGGCTGCGTCGAGCCGCGCGCCGCCATCGGCCGCGATCCGCACGGTGAACACGACCGCGGGACGAGGGCCGGCAGGGAGCAGACTCGCCGCTGCTTCGCTCAGGCTCGGGGGATAGAGACTCGCCTTGCCGTCGGGCAGATAGACGGTCGCGCCGCGCCGCCAGGCCTCGGCGTCGACGAGGTCGCCCTCCTCGACGAACCAGCCGATATCCGCGATCGCATAGTGCAGCAGGAGATCCTCGCCCGAGCGCTCGATGTGGAAGGCCTGATCGAGATCGGTCGACGTGGCGGGGTCGAGCGTGACGAACGGCCGATCGGTGCGGTCGACATGATCGGCCGGCCGCCGCGCCGCGGCGCTGGCCGCCGCCGCTTCGACTTCGGGCGGAAAGGCGGCCGGCACGCCCATATTAACGCGCAGCCGGGCGAGCCCGCTGAGCAGCGCCTCGTCGGGATCGGCGACGGTCTTCATCGCGCGCTAGCCTGGGACGGCGGGCGGGAGGACCGGCGGAGGCCCAATTATTTCGGCGGCAGCGTCGACGAGGCCGCGTTGAGCAGCATCGACACCGCGGTCGAGATTTGCACGCCTGCGAACGGTTTCTGGATGAACTCGCTGCCCGGAACGCCCATCACCGCCCATTCGCCGCCGCTGTCGCCGCTCACATAGACGATCGCCATCTGCGGCCTTAACTCGCGCGCCTTGCGGGCTATTTCCCAGCCGCTTGCCTCGCCGCCCAGCCGGATATCGGTAACCACACCGGTGAAGCCCCGATCGGGGCCGGACAGAGCGTCGAAGGCATCGCCGACGGTCGACACCGAGACGATCTCGAAGCCGGCGTCGGTCAGCGCCTCCTCGACGACCATCCTTATCATCTCTTCGTCTTCGACCACGAGGATCATGGCTTCTATCCAATGCGTCCGACGGATAACCGATAGCCCGGCCGGATGTTGCGGGCGAGGCTGCAGAAAGCGACGAAAGGACAGGATTGCCTCATTTTGGGCCGGTCGCCCGCCGCGCCGCCCGCTACCCCGTTCGCCCGAACGCCTATTTGAGATCCTCGATCGAAACCCAGCCCTTGCTGCCATAGGCGTCCCCGACTTCGACGAACAGCCCCTCGCGCGCGCCACGGTCGCGCGGGCTGCCGAGGCCATATTTGGTCCAGCCCTGCATGTCGCCGTCGACCACCGCGATGCTGCCGATCGGCTTGTCGCAACGGGCCAGGCTGACCGGCGCATCGGCCGCGACGGCGGGCGTGGCCAAGGCGACAGCGGCCGCTGTCGCCAGAATGACGTTTTTCATCGTTATGAAACCCCCGTTCCTCTCTCGACCGGGCCGATTGGCATCCCCATGCGAATCGCGCCCGTGGCCGCGGAGGATTCCCCAATTCGCCAGCTTTGGCCAGCCCGCGAGGCGTTGCGGCGTGTCCCGTTTTGCGTCGGGGCGCTAGCGTTGCTATGGCGCGCGCAATTCCCCCTCCTGACTGATCGAGATTTTCGTGACCGTTCCGATCGACCGCATCCGCAACTTTTCCATCATCGCGCATATCGACCATGGCAAGTCGACCCTCGCCGATCGGCTGATCCAGCGCACCGGCGGCCTCACCGATCGCGAGATGTCCGCGCAGGTGCTCGACAATATGGATATCGAGAAGGAGCGCGGCATCACGATCAAGGCGCAGACGGTGCGTCTCGATTACACCGCGCGCGACGGGCTCACCTATGTCCTCAACCTGATGGACACGCCGGGCCATGTCGACTTCGCCTATGAAGTGTCGCGCAGCCTGGCCGCCTGCGAGGGCGCGCTGCTGGTGGTTGACGCCGCGCAGGGGGTGGAGGCGCAGACGCTCGCGAACGTCTATCAATCGATCGAGCATGATCACGAGATCGTCCCCGTCATCAACAAGATCGACCTGCCCGCGGCCGAGCCCGACAAGGTCAAGAAGGAAATCGAGGATATCATCGGCCTTCCCGCCGATGACGCGGTGCTCGCGTCGGCCAAGTCGGGGATCGGCATCGACGAGGTGCTCGAGGCGATCGTCACGCGCATCCCGCCGCCCAAGGGCGACCGCACCGCCCCGCTCAAGGCGATGCTGGTCGACAGCTGGTACGATCCCTATCTGGGGGTCGTCATCCTTGTGCGCGTCGTCGAGGGCGTGCTCAAAAAGGGCCAGCAGATCAAATTCATGCAGCATGGAACGCTCCACCTGGTCGATCGCGTCGCGTGCATGCGGCCGAAGCTCGAGCAGCTGGGGGAGCTGGCGGCCGGCGAGATCGGGATCATCACCGCGCAGATCAAGGAAGTCAGCCAGACCGCGGTCGGCGACACGATCACCGACGCCAGGAGGCCCACCGCCGAAGCGCTGCCCGGGTTCAAGGAGGTCCAGCCGGTGGTGTTCTGCGGGCTGTTCCCGGTCGACGCCGCCGATTTCGAGAAACTGCGCGAAAGCCTCTACAAGCTTCGCCTCAACGATGCCTCGTTCAGCTTCGAGGCGGAGTCCTCGGCGGCGCTCGGCTTCGGTTTCCGCTGCGGCTTCCTCGGCCTGCTTCACCTCGAGATCATTCAGGAGCGGCTGACCCGCGAATATGATCTCGATCTGATCACCACCGCGCCGTCGGTGGTCTACCGGCTCAACCTCAGCCATTCGAAGACAGAAGACGCCAAGACGATCGAGCTCCACAATCCAGCCGACATGCCCGATCCCAACCGGATCGATATGATCGAGGAGCCCTGGATCGAGGCGACGATCTATGTCCCCGACGAATATCTCGGCTCGCTGCTCAAGCTGTGCCAGGATCGGCGCGGCATCCAGAAGAACCTCACCTATGTCGGCGGCCGGGCGCAGATCACCTATGAGCTGCCCCTCAACGAGGTGGTGTTCGACTTTTACGACCGGCTGAAGTCGATCAGCCGCGGCTATGCCAGCTTCGACTATCATCAGATCGGCTATCGTGAGGGTGACCTCGTCAAGATGAGCATCATGGTCAACGGCGAGCCGGTCGACGCGTTGAGCATGATCGTCCATCGCGCCGCGGCCGAGGCCCGGGGCCGGCACATGTGCGAGCGGCTCAAGGACCTGATCCCACGCCACCTGTTCAAGATTCCGGTGCAGGCCGCGATCGGCGGCAAGGTGATCGCTCGCGAGACGATTGCGGCGATGCGCAAGGATGTCACCGCCAAATGCTATGGCGGCGATGCGACCCGCAAGCGCAAGCTTCTCGAGAAGCAGAAGGAAGGCAAGAAGCGGATGCGCGAATATGGCTCGGTCCAGATTCCGCAGGAGGCCTTCATCGCCGCGCTGCGGATGGGGGACGAGGGCTAGACCCTATCAATCGTTGATATCGAAGATATCGAACAGCGCCCACCCGGGTCGGGCGGCGGACCACAAGCCCCCTTGCCGGTCCGCCGCCCTGGGGGGGCTGGAATTCCTCCCTGTGTGCCCGGCCGGCTGGATCGGGGGGGGAGGACAGCCGGCCGGGACCTCGTTGGGGAGCCGTTCTGCGCGGCTCCCGTCATCTGTTTTGCCATCGCACGCCACGTGGCGTGCGATTTCCGCGTCGAACTTCCTCTCTCGTCAGCTGCCGCCGCGTTGTCGCCTCAGTGGCGATTGCGCGGAAGATCTTCGTGCGGCGGGCGGAGGGTTTCGATCTCCGAAGCGACCGCCTTCCACAGCCCGACGCCGTAATTGTCGCCATCGCGAATCAGCACGCCGATGCGGCTGGCGACATAGCTGTCGGTCTGATCGCCGAAATCATCGATCACCCGTCGTGCGAAGTCCCTTATCATGCTGGTTTCCATCACGCTGTTACTCTTCTTCCCGGATTGCGGCATGCCCTAGATCAGCCCTTCCGCGCGCAGGCTGCGCCAGCCGTTTCGTGCGATAATGAGATGGTCGTGGACCGCGATTTCGAGGGGACGGGCGGCGGCGATCAGGTTGGTGGTCGCCTTGATGTCGGCCTGGCACGGCGTCGGATCGCCCGACGGATGATTGTGGACGATGATCAGCGCGGTCGCTCCGATCTCGAGCGAGCGCTTGAGGATCTCGCGCGGATAGAGCGGGGCCTGGTTAACGGTGCCCTGCGCCATCAGCTCATCGCGCAGCAGCCGGTTGCTCGAATTGAGGAACAGCACGCGCAGATGCTCGATCGCATTATAGGCCATGCTCGCGAACAGATAGTCGATCAGCGCTTCCGAGGTCGACAGGATCGGCCTCTGGCCGAGCTCGACTCGCAGCGAATGCAGCATCGCGACGCGGACCGCGGCGAGAAAATCGACGACCTGGCCGTCTTCGGGAAGGCAGGCATGGAGCGCGGTGGCGTCAGCGGCCAATATCGCCGGGAGGCTCCCGAACTCGTCGAGCAGTTCGTCGACGATTGCGCCGCTATGCGCCAGGCCGAGCGGCGACAGCAGCCCTTCTAGTATCGAGCGGCATTCCCCCGCGGGATCGATTTCCGCCGGCGATGATTCCAGGTGCCGACCGCTATTCCGGCCAGCATGGGATAGGCCCAGAACTCCGCCGCGCTCGCGTAGGCCAGCGCCGCCACCGTAGGATCGGCGAGGCTGGCCACATGAATGATCACTGCGATCAAATGGAAGGATGTTACCCATATCGGCCAAAACTTATCACTGTAGAGGGTGAGATTGACGAACGCCGCGAGCACCAGCAGATCGATGATGAAGATGCCGAGCTCGGGCGATTGCCATTCCTCGTGAGACGCCACCACGAGCGACAGGACCGAACCCATCACCATGATCGCGGCTCCCGCCCGCTCGGACCAGCCGCCGGCCCATCCCGCATAGGAACAGGCAGCGACCAGCGCGAACAGGTAGACCAATTGATATAGGAAGGGAGGCATTCGTGGACCGGATCATAAGCCCGTGCTCCAATCAAGTCCAAGGTCGATGACCACCATTCCTATTACGCCCGATGTCAGGCGGCGACGCTGCCGACCTCGGCGAGATGGCTGATGCGGGCGGTCGAGGGCTTGGGAACCAGGCCGCCGAGTGCGACGGTCTTGAGGCCGATTTCGTCCTTGGCGACGGCCAGCTCGCGATGGCTGGCGATCATCTGGGCGCGCGCCTTGATCAGCGCCGAAAAGCTCTCGGCCGCATATTCCAGCGCTTCCTGAGCGGTCTCGCAGGGCAGCTCGGCCTCGGCGCGGACCGCGGGAATGAAGCCGGTCAGTTCAGCGGTGCGGGCGATGGCTAGATCGATCGCATGCTCGGCGGCGATCAGGCGATCGGCCACGCCCTGGGCAAGTTCACGACGCTTCAAGATGATCTGGCGATTGAACATGAGAGTCTCCCTTCGCGCGGCCGCTCTCGGGGCCAGCGCGTCCCTGTTGGACGATGCTGTGAAAAACTTTGGAGGCGCCTTAGGCTTGGAAAAGCCGCTTCAGCGCGTCGAGCCCGGCGAGTACCCCGCCGAAGGCCAAGGCCGAGGCTATCGCGATCGAAACGATCCAGCCCAACCTTTGAACGATATTTAGGTCATTTCGCTCCCTCCCCGGCGTGGGGAAAGGCAGATTGATGAAAGCGCTGCCGCCGGCGAAAGCGGGTGTTCGGAACGCAAGCTGTTCCTCTCGTACCGCTGTGCCTTGAAAGCTGTTGTCACCCTGCTGCCCCCCATGAATGTCGGACAACCCGACAGTGGCAGGGATGGCTGCTGGAGCAACATGCGGCGATTGATATACGGCTGATTGATATGTCGGCGCGCCCTCATATTTGGCGAGGAATCGCGCGGCTTCGAACCGGTTTGCAACGCCCAGTGCCTGGATCGCCATGCGCAGACGCTGATCGACCGTGTGCGGCGAAATGCCGAGCTCGCGGGCGATGTCCTTGGAGGAAAGATGCAGCAGCACCATGCGCAGGCAGACACGCTGCGCCTCGGTGAGCTTCTGGATCCGGTCCGATTCCATGAGAGCGATCATATCGCCAATCCCCGACTGTGTAAAACCCGGCGCTCCGGCCGGCGTTTTCCACCCTGGCGATGACGGGGCAATGACGGCGACCGCGGTCGTTGGGCGCGCGCCAGCGATGACGGCGCACGCAGATGGCCGGCCCTGGAATAGGGCAATGCCGGCCGGTTGGACGCGTTCAGTGGTGCCGTTGTCCCATCGCCGCGACCAGCGTCGCGAGTCGCGCGGGGATGCTTTCGAGCGTGGCGGAATGGCTGGCGGCGTGAAGATCGTCCGACCGCAGGATCGCGGCCACCGACGCGCAGCGCTGGCCGACATGGTCGAGCGCCTGGAGCTGGGTGATGTGGCCCTTGACCACGACCGGGTCGCTGATCAGCGCTGTGCCGAGAGCTTCGAGCTGGCTGCGGGCGACATCGAGTTCGTCGGCGAGAATGGCAAGGAGCTCGTCCTGGCTGATCAAGGTCATCCTATCCTCCTCAGGCTGCGGCCGCGCGGACGGTCGAGATGAGCTGCTGCGGATCGAACGGTTTGACGATCCAGCCATCGGCCCCCGCGGAACGCGCGCGCTCGACCTTCTCTTCCGAACTTTCGGTGGACAGCACGAGGATCGGCATATCGCTGTACGGCCTCTGGGCGCGCACGGCCTCGACCAGTTCGAAGCCGTCCATGCGCGGCATGTTGATGTCAGTGATCATCAGATCGGGACGTTCATGGGCAGCGAGCCATTCAAGCGCGGCGACGCCGTCCTCGGCCTCGGCAACGGCGTAGCCCTGCGCGGCCAGGGCGAAACGAAGCAGCATTCTGATGCTGGGCGAGTCATCAACCGTTAAAATCGTCTGAGGCACGCGCGTCATCCCGTTCCGAAGGCGTTCAGCCCATGCTGCGTCACTAAGGCAAACCCGTTAACGCTGCGTTTCTATCGCGACCAAGCATTTCCGGATGTTTTTGGCGCCGATCACTCCGGCGCGGCGCATTCGCCGGGAGCCACTCCGGCGGTGGATCTAGGTAAAAGCCCGGAGGGGCGATGCGGGGCAGTTGGCGATAGCTGCCGGGGAAGGGTCGGCAGATCATTCCACAGGGGCGGCGCAGCGCGGTGCCGCCCGCGGCAGGGCGGCATAGCCGCTATAAAATGCGGGAAATATTCTGCTATCGCTAATAATAAAAACACCAATGCCCGCATGGGCATCAATTCACTCCTATGATATTGCGGGTGGGCGTTTCGTTGGAGAGAAATTTACCAAAATTATTGACGTTATTTTGCTTGTATCGCTCACACCCGATCATTTTTAAAAACAAACGTTTAGGATTTTAATCGAACGACGGGCGTGTAACTGATATTGTTTCTACACCGAACCATTGATCTTCGAGTTTTTTTGCGGCACCGTAACGGAGTGGCTAACCAGCTGGAATGGCAGCGCTTTTGAAGCAGGGGGAAATGGTGCGCATGAGTGATTGCTCACCGTGACAGTAAAGCGATACATCCATGTGGTGGACGACGAGGCTGTCGTCCGCGCGTCGATCGTGAGCCTCGTCGAAGAGCATGGCCCGTTCGAATGCCGCGAATATCGCAGCGGAGACGCCTTCCTTCAGGTGTTCGAGACGCTCGAGCCGGGCTGCGTCGTGCTCGACCTCCAGCTCGGAGGCGTGAACGGCATCGGCGTGATGCAGGTTCTGGCCCGCCACCCCGAACGTTTTCGCACGATCGTGATCACGGGCTTCGGCGACCTGCCGATGGCGATCGAGGCCTTTCGGGCCGGCGCGGTCGATTTCCTGTTCAAGCCCTACGAGACGCGGCCGCTGCTCGAGGCGGTTGATCGCGCCTTTTATCTGATCGATCACGGCGCCGAATCCCCTGCTCGCGTCGCCGAAGCCCAGGCGCGACTCGCGCGGCTTGACCCGTTCGAGTCCGGGATCTTCGCAGCGCTCATCCGCGGGCGCACGCATCAGGACATCGGCGAGGCCAACGGCCTCGACGCACGAGCGGTTCAGGTCCATCGCGCGCGCATCCTCGCGCTGCTCGAAGCGCCTTCGCTGCTCGCCGCGATGCGCACCGCGGTCATTGCCGGCTGGACGATAGATTGAACCCGCTTTGCCGGGCGCGGCGGGGCTGCTCCGGCTACGGGCTTTCCCTGATCGTATTTCAACGCGTTACCCGCGCCGTCGCGGGCGGCTATAGCGGGCGGGTCGCGGTTGGCGGCGACGGCTCGTTCCTGCTTCGTCCCAATCCGAAGCAGCATCCGTTCCGATCCGCCGCCAGCCGCGACAGACAGGACCGGCATCACCCCCCGCCGGTCCTGTCCTCTTTCGCGCCGGTCAATAGCGCAGGCGAACCCCGCCATAGGCGCCGCGGCGCGGCTGGCCGAAGCCTGCGGCGGTCTCATAGCGTTGGTCGAACAGATTCTCGACGCGCGCGAACAGTTCGACCGCCGCCGTAACCGGCATCGCGGCGCGCAGGTTGACCAGCACATAGTCACCGAGCCGGACGCTGTTGGCCGCATTGTCGAAGCTGCCGGAGACATGCGAGACCGTCGCGCCGGTGGTCAGGCCGAACCACCAGCTATAATCGGCGGTGACGTTGACGCTCTGCCGCGGACGCCGGGCGAGCTCGTTGCCGAAATTGGGATCGCTGCGTTCGCGGTTGCGCGCATCGGTGAACGTATAGTTGGCGGTGACGCGCAGATCGCGCGTCGGCGCCATGCGCAGCTCGACCTCCGCCCCGCGCGATCGCGCGCGAGCAATATTGGCATAGGTGAAGGTGCCGAGATCGAAGTCGATCTGGTTGGTCACCCGCCGCTCGAACCAGGTCGCGCTGACGACGAGCGTGTCGCCGATCAGCTGCTGGGTGACACCGGCGTCCCAGCCGCGCGCCTTTTCGGGCTGCAAGTCCAGAAAGCCGAAATCGCCGTAGAGCTGATAGAGCGACGGCGCCTTGAAGCCTTCGCCATAGCTCGCGCGCAGCGTGGTCGCGCCTTCATTGGGGCTGTACGCCAGATCGGCGCTCGCGGTGGTCGCATGCCCGAACACGCTATGATCGTCGTAACGGATCCCGGCGCCGAGCGTGAGCCCGGCGAGCGGCTTCGCATGGAGATCGAGATAGACGCTGTCGGTGTTCGCCTTTGCGACCGCGCGTTGCGGTGGGCCGAAGAAGGCGCTGACGGTGCGGAAGCGCTGCTGCTCATGTTCGGCGCCGAACGTCGCGTGGACCGAATCGCTCAGCTCGGCGATACCTTGATATTCGAAACGGATGTTGCGGCCGCGCGCATCGAAATTCTTTACCGGCGCGCCGGCGGGATCGTAATTTGCGCGGTCGACCAGCGTATAAGCGATGGCGAAGCGGTTCTTGAGCTTGTCCTCGAACAGCGCGGCGTTGAGCCCGGCATAACCGACCAGCTGCTGTTGGCGCTGATATTCGTCGGTGTCGCCGAACACAAAGTTGGGGGGTGGGGAGCCGTCGAGATCGACCTTGCTCTTGGTGTAATAGCCGCGCAGATCGAGTGATATTTGGTCGGCGAGCGTCACCACCGCCTTCAGATTGGCGCCGAACAGATGATAGCCGTCATCTTCTGTGCCGCGGTCGAAGGTCGAAAAGCCGTCGGTGGTCAGATAAGCCGCGCCCGCGCTGAGCGCGACGGGGCCCACCGTGCCCGAGACATTGCCGCTCAGATGGCCATAGTCATAGCGCCCATATTCGCCGCGCGCGGACAAGGCGAAGCGCTCGGTCGGCGCGCGGGTGATGATGTTGACGACGCCGCCGATCGCTTGACTACCCCACAGCACCGATTGCGGCCCGCGCAACACCTCGATGCTCTCGAGATTGTCGGTCATGAGGTCGGCGAAGTTGAAGCCGCCGCCCGGCGACGCCGGATCGTTGAGTTTGACCCCATCGATCAACGCGACAGTCTGGTCGCTCTGCGCGCCGCGGATGAAGACGCTCGTGGTCGAGCCCGGGCCACCGTTGCGCTGGATGGTGACGCCGGGCAGCGTGCGCAGCAGATCGGCGAGCGGCACCGTCTGGCGCTGCTCTATTTCGTCGAGGCCGATCACGCTGATCGACTTGCCGACTTCGGACAATTTCGTCTCGCTGCGAGTCGCGGTGACGACGATCGTGTCGCTGTCGGCCTCTTCGGCGCGCGCGGCGCCAGGCAACAGCGTCAATGCGGTAAGGAGGGGGATAGTGAAGGTGCGCATGGACATACTCCAATGGATCGAGCCATCGGGATCACAGCCAAGCGCGACGATATGTCCTTCGCGTGCGACCCCGTTCGATGTCGCCACGCGAGGTCTGGCCTCGATCATGTAGTGCACCCCGCCCGCATGATGGAACGACCGCAACAGGCAGGTTTCCTGGCTCTCGGGTCTCAGCGAACCGTCCGGCCTTCCCGGATGCGAGGCATCCAGTGACGCGGGTGGACGATCGCTCGCCGATCACAGTTGCGGGGGCAGCCTCGGCCGACGGGACGATCCCGCTTCCGAATTCCCTTTTTCCCGTTTCCGGGACCTGTCGCGGCGCGGCTTCTAGGCGGTGCGGAACGGCGGCGCAAGATTTCATTGCGGCGCAGCACGCGCGACGGGCCGTGCGCATTGTGCGTTAGTGCGTTTACCGGGGTGATAATGCGTCTATAACGGCCGCGTGTGTGAGGTTGGCCCAGCTGTCGTCACAGGATCGGCGAGACGGATGAAATATCATAGTCTTGCAATGACAATCGGGGCAAAGCCGACTAAACGTGGACAGGGGCGGAGGGGGTTCGCCCCTGAAGGGTTCGGGGGAAGATTTGCGCACGTCGCTTTTTTCAGCAGCCGCAACGACGGCGCTGCTTGCCGCCATGGTATCGGGCACGGCGCTCCAGGCCCAAACCGTTCCGACTCAGCAGCAGCTCGCGCCGACCCGCGAGGAAATCGATCGCCGGCCGCAGCAACAGACGCCGCGCGGCGCGCGCCTGACGATCGACGGCGATATCGAACGCGCGCCCTGCGCGCTCGATGCGCCGGCCTATGCCGACATCAAGGTGACGATCAACGCCGCCGAGTTCCACAATCTCCAGGGTGTCAGCCCCGAGGAGCTCAAGCAAAGCTATGCCCAGCTGCTCGGCCCCGACCGGCCGATCAGCACGATTTGCACGATCCGCGACGCTGCGGCGACCGCGCTGCGCCGCAAGGGCTATCTCGCCGCGGTCCAGGTGCCGGTGCAGCGGATCGAGAATGGCGTCGTCAAGTTCGAGGTGCTGTTCGCCAACGTCGTCGCGATCCGCGTGCGCGGCGACGCGGGCAAGGCCGAGACGCTGCTCGCCGGCTATCTGTCGCATCTCACCGAGGAGAAGATCTTCAACCGCTATGTCGCCGAGCGCTATCTGCTGCTCGCGCGCGACCTGCCGGGCTATGAGGTGCGGCTCGCGCTCAAACCCGCGGGCGGCGCGCCGGGCGAGCTGGTCGGCGAGGTCAGCGTGATCCGCACGCCGTTCGAGGTGAGCGCCAATCTGCAGAATTTCTCCTCGCGCAGCGCGGGGCGCTGGACCGGCGCGCTTGCGGCGCAGACTTATGGGCTGCTCGGCGGCGACCGGCTGAGCGCCTCGGTGTCGAGCACCGCCGATTTCAAGGAACAGCAGATCGTCCAGCTCGGCTATGACGCGAGGCTCGGCCGTGAGGGGCTCACCTGGAGCGGCAATTTCACTTATGCTTGGTCGAAGCCCGATATTGGGCCCGTCGACAATACGATCGCCTCGAAGCTGATCGCGCACACGCTGTTCGCGACCGGCGAGCTGCGCTACCCGCTGGTGCGGACCCAGGCGTTCAGCCTGCTCGGCGCGGCCGGGCTCGACTATCTCAACCAGACGGTGACCTTCAAGGCGGTGCCGACAATGGGCACCCCGCTCGTCCAAGACCTCTCGCGGGATCATCTGCGCGTCGGCTTCCTGCGTCTCGACATGGACCTCGCCGATATTTCGGAGCGCCGCGTGCCGATGTGGCGGGCATCAGGGTCGTTCGAGTTCCGCCAGGGGCTCGACATTTTCGACGCTACGAAGCGGCTGACAACAGCGTCAACGGGTGTCGGGCCGAGCAGGCGTCTCGCCGATCCCACCTCAACACTGCTTCGCGCCTCGGCCACGCTCGAATATAATCTCGGCAACGGCTTCTGGATCATGGTGGCGCCGCGCGCGCAATATGCGTTCACGCCGCTGCTGAGCTTCGAGCAATATTCGGGCGGCAATTTCTCGATCGGGCGCGGCTATGATCCGGGCGCGATCATCGGCGATCATGGGCTCGGCAGCAGCTTCGAGCTGCGCTTTCCGCGCGTGGCCCCGCTGCCCAAGGTCAATTTCTCGGTGTCGCCCTACACCTTCGCCGACATCGCCTGGGCGTGGAGCAAGAAGATCAACCGCACGGGCGTGCCCAACCCCGACCGCCTCGTCTCGATCGGCGCAGGCGCGCGCGCGACGCTCAACAACCGCTTCCGGCTCGACGCCACGCTTGCCATTCCGCTCGAGCGCGCCGGGCTGCAGACCCGCAACCACGACCCGCGCTTCCTCGTATCGCTTACCAGCAAGCTGTGGCCGTAGGACGATCGTTGATGCGCCAGGCCATCCGCCCCGCCGATCGCTTCGCCCGCCGCGGCCGCGGCGGGCGGAGCCATGCGCGGACGCTGACTTCGGCGCTGGCGGTGGCGACGATCCTAGCGCTGCCGGCCCGTGAGGCGGGCGCGCAGGTCATCGCCGGCTTTCAGGGCAATCCGGCGCAGGCTTCGACCACCGATTATACGGTCAGCGGATCGCTGATCACGGTCAACTCGCCGACCGCGGTGATCGACTGGACGCCTTTCGACACGCAGAGCGGCGGCGGCGCGATCGACTTCCTGCCGAGCGGCTACAGCGTCACCTTCGAAAACAGCGCGGCCAACCAGGGCGGCTTCACCGTCCTCAACCGCGTCCTTCCCACCGACGCGACGCGCGCGATTGCGCTCAATGGCCATGTCATCAGCCAATTCCGCGACAATGCCGGCGCGGTCACCGGTCTCAGCGGCAACGTCTGGTTCTACAGCCCGGGCGGCATCCTCGTGGGCAGCACCGCTACCCTGGATGTCGGCGGGCTGGTGCTGTCGACCGCCGACATCGGCAGCGTCGGAGCATCGGTGAACACCCAGATCGCGGCGCAGGGAACCTCAGTGCAGATCGCCGGTGGCGCCACGATCAACACCGGCAATTATCTTGCGGTCATAGCGCCCCAGATCATCCAGAACGGCACGGTGCAGTCGGACGGCAGCGTCGCCTATGTCGCCGCCACGCAGGCCAATATTAGCATCAGTGGCGGCCTGTTCGACATCTCGATCCCCGCGGGTGGCGGAACCGCCACGGCCACGGCGATCGCGCATGGCGGGTCGACCGAGGTCGTCGCCGACGGGGCAGGCGTTTCACGCGGCATCTATCTGGTCGCAATCCCCAAGAACACCGCGATCTCGATGGCGCTGTCGGGGGGCAATCTTGGCTTTCAGGTCGCCAATGGCGCGGTGATGACCGATCAGGGCGTCGTGCTGTCGGCGGGATTCGACGTCAATCCGTCGTTCGGCAGCCCGGGCGGTCTATCGGCGGGCACCGAAGGGACGAACTCCGCCTCCTTGAGCGGCGGAAGCTTCAGCAGCCCGGTCTATATTCCCTCCTCTTCCACGACCAACTTCAGCGGCGCCACATTCGGCAGCGGTTCGTCGGTCAGCCTGAGCGGAGAGGGTCCGCTTTTCCTCAACAACGCCACGTTCAACGGCGACACGGTTTTCACCAACAGCAACGGCAGCGGCCAATTCTTCTTTCTCACCGGCAGCCATTTCACCGCGTCCGCCGGCGGGATTCGGACACAGGGAAGCGGCGGCTTCTCCTTCCAGGACAATATCTACGACGCCGATCTCACCTGGCTCGCGCAATCCCCCAACCTGCAGATCATCGGCGGGGTCTTCCACGGCGTTACCACGATCGATTCGAGCCTCAGCGCGACGGCAGCCAATACCGTCGGCCGGCAGATTTCGCTGAGCGCTTTCGGCAACCCGCTGGTCTTCGACACCGACCTCACCATCCGCGCCGAAGGCATCGGCAATCAGAACTTCTCGGGAACGGGCGGCTCGGTCTTCGTTCAGGCGCTGGGCGGCGCGATCGACTTCGGCGGCGCGGTGTCCATCGTCGCCGACGGCCGTGGTGGCATACCCACCGCCGGCGATGGCGGTCAGGGCCATGGCGGCAACATCTTTCTCAGCACCAATTCGGGCGGCCACATCGCGTTCGCCGATGGTTTCGCGCTGTCGGCGCGCGGCATCGGCGGACAATCGGCCACCGGCCAGGGTGGTGTCGGCCTGGGCGGGGTCATCAATTTCACCAGCAACAGCGGCGCGACGATCAGCGCGGGAGGCGTGCCGTCCAGCATCACGCTCGACGGACAGGGCGGATCGGGCAACGCCGTCGGCGGCGATTCCTCGGGCGGGAATTTCAGCGCCTATGTCGATGGCAGCAACTCCCATATCACCTTCCTCAATGCGTTGAGCGTCAATGCGGACGGCGTCGGCGGCTTTGGGCAGCAGGTGGCGGGCAACGGCACGGGCGGCTCGATCGCGTTCTCAGCGACGAATCTCGGCGCGCTGTCGATGGTGGATAGCGATTTGTCGGCACGGGGCGTCGGCGCGAATACCGAAGGCGGCGGGCCCGGCGGCTTGGGCCAGGGCGGCATCGTCGGCCTTTATTCGAACTCCGGCGCGTCGGTGTCCGCGAATGGCCTGGTCGCCGCCTCGGTGGAGGGCGAGGGCGGATCGGGCGATTCGGGCGGCATCGGCGAGGGCGGTCACGTCCAGATGGACGCGCGCGCCGGCAGCTCGCTCCAGCTATTGCAGGGCTTCAATGGCGATGCGCAGGGGCTCGGCGGGAACAGCTCGGGCGCCGGCGCGACCGGCGGAAGCGGAGATGGCGGCACCTTTTTCGGCTTTGCCGACGATGGCGCGACCAACCTGACCATCAGCGGTCCCACCATTTTCAACCTCAAGGGAAGCGGTGGGGCATCGACCAGCGGGACGGGCGGCTTCGGGCACGGCGGCAACGCGCAGCTGATGGTGCGCGGGGGCACCGCCACGATCAACAACGCGCTGACGATCATCGCCGATGGCCAAGGCGGACCCGGCAGCACCGGTGGCAGCGCCTCGGGCGGCACGTTCAGGCTGCTCTCGTCCTTCGCGGTCGATCCCAACAACCCCTCAACCGTGCTTACCCCGAACGATCCCGGCACCCTGACGCTGAACACGCTGACCGCCGAACTGTCGGGGCTCGAAGCGACAGGCGGCGGCTCGTCCGAAGGCTTTTTCCTGATCAACACCGCGGGCGGCTCGATCTCGATGGCATCGGCGACGATCCGGGCCCTCGGCACCAGCCCCGCGCCGGCCCAGAACGAGGTGTCGGCGGGCGACGGCAATATCAATCTCGGCAATTTTCAGGTGACGACAGGCAGCGGCGCGGCCACCGCCGTGGACTTTTTCTTGGATCCAAACGGGACGATCAGCTTTTCGAGCTGCACCGTCAACGGCCAGACTTGTGCCCCGCCCACGCCGCGCCTGGGGCCGCCGCCGCCGCCTCCCCAGATCGATCCGACCCAGCCGCCGGGCGCCACCGTCGGCGCCCCCTATTCGACGCAAATCGTCGTCTCGGGCGGCACGCCGCCCTACACCTATTCGGTGCCGCCGGGATTCCTTCCGCCCGGCCTGACGCTGGACACGACCACCGGTGTGATCAGCGGCACGCCGACCAGCGTGGGCACCTATAATTTCACCGTGACGGTGACCGATTCGGCGAACGTCACGGTGGAGCGCAGCTTCGCCCTCGCGGTCAGCACGGGGCAGGTCAGCCCGCCGCCGCCCGTGGTCGATCCGCCGGTCTCGCCACCACCGCCACCGCCACCACCGCCGGTCGAGGAACCGCCTCCGTCTCCCCCTCCGCCGCCGGTCGAGGAACCGCCACCTCCCCCGCCGCCGCCACCACCTCCCGTGGAGGAGCCCCCTCCCTCGCCACCGCCGCCGGTGACGGAGGATCCGGAGGTGATCGAGGTCGTGCAGACGGAGACCACAAAGATCACGACGAGCGTCCAATCGAGCCTCAAGGTCACGCATGTGTCCAGCAGCGGGGGCTCGGCCAGCGGCTCGGGTGGCGCGGATGCCGGCGGGAGCGACAGCGGCGGCTCGGCCTCAGGCTCCAGCGACAGCGGCACCGCCGCCGCGAGCGCGGCCGCTGATGACGGTTCGGGCGGGGATTCCGCCGCCGATGAGGGCGGTGACGAGGAGAGCGGCGAGGATAGCGGCGCGCCCGCGTCGGGTAATGTTGCGGGCGCCAACGTCCTGATCGACATGAGCAGGGTCGGCGCCGGCGGCCAGCAGATCGACACGCCGGTCACCAGCAGCGGCAACAGCAGCCTGTGGAGCGGCGAGGACGGCCTTGGCGAACTCGGCGGCAACCCATGATGGACAAGTGACAATGCGTGATCCGACCCGCCCCAGAGACCCCTTCGCCCGCGCCAATCGCGGCGGCCGGAACCGCGCCCGCACGGTCACCTCGATCCTCGCGGTGGCGACGATCCTGGCGATGCCGACGCGCGAGACGATCGCGCAGAACATGACCGGCGCGTTCGACGCGATGCCGAGCGGCACCGATATGAGCAACGGCGCCGGCACCTTCTATCAGGGCACCAATTTCACCATCTCGCGCGGGGACAATGTTGATACCGTCACGATCACCGCCCCAACCGCGGTGATCGACTGGACGGCGACCGCCAACGCGCAGGCCGGCACCGGCACGATCGACATCATGCCCTCAGGAACGGTCGCCACCTTCCAGGAACAGTTCGGCAACCAGGGCGGCTTCACCGTGCTCAACCGGCTGCTTCCGACAGGCGCCAACACCAGCCGGCCCGTGTCGCTCAACGGCCTGATCCAGAGTCGGGTGCGCGATGCGAACGGCGCTTTCATTCCGGGCGGCAATGTCTGGTTCTACAGCCCCGGCGGCATCCTCGTCGGCAGCGGCGCCACGATCGACGTCGGAGGATTGTTCCTGACCACCGCCGACGTTCCCAACATCAACGCCGATCTCGATACGGACGGCTTTGTCGCGGGCGCCCACACCGGCATCAGCACCGCCACCGCCAAGATCGAAATCCGATCGACCAATATCACCGCTGATAATTACGTCGCGGTGCTCGCCCCGCAGATCGAGCAGGCGGGATCGGTCAATGCGCGGGGCGCCGTCGCCTATGTCGCCGCGGTCCAGGCCAATATCGCTGGGGATGGAGGTCTTTTCGATATCTCGGTTCCGCTGGGCGGGGGGACGTCGGTGGCGAACGCCATCACGCACAGCGGCAGCACGACCGTCCAGGTCGATGTCGCGGGTGAGCCCAGTCACGGCATCTACGCGGTGGCCATTCCGAAGAACACTGCGATCACCATGCTGCTGGGCGGCAACATCGGCTTCAGTGTCGCCTCGGGTGCGGAAAGCACGCCACGCGGCATCGTCCTGTCGGCTGGACGCGACGTGGCCGGGACCGCGATCGGCGACCTCGGAGACCCCTCAGCGGGCGCCGGGACGGGAAGCGTCACCATCAGGGGCGGGGGTGCGAACCTGAACGGCCCGATCTATGTGCAAAGCAAGAACGCGCTCACCCTCTCGGGCGGCACCTATGGCGGCGACACGCTCATCCGCTCGCCCGGCGCGGCGGTAACGATCGACACGTCGACCGCATCCACCACCTTCCAGAACGGGCTCGTCGTCGATGCTAGCCAGAGCCTGGCGACGGCGGCGTCGCAGGGGGGCGCGATCACGCTGTCGGCGAGCGGCGGGCGCTCGCTGTCGTTCGCGGGCAATGTCAATCTCGAAGCCGAGGGCTATGGCACCGGCAATTTCAACGGCACCGGCGGCACGATCAACGTCAGCGCCAATGGCGGCGACATCAGTTTCGGCAGCGCGCTGGTCGCGGATGCCGGCGGCAATGTCGGCAGGACCCCGACCAGCGGCAATGGCGGGATCGGGCAGGGCGGCACCATCACGATCGCCGCCACCAATTCGGGCGGCGCGATCAGCATCGCGGCCGGCCTCAATCTCACGGCTTTTGGGACCGGCGGGGATTCGAGCGACGCGCTGGGCGGCGCGGGACGCGGCGGCACGGTCAGCGTTCAGGCCAATTCGGGCGGCACGGTCGATATCATCGGCAGTCCGGGCACCGTCAACCTCGTCGCGTCGGCCGAAGGCGGCTTCGGCGCCACGGGCGGCGGCGCCACGACAGCGGTCGGCCGCGCCGAGCTGCGCGCGGCGGGCGGCACGATCACCATCGGCAACGCCAACACGCCGACAGGCGTGTCGCTGTTCGCTCACGCCAATGGCGGCGACACCACCCAGACCGGCACGGTCGGCACGGCGAGGGCGGGAACGACGGGCATCTACACCTCGGGCGCGGGCACGGTGACGGTCTACGGCCTCGCCGTGGCGGCGGCGCCGGCGAACGCCGGCCAGGAAACCTCGTCCGCCGGCGATGCTTTCGGCGGCAAGTTCGAGCTGCTCAACGACGGCAGCGGCGCGGTCAACCTTCATGGCGGGCTCAGCGTGCTGCTCGACGCCTTCGGCGGCTATAATGGCGACGGCGGCAATGGCGGCGCGGGCACAGCCGGCACCGCCACGATCAGGGCGGACGGCACCACGACGACCACGATCGACGGTCTGCTCTCGCTGACCGCCGAGGGCCGCGGCGGCGGCGCCGGCGACGGCGGTACCGGCGGCCTGGGCAGGGGCGGCACGATCATCCTCGGTGGAGGCACCGGAACGCTCGGGCTCCCCGAGGTCTCGATCCAAGCTCCCGGTGTGGGCGGCGTGGGCGCCAATGGCGAAGGCAGCGGCGTCGGCGGCAGGTTCGAACTGCTGGCATCGGGCGGCGACATCGAGATCGACGGCAACCTGACGGTGCCGGACCTGGATCCGGCGGGGCTTACCGGCAGCAGCACCGGCGGAACCTTTCTGTTCAGCGCCAGCAACGCCACGATCGACATCGCGGGCGACGCCACGATCATCGCGAGCGGCAGCCTCCCTCCCTCCACGCCGCCGCAGTTGACGACCGCGAACGGCGGCACCATCACGATCGGCGGCGACCTCCTGGCCAGCGTTCCAGAGGCCGGCACGGTGAGCTTCGTGGGCGCCGCGAACTCGATAAGCTATGCCACCTGCACCGTGAACGGCAACAGCTGCGCGCCGACCTCGCCGCCACCCCCTCCGCCTCCGCCGCCGCCACCCCCGCCACCCCCGCCCCCGCCACCCCCGCCGCCGCCGCCACCCCCCCCGCCGCCGCCGCCGCCACCACCGCCGCCCCCGCCGCCCC